>Ga0209201_1000059_pt1 | contig 168566 bp, 166 predicted proteins | sample AD_UKC055_MetaG_FD_184411 | JGI IMG/M metagenome (GOLD analysis project Ga0209201, IMG submission 184411) | Active sludge microbial communities of municipal wastewater-treating anaerobic digesters from USA - AD_UKC055_MetaG (SPAdes) (version 2) | ecosystem: Engineered > Bioreactor > Anaerobic... | reverse complement strand
CGTCGCGAGCAGCTTGGCCGCCCGGGTCTGGTTGCCCCTGGCGTCCTTCAGGGCGTCGATGATCAGGGAGCGCTCGTAGGCGTTGACGAGGGTCTCGAGCTTGCCCCGCTCTTTCCGGGCGGCCTCCTTCGACTTCATCTGGAGCGACGGGGGCAGGTGCACGCTCTCGATCGAATCGCCGGGAGCGAGGATCACGGCCCGCTCGATGCAGTTCTCGAGCTCGCGGACGTTCCCCGGCCAGTGGTAGGCCAGCAGCATGTCGAGGGCCGGCGTGGAGATCCGCCTCACCCGCTTTCCGAGAATCCGGGCATACTTCGTGATGAAGTGGTCCGCGAGCAGGATGATGTCGCTGCCCCGCTCGCGCAGCGTCGGCATGTAGATCGGAAAGACGTTGAGGCGGTAGAACAAATCGGCCCGGAACCGGCCCTCGGCCACGTCCTGCTCGAGATTGCGGTTGGTGGCCGCGATGATGCGCACGTTGACCGTCACGGTCCGTGACGATCCCAGCGGCTGGAGCTGCCTCTCCTGGAGCACGCGGAGCACTTTCGCCTGCGCCGTCTGCGAGAGCTCCCCGATCTCGTCGAGGAAGATCGTCCCGCCGTGGGCCTCCTCGAAGAGCCCGCGGCGCCGCTGGAGCGCCCCGGTGAAGGCGCCCTTCTCGTGGCCGAAGAGTTCGCTCTCGACGAGGGTGTCGGGCATGGCGGCGCAGTTGACCTGGACGAAGGGACCGCCCTTGCGCGGGCTGTTGGCGTGTATCGCGCGGGCCACGAGCTCTTTGCCCGTCCCGGTCTCCCCGTTGATCAGGACCGTCGTGTTCGAGTCCGCCACCTGGGAGATCAGGCTCAGCACGTCGAGCATCGGCTTCGAGTTGCCGATGATGTCCGTGGAGACGGCCCGCGTGTTGCTCAGCATCCTGCGCAGCCGGCGGTTTTCCTCCGCGAGCCCCAGGCCGTGCACCGCCTGGGCGATCAGCTCCGCAACGGCCGACAGCATGGCCACCTCCTGCTCGAGGTCCGTGACCTTGCGGGTGAGCTTGTCGGCCGACAGCACACCGACCACCTTCCCGTCGTAGACGATGGGCACGCAGAGAAAGGCAAGCTGGGTGCGGTCGAGGTGCTTCCGGGCGCCGGTGCGGTCCAGAAACAGGTTTTCCCGGCCCAGGTTGGCGATCGCCATGGGCCGTCCGGTCTGGGCGACTTTCCCGGTGATCCCTTCGCCGGGCTTGTAACTGATGTCGAGCCCCTCGATGTCCACCCCCCGCGCAACCTCCAGCCAGGTCTCTCCCGTCTTCTGGTCGAGGATGGAGATCATCCCCCGCTCCATGCCCAGTCGCCTGCTCATCTCCTCCATGATCTTCTCGAGCTGGTCGCGCAGCTCCCCCGCCTGGGTCAGGATCCTGGCGATCCTGTGCAGGGCGGCGAGTTCCTCGTAGTCGAACCGGCTCATGTCCTTACCTGTGGGGCTGTCGGAATCCTTATGATTACGGGATTGTCCTCATAGCCGAAAAAAGAACAAAAATCAAGAACACATCGCATTTGAGGACAAAAATGTCACTGAAGCCCGGGTTCACGGCCAGGAAGGAAAGGGATCGGCGTGATCCCGGGTAACTGAAAAAAAAGCGGGAACTTTTCCGGGGGGACCCTTGTCCAAGGCATCAGAAGTCCTGAAACCAGAGGAGGTACCCTATGAAACCGGCAACACGGATGTCGAGTCTCGTTGCGCTGATCGCCCTGCTGCTTGCCGGGGGCGAGGCCCATGCCCGCCCCGAGGCACCGGGCGACCGGACCCTGTCCCCCCTACTTCTTCGTGAAGAGCGACGATCCGTCCCTGGATCGCCTGCCGCTGAAGTCCACCTCGGCCTCCGTCCGGATTGCGGGTGTCATCGCCGATGTCCTCGTCACCCAGATCTACAGGAACGAGGGGAAGGCGCTTATCGAGGCGCTCTACTTGTTTCCCGCCTCGACCCGGGCGGCCGTCTACGGGATGAAGATGACCATCGGCAGGCGCGTCGTCGAAGCGAAGATCAGGAAGCGCGACGAGGCCCGGCGCGACTACGAGAGGGCCCGCGACGAGGGGCGAAGCGCATCGCTGCTCGAGCAGCAGCGCCCCAACGTCTTCCAGATGAGCGTGGCCAACATCCTGCCGGGCGACGATATCCGGGTGGAGATGCGCTACACGGAGCTCATCGTCCCGACGGAGCGGGTCTACGAATTCGTCTACCCCGCCGTGGTGGGGCCCCGTTCCTGCAGCCGGGGTGCCGAAGCGGCGCCTCCATCGGAGCACTGGGTCCGGAACCCCTTTCTGCAGGAGGGGGAGGCCCCGGCCCATACCTTCGACGTCTCGACGGAAATCTCGGCGGGCCTCCCGATCCGGGAGCTGGACTGCCCGTCCCACAGGGTGAAGGCCGTCTACGAAAGCCCTTCGACGGCCACGGTGTCCCTCGATCCCTCGGAGGCGCACGGCGGCAACCGCGACTACGTCCTGCGCTACCGCCTCGACGGGGACCGCATCCAGTCGGGCCTCCTGCTTTACGAGGGGCAGAAGGAGAATTTCTTCCTGCTCATGATGCAGCCGCCGAAACGGATCACGACCGCGGACATCCCGGGCCGGGAGTACATCTTCATCGTCGACGTGTCGGGCTCCATGCACGGGTTCCCCCTGGAGATCTCCAAGAAGCTCATGGCCGACCTGATCGGCAGCCTCAGGCCCACGGACCGCTTCAACGTCCTGCTCTTCTCGGGCGGCTCGTCGGTCCTGGCCGAGGAGTCGCTTCCCGCCACGAAGGAGAACATCGCCCGGGCCGTCCACCTCATCGAACGGCAGCGGGGAGGCGGGGGCACGGAGCTGCTGCCGGCTCTCCGAAGAGCCCTGTCCCTGAAGAAGTCGGACGGGACATCCCGGACCGTGGTCATCGCCACCGACGGGTATGTGACCGTCGAGGAGGAGGTCATCGACCTCATCCGGGGCAACCTGGGCGATGCGAACCTGTTTGCCTTCGGCATCGGCACGTCCGTCAACCGCCACCTCATCGAAGGGATGGCCCGCGCCGGTATGGGCGAACCCTTCGTGATCGCAAAGCCCGACGAGGCGCAGGCGTCGGCGGAGCGTTTCCGCCGCATGATCCAGTCGCCCGTGCTCACGCAGGTCAAGGTCGTTTTCAGGGGGTTCGAGGCCTACGACGTGGAGCCCCCGGCCATTCCCGACGTTCTTGCCGAGCGTCCGGTGACCGTATTCGGCAAGTGGCGCGGCAGGGCGAAGGGCGCCATCGTCCTGAACGGAATGTCGGGCAACGGGAGGTTTGCCGAGACGCTGGAGGTGGGAAGCGTGAAGCCCTCGGCGTCCCATGCGGCCCTGCGCTACCTCTGGGCGCGCCAACGGATCGCGATGCTCTCCGACCTCAACGGGCTGCGGGCAAGCGACAGGCGGAAAGCGGAGGTGACGGAACTGGGCCTCCGGTACCATCTTCTGACGTCAGCCACCTCCTTCGTCGCGATCGATTCGGGGGTGCGGAACGCCGACGGGAAGCCCTCGACGGTGACACAGCCGCTGTCTCTCCCCCTGGGCGTCTCGGACTGCGCCGTCGGCGGGGCCCTGTTGAAGTCCCAGGCACCGATGGCCGTCATGGCCCGAAGGGAAGCCGTGCCCTCCGATGGTCGGCTCCACGCGCAACAGAAGCGGGCCAAGGACGAGGAGAAGGGCAGGCAGGCCTCCCTGACCCTTGCGGACACCGCCGTTTCCGGGAATCTCTCGAAGACGGACGTACTCAAGGCGCTCGAAGGGCAAAGGCGGGGGCTGGGGTCCTGCCCGGCCGGCACGAAGGGGAGGCTCGTTGTCCGGCTCGCCGTCCATCCCGACGGCACCGTGAAGGGGGTGCGGGTGCTGTCCGGGACCCTCGCGGGAACAAAGGCGGCGGACTGCATCGTCGAGCAGCTGAAGAAGGTTCGACTGCCCGCCACGCAGGATGGAAAGGAGGGCAAGGCGGTATTGACGTTTACCGCGTGAAGGCATGAAATGCTCGACCGGGATTCTTCGCCTTCCAGAATGCCGGTCGAGCAGTGGGTTTCGGAACGAATGCCTGCAGGACCATGACGGATATCGCCCGCGTCTTTCGCTGCCGTGGCGGGAGAGAATGTTTCTTGACAGGAAGGCCCCCGTGACGGGAAATCGGGGGAACGAAAACAGCCGAGATGACCGCTCCCGTGATTGCCGCCCTGAACCGGATGACCGATGACGAGGATGCCGACGCCGTCCTTCGCTGCCGGCGGGGCGATGCGGATGCCTTCGAGGCGCTCGTCGAGAGGCACCAGAAGCGGATGCTCAACGTCGCCTACCGGATGCTGGGGGACTGCGACGAGGCCTGCGACGTCGTGCAGGAGGCCTTTCTGGCGGCCTGGCGGGCGATCCGGTCCTTCCGGGGCGAGGCGAAGTTCTCCACCTGGCTCTACGGGATCGCCGTGAACCGGGCGAGAAACCGGATCCGGCAGTCGCAGGGCCGGTCGCGGCGCGAAACCGCCTCGATCGACGACCCGGACGGCCCGGATCAGGCCGGAGCATCTCGAGACCCTTCGGGAGAAAATGAAGTCCCTGGGGCAGGTCCGGGAGACTGTCCAGGCCGCACCCCGACCGGGCGCGCCCCTGACGGTCCGCATGGAATTCCGATCCCCATAGTCATCGTTCCCGCAGGTTCGTCTCCCGGTATCCGGGTCCGCCGTCGCCTCCGCACGTCCCCGGCGGGCCTGAAATCCTCTTTTATGGAGCGTTTTCGGCGTACCGAGCCACGATCCCCCGCCGGGTCTTTTCCGGTGTCTTTTCTGGTCTGGAATTTGCATGACGCTATAAAGGAATTTTTTGCCCTTTTTCTTCCTCATCGGGAGAGTCGAAGGCTCGGGAGTTCACAGCTCCTCTCGATAACCAGGCGTTGAATGGGACCGCTGCAGGCGAGGGACCGCCCGGGCCATCCCGCTGCGCGCGGCGGATTGTTCCGAAGGGTTCGCGACACTTTCGACATCGTCCTGTCTCTTTGCGGATTCCGGAAACATACGGTGGAAAGTTCGCTGTGTCGGATCGACCCGCTGGCATCGGGAGGGACCTGTCCCGGTCCGGGGTTGGCGCCTGCACGGGGAAGACCGGACGGTAGGAATGCGCGCCGCTGCTGGCGCGGGTCACGGGGAAACGGGGATGCGAACCACGCAGAGAGGATGCGAAGGAAGCCGGCAGGAGTCTTCAGTACAAAACAGACCAAACCAGATGACAGAGAACAGGAGGAACAAGAAGATGAAGAAAGTATGGATCGGGCTGTTGATCGTCGCGTTGACCGCAGGGTTTGCATTTGCGCAGGCCAAGGGGACGCCGAAGGAGGCCCAGGCGATGCTGGCCAAGGCCGTGGAGTTCTACAAGGCAAACGGGCAGGCCAAGGCCTTTGCGGCCTTCGACGACCCGAAGGGCAAGTTCGTCGATCGGGATCTCTACATCTACGTGAGCGACCTGAACGCAAAGATCCTCTCCCACGGGGCGAACAAGGCGCTGATCGGCAAGACGCTCATCGAGCTCAAGGACTCGGACGGCAAGCTCTTCATGAAGGAGCTGGTCGACAAGGCGAAGACCTCGGCCAGCGGGACGGTCGACTACAAGTGGACCAATCCGCAGAGCAAGAAGGTCGAAGCCAAGCAGGTGTTCTTCCAGAAGGTGGGCGACGTGGTCCTCGTCTGCGGAGCCTATAAGTAACGGGGGGCAAACCGGGCCGGACGGGACGTGCCCGTCCGGCCCCTGCATCAAAAAAGGGGACGGGACGATGAACAAGATCCTTCGCAACCTGAAGCTGGCCAACAAGCTCCTGATCGGCCCCGTGGCGGTTTCCCTTTTCCTGCTGCTCCTGGCGGCAGGCACCTATCACGGACTGACGAGCCAGAAGGCGGCCATGGACGACATCTACAACAACCGCTTCCAGGGCTACCAGAACAGCTCGGAGATCAGCCGCACGATCGCCAACGTCCACGCCAACCTCTACAAGGTGGTCAGCTGGGCGGGTGCCAACTACGAGGCCTCCAAGGTGGAGGCCCTGGGCAAGGAGCAGAAGGCCGCCATCGAAAAGAGCATGGCCTTCGTGCAGGGAATCCTGAAGAGCGCCGCGCTCACCCCGGAGGAAAAGAAGCTCTACGACGCCACCCTGGCCCAGCTCAAGGCCTACCAGGAGCCAGCCCTGGGCCTTCTGGACATCGCGGCGGCGGACGTCAACGGGGCGGCCCTGTTCATGACGGTGACCGACGAGAAGTACCAGGCCCTCAACAGGACCCTCTCGGAGCTCATGGACCTGGAAAACCGCCTCGGCAAGGAGAACTACGAGGGATCCATCCGGGAATCGAACCGGCTCATGAGCGTCTTCGCCGTCGTGCTGGCCGTCGTCATCCTGTCGGCCGTCGCCCTCAACCTGGTCATGGCCCGGCTGATCACGAAGCCGGTGAAGGAATCGGTGGGCGTGATCAAGAAAGTCGCCGAGGGGGACCTGACCCAGGACATCCGCGTGCTCTCCCGGGACGAGATCGGGGAGCTGGCCGAGTCGGTCAACGCGATGCGCAAGAAGATGGGAGAGGCCGTGGGCCAGTCCATGGCGATCTCCAGCGTGCTGTCCGACTCCTCGTCCCAGCAGGCGGCCTCCATCGAGGAGACGTCGGCGTCGCTCGACGAGATGGCCTCCATGACGAAGCAGAACGCGGAGAACACCACGGCGGCCAATCATCTGATGATGACGGTCCGGGAGGCCATCGAGAAGGCCAACCAGGCCATGACGGAGCTGACCCGGTCCATGACGGAGATCGCTCGGGCCAGCGAGCAGACCCAGAAGATCGTCAAGAACATCGACGAGGTGGCGTTCCAGACGAACCTGCTGGCCCTCAATGCGGCCGTCGAGGCGGCCAGGGCGGGCGAGGCGGGCGCGGGTTTCGCGGTGGTGGCAGACGAGGTCCGCAACCTCGCGCTGCGGGCGACGGACTCGGCCAAGGACACGGCCAACCTCATCCAGGACATCGTCAACAAGGTGCGCGGAGGCGAGAAGCTGGTCACGGTGACCAACGAGGCCTTCGGCAGCGTGATCGGCAGCTCGAAGAAGGTCCAGGAGCTGATGGAAGAGATCGCCGCGGCCTCCCGCGAGCAGTCCGACGGGATCCACCAGATCAACCGCGCCGTGGCGGACATGAACCAGGTGACCCAGCAGAATGCCGCCAATGCGGAAGAGCTGGCCTCGGTGATGTCCATGTTCCGCGTGGAAAACGCGAAGAAGGCCTCTGCGGGCGGGCCCGTGAAAGGGAACAGGAAAATCGAGGTGCCGTCAAAGCCGGTGGATTTCACGAGTCCCGACCCCGAGACCGTCATCCCGATGCAGGAGACGAAGCAGTTCTGAGCCGGCGGGATTGCGGGCTCCGTTTCCGTGAAACGCAGGATCTTTCTTCGAGCAGATACACGCAGTTTGGAAAACATATTCAGTTCTGTTGAGAATCCCCAACCGGCCTTCGGTTGGGGATTTTTCTTTCCGGACAGGATTTCTTGCCGGTGCCGCCATGCCGGATTTTTCCTTAACTTCCTGTAATGTGGCGTTGCCAGATATCTCTTTTTCTTTGGATGTTTTCCCGTTCGGTCCCCGCCGCCGATCAGGTCGCTGCAGGAGCCGCCGATTCCATCTCTTTCTTTTTCAGGTGGACCAGGATCGCCGCCAGGGCCGCCTGGGTCATGCCGGGGATCCGCCGGGCCTGACCGAAAGAGGAGGGGCGAATCGCATCGAGCTTGCACTTCAGTTCGTTCGAAAGGCTCGGGACCGCGAAGTAGTCGATCCCGTCGGGGATTCTTTTTCGCTCCATCTCGCGGAACTTCTCCACCGCCTCGTTCTGTCGCCGGATGTACTCCTCGTAGCGGGCCTCGATCTCGATCTGCCTCTTGACGGGCGCCTCGACGGCGGGCAGATCGGCGTCGAACACGGCAAGATCGTCATACCCCATGTCGGGCCGCTTCAGGAGCTCGAAGAGTGACAGGGGCTTGCGGATGGGCAGCGAGCCGCGCTCCGCCAGGATCCGGTTCGACTCGGCCGTGGGGTAGACCGTTCGGGACGCGAGATGACGGATCGTGCTCCCGATCCGGGCGACTCGGCCCTGCAGGTCCCGGTAGTGCTCGTCCGGGACGAGACCCAGCGCATGACCCTTTCCCATGAGGCGGATCGTCGCGTTGTCCTCCCGGAGCAAGAGGCGGTATTCGGCCCGGGAGGTGAACATCCGGTAGGGCTCGTCGACGCCGCGCGTGACGAGGTCGTCGACCATGACGGCCATGTAGGCCTCGGATCGCTCCAGGACGAAGGGCGGCCGCCCCTGCACCTGCAGGGCCGCGTTGATCCCCGCCCAGAGCCCCTGGGCGGCGGCCTCCTCGTATCCCGAGGTGCCGTTGATCTGCCCCGCCAGGAAGAGCCCCCGGATGCGCTTGGCCTCCAGGGTCTGCCCGAGTTCCGTCGGCTGGACGTAGTCATACTCGATGGCGTAGGCCGGGCGCATGATCTCGGCGTCCTCGAGGCCGGGGACGCTGCGGACGATCCGCTCCTGCAGCTCCAGGGGCAGGCAGTTGCCGAGGCCCTTGGCGTAGATCTCCTCCGTGTCGAGCCCCTCGAACTCCAGGGTGACGGGGTGGCGGCCCCGGTCGGAGAAGCGCATCACCTTGTCCTCGAGGGAGGGGCAGTAGCGGGCGCTCACCCCCGTGATGACGCCCGAGTAGAGCGGGGACAGTCCGATGTTCTCGCGCAGGAGCCGGTGCGTCTCCTCCGTCGTGTGGGAAAAATAGGAGGGCAGGCGCTCCTCCCGGAGCCTCTCCGTCGTGTACGAGAAAGGCTGCGGCGCGGGGTCGCTGTCCTGGCGCTCGAGACGCCCGAAGTTGATCGTGGAGGCCTTCAGGCGGGGCGGGGTGCCCGTCTTCATGCGGCCCATGTCGAAACCGAGGCCGCGCAGCGATTCGGCCAGGCCGATGGAGGCGATCTCGCCGGCGCGGCCCGCGGGGGTGCGGAAGGTGCCGATGTGGATGAGCCCGTTGAGGAAGGTGCCCGTGGTGATGACGACGGCCTTCGCGGGGTAGAAGAACCCGGTGCTGTCGAGGACGCCAGCGGCCCGGCCGCCTTCGACGGCGATGCGCTCCACGAGGGCCTGGCGGAGGTGGAGTCCCTTCTGCCGCTCCACGGCGGCCTTCATCGCCAGGCGGTAGAGCTGCTTGTCGCACTGGACGCGGGAAGACTGGACGGCGGGGCCCTTGGAGGAGTTCAGCAGGCGGAAGTGGACGGCCGTCCGGTCGGCGATCTTTCCCATCTCGCCGCCCAGGGCGTCGATCTCCTTGACGAGCTGCCCCTTGGCGAGCCCCCCGATGGCGGGGTTGCAGGACATCAGGGCGATGGAGTCGAGATTGATGTTGAACAGCAGGGTCTCGCACCCCATCCGCGCGGCCGCCAGGGCCGCCTCGCAGCCCGCGTGCCCCCCGCCGACAACGATGACGTCGTAGTGCTTTGCCATATCCGCTTCGATTCACGTGGGATCGATCTGCGGCATGTGAACTCGTCCTTGCCTTTGCAGGGACTATTTAATAACATCCCTTCAAAAAAACAACCGATTTCCCTGCATGACGCAACCCGGGTTCTCGAAAAGCAAGAAGCGATACCGCGATTTCAAGAGCTTCCTCGTCGAGCGCTTCGGCTGCAGGGTCTACAAGCTGCAGATCGACGCGGGGTTCACCTGTCCCAACCGGGACGGGACGCTCGCCGCGGGCGGCTGCGCGTACTGTGACGGGCGGGGATCGGCACTGCGTCTCAAGGGCCCGCTGCCCCCGGTGGAGGAGCAGATCCGTGCCGGCAAGGCCCTCTACCGGAATCTCCGGGGCGCGGCGAAGTTCATCGCCTATTTCCAGACCTTCACGAACACCTACGCGCCCGTCGAGAGGCTCCGGGCGCTCTACGACGAGGCCCTGGCGCAGCCCGACGTCGTCGGGCTCTCCGTCGGCACGAGGCCCGACTGCGTGGACGACGATACCCTGCGCCTGCTCGAGGGCTGTGCGAAACGCTCCCACGTCTGGGTCGAGTACGGGCTGCAGTCCATCCATGACCGGACGCTGAAGCGCATCAACCGCGGACACGACGCAGCGGCCTTCGTCGAGGCCGTGCGCAGGACGGCGGGCAGGGGGCTTTTCATCTGCGCGCACGTCATCCTCGGGCTGCCCGGCGAGACGCGGGCCGACATGCTCGAGACGGCGAGGGCCGTGGCGGCCCTGCCTATAGACGGCATCAAGGTGCACTCCCTGCTGGCGCTGCGGGGAACGGAAGTGGGCCGGCTCTTCGAGGAGGGGAAGATCGAACTCATGACGCAGGAGGACTACGTCTCTGCGGTCTGCGACGTGCTCGAACTCCTGCCGCCCTCCGTGGTCGTGCAGCGGATCACGGCGGAGGGCTACCGGGACATCTACCTCGGGCCGGACTGGGCGCAGAACAAGCTCAAGGTGCTCAATGCCATTGACAGGGAACTCGAAAAGAGAGACACCTACCAGGGTGCAAGGTACAAGGTGACAGGTAACAGGTGACAGGCTAAAGGCTAAAGGCTAAAGGCTAAAGGATGTGTCCCTGTTATTTCATCTCCTGATTCAGGATAGAATTCACGACACATAACACTCAACACGCATTCGGGATGACGATGATCAACTTTCGGGACAACGTGAAGAAGATGAAGGGCTACGTGCCGGGGGAGCAGCCCCCGCCGGGCTCGAAGGTCGTCAAGCTCAACACGAACGAAAACCCCTACCTGCCATCGCCCCGGGTCCTGGAGGTCCTGCACGCATTCGAGGGGGAGTGGCTCAGGCGCTACCCCGACCCGATGGCCGGGATGGCCCGCGAGGCGGCGGCCGCGGTCTACGGCGTCCCCGCGGACTGGGTCATGGCGGCCAACGGCAGCGACGAGATGCTGGCGCTGCTGGCCCGGGCGTTCCTCGAGAAGGGGCGGAAGATCGCCTATCCCATGCCGACCTATTCGCTCTACGTCTCCCTGGCGGAGATGCAGGACGCCGAGACGGTGGAGGTGCCCTACGACGAGTCTTACAATCTGCCCGTGGAGGGCCTTCTTGCGGCCCGGGCGGACCTCACCTTCGTCTGCTCGCCCAACAACCCCTCGGCGACGGTGGCCCCGGTCCGGGACCTCGAACGGCTGGCCGCCGGCCTCGGCGGGGTGCTGGTGATCGACGAGGCCTACACGGATTTCGCCGACGAGAACGCGCTCGGCCTGGTATCGCGGTATCCGAACGTCATCGTGCTGCGGACGCTGTCGAAAGGCTACTCCCTGGCGGGTCTGCGGGTGGGCTTCGGCGTGGCGCAGCCCGGGCTGCTCGAAGGGCTCATCAAGATCAAGGACAGCTACAACGTCGACGCCGTGGCGCTGAGGCTGGCGACGGCCGCCCTGAGGGACCAGGCGTGGATGAAGGCCAATGCCGAGAGGATCAAGTCCTCCCGGGCCGGGCTGGCCGCGGAGCTTCGGAAGATGGGGTTTTCGCTCTGGCCCTCGCAGGCCAATTTCATCCTGGCCCGTCCGCCGAGGGGGGATGCACGGTATCTGTACTGCGAGCTGCGGGATCGCGGTGTGCTGGTCCGCTACTGGGATTCCCCCGGGGTCGACGACAAGATCCGCATCACCGTGGGTACGGAGGAGGAGAACCACTCCCTGCTCGTGGCCCTCGAGGAGACGTTGCGGACGGCCGGCTGAGGGCAGGGGGTGCAGCCGCCGTCCGGTCCCTTCAGGCCTTGAGCCACGTCCGGACCCGCGGGATCTCCTCGGAGGCCCACTGGGCCGATAGGCGCCTGTCCAGGAAGAAGGCGAACAGATCGTCCATGGTCTTCAGGGCCGTCTCCACGAGGTATATCCGCTCGAGGATTCCGCCTTCCTTTTCCTCTCCCTCCTCGTCGAAGCCGCCCGCCGGCGGGAGTTTCATGGACTGGAACTGGAACCGGTCGGCCTTGAGCGTGAACTCCCAGCGATCGCCGTCCCTCTCGAGTCGAAGGCGGGCCTCGCGTACCTTCTTGCCCTCGCGGATCGCCGCTTTGCCTTCCCGCAGGTCCGCATGCAGGCCCTGGCAGGCCACCGTTTCCGAATACTCCCCCTCCCCGGACTCGAGGACGACCCGTTTCTCGAAGCTGAGTCCCACCTCCGCCCGCCCGGGGATGGAGATCGTCCCATTGCGCTCCTCGGACTTGAACCAGAGCCAGGTCATGAACTCGCGGGCCAGGAACGAGGGGTCCGCCTTTTCGCCGGGACCCTTCGCGGGCTCGAGGAAAGAGCCGCCCTGGAGGGACGCAACGGCGGCGGCCGTTTTCCGGTCCAGCTGTTCCCCGTCCCAGGGCAGGCAGGGGGAGAAGGTCGCGTTGAAGGAGATCTTGAAGAGATCCTCGAAGGTCTCGAAAACCTTGTCCGCGTGAGACCCCACGAGGAGCCAGCCGCCGGACGGGTGCCACAGTACATCGTAGAGCGACGGGACCGGGTAGGCCCTCGTCAGCAGGTGGAGGTAGACGCGCTCCTTGATCTCCCGGGTCTGCTCGCGGAAGAGCCTCTTCTTGCCGCCGTCCCTGAGGGCCTTGCGCTCCTCCTCGAGGCACTTGATCCGGAGCAGCGCGGGCGGGATCGACTTCCTGTCGACGCGCAGCGCGAAGTAGAAGTAGTCTCCCGCACTGTAGCGCGCCCCCTCGAAGCGGGTGTCGAGCGGGTTCTCCAGGCAGGTCCAGCCGAAGGCCTGCTCCTCGGCCGACGCCGTCAATTCCTGGAATGCGTATTTCTTGACCTGGCGGTCGAAGAAGGGCCGGAAGTCCTCCGGCCAATCCCCCTTGACCCGGTATCTCGAAAAGGTCAGTGTGCCTTTCAACAAACCCATAGGGACTCCTCCTGTGAAGGCAGGCACGGTAGCCTATCGCACTCCGGTTTGTCAATGCTCATTCTGTGAGGCACACGGGCGGGCGGGGCATCCCGTGCCGAGCAGAGAAGCCGAGAGGGTGAGAAGGGAAGAGGGTGCCCTGCAGCCCGGCATTGGTGAACCGTGCCGGCGGATGGATCCATGTATGGACAGAGGTATCGATTTATGCTACGTTTCTGCCGAATTTTTGAGGGGTTCTGAGAGATGGGCATCAAGGCGATCGGGGTGGTCGGCAACGCGAGCAAGAGCCACGTGGTGGAGAGCATCGCGAGGCTCTCCGAATGGGCCGCGGGCAAAGGCCTCGAGGTCCTCCTGGAAAGGGAAGCGGCCGCCAGGCTCGGCACGCGGGGTTACCACGGCGACGAGCTGGGCAGCCGGGCCGACCTGGTCGTCACGATGGGGGGGGACGGCACGCTCCTGCAGGCGGCACGGATCATGAGAAAATCGAGCGTGCCGATCCTCGGCGTCAACATGGGAACCTTCGGGTACCTCACCGTCATCAATCTCAACGAGATGTTCGACGCCCTCGAGGGGGTGCTGGCGGGGGACTACCGGACGGAGGGCCGCATGATGCTCGACGCCGCCGTCCGCGACGAGCGGGGGGAGAGCTTCGAGTGCACCGTGCTGAACGACGTGGTCATCAACCGGGGCAACTACTCGAGGATGGTGGACCTGGAGACGCACGTCGACGGCCAGTACCTCACGAGCTACCGGGCCGACGGGCTCATCATCTCGACCCCGACGGGGTCCACGGCCTACTCGCTTTCGGCCGGGGGGCCGATCGTGCTCCCCGTCCTGAACACGATCATCCTCAACCCCATCTGTCCGCACACGCTGACCAACCGTCCCGTCATCCTGCCCGATACGGCGGTGCTGACGGTCATGCTCTGGACGCGCGAGGCGGGTGCCATCATGAACTGCGACGGCCAGGTCACCTATCACCTCAAGGCCGGCGACACGATCTCCGTGCGCAAGTCGGGCTTCGTGACGAACCTGGTGGTGTCCCCCCGCAGGGACTACCTCCAGGTCCTGCGGTCGAAACTGGGCTGGGGCGGCTCGCCCGCATCGACGAACCGGACGTGACATGCTGAAAGAACTGGGCATCACCAACTTCGCCATCATCGACCGGCTCAATCTGGCCTTTCACGAGGGGCTCAACGTCGTCTCGGGCGAGACGGGGGCGGGCAAGTCGATTCTCATCGGGGCCATCGGCCTGCTGCTCGGGGACCGGGCCTCGACGGACCTGATCCGCGCGGAGGAGGATGCGGCCGTCGTGGAGGCGGTCTTCGACATCGGGCAGAACCGGGACCTCCGGGCAAGGCTCCAGGCGATGGGGTTTCACCCCGGCCGGGAGATCGTCGTCAAGCGGGTGGTGTCCCGATCGGGCAAGAACCGGGTGTACGTCGACGGCAACCTCGCCACCGTGGCCATCCTCGGCGAGATCAGCGAGGCGCTCGTCAACATCTGCAGCCAGCACGAGCACCAGGTCCTGCTCGACCCGGAGAGCCACATCGACATCCTCGACGAGTTCGGCGCTCTCGGGGCCGAGCGGGCCCGGTTCTCCGCGCTCTACGAGGAGTACCTGACACGCAGGGCCAAACGGGACGATCTGGCGGCGAAGAACCGCAACCGCGCCGAGCGGGAGGAGTTCCTCCGCTTCCAGGTCGGCGAGATCGAGAGGGCGGCCCTCAAGCCGGGGGAGGACGTCTCGCTGCAGGAGGAGAAAAAAATCCTGTCCAACGCCGCGAAGCTCACGGAGCTGGCCCGCGATTCCTGGGAGGCCCTCTACGGCAGGGAGGACTCGGTGCTCGCGGCGCTCGCCCGCGTGACGGGCCACATCCGGGAGATCCGGCGCATCGACCCGGGGTTCGCGATCGCCGACGACGAGGTGAAATCCCTGTCCATCCAGCTCGAGGACGCGGCCCGGGTGCTGCGGGAGTATCTCGGCCGGATCCCCTCCGATCCCGCGCGGCTCGACGAGCTCGACGACCGGCTCGAGACGATCGGCCGGCTGAAGAAGAAATACGGCGGCTCCATCGAGAGCGTGCTCAAGACCGGACAATCCCTGAAGGCGGAGCTGCAGGGGCTTGCGACCGCCGCCGAGGACATCGAGGGGCTCGAGGCCGAGCTGGCGGAGCGCAAGACCCGGCTCCGGGAGATGGCCGGGAAGCTCTCCGCGGAGAGGCGGCGCGTGGCCGCATCCCTCGAGAGGGCCGTCGAGGACGAAATTCACGCCCTGAAGATGGAGAAGGCGCGGTTCTCGGTCCTGTTCCGGGAGCCGGCGCCGGACGAGGAGGGACAGGCCGCGCTGAGCGCGAAGGGCATCGACCGGCCCGAGTTCCATCTGTCCACGAACGTGGGGGAGCCGCTCAAGCCGCTCAACCGCGTCGCCTCGGGAGGGGAGCTTTCGCGGATCGTGCTGGCCATGAAGAAGGTCCTGTCGGGGGCCGGGTCCGTCGGGACCGTGATCTTCGACGAGGTGGACAGCGGCATCGGCGGCGCCACGGCGGAAATCGTCGGGCGAAAGCTCCGCGACATCTCCCGGCACCACCAGGTCATCTGCATCACGCACCTGCCGCAGATCGCCTCCTTCGGCAGGACGCACTACCGGGTGACGAAGCGGGTTTCCGACGGTCGGACGAAAACGGAGGTCCGGCAGCTCTCCGAGGACGAACGCCTCGAGGAGATCACGCGCATGCTCGGGGGTGTGGAGATCACGGACAAGACCCGTGCCGCGGCGAGGGAGATGCTCAAGGCGGCGAAAAAATAAACACGGGTCCCGGGGCCGAAGGTGCGGAAAAAGTTACATGAGGAAATCTGCTTCCCTATATTGACGAAACAGACGAACTCAACGACGAACGAAAAAGAAGAGTAACGAGATGCTCAGAAAGGCGAAGACCAGCGACGTCAAGCTGATCCACCGGATCATCAACCTCTCGGCGGCCAAGGGCGAGATGCTGCCCCGCTCGCTCGTCGACCTCTACAACAGCCTGCGGGACTTCTACGTGTACATGGAGGAAGACGGCGGCCCCATCGTGGGGGTCGTCGCCATGCACCTGTTCTGGGAGAACCTCGCCGAGATCCGGTCCCTCTACGTGGTCGACGAGTACCGCAAGAAGGGGATCGGCAAGAAACTGGTGGAGGCCTGCATCTCCGAGGCGATCACCCTGGAGATCTACCGGATCTTCGCGCTCACGTACCAGAAAGAGTTTTTCGCACGCATGGGGTTTCACGAGGTCCAGCGCACGGAGCTGCCCGAGAAGATCTGGTCGGACTGCTTCAAGTGCTGGAAGTACCCGGACTTCTGCGACGAGTTTGCGATGATCATCGAGTTGTGATCCGCGCCACAGGTCCCGCACCGATCAGCATGCCGCAGGGAGATCGTCCGCCGGCCGCGAAGTTGGTGAAGACGGCAAGGGCGCAAGTCAGCAAGAGCGGATAAGAGGAGGGAAGCCCTTTTCTTTTCCGCTCTTCTGCTCTTCCCCGCTTCCTGGCTTCCCTTCGTTCAACAGGGGGATTTGCATTCGAGCCCATGAAGAAGAAAAGGAACCTGATCCTCCTCGGCTGCGTGCTCCTGATCCTCGGCGGCTGCACGTTCTTCCGGACGCCCTCCGCCGTCACGCCGCCTGCCGCGATCCCGCCGAAGGAGGTGCCGCCCCTGGCCGCCGTCGCGGGACGCGATCTTCCCGACTTCCGCGACGACATGGACCGCGAGTCCCTGGTGCGGGCCGTCCGCAAGAGCCTGGAGTACTACGCCCGCATCCCGGGGCGCACGTCCTGGCGGCTGGGGGACAGGCGCGTCACCGTCCGGGACATGCGGGAATCCCTGGAGGCCTTTCTGCGGATCGTCGAGAGCGGCGCCTCCGGGGCCGAGCTCGACAGAAGGGTGCGGGAGGACTTCGATGTCTGGCGGGCGGCGGGAAGCGGTCCGTCCGGAAGGGTCCTGTTCACCGGCTACTACGAGCCCGTCCTGAGAGGATCCATCGTCAGGACCGACCGGTACCGCTATCCCATCTACCGCAGACCGGATGACGCGGTCGTCGTCCACCTCGGGAAATTCCGGGAGAAATACAGGAACGAGAGGCTCGTCGGGCGCGTCGAAAACGGCGAGCTCGTGCCCTACTGGAGCCGCGAGGAAATCGACGGGGCGGGGGCGCTCGAGAACCGGGGGCTCGAGATCGCCTGGTTTGCGGACCCCGTGGACCTCTTCTTTCTCCACATCCAGGGATCGGGGATGATCTGCACGGACGACGGCCCGTGCTTCCAGGTGAGCTACGCCCAGTCCAACGGGAGGCCCTACCGCAGCATCGGCAAGCTGCTGATCGATTCGGGACGGGCCACGCGGGAGGACCTCTCCATGCAGGGCATCAAGCGGTATCTCCGGGAGCGCCCCGAGGAGATCCAGGAAATCCTGAACCACAACGAGAGCTACGTGTTCTTCCGAACCGTCGAGGAAGGCCCGGTGGGCAGCATCGGGGTCGTGCTGACGGGCGGGCGCTCCATCGCGACGGATTCGGCGCTGTTCCCGCGGGGGGCGCTGGCCTTCGTGAAGACCCGCAGGCCCGCCATCGGCCCGGGCGGCGAGATCCGGTCCTGGGTTCCGTTGACGCGATTCGTCCTGAACCAGGACACGGGCGGCGCCATCACGGGGGCAGGCCGGGTGGACCTGTTCTTCGGCAGGGGCCGCGAGGCCGAGATCGCGGCGGGCCATCTGAAGGAGGACGGGGAGCTGTATTTCCTCGTTCTGAAGGACGGGAAAAGGACGAAGGCCCGCTGAGACGGGCGGGCCGGGAAATTGTCTTGCAGGCCCCGGTTCATCTGTGCTAGAGACGAGGGGCTTTCCCTGCGTCAGACCCCGGAGCAGACCCGTTCCGAAAAAGCCTAACCCGAACACCGCGTATTCCAAAAACCCGGTCCGTCGAGTTGCCCGGCAAAGCCGGGAGGGGCCACGTCTCGTGGTTCATGGCGTCGGTTGGATGCATCGTGCACGAAAGGGGGCGTGATGACCAAGCAGGACATGATCGATCGGATGGCGAAGGAGGCCGGGCTCTCGAAAGCGGCGGCCGGAAGGGCCCTGGCGGCGTACCTCAACGCCGTGGGAGAGGAGCTCCGGAGAACGGGCAGGCTCAGCCTGGTCGGCTTCGGGACGTTCAACTTCGTGCAGCGCAGGGCCAGGACGGGCAGGAACCCCAGGACGGGCGGCCCCGTTCAGATCCCGGCCCGCAAGGTCGTGCGATTCAGGGCCGGCAAGGGGCTGACCGACGTCGTCAACCTCTGAGGGAGAGACCGAAACCCGGAAAGGACCTCCGCCTGCAGGGGACCGGAGGTCTTTTTTTGAAGTCCCGGCGGGAGCGGACGCTCAAAGCCACATGCGGAGCATTGCGGAAACAATCGAAGCCCGGATGGACCCCGAACTGCAGGGGATCCTCCACGAGGCGGGCATCCTTGCCGAAGCCATGGGGTTCGGCGCCTATGCCGTGGGGGGGACGGTGCGGGACCTGCTCCTGGGCCGGGGCAACCTCGACTTGGACATCGTCGTCGAGGGGGAGGGGATCCGGTTCGCCGCGGCACTCGCCGGGAAGCTGCGCGCGCGGCTGAAGGGCTACGAGAGGTTCGGCACGGCCACGATCACGCTCCCCGCGGGCCTCAAGGTGGATGTCGCCACGGCCCGCACGGAGATCTACGACGCGCCCGCGGCGCTGCCCCGCGTGACGCCGGGGTCCATCCGGGAAGACCTTTTCCGCCGGGATTTCACGATCAACGCGATGGCCGCGGCGCTTGCGCCCGCGGAATTCGGGCGCCTGCTCGACGAGTTCGGCGGGGTCCGCGACATCGCGGAGGGCAACGTCCGGGTCCTGCACGGGCGGAGCTTCATCGACGACCCGACGAGGATCTTCCGGGCCGTCCGGTTCGAGACGAGGCTCGGCTTCCGGATCGTTGCGGCCGACGAGGTGCGGATCGGCGAGGCCCTTTCGCTCGGCCTGCTGGAAAAATTGGAGGCGTACCGGATCGCCGCCGAGCTGAGGCTGATCCTCCGGGAACCCGACCCCGCGGCAACGCTGCAGAGGCTGGCGCGCCTCGGCGTCCTCGATGCCCTCGAGGGCCTGCGGCAGGGACGCCTCTGCCTCGGCCGGCCGCTGGCAAAGATCCGGCGGATCCTGGAAGCGGCCGGGCACTGAGGAAAATTGCCGTGTTTTTTCTTGAACTTGGCCTTGCTTGCCGTTGACAGGGGCAGGCATTTCTGTTATACGAGCGGGGCGCCCGGGTCCATGCCCGGGCGATTTCCGATGCGTCGAAGAGGGGACATGGCAACGAAACGAAGAATCCTGAGCGGGATCCGGCCGACGGGCAAGCTCCACCTCGGCAACTACCTCGGCGCCCTGAAGAACTGGGTGGACCTCCAGAACGACGGCGGCTACGAGTGCTTCTACTTCATCGCCGACTGGCACGCGCTGACATCGGACTACAACCGGACGGAAGAAATCCGCCAGAACCGGATCGATATCGTCATCGACTGGCTTGCCGCCGGGCTCGACCCCGCGCAGAGCACCCTCTTCGTGCAGTCCTCCGTCAAGGAGCACGCCGAGCTCTTCGTGCTGCTGTGCATGATCACCCCTCTGCCCTGGCTCGAGCGAAACCCCACGTACAAGGAGATGAAGCAGGAGCTCGTCGACCGGGACCTCTCCACCTTCGGGTTCCTGGGCTACCCGGTCCTCCAGGCGGCGGACATCATCATGTACAAGGCCTACGGCGTGCCGGTGGGGGTCGACCAGCTGCCGCACGTCGAGCTGACCCGCGAGATCGCCCGGAGGTTCAATTTCCTGTACCGCGAGATCTTCCCGATCCCCGAGCCGCTCCTGACGGAGGTGCCGAAGCTGCTGGGCATCGACGGCCGCAAGATGAGCAAGTCCTACGACAACGCGATCTACCTGAGCGACCGCGGGGAGGAGCTGCGCCGGAAGATCGAGTCCATGTTCACCGACCCGCAGCGGCAGCGCAAGAGCGACCCCGGCCGTCCGGAGATCTGCAACGTCTTTGCCTTCCACAATCTCTACTCGTCGGCCGAGGACGTCGCAGAGATCGACCGGGACTGCCGCAGGGCGGCCATCGGCTGCGTGCAGTGCAAGAAGCGGCTGGCCCGGCGCGTCGCGGAAGGGCTCGGGCCGATCCACGACAGGCAGGAATACTACCGCTCGCACCTGCCGGAAGTCCGCGAGATCATCGCCGACGGGGACGAGCGGGCCCGGCGGGTGGCCCGGGCGACGATGGCCGAGGTCCGAGAGGCCGTCCGGATCTGATCGCCATGAGCTACGAGGTCAAACTCGACATCTTTGAGGGGCCCCTCGATCTTCTCCTGTACCTGATCCGGAAGAACGAGATCGACATCTACAACATCCCCATGGCCCTCATCACGGAGCAGTATCTCGAGCATCTCGAGATGATGAAGGCCCTCAATCTCGACCTGGCCGGGGAGTACCTGGTGCTGGCGGCGACCCTGATCCACATCAAGTCGAGGATGCTCCTGCCCGTCGAGGAGGGCCCGGCCGGGCCGGAGGAGGAGCAGGACCCGCGGGCGGAGCTGGTGCGGCAGCTCCTGGAGTACCAGGCCTTCAAGGAGGCGGCCCTCAGCCTCGACAAGCGGCGCATGCTGGACCGGGACGTCTTCAAGCGCGTCGTGTCCGTCGACGAGGTTCCCGACGAGCCGGAAGAGGCGATGATGGAGGTGAGCCTCTTCGATCTCATCGAGGCCTTCAAGCAGGTTGTGGGGCGGCTGGACAAGGAAGACCTCCTGGAGATCGACACGGAGCGGATCTCGCTGTCCGACCGGATCAACGAGATCCTCGAGGAACTCGAGCGGGAGAAGAGCCTCTCCTTCACCGATCTGCTCAAGGCCGGCCGCACCCGCAAGAGCATCATCTACACGCTGCTGGCCATCCTGGAGCTCATGAAGATGCGCGTGGTCAGGGCCTTTCAGTCCGATCCCTTCGGGCCGATCCGAATATTCCCGGCGGTGGAGGAATCAACCGATGGATGACATGCGATCCGTTGTCGAGGCGCTGGTGTTCGCCTCGGAGACGCCCGTCTCGGTGGACCGTTTGCGGGACGTCCTGGGGGAGGTGGATCGAAAGGCGGTCCTCGAGATCCTGCAGGACATCGAGCTGGAGTACCGGCAGCGCCGCGGCGGGCTGTGCCTCATGGAAGTGGCCGGGGGATACCAGTTCAGGACCAAGGCGGAGTTCTCGCCCTGGATCCGCAAGCTCAGGGGGATCCGTCCCGCGGCCCTGACGCCCGCGGCCATGGAGACCCTCTCCGTCGTCGCCTACCGGCAGCCCGTGACCCGGCAGGAGATCGAGAAGATCCGCGGGGTCGACGTGAGCGGCTCCCTGAAGGGCCTGCTGGAGAAGAAGCTCGTCCGGATCGTGGGCCGCAAGAACGTCCCCGGCAAACCCATCATGTACGGCACGACGAAGCGCTTCCTCGAGGTCTTCGACCTGAAGGACCTCTCGGAGCTGCCCACGCTGCGGGAGATCACGGAGATGGAGGAATAGCCCCATGGAGGAGCGGCTCCAGAAGATCATCGCCGCGGCGGGCGTCTGCTCGAGGCGGGCGGCCGAGGAGCTGATCCTCGCGGGGAAGGTGCAGGTCAACGACCGGGTCGTGCGGCAGCTGGGCACCCGGGCCGACCCCGGGCGCGACGAGATCCGTGTCGAGGGGCGCCTGATCACAACCGAGGTGGAGCGCGTCTACCTGATGCTCAACAAGCCCGCCGGGTACGTGACGACGCTCAAGGACCCCGAGGGACGGCCGATCGTCACCGACCTGCTGCACGACGTCCCCGAGCGCGTCTACCCCGTGGGAAGGCTGGATTACGACTCCGAGGGCCTTCTGCTGCTGACCAACGACGGCGCCTTCGCCGAGCGCATCCAGCACCCACGTTACGCGATCCCGCGCACCTACCTGGTGAAGGTGCGCGGCAGGGTCGCCCGCAAGGACATTCAGGCGCTCATGGGCGGGGTCGAGCTGGAAGACGGGCCTTTCAAGGTCGACGGGATCCAGGAGGAGAAGTTCAACGAAAAGAGCCAGTGGCTCCGCGTCACCATCTCCGAGGGCCGCAACCGGATCATCCGGCGGGCCATGGAGGCCCTGGGCCATCCCGTGGCGAGACTCATCCGCATCTCCATCGGGAACCTGGAGATGGGCAGCCTCAAGCCGGGCGAGGTTCGCCGGCTGCGCAGGAGGGACGTCGAGGGGCTCCTGCGGCCCCGGCCGAAAAAAGGATAAAAATGTTCTTGACATTCCGGGATGACCGAAACTAATATCCAATGAAAACGCGTAATTAATCCCTTTTTACTACGAATCGACAAGCCCTTGGGGCTTATTCCGCTCAATACGGGGGGGGGACCATGAACAAGTCGGGATTGATCGAGGAACTGGCAAGGAGGGAGAACCTGACGGAGAAGAAGGCCACGGACGTGGTCAATCTCATTTTCAAGGGGTTCACGGAAGAGCTCAAGAATAACGGGAGGATCGAGATCCGCGGGCTGGGGAGCTTCGTCGTGCGCAACTACGAGTCCTACACGGGACGAAACCCCAAGACGGGCATGAACATCACCGTCTCGCCGAAGCGCCTTCCCTTCTTCAAGGTCGGCAAGGAGCTTCGCGACAAGGTCAACCTGGAGGACGACAGAGAAAGCGGCAAGGAAGGCAACATCACGGAATGACTCCGTTCCCTCGAGACGAGACCCGCCGGAACGAGGGAAAACAGGGATCATGATCCGATGATCCCTTTTTTTGTTTATGGGCCTCAAATCCAGCGTTCGCCGAATCCTTTCGAGCCCCCGGTTCAACCACCCCCTGGTCCCGGCGGGGCTCTTCGCCGTGACCGTCCTGACGACCCTGACGGCCGGGGCCCTGCAGGCCGGCGTGAACCCCATCGAGAACCCCTCGGAGATCTGGAAGGGCATCCCCTTCTCGTTCACGCTGCTGCTCATCCTGGGCTGCCACGAACTGGGCCACTGGGTGGCCTCCCGGCGGCACGGCGTCGATGTCAGCTTCCCCTATTTCATCCCGGGGCCCACCCTCGTGGGGACCTTCGGGGCCTTCATCGCCATGAAATCCCCGGTCGCGGACCGCAACGCCCTCATCGACATCGGGGCGGCGGGGCCTCTGGCGGGCCTTGCTGTGACCATCCCCGTGCTGTTCGCGGGCCTGGCCCTTTCGCAGGTCGTGCCGGCGGCGCAGACCGAAGGGGCCGGCATCCACCTCGGCGAGTGCGCCCTCTTCTCGGCCGTCAACTGGCTCGTCAACGGCACGATCGGTCCCGAGCAGGACGTGATCCTGCACCCCATGGCCTTCGCCGGCTGGATCGGCATGCTCGTGACCTCCCTGAACCTCATCCCCGTGGGGCAGCTCGACGGCGGGCACATCGTCTACGCGATCTTCGGGCCCCGCCAGCGCGAGGTGGCCTGGATGGTCGTGGGGATGCTGCTGGTGCTGGGCATCGTGGGCTGGGAGGGGTGGCTCATCTGGGGCGGGATCCTGCTCGTCCTGGGCGTGCGGCACCCGCCGGTGATTTACGACTGGGGGGAGCTCGACAACCGGCGCCTGGCCGTGGGCTACCTGGCCATGTTTTGCTTTGCGATCACCTTCACCCCGATCCCCTTCTCGAGTATAAATCTCTGATAAACGCGGTCAGAATTCTGCCTGCGAACAGACGGTTTCAGACCGCTCCAACGCTCGCTCCACTGCAGGCGCAAAAAATCGCCCTCCGGGCTCAGACAATTTGCGCTGCGGCCGTTGCGCTTCGCGAAGAGCGGTTGCCTGAAACGCGCCTGACTTCGCAGTTCAGAATCCTGACCGCGTTCTTTCACGGGCATGACCCCTGGCCCCTGTCGCCCGTTTTTACAGGATACCCTCTTCCCGGAAGCTGAAGAAGCGGTTGCCGCCGACGATGAGGTGGTCGTGCAGCGCGATGTCCATGACGCGGGCCGCGTCCTGGAGGATCCGCGTGAGGCGGATGTCCGCGTCGGAGGGGCGCACGTGGCCAGAGGGGTGATTGTGGACGAGGATGATGGCCGACGCCTTGTGCGCGAGGGCCTTTTCGAGGACCTTCCGCGGGTAGACGACGGCCTGGTTCACGATCCCTTCCTGGATGGTCTCGACCCGGATGATGCGGTTGCGGGCGTTGAGGCAGATGACGGCGAAGTGCTCGTCCTGGAGTCCGCCCATGGAGGCGAGGCAGTAGTCGATCAGTTCCTTCGTCGAGGAGATCTGCTCGCGCTCCTCCGCCCGCTGCCGCAGGGAGAGGGCGGCGACCTCGCGGACGATGCCGAAGAGAACGGCCGCGTGGCGACCAATGCCCGGGGTTGCCTGCAGGGCCCCGCGATCGGCGTCGAGCACCCCCTTGAGGGAGCCGAAGCGCTTCAGCAGCTCCTTCGCCAGCGGCTTCACGTCCCTGCGGGGCAGGGCATAGAAGAGCAGAAGCTCCAGGACCTCGTATTCCTGCAGGCCGGAGATCCCCGCCCGCTCGAAGCGGGCCTTGAGCCTCTCGCGGTGCCCGAGGTGGTGGGGTTCGCCGTTGTTCATCACGACACCGTTCTCATGATTTCAGCCGGAAGAGCCGCAGCCCCACGGCCGATGAGAGGTAAACCGCTCCGGCGATCACGATGATGGTCGCCCCGGCGGGCCAGTTGGGCCCGTAACTCACGGCAAGACCGGCGGTCGTAAAAACGACGGTCAGGATGGCCGACAGGACCATCATGTGCCACAGCCTCTTCGTGAACTCGCCGGCCACGGCCGCCGGCAGGGTGATCAGGGCGATGACCATGATGATCCCCACGACGGTGACGAGCAGCACGACCGTGAGGGCCGTGAGGCAGAGCAGCAAGAGATAGAACCACTCGACGCGGACCCCCCGCAGACGGGCGAATTCCTCGTCGAAGCACAACGCGAGAAACTGGTTGTAAAAGAGTGCGCCGACGGCCACGACCGCGAGGTCGAGACCGGCGATCAGCCAGAGGTCCCGTTCGGAGACCATCAGGATGCTCCCGAAGAGATAGCTCATCAGGTCTTCGTTGTAGCCCGGTGTCTGGGAGATGAAGAGGATGCCCGCCGCCATGCCGATGGCCCAGAGGGCGCCGATGACGGTATCCTCCCGCTGACGGGCCTTCATGCTGACCAGCCCGATGACGACGGCCGCGAGCAGGGCGGCCGCGACGGCGCCCCAGAGGGGGGTGCACCAGTCCCAGCGGTGCACCACCTGGAAATAGCGCGCCGCGCCGAGACCGCCGAGCACGGTATGCGCGATGCTCCCCGCGATGGTGCTGATTTTCTTCGTGACGACGTAGCTCCCGACGATCCCGCAGGCCACGCCTGCGAGCACCCCGGCGATCAGGGCATGCTGGAGAAAGGGGTAGCGTGTCAGGTCGGACAGAAATTCGCCCATGGGGTTGTTCATCCCTTATCCGTGGCGGTGATGGTGCCGGACCATGCAGACATCGGACAGGTAGAGGTCGCGGATCACCTCTCCCGTCACCGAGGAGGTTGGATGCACCATCACCCGGCGATTGACGCACACCACGGCTTGGACATAATGGGAGACGAATCCCAGGTCGTGGCTGACCACGACCACGGTGATGGTCCTGCTCATGTCGTGGAGCAATTCGAAAAGCCCCGTTTCCGCCGCCGGATCGACATTCGCCGTCGGTTCGTCCAGGAGCAGCATCTCCGGTTCGCAGGCCAGGGCGCGGGCAATGAGCACGCGCTGGCGCTGGCCGCCGGAGAGGGCCATGAACGGCCGGTCCTCGAGGTCCTCCATCTCCAGTTTTCGCAACGCGTCGAGGGCGGCGGCCCGGTCGTGCCTGCTGTAGGGGCCCCACCCCGTCCCCTTGCCCATTCGGCCCATGAGAACGACATCGAGAACGCTCACGGGAAACTGGGGGTCGAGCTGTACGTGCTGGGGCATGTATCCGATGCGGGTGCGCGCCCGGGCGGGACTCGTCCCGAGGACCTCCAGGGTTCCGCGTGACGGCTCGAGCAGCCCCAGCATCAGCTTCAGCAGGGTGGTTTTCCCGCCGCCGTTGGGGCCGACGATGGAGACGAACGCCCTTTCCGGGATCGTGAAACGAACATCCTCCAGAACCGGGACCCCGTCATAGGAGAAAGTCACATCGCTGACGGTGACGACGTTTTTTCCGTTCATGGCGCTCATCGCAGGCCCTGCTCGACGGCGGCGGCCGTTCTTTCGAGGTTGGCGAGGTAATCCTTCGCCAGGGGGTCGATCGGGACGACGGCGCCTCCGATCGCCTTCGCCACCACCCCGGCGCTCTTGTCCGAAAACTGCTTCTGGACGAAGATCACGCGGACCCCGTCCTTTTTCGCCCGTTCGATCAGGTTCGCCAGCTGCCGGGCCCCGGGTTCCTTCCCCTCGATCTCGATGGGCACCTGGATCAGCCCGTACGCGTCGGCAAAATACCCGAAGGCGGGGTGAAACACGTACATCTTCCGCCCCCGGATCGGGGCGAGCGAGCGGGCGATCCGGGCATCGAGCCGGTCGAGATCCTCCCGGAAGGATTGCAGGTTCGCGCCGTAGGATTGCCTGTGGTCCGGGTCCAGGCGGCACAGGGCGTCGTGGATGTTCTGAGCCTGGATCTGCACGAGCTTCGGGGACATCCAGACGTGGGGGTCGGGCATCTCGGCGTGTCGGCCTTCCCGTGCCCTCCCGTGCCCGTCGTCCCGGTGATCGTGACCGGCCAGGCTGCGGAGGGGGACCCCCTGCCGGGTATCGACGAGGACGAGGTCCCGGTGGGACCGCCCGATCTTCTGCACGAGGCCTTTCTCGAAGCCGACGCCGATGAGGAACCAGGCCTTTGCCCCGGTCAGCCGGGCCATCTGTTTCGGCGTCGGCTCGTAGGTGTGCGGCGACTGACCCTCGCCGACGAGAACCTCGACATAAACCCGGTCCCCGCCGATCCGCTCGAGAAAATAGGCCTGGGGGAGGATGCTCACAAACACGGTGATCCGGGGCTTCTGCGCCTGCCCGGAAGGCGGCGGCCACGGGGCCGCGACGAGAGCCAAAACCAGGAAAGATGTGATCGCAGTCTTTTTCATCGACAATCTCCCTGACGACCGGCGGGCCTCGTCGCCCGTCAACGGGATCGCGCCCGATTTCGCTGCCGGCAGTTCCTGCACAGCCCGGTGAAGCTGATGACGACGCTCTCGACGGCCGCCTGCGCCGGGCGGCAGTCCCGGAGCCACCTCTCCGGGGTTGCGGCGGCGGGCAGGCAGGCGAGGCTCCGGCAGCCGCGGCAGTAGAAATGGGGGTGCGTCGGGTTGTGACGGCAGGCCATTTCGTAGAAGCTCACGCCGTGATCCGTGGCGATCTCCCGGATGATGCTTCCGGCCTTGAAGGAGGCCAGGATCCGGTAGATCGTGACCTTGTTGATCCGGCTGCCGCCGGCGATCCGCGCCAGGATGTCCTTCGCGCTCAGCGGGCTCTGCGCGTGCACCAGGGCCGCCAGGACGGCCATGCGCCGGGGCGTCTTCGCGAGGCCCGCCTGTTCGAGCGTGGTCCGGATGTCACAGTGTGCCATGGCGGATCCAGGATACGATAAATGCAACTCGTTTGCAAACCGTTTTCCACGGTGCCTTCGTCCCGCGCTTGCACGGGCCGCCGAATTGGGTTATGGGTGAGCAGGTCGGGGGGGTGGACGATGGACATCCTGGAGCGGGTGGCAGGGCAGTTCGAATTCTATCTCGGGCACTCCCCGCTCTTTGCCTACGTCGCGGCCTACCTGGCGGGTCTCCTCGTCAGCTTCACCCCCTGCGTCTATCCCGTCGTCCCGATCACGGCCGCCGTCATCGGTGCCCAGGGGCGAGTGTCGGGGGGGCGGGGCTTCGTCCTGTCGCTGAGCTTCGTCCTGGGCCTTGCGGTGACCTACACGGCGATCGGGATGGCGGCGGCGCTGACGGGAAAGCTCTTCGGCGCGGCACAGACAAGCCCCCTGACGCTGGGCCTCGTCGGCGCGCTGTTCCTGCTCATGGGGCTGGCCATGCTGGGAATCGTTCCCATCTCCCTGCAGCGTTTCGTGCCGCGGGGCCTGTCCGCAACGGGCCGCAAGGGCGTGGTCGGGAGCTTTGTCATCGGCCTGACCTCGGGGTTTGTCCTCGGCCCCTGCGCGGCCCCGGTCCTCATCGGCATCCTCGGCATCGTGGCCGCAAGGCAGAGTGTCTTTTTCGGCGGGTCGCTGCTCTTCGTCTTCTCGCTCGGCGTGGGGACGCTGCTGCTGCTGGTGGGGACCTTTGCCGGGATCCTCTCCAGCCTGCCCCGAACGGGCACGTGGATGGTTGCCGTGCAAAAAGGCTCCGGCGTCATGATGCTTGCCGTCGGGGCCTATTTTCTGTACAGTGCCTTCATCTCCTGAGCGAAAGGTCTGCACCCGATGCCCGTGACGCGGCTGATCCTGCTCGTTTCCTGCCTTCTGGCGGCGGCCTGCTCGCCCGGCGCGGAAGCCCCGAAGGGCCCGCCCCCCCTGATCGCCGTCGACACCCCTGCACCCGATTTCCGCCTCCAGGATCTCCAGGGTCGTGAGATCCGTCTTGTCGACCTGAAGGGCCGGCCGGTCCTGCTCGTCTTCGGCACGACGTGGTGCCCCTACTGCAGGGAAGAGATTCCCCGGATCAAGGAAATCTACGCCCGCGGCAGGGCCGCAAACCTCGAGGTGCTCAACATCTACATCAACGAGACGGAAAAAAAGGTCGCCGCGTATGCGGCCCGTCACGCCCTGCCGTATCCGGTGCTGCCGGACCCGGACGGGACGGCGGCCGGGCGCTACCAGGTCAGGGGCGTCCCGATGCTCGTCCTGGTGGACCGGCGGGGCAAGATCCTCTGCCTGCAGTGCAGGAATCTCGATACCCTCCTCAAGGGCCTCTGAGGCCTCCGAACCCCGATCCCGTGATCCTCCTTCGGAGAATTCTTGCTTTTTTGGGAAAACGGCCTTATGATGCGAATGAGAATCATTCGCATATGGAACATCCAGCCGCAGTCACAGCGCAAACGAAATCCCTGTCGCCGGGCGTCCTGCCCGGGGAGCGCAGGCTCGTCCTGGTCGGCAACCCCAACGTCGGCAAGAGCAAGATTTTCTCGATGCTCACGGGGGAATACGTCGTCGTGTCTAATTACCCGGGCACCACGGTGGAGGTCAGGTCCGGCAGGACGCCGGAGCTGGACTATCACGTGGTGGACACGCCCGGGATCACCGGCGTCGTGCCCCGCAGCGACGAAGAGCGCGTCACCCTCAACACGCTTCTCACGGAGGGCCTCGCGGCGGTCCTCCAGGTCGGCGACGCGCTGAACCTCAGGCGGACGCTGCTGCTGACGATGGCCCTGATCGAGGCGGATGTGCCGCTCGTCCTCGATCTCAATCTCGCCGACGAGGCGGAAAAGAAGGGTTACGTCATCGACACGGCCCGGCTCTCGAAGCGCCTCGGCATCCCCGTGGTGCAGACCGTCGCGACCCGGGGGACAGGCCGCAGGCAACTGCTGGAGGCCCTTCGCAGCCCCGCGAAGTCCCCGCTGCGGATCGCCTACGATTCCCGCGTGCAGGAGGCCGTGGAGGCTATCGCGGGCCTGCTGCCGCCGTATCCGGTTTCCCGCAGGGCCGTTGCCCTCACGCTCCTCTCGGGGGACCCGTCGCTCGTGGACGCCCTCTTCGGGGATCAGGCCGGGCAGAGCCGGGCGATCCAGGACATCATCGTGCAGACCCAGTCCCGCGTCCTCGAGCCCCTGTCGAGGGTCATCCTCGATGCCCGGCTGGCCCTCGTCGAAAGGCTCATCCGGGAGTGCGTGACGCTGCGCGAGGGCCAGGGGTTCCGATCGCACTTCGCACACGATCTGGACCGTTTCTCGACCCACCCCCTCGGGGGCGCGCTGCTGATGCTCGGGATCCTTTACGTCATCTACGAGTTCGTCGGGGTCTTCGCCGCAGGGACAGTCGTGGACTTCGTCCAGAACGTGATCTTCGGCGAATGGGTGCTTCCCCCGATCGTGGAGTCCCTTTCCCGATTCCCCTATCCCCTGGTGCGGGATTTCCTGGTCGGGCCCTACGGCCAGATCACCATGGGCATCACCTATTCGGTTGCCATCGTGTTCCCCACGGTGACGGCGTTCTACATCGTGTTCTCCTTCCTCGAGGACACAGGCTACCTCCCGCGCCTCGAGGTGATGATCAACCGGCTCTTTTCCCTGATCGGCCTCAACGGCAAGGCGGTCATCCCGATCGTGCTGGGCTTCGGCTGCGGCACCATGGCCGCCGTCGTGACGCGGATCCTGGAGACCCGCCGGGAGCGCATCATCGCGACCCTCATCCTGGCCCTCGGGATCCCCTGTGCGCCCCAGACGGGACTGATCCTGGGCATGTTCGCCCGCATCGGGTTCGTCCCGCTCGTTCTTTTCTTCGTGCTCCTCGCCGCACAGCTCATGCTGGCGGGCTGGCTGGCCTCGAAGCTGCTGCCGGGACAGACGCCGGCCTTCGTGACGGAGCTGCCGCCCTACAGGCTGCCCGAACTGCGCAACGTGGCCGGAAAGACGGTGTATCGCTCCTACTGGTTCGTGCGAGAGGTCATCCCCTGGTTTCTCCTGGGCACGGCGCTGCTCTTCGTCGCCGATCGCATGGGGGCCCTGGACGAGCTGAAGCGGATCCTGAACCCTGTCGTTGTGGGGTGTCTCAGCCTCCCGGCGGACACGACGGAGGGGTTCATCCTCGGGTTCCTGAGGAGGGAGTACGTGGCCGCGTACTTCTTCGACCTCTACGGACGCGGCCTTTTGGATCATCTCCAGGCCTTCGTCGCCACCATGGTGATGACGCTGTTCGTGCCCTGTGCCGCCAACACCTTCGTGATCATCAAGGAACGAGGGGTGCTGGTCGGTACGGGCATCATCCTGTTCGTGTTCGCCTACGCCATCGCCTTCGGCGGGGCCCTCAACGCCTTCTTGAGACTGCTGCACGTCACGTTCTGAGGGGTATGCCCATGGACGAAATCTGCAAGCCCTGCAGGGGGGAGGAACTCGACGAGATCCTCGAGGAGATCTGGACGACCCTCGAGAGCCGGGGGGAGAGCCCCGCGGCGGGCTCCCGCATCCCGCCGGCCCTGTCCGGCCCGGCCGAGCGCCTCGTCCAGGACGGGCTCGCCCGGCAGGGGGCCAAGGAGCTGCTCCTGACGGAACAGGGGTATCAAAAGGCCAAGGAGATCATCCGGAGCCACCGGCTGGCGGAGCGGCTCCTGCATGACGTGCTCAATCTGCAAAGCGATGAGATGGAGCACTCGGCCTGCCGCTACGAGCACATGATGGGCTCCGAGGCCACCGATTCGATCTGCATCCTGCTGGGGCACCCGCGCACCTGCCCGCACGGCAAACCCATCCCCCCGGGGGACTGTTGCGAGGCCGGGGAGACCACGCTGAGGCCGCTCGTCGTGCCCCTGACCGAACTCGAACCCGGCGAAACGGCGGCCGTGGCCTACATCGGCACGCGCGACAACGCCCGCCTGTCCTACCTCACGTCGCTGGGCGTCATGACGGGACGGCCCCTGGAACTCGTGCAGCGGCGCCCGTCCTGGATCGTGCGGATCGACGAGAGCACCGTCGCCTTCGACGAGGCGATCGCACGGGAGATCTTCGTGAGGCCCACCCAGCGCAAGAGGAGGGCCGCCAAGGAGGCGGGGCGTCGTTTCCGTTGGCGATACGGCCGCCCCTGAGCGGAGGAGCGGAAGATGGAGCATGTGCAGAAATCCTTGCGGATGACCCCGCGGCGGGAAACCATCCTGGCGATCCTGCGCGAGCACGGCCACCTGGACGCCTACGAGCTCCTCGAGCTGGCGAGACGGAAGGATCCCCGGATCAGCCTGGCGACCGTCTATCGCGCCCTGGCGTACTTCCGGGAGCGGAACGTGATCCAGGGACGGAGCTTCGGCGAGGGGCACTCCCACTTCGAGATGCACGACGGCAAGACGGGAACACACGCCCATTTCGTGTGTACGCGGTGCGGAAAGGTTCGCGAGGTCAAGGGGAAATTCATCCGGGACATCCAAACCCTTGCGCAGAGGGAGAAGTTCAGGGTCACGGGGGCACACCTCGACCTGTTCGGGCTCTGCGAGGACTGCGCGGCACGCTGAGGTCCCGGGACCGAAGGGAGCACGGCCATGGCTGCAGCCGGACGATTCGAGGAGAAGGGGACCCGGTATTTCCGGAGGCCCGGGAGGGGCAACACGGCGGACGTTCTCGAGGCGGCCGCCGCCCGCGCCGAAGAGCTCGGGATCGCGAGCGTCATTGTCCCGAGCGTGAGCGGCAGGACGGCGCTCGCCGCGCGGCGAGTCTTCGGCCCGCGCGTGCGGGTCATCGCCGTCACCCACGTGGCGGGCTTCGAGAGGCCCGACCGCCAGGAGATGACGCAGGCGGCCCGCAGGCGACTCGAGAAGGCCGGGATCGCCGTTTTCACGGGGCAGCACGCCTTCGGGGGCGTCGGGCGCGCGGTCCGGAACAAGCTGGGGACCTACCAGGTCGACGAGATCATGGCCTACACGCTGCGGACGTTCGGGCAGGGCACCAAGGTGGCCGTCGAGGTCGCTCTCATGACGGCCGATGCCGGGCTGGTCCGGACGGGCGAGGACGTCATCGCGCTGGGCGGGACGTACGAGGGGGTCGACACGGCCCTCGTTCTCCGGCCTGCCAACAGCGCCCGGTTTTTCGATCTGAAGGTCCGGGAACTGATCTGCAAACCGAGGGATTTCTGACGAGGGCGGGAAGTCGAGAAGCGTTGAAGCCGGGAAGTCCGGGCAACCCGGAGAGCCCGCCTGGAAATGCCGGCCGGCCCGAGCCTCTCGACTTCATCGCGTCATCACTTCTTCAGCCCTGCGGCCGGAGACCATGACGGCGGTCACAAAGGTCCGTGAGAGGCAAAACGAAAGGAGCAAGGGAATGCTGTCGGACAACATGCTGGAACGGTATGCCGAGGTGCTCATCTGGGGCCTGCACACGGCGCGGAAGAAGCCCTACCGGAAAGGCGAGATCGTGCGGGTGGTCTTCGATTTCCCCGCCGTCCGCCTGGCGGAGGTCCTCCAGGGAAAGCTCATCGAGCGGGGCCTCCACCCCGTGCTGCGGTCGGGGCTGACCCCGGTGATGGAACGGAACTTCTACGGCCTCTCGAACTCGAAGCAGATCACCTTTCTCGCCCCCGGCGACCGCGAACTCTGTGAGCGCCTCAACGGCAGCATCTACCTCTATGCCCCGGCGTCGCTCACGCACCTGCGGGACGTGGACCCCCGAAAGATCGCCGCCGCCACCGTCGCCCGCAAGGTGCTGAAGGATATCCTGGACCGTCGGGACAGCGAGGGGAGCTTCGGGTGGACCCTGTGCATGATGCCGACGGCCGAGCTCGCCAGGCAGGCGAAACTCTCGCAGGCGCAGTACGAGCGGCAGATTGTCAGGGCCTGTTACCTCGACAGCGCGGACCCCGTCGGGCAATGGGAGGCCATCTTCCGGGAGGTGGACGGGATCAAGAAGTGGCTCAACGCGATGCAGGTGGCCTTCTACCACGTCGAGGGGAACAGCGTGGATTTGAGGATCACGCCCGGCCGGGGCCGCAAGTGGGTGGGGATTTCGGGGCACAACGTCCCGAGCTTCGAGATCTTCCTGTCGCCGGACTGGCGCGGCACCGAGGGGCGGTACGTCGCCAACATGCCGTCATTCCGCAGCGGCAATTACGTCTCCGGCGTCGTCCTCGAGTTCCGCCGGGGGGTCGGTTCCGTCGTCCGTGCCGACGAGGGGGAGGCGTTCGCCCGGAAACAGATCGCCATGGACAAGGGGGCGAGCCGGATCGGGGAGTTCTCGCTGACGGACCGCCGCTTCTCCCGGATCGACCGGTTCATGGCCAATACCCTGTACGACGAGAATTTCGGCGGCAAGTACGGCAACTGCCACATCGCCTTCGGCTCCTCCTACGCCGACACCTACGCCGGGGGCGCGGCGGCGCTCACGCCGGCGATGAAAAAGAAGCTGGGGTTCAACGATTCGGCCCTGCACTGGGACCTCGTCAACACGGAGCCCAAGACCGTGACGGCGCAGCTCGTCACGGGAAAGAGGGTGCTCGTCTATGACAACGGGGTGTTCAAGTACTGAAAGGCTGAAGGAGAAAGGCGAAAGACGAAAGACGAAAGACGAAAGACGAAAGACGAAAGACGAAAGACGAAAGACCGGGGTGGAGCCTTGCCGCTTGCGCCTCGAGGCCCGGCTTCAATCCTCGATGTCGATGGCTTCGACGGGACAAGATTCGGCGGCTTCCCGGCAGGCATCCTCGAATTCGGAGGGGATGTCCTCATCGTAGCGGCAGACCGCGAGTTCGTCCTGCATCTCGAAGACGTCGGGGCAGATGTCTACGCAGCTCTCGCAGCCGATGCAGAGCTCCTGGTTGACGGCGGCTTTCATTTCCCCTCCTTTTCCGGGTTGCCGGCTGGCGTCGAGACGATAACCGCTGGAAAAATCGAAACCATGGGACGCGACGCTGTTTATGGACGAGATGCGGCGAAAAAGTCAACTTTTTTTTCGGCCCGCGAGAACGCGTGCGAGACAGGCGATGCCTGCGGTCCCGCGGGCGTTCGAGAAAGACACCCGGGAGGATGAAAAAGGAAACCCCTTGACAGGGGGACCCATTCTTCAGATATTAAACGGCGTCCGGCAGGACACGCTTTGCGGTGAAACGCACCGGGCCGAAGAGAGCCGGGGAAAGGAGAACAAGGGATGCTTCTCATCGATGACCTCCAGGTGAAGCTGGGCGATCGGGAGGTGCTGCGGCACATCGACCTCCAGATCAACCCCGGCGAGACGCACATCCTCTTCGGGCCCAACGGCTCCGGCAAGACGTCTCTCCTGATGACCATCATGGGCTACCCCCAGTACCGGGTGACGGCGGGGAAGATCATCTTCAAGGGCGTCGACATCACGAACCTGCCGATCAACGAGCGGGCCAGGCTCGGTATCGGGATGTCCTACCAGCGCCCCCCCACGGTCAACGGGCTCAAGACGAGGCAGATGGTCCAGATCTGCGCCGGCGGGCGCGACATCGACGTGGAGGGCATGGCGGCAGCCATGAATTTCCGGGACTTTCTCGAGAGGGACATCAACGCCGGGTTCTCCGGGGGCGAGATCAAGCGGTCGGAACTGGTGCAGCTCATGGCGCAGCAGCCCGACCTGCTGCTGTTCGACGAGCCCGAGTCCGGCGTGGACCTCGAGAACATCGCCCTGATCGGGAACACCATCAGCAGGATGCTGCAGAGGGATATCCACACGGAGCCCGGCAAGTCGCAGCTTCAGAGGAAAAAGGAACGCACGAGGATGGGCCTCATCATCACCCACACGGGCTTCATCCTGGATTACGTCACCGCGGACAAGGGGCAGGTTCTGTTCAACGGCGTGCTGTCCTGTTCCAACAACCCGACGGACATCTTCCTGTGCATCAAGGAAATGGGCTACGAGGAGTGTGTGAAATGCCAGATTTGAAGGAAAAGGCCCGGGAGGCGAAGGACAGGAAAGCCGCCATCGGTCCTGACGTGGACCTGGCGTCGTTCACGGCGGAGCCCGTTGCCCATCCCTACGTCCAGGACCTCAAGACGCTTCCGGTCATCGACCAGAGCCGCCTGATCCAGGCCGGGATCGACACGAGCGAGGGCGGCCGCTCGGGCACCTACATCCAGATGGACACGGCCGTCGTGCATGCCCACGCCAAGCAGGAGGGCCTGGAGGTGATCCCCATCAAGGAGGCCCTGAAAAAGCACGCGTGGGCCCGGGAACACTACTGGAAGCTCGTCGCCGTCGATGCCGACAAGTACACCGCCGCGGCGGAGCTCAACCTCCACGACGGCTACGTCATCCGGGCCCTGCCGGGCGCGAAGGCCGTCTGGCCCGTGCAGGCCTGCCTGTACCTGGACAAGGACAACATCAGCCAGTACGTGCACAACCTCATCATCGCCGAGGAGGGCTCGGAGCTGCACGTCATCACGGGCTGCGCCACGTCGCCGCGGCTCAAGAGGGGCCTGCACGTGGGGATCTCGGAGTTCTTCGTCAAGAAGAACGCGAAGCTCAGCTTCACCATGATCCATCACTGGGCCGAGGAGGTCATGGTGCGGCCCCGTTCCGTGGGCATCGTCGAGGAGGGCGGGCTCTTCCTGAACAACTACGTCTGCATGAAGCCCGTCAGGAGCCTGCAGATGTACCCCACGACCCACCTCGTGGGCAAGGGCGCCGTGGCCCGCTTCTACAGCATCCTCGTGGGGACGCCCGGCTCCGAGATGGACGTGGGCGGACGGATCCTGCTGAAGGCCGAGGATACGCGGGCCGAGATCATCGCCCGGGCCATCACCAACGGCGGGAAGATCATCAACCGCGGCGATTTGATCGGGGAGGTGCCCGGCATCAAGGCCCACCTGGAGTGCAAGGGCCTGATCCTCCACGGCGGGGTCATCCACGCCATCCCCGAACTGCAGGGCCGGGCGGACGGCGTGGAGATGTCCCACGAGGCGGCGGTCGGCAAGATCGCCCAGGATGAGATTTTGTACCTCATGTCCCGCGGGCTCTCGGAGGAAGAGGCGACCTCCACGATCGTGCGGGGCTTCCTCAGCGTGGACATTCCGGGTCTGCCGCCCCAGCTCAAGGCGGAGATCGACCGGGCCGTCGACCTGAGCTCGAAGGACGTGATGTGACGCGGCCGCCCTGCGGGGGCCGCCGGAAAGCAAGCATCCGGACGAAAGCGGATCGGGGAGGCGCGCCCCGATCCGCTTTTTTACGCCGGGGCGGCGGCCGGCGGTTGATTCCCGGCGGACTCTGGGATATGAACGAAGCATGATCCAGGGGCTTCTCGATCCGGTCCGCGACATGCTCGACGTCCTGCGCGAGGTCTCCGGCCGGGATGTGCACGCGGTCCGCAAGCCCGACCTGCGCTCCCCGGCCCGCATCCGGATGGCCGGGGCCGGCTCGGCCGCCCACGTGCTGTTCTGGCGCGGCGATGACGACCCCCTCGTCAATCACGTGATCGCCAACGAGTGCGGACACCTGATCCGCCTTTTCAGCGCTCCCCCCGAGAGACGGCTTGTCGCCGTGGCCAACGAGCGCACCGAGTCGCGCTACCGGGAGGAGATCCGCGGGGACATCCAGCGGCTTTCCCTCGTCCACGGGATCGGGGCGCTCGGCGGGTTCCTGCCCCTGTGGTACGAGAGTGTCGTCTTCCAGCTCACGAGGATGCCCCCCGACATCGCCATCGAGCGCTGGATCCATCGCGAGCACCCGTGCCTCCGGGACATCCAGCGCAGAGCCCTCATGGAGCAGCAGGCCAAGGCCGCGGCCGTGCTCTCCCGGGGCATCCGGCGGATGACGCCCCGGAAGGTCTACGACGTCTCGCAGGCCATGAACTATGCCTTCTTCAGGCTCATGGAGCCCCTGACGGGTGTCAGCCTGACGGCCCCCTACGAGCGGAGCCTCTATGCCCTGCAGGGCGAAGAGCTGCTGAGCCGGGCGGATCGGGGCCTGCGGGACGACCACGAGGGGGATGTGGAGCTGACCCGCCGATGGGCCGAGGCCCTGGGGCTTTCCGGGTGGATCGAGTGGCGGCGCCTCGACGAGGTCGAGGCGGGCACGCTGCATTGACGCGCCTCGACGGGGCATAGATCCGCCTTGCGGCTCGGCAGGCGAAGGGGGCCTCAGCGCAGCGGGTCCCCCGGCGGAAGCTCGAGGCCGAAAGCCTCGGCCACGGCGGGGTAGGTGACGGCGCCGCGCCAGGTGTTGAGTCCCTTTCTGAGCTCGGGGCTCGTCCGGAAGGCGCCGGGCACGCCCTCGGCGGCCAGCCGGACGACGTAGGGCAGAGTCGCGTTCGACAGGGCGATGGTGCTCGTCCGGGGAACGGCGCCCGGCATGTTCGTGACGCCGTAATGCAGGACACCCTCGACGAAGTAGACCGGGTCGGAGTGTTTCGTCGGCCGGATCGTCTCGACACAACCCCCCTGGTCGACGGAGACGTCGATCACGACGCTCCCCGGGGCCATGCGGCCCACCATGTCGCGCGTGACGACGCGCGGCGTCCGGGCCCCCTTCACGAGCACGGCCCCGATCAGCACATCCGCCCGGGCCACGGACTCCTCGACGGACAGGGGGTCGGCGCTCCGGGTGATGAGCCGCCTGTGGAGGACCTCCTCTAGGTGGCGCAGGCGGTCGATGTCCCGGTCCAGCACGGTCACCGCGGCGCACATCCCCAGGGCGATGCGGGCGGCGCTCGCCCCGACGATGCCTCCCCCGACGATCGTCACCCGGGCGGGCTCGACCCCGGCGACCCCGCCGATCAGCTTTCCCGACCCGCCGTTGACCTTCTCCAGGTAGAAGGCCCCCTTCTGGACGGCGAGGCGCCCTGCCACCTCGCTCATGGGTTTGAGCAGGGGAAGCGCGCCGTCGGCAAGCTCGACCGTCTCGTAGGCGATCCCCGTGACGCCCCTGCGCATCATCTCGAGGGTCAGTTCCCGATCCGCGGCCAGGTGCAGGTAGGTGAAGAGGGTGAGGTCGGGGCGAAGAAAGTCGTATTCCGGCGGCAGCGGCTCCTTGACCTTCACGACGAGCCCCGCGGCCCACGCCGCGGCCGCGTCGGGCACGATCTCGGCCCCGGCGGCGCGGTACTCGGCGTCGCTGAAGCCGCTCGCGGCGCCGGCCCGGGTCTCCACGAAGACCCGATGCCCCGCCTCGACGAGCTGTCGAACCCCCCCGGGGGTCATGGACACCCGGGATTCCTGATCCTTGATTTCCCTGGGTATGCCGATGGTCATGGCTGCCTCCCGTCTCGATGATCTTCCTGCCCTGCCGGGCAAACCGACGGGTCCACTATAAAGAAGCACGGCGGAAAAAGCAAAGGAAGGAAGGAAGGAAGGCACGCCCCGGCTGGCCGACGGGGCCGGAATTGTGCTACACTGCCCCCGTCGCGGGCGCAACGGGCCCGCCTGAGCGTTCAAGCGAAGGAGGAAGGCATGGCCGACACGCCCTGGTATCGAAAGACCGCGGATGCGGTGTTTCAGGAACTCGGCACGGGACCGGCGGGGCTTCACGAAAAGACGGCGGCCGACAGGCTCGAGACGTACGGGCCCAACCGGCTGCCCGAGGCGAAGCGGGTCAGCCGCTTCGTGATCCTCCTGCGCCAGTTTGCGAGCCCCCTGATCTACATCCTCCTCCTCGCCGCGGTCGTGACCTTCGCCCTGGCCGAGTACAAGGACACGATCGTCATCGCGGCCGTGCTGCTGTTCAACGCCGTCATCGGGTTCGTCCAGGAGAGCCGGGCCGAGGAGAGCGTCCGGGCACTCCAGAAGATGATCGTCCCGCAGGCACGCGTCGTGCGGGAGGGCCGGGAGCGGGAGATCTCGAGCGACAGGCTCGTGCCCGGCGACATCGTCCTGCTGGCCTCCGGGGCGAAGGTGCCCGCCGACATCCGGCTCGCGACCGCCCTCGAGATGCGCGTCGACGAGTCGCTGCTCACGGGGGAATCGGTCCCCGCGGAGAAATGCGCCGACGCGATCCCCGAGGCCGACCTCACGCCGGGCGACCAGCGCAACATCGCCTTCATGGGCACCGTCGTCGTGAACGGCCGGGGCATGGGCGTCGTCGTCGCGACGGGGGCCGGGACGGTGCTGGGCGGCATCGCCCACGAGATCCGGGAGACGAAGGCCGCCCGAGCGCCGCTGCAGGAGAAATTCGCCCGCTTCTCCAATCGGATCGGCCTGTACGTGCTGGCGGCCTCCGCGGCCCTCTTCGCGGCCGGCATTGCGGTCGGGGAGCCTATCCGGGAGATGTTCATGACCGTCGTGGCGGCTGCCGTGGCGACGATCCCCGAGGGCCTGCCCGTAGTGCTGACCATCGCGCTGGCCGTCGGGGTGCAGCGCATGGCGGCGCGCAACGCGATTTTGCGGAAACTTCCGGCCGTCGAGACCCTGGGGAGCACGACGGTCATCTGCACGGACAAGACGGGGACCCTCACGAAGAACGAGATGACCGTGAAGGTCGTCTTCGACGGGACGCGCCACTTCGAGCTGACGGGAACCGGCTACGACCCGAAGGGGGAGATCCTCCACGACTGGATCCCGAAGCCCGAGAGCGAGCGGGAGCACCTGGCCATGTGCTTCCGCGTGGGGCTGCTGTGCAACGAGTCGAGCCTCTACGAGGACGAGGGGGGCTGGCGGGTCAACGGCGACCCGACGGAGGGGGCGCTGATCGTGTCGGCCATGAAGGCGGGACTGAAGCCCGAGCAGGAACGGCAGAGCTACCCGCAGATCGGGATCGTCCCCTTCGAGTCGGATCGGGGCTACATGGCGACCCTGCACCGGCACGGCGACGAGAAGTACATCTTCGTCAAGGGCGCCGTCGAGAAGGTCCTCGAGCTCTGCGTCACCTGCATGGAGCGCGACGGCCTGCGCACGGAGGAGATCCTCAAGATTTCGGACCGCTTCGCCTCCGAGGGCATGCGCGTGCTGGCGATGGCCTACAAGCAGGCCCCCGACGACCTGGCCGTGCTGCGGCACGAGGACGTGGAGCACGACCTGACGCTGGCCGGCATCCAGGCCATGATCGACCCGCCGCGCGAGGAGGCCGTGCAGGCCGTGCGCGACTGCCGCCGGGCCGGCATCCGGGTCGTCATGATCACGGGGGACCACCCGACGACGGCCCTGGCCATCGCGGGGATGGTCGGGATCGACACGGCGGGCCAACGGGTCGTCACGGGCCGCGAGATCGAGCAGATGACCGACGAGGACCTCTTCTACCGGGTGAAAACGGTTTCCGTCTATGCGCGGGTCGCCCCCCACCACAAGCTGCGGATCGTCCGGCAGCTGATGGATCACGGGGAAATCGTGGCCGTCACGGGCGACGGCGTCAACGACGCGCCGGCCCTGCGCGCCGCCCATCTCGGGGTTGCCATGGGCCGCAAGGGGACGGACGTGGCGAAGGAGGCCTCGGACATGGTCGTCACCGACGACAACTTCGCGGCCATCTTCCATGCCGTGCGGGAGGGCCGCGTCGTCTTCGACAACATCCGCAAGGTCGTTTTTTTCCTCATCCCCACCGGCGTGGCCGCCATCGGCTCGATCCTCGGGTGCGTTCTGCTGGGCATCCCCATTCCCTACACGGCGTCGCAACTGCTCTGGATCAATCTCGTGACCAACGGGTTCCAGGTCATCGCGCTGACCTTCGAGCCGGGCGACCGGGATGTGGTCCGGCGGCCCCCCCTGGACCCTTCCGAGGGCGTCATGTCGAAGATGCTCATCCAGCGCACCGTCATCGTGGGCCTGCTCATCTCGCTCGGCGTCGTCATCGAGTTCTCCCGGGCGCTCCAGGCCGGGATGCCGCTCGAGAAGGCGCGGACCATCGCCATGACCACCATGGTCTTCTTCCAGTTCTTCCAGGCCTGGAACAGCCGGTCGGAGACGAGGTCCATCTTTCAGATCGGGTTTTTCACCAACCCCTACCTGGCCTACGGGCTTGCGGCCTCCCTGATGGCGCACGTCGCGGCGATCTACGCGCCGCCCTTCCGGTGGCTGCTGTCGACGGAGCCCATCGCGGGAGCCGAGTGGCTGCCGATCGTGGCGATTTCCCTGTCGGTCATCGCCGTCGTGGAGCTCGACAAGCGGCTCCGGCGGACGAAAGGGGGCGACGCCGCATGAAACGATGTCACGCCTGCGGGGGGGAGATCCGGATCGACCGGACCGTTGGACGGCAGGAGACGTGCCCGCGCTGCGGGGCGGATCTGCACGCGTGTCTCAACTGCAGCTTTTACAGCCCCGGGGCCTACAACGACTGCCGCGAGCCGCAGGCCGAGCGCGTCGTGGAAAAGGGCCGGGCCAATTTCTGCGATTTCTTCGCGTTCCTCGACGACGGGACCCGGGACGCACGGGCCGCGAAGAAGGAAGACGCCCGCAGCCGCCTCGAGGAGCTGTTCAGGAAGAAGACGTCGTGACGGACCGGACGGCCCCGCGGCGGCCTCAGCGCAGCTTCCCGAGCTCCTCGGCGAAGACGTCGTAGGTGGGCTTTCCGAAGAGCACGAAGCGCACGAGTTCGATCTCCGGGTGCTCCTTCAGGTAGTCGGCGGCGGTCTCGAGGGCGATCCGGGCGGCCTCGTGGAGCGGGTAGCCGTAGGCACCCGCGCTGACGGCCGGGAAGGACACGCTCTTCAGTCCCTTTTCCGAGGCGAGCTTGAGGCTCTCGAGGTAGGCGCTCTTCAGGAGCCCCGCCTCGTTGCGGGTCCCCCCGCTCCACACGGGCCCCACGGTGTGGATGACGTACCGGGCCTTGAGGTTGCCCCCCGTCGTGATCACCGCCCGGCCCGTGGGGCAGTGCCCGATGGCCCGGCACTGCTGCAGGATGGCGGGCCCCCCGGCACGGTGGATCGCCCCGTCCACGCCGCCGCCGCCGCGAAGGCCCGAGTTGGCCGCGTTGACGATGGCGTCGGTTGCTTCCTTCGTGATGTCCCCCTCGGCGATGGCCAGCGTCGATTTGCCGATCTTGACTTCCATCATGCTCCCCCCTGCATCCAACACATGGTAACGGGTCAAATACCCCTGTCACCCCCCTTTAGAGGCTGTGTCGCAAGCTTGAAAAACGCCGAAATCATGACATTCCCGCGGAAGCGGGAATCCCGAACTCATCGAAAAGACCGGATTCCGCATCGCGCTGCGCTTGTGCGGAATGACCACATCGGAATTGCGACACCGTCTCTTACGAAAGGCGCAAAGAGGGGGATTTCCTTCCCTTGCGGCTTGAGGCGTTCGGCCCGCCGCTCATCCTTTGACCGGATATCCGTCACCGTACACCAGCATCCGGTAGGTCTTCTCGATGCGGTCCCAGTTCTCCTCGCGGTCCATGGACCAGTAGCGGCCGATCACGCTGACCACCCGGCCCAGTCCGAGCTCGGCGCACTTGTCCTCGATCTGCCTGACGTAGTTGGCCCCGCTCTCGGGCAACTCGCCGCGGCGCCCCAGCATGGCGTGGATGTACATCTCGGCAACCTGCTCCCGCTTCGCCATCTCCATCAGCGCGAGCAGATGGTGCATCATGCCGTGGGAGCTGAAGAAGGAGACGATGCCCATGAGGTGCAGGGCCGTGCCGCGGCTGCGGCTCTCGGCCATGGCCTGCCGGAAGACCCTGTTGGCGAAGAAGGACCCGTCCTCGATGGCGCGGTCGATCTTCAGACGGTCGGAGCACACGCGCCTCCCGGCGCCGATGTGCAGATGCCCCGCCTCGGAGTTGCCCACCGTGCCCGCCGGCAGCCCCACGGCCTCGCCCGCGGCGGCGAGGGTGGCGAAGGGCAGGGCGGCCAGCAGGCCGTCCATGACGGGGGTGGACGCCCTGGCGATCAGGTTTCCCCTCGTCTCGGGGTTGTAGCCCCATCCGTCCAGGATGAGCACGACGAGCCTGCGGCAAGGCGCGGCCGGCCCCGAGAGCAGCAGGGATCTGCCCTCCATTCGCCTCGGCGCGGGGATCCCGAAGAGCTCGAGGATCGTGGGGGCCACGTCGGCGAGTTCGCCCTCGCGCCGCAGCGGCGGGGGGGTGTCGCCGTCGACGAGGATGAAGGGCACGGGGCTCGCGGTGTGCCCCGTGTCGACGGTGCCGTCGGGGTAGCGCCAGCGCTCCACGGTGCCGTGATCGGCGGTGACAAGGACCGGCACCCCCGCCTTCCGGGCCTCGCCGATCACGAGCCCCAGGGCGCCGTCGACGGCCTCGACGGCGCGCACCACGGCGGTCTCGTTCTCGATGTGGCCGACGACGTCCACGTTGGCGAAGTTGGCGAGGATGAAGTCGTGGCGGCCCTCGCGGATCGCTCGGACCGTGGCCTCGGCCACTTTCCGGACGGACATCTCCGGCGCCTCGTCGAAGAGCCGCACGTCCTTGCGGGTGGGCACCACGATGCGGTCCTCGCCGGGGTAGGGGGCCTCGCGCTTGCCGTTGAGGAAGTAGGTGACGTGGAACGCCTTCTCCGCCTCGGTGATCTTGACCTGCCGGAGCCCGCTGCGGGAGAGCACCTCGCTGAGGGTGTCCTCCAGGTCCTCCTCGGGAGGGAAGGCCACGTCGGCGCGGAGGTCCCGGGAATACTCGATCATGGTCGTGAAGTGCAGGCCGAGGGGGCCGGCCGTGGGGAACTCCCGGAACCCCTCCGCGGTGAGGCTCCGCGAGAGCTCCACCTCGCGCTCGCCGCGGATGTTGTAGAAAATGACCGTGTCGCCCTTCCCGATCCTCCCCACGGGCTTTCCCGAGGGGTCGACGAGGACCAGGGGGTTGAGCGTCTCGTCGTCCTCGCCCCGCCGGTAGGCCTCCCGCACCGCCCGGGACAGGATATTCGATTGCAGCGTCGGCATGGCGTCCTTTCCTGTGTGTCCGGTCTTGACGGCCGCGTTGCGCGGAGACCGAAAGGCCCGTCGCTCCTGCGGCGCCGGTTCATCATACTGGAAAAGGCAGTGCCGGTCAAAGGGACCTTTTCGGTTGCAAAGGGGGCATCGAAATGATAGAAAATGCTCGAAAAAGCGGGATTTTAGAACTGCATGAGGAAGTCGGCCTGGGAGAAAACCCAGGAAGAGATACTCAAGGAACGGGCCGAGATTCTCGGCCGGGCGGGCGAAGCGCTGGCGGCGGCTCTCTCCGAGATGGAGAGGATCGACCGGGTGATCGCCGAGAGCATCCGTCTGGCCGGTTCGAGCCCCGGCGTCGAGGCCCTGGCGGAGATCAACGGGGAGATCCGGAGGTACAACCGGGCCCGGGAATACGCGCAGCTGCGCTACTATTACCTCATCGTGACGCGGGAAGCCATGGGGTTCCGCCGCCACAAGGCGGTCGAGGACGTCTACCGGATCCCGCCGAAGCGGAAGTACCTCTGAATGGCCCGTGTGTGGGGGGAACTCCTTGAGCAAGGGATCGGGAGGGTGAGAGGGTGAGAAGGGGGCTCCGTTCTCGGCCCCTTGCCCTCCGTTTTTTTGACAGCCTTGCCCCGCACGGCTTAGCGAATGGATCGGTACGAGAAACAGCGCAAGAAGATGGTCGATGCCCAGATCCGCTCCCGCGGCATCCGGGATGAGCGTGTCCTGCGGGCCATGGAGAAGATCCCCCGGCATCTGTTCGTCGACGAGGGGCTCATCGACCAGGCCTACAACGACAACCCGCTGCCCATCGGCGAGAAGCAGACCATCTCGCAGCCCTACATCGTGGCGCTCATGACGGAGGCCCTCGAGCTCGGCGGCCGCGAGAAGGTCCTGGAACTCGGCACCGGGTCGGGCTACCAGGCGGCGATCCTCGCCGAGCTGGCCGACCGCGTGTTCACCATCGAGCGGATCGCCGCGCTGGCCCAGAGGGCCCGGAAGCTGCTCGAGTCGCTGCATTACTACAACGTGGTGATCCGGGTCGGGGACGGGACGTACGGCTGGCGCGAGGAGTCCCCCTTCGACGCCATCCTCGTCTCGGCGGGGGCGCCCTCGATCCCCCGCACCCTGGTGGAGCAGCTCGGCGTCGGCGGACGCCTGGTGATCCCCGTCGGGGGCCGCTATACGCAGAACCTGGTCAAGCTGACGCGGCTATCGGAAAACCCCGATGACGTGAAGAAGGAGGACCTCGGGGGGTGCCGGTTCGTGAGCCTGATCGGGGAGCACGGCTGGAAGATGGAGCAGCCGTGAAGAAGAGGCTGAGAAGGTGAGAGGGTAAGAAGGTCGGATAAGCCGTTGGGCTTTGGGGCGTGCAAGCGGATTGATGAAACACATTCCGAACATACGGAAACTTTTCCTCATGGCCTTTCTCGGGGCCGCTCTTCTTTCCTGTTCCGTCCAGGTCGTCGACCGCAGCAGCATGAAATCGTCCGAGCGGATGCGCGGCGTGTACCACCGGGTCAAGCCCGGCGAGACGCTGTGGCGCATCTCGAAGGCCTACAACGTCGATCTCCAGGAACTCGCCGAGATCAACAACATCACCGATTCGGCCCGCATCAGCGCGGGGAGCGTCGTCTTCATCCCCGACGCCCGCGAGGTCATCGATCTGCCGCCCGCAAGGCCGGCGGAGGCCAGGCACCCCGTCGCCGGGGCCCCGGAAAGGGCGGCACCGGTCCCGGCGGAGCCGAACGGCGCGCAGGCCGGTGCTCCGGCGGGGGCCTCGACGGGCGTTGCCGCGCCCGCTGCGAAAGGCAGGGTCAAGGAGGAGAGCATCACGGACCGAATCCCGGCGCCCAAGCCTGACCGGAGCCTTCCCTCGGCGGCCGGCACCCCGGACAAGACGCAGCCCAAGCCCCCCGGAAAGCCCGAGCCGCCGGCCCCGACGTCCGTCCGGAGCCAGGTTGCGATGCAGGCCCCGGCGCCCGCACCCCCGGTCAAGACGCCCGATGCCGCGCTCAAGGACCGGGCGGCGGTCACCCCGCCGGCCAAGAAGCCGGAGCGGCCCCACGGGGCAGAGGAGACGCAGGGGCAGATCAAGGTCGACCGGGGCCGTTTCGTCTGGCCCCTGCGGGGTCCCGTGATCGCCCGCTTCGGGATTCAGCCCAGCGGGATGAAGTACAACGGCATCAAGATCGCCGCGAAGGAGAACGCCCCGGTGCAGGCGGCGGCGGCCGGCACCGTCATCTATGCATCCACCGTCAAGGGGTACGGTGAAACGGTGATCGTCAAGCACGACGAGAACTTCACGACCGTGTACGCCTACTTGAAGAACACGGTGGCCCGGCGCGACGAAAGGATCCGGAAGGGCGAAAAGATCGCCTCCGTCGGCCCGCCTCAGGAGCCGGGGGGGGAGCCCTACCTCTATTTCGAGATCCGGGAGAAGAACAGGGCCAGGAACCCCCTGTTCTTCCTGCCGTGAAATCAGGCTCCAAGGGGACAGGAAGAGGAGCCGCCCGCCGCGTTGACGGAAGACAGCGCGATGCCTATACTAGAAACCTGATGATCGTCTGCCTGAAAAACCCGAAACGGGAAGACTGAACCGATGACCGTGAACGCCTGCTTCGAGCAGGGTCCCATACGACCGCCCAGCGAGGCCCGCAGCCTCCTGATCCGACCGACCCGGAACTGCCCCTGGAACAAGTGCGCCTTCTGCCACACCTACAAGGGAAGCCGCTTCGAGTTGCGCCCCGTCGAGGAGATCAAGCAGGACATCGACGCCGTGCGCGCCCTGGCCGATGCGGTCGGCGAGCTCTCGTGGAAGCTGGGGCAGGGGGGCCGGGTCAACGACGCCGTCGTCTCCTGGGTGTTCGGCAACGAGGGCTCCTTCAGCGACCCGTTCCGCCACGTGGCGGCCTGGCTCTACTTCGGGGGCAGGACCGCTTTTCTCCAGGACGCCGACACGCTCATCATGAAGACCGACGATCTCGTCGAGGTGCTCCGCTATCTCCGGGAGAAGTTTCCCGGGATCGAGCGCATCACCTCCTACTGCCGTTCGCGGACGGCCGCCCACAAGTCGGTGGAGGACCTCCGGCGCATCCGGGAGGCCGGTCTCGTGCGGATCCACGTCGGGCTCGAGTCGGGCTGCGACGAGGTGCTCCGGTTCATCCGGAAGGGGGCGACGGCGGAGGAACACGTCAAGGGGGGCAAGCGGATCGTGGAGGCCGGCATCTCGCTGTGCGAGTACGTCATGCCGGGGCTCGGCGGCAGCCGGTGGTCACGGGAGCATGCCGTCGAGACGGCCCGGGTCCTCAGCGAGATCAACCCGGACCACATCCGGTTGCGCACCCTGTCGGTCAGGCGGGGGACCCCTCTGTACGACGCGATGCGCGAGGGGGGGTTCGCTCCCCTCGGGGACGAGGAAATCCTCAAGGAGATCAGGCTGTTCATAGAAAGTCTCGACGGGATTCAGAGCCGCATCGTCAGCGATCACATCCTGAACCTGCTGGAGGAGCTGGAGGGCAAACTGCCCGAGGAGAAGGAGAAGCTGCTGGGGATCATCGACCGGTACCTTCAGCTCTCCGAGACGGACCGACTCGTCTTCCGGCTGGGACGGCGCCGGGGCATCTACCGGACCCTCGACGACCTGTCCGAGCCCGGCACCTATCGGCAGCTCAGGCAGGCGGTCGAGCGCTATCAGCAAGAAGAGCCCGGAAGGCTGGACCGCGACCTGGACCGGATCCGCGAGAGTTTCATCTGAGGCGGGCACCTTCGGCCCCGTCATCGACTTCCCAGCGGCCCGACGAGGCCGCTGCTTCCCTAAGCCACTGGAATCATAAAGAGAAACGCTGCGGAGCGCCGGCCGCGCACCCGGCGGGCGCCCCTGCGCGAGCATTTCCGTTGACATTTCGGGCGAATTCCTTTATGATTCACAGGCTATTGGAATGTCATAGAGGGGAATCCGCGAGAGGTGGTAATGGGGAGATGTTCAAAATAGGAGAATTGGCCGTTTATCCAGCGCAGGGGGTCGGACTCATCGAGGCGATCGAAGACCGGGAGATCATGGGGACGTGGCAGAAGTTCTACGTGATGAAGATCCTCGGCAACGGGATGAAGATCATGATCCCGACCGACACGGCACAGGCCATCGGGCTGCGCCAGCTCATCTCGTCCAAGGAGATCCCGAAAATCTACGAGATCCTCCGTGCCCGTGACGTCACGATCGACAAGCAGGCCTGGAACAAGCGTTACCGCGAATACTTGGAGAAGATCAAGACGGGCTCCGTCTATGAGATCGCCAAGGTCCTGCGGGACCTCTTCATCCTCAAGCACGGCAAGGACCTGTCCTTCGGCGAGAGGAAGATGATGGACACGGCGAAGCACCTGCTCATCAAGGAGATCTCCATCGCAAGCCGCGCGGCGGAGGCCAAGGTCGAGGCCGAGATCAATGCCATGTTCCCGCTGCAGTGAGCGACGGAGCTCCCTGCGGCGTTGTCTTTAGAGCTCCGAGAAGCCGAAACGATGGGTTTGTGTTGTCCCCGGAGCGTTGCCCCGCGGGCCGGCGAACCCATTTACCCTTTCCGGCGGGCCCTCGGCGGGTCGGGACACGGCGGGCCGGTTTCACGGGAGCTTTTTTTGCATGATCGCGATGCCGGGTTCTTTGAAATCCTGTCATGCCAATTTTAGGAAAGGAGGGATGTTCGTTTGCTGATCCGTTCACTGCTCATCGGCATCTGCTCGATCAGCGGATATTTTATCGCCCTGAAGTATTTGGCTTCATACCAATTATCCATCATCGGTTTTTTACTGGGCTTTATCGCCGCTGTCATCGTCATCCAGATCGAGCAGATCATCCGACGATTCTCGCTGCGCATCATCCTGGGGGGTGTCATCGGGACCATCATCGGGCTTCTGATCGCCATCCTGCTGTCCTACGGGCTGCGGTTTGTCACCGTGCTGGAGCAGCAGGAGCTGGCCTTCCTGATCTACGCCCTGATGGCCAGCATCCTCGGGTATCTGGGTCTCGTCATCGGTTCGAAGAAGAGCGAGGAGATCGCTCTGCCTGCCTTCGGCCCCTTCAAGGGGTTCCGCGGAGGGTCGGACTACCGCATCCTCGACACGAGCGTCATCATCGACGGCCGCATCGCCGACATCTGCGACACGGGGTTCATGGAAGGGACTTTGGTCGTCCCGCGGTTCGTCCTGGAGGAGCTCCAGCACATCGCCGATTCCTCCGATTCCATGAAGCGCTCGAGGGGAAGGCGGGGTCTCGACATCCTCAACCGGGTCCAGAAGAACCCGGGCATCAGCATCGAAATCGTCGATCACGAGTTCCCGAAGATCAAGGGCGTGGACGGCAAGCTCGTCGCCCTCGCGAAGAAGATGAACGGCAAGATCATCACCAACGACTTCAACCTCAACAAGGTGGCGGAGCTCCAGGGCATCAAGATCCTGAACGTCAACGAGCTGGCCAACGCCCTGAAGCCCGTCGTGCTGCCCGGCGAGCTCATGGTCGTAAAGGTGATCAAGGAGGGCAAGGAGCCCGGTCAGGGTGTCGCCTACCTCGACGACGGCACGATGGTCATCGTCGATCACGCCAGTCGCCACCTGGGCGAGACCCTCGAGGTGACCGTGACCAGCGTCCTGCAGACCACGGCCGGGCGGATGATCTTCACGGAGCTCAAGGCCGTTGTCCCCGACAAGAAATATCACAGTGTCGAAGCGTTGTGATCCCCGTCGATGAAGCCCGGGAGCCCGCAAGGGTCCCGGGCTTTTCGTTGTGCGCCCCGGGGGTCCGGCGGGGGAGCGGATGAAGACGGTAGCGATCGTCCCGGCAGCGGGGTCGGGAAGCCGGATGAACCGGGAAATGGCCAAGCAGTACCTGCAGCTTGCCGGCAGGCCCATCCTGGTGCACACCCTGCAGGCCCTCGAGTCGTGCCCCGGCGTGGACGGGCTTTTCGTTGTCGTGCCGCTGCAGGACACGGCGTCGGTGCGAAGCGAGGTGATCGATCCCTGGAACCTGAAGAAAGTGGCCTCGGTCATCGCCGGGGGCCGCGAACGCCAGGATTCCGTCCGGGCCGGTCTCGATGCCCTCGGCCGGGATGCGGAGATCGTGATCGTTCACGACGGCGTGCGGCCCCTGATCAGTGTCGAGACGGTCGAGCGGTGCATCCGGGAGGCCGCGGAGTGCGGCGCCGTGACGGTCGGCGTGCCCGTCAAGGACACCGTGAAGGAAGTGGCCCCGGACGGCCGCATCCTTCGGACCTGCGACCGCAGCGCCCTGTGGCTCACGCAGACCCCCCAGGCCTTCCGCCGAGACATCCTCGAGCGGGCGCACCGGGAGGCCCTGCGTGACGGCATCCGCGCGACCGATGACACCTCGCTGGTCGAGCGACTCGGGATCGCCGTTCGGATGATCCCGGGCGATTACCGGAACATCAAGATCACGACGCCGGAGGACCTGGTGATCGCCGAGGCGCTGCTCGCCGCTTCCAGGCAGGCATAAGGCAACGGATGTACCTGCGGGGATGCTCCGATTCAGGGGGGTGCCATGAGAGTGGGGTTCGGTTTCGACAGTCATCGCTTCGCCGAGGGGCGCCGTCTGCTCATCGGCGGCGTGGAGATCGGGCATGACCGGGGCCTGCTCGGTCACTCCGATGCCGACGTCCTGATCCACGCCGTCGTCGACGCCGTTCTCGGGGCCCTGGGGGAAGCCGACATCGGCAGGCACTTCCCGGACACGGACCCGCGCCTCAAGGGCATCTCCAGCCTCGTCATCCTGAAGCGGGCCGCCGAGATGGCCCTGGTTCGCGGCTATGCCGTCAACAACGTGGACTCCACGGTCATCCTGGAGACGCCGAAACTCGCCCCGTTCGTCGAGGAGATGCGGCGCAACATCGCCAAGGTGCTCGGGACGGAGCCCTCGCGGGTCAACGTGAAGGCCAAGACGAACGAGAAGATGGGCTTCATCGGGCGCGGGGAGGGGGTCGCGGCCTTCGCCGTCGTCACGCTGGCGAGGGCCGGGGCGGACGAAGTGGCCTAGAATTTGAACCGGCAGAAACACGCTCCGGCGTCACCCGCGGACGCGTTCGATTCAAACCGATTCAGAGGAGGTATGGATGAAGGCCCGATTGATGATTTCCGTGTTGACCGTCGTGATGATCCTGCTGAGCGGCACCCTTGCCGTCGCGCAGGACAAGACCCCCATCGGGGCGAGGATGGCGTCGCCCCCCGCGAACCCCGCGGACGACCCGAAGGGCCCTGTCGGGAGCCTGTCGGGCCGTACGTCAAGTGACCTGCTGACGCTCGGCTCGGTCTGGCAGGTGCAGGAGTGCTGCGGCTGGAGCGGCACGTGGACGCGCCGCGCCGGGACGAACACCTTCGATGCGAAGTGGCGCCACACCAACGGCTCCCAGGCCCAGGACGTCATCACCCTGCAGTCCTGGAACAAGACGACGGGCGAGGTCGTCCTGAAAAGGCAGAACCTGAACGGCACCTACAAGGCGACCCTCAACCCCTCGGCGAGGGCCCTGACGAACGGCACGGCCTCGTGGTACCCGGCCGGGGAAAAATGGAGCGCCCGGTACTGATCCGGGTGCCTCATCGGGGACAAAAAAACGGGGGAGCCGGCATCGGCCCCCCCGTTTCCGTCCGGCGTCCTGACCCGCTTACAGCGGGATGTTGTTGTGCTTCTTCTCGGGCAGGATCTGCTCCTTGTCCTTGTAGGCCTCGAGCAGGGCCACGACGCGCTTGCGCGTCTCACGGGGCGCGATGACCTCCTCGATGATGCCCATCTTGGCGGCGAAGTAGGGGTTGTTGAACTGCTCCTCGTAGGCCGCGATCAGCTCGGCCCGCTTGGCCTCGGGGTCCGGGGCCGTGGCGATCTCGCGGCGGTAGACGATGTTGCAGGCCCCGGCGGCGCCCATGACGGCGATCTCGGCCGAGGGCCAGGCCATCACGTAATCGGCGCCCAGCTGCTTGCTGCACATGCCGATGTAGGCCCCGCCGTAATCCTTGCGGGTCACGACGGTGAACTTGGGCACCGTGGCCTCGGAGTAGGCGTGCAGGAGCTTTGCGCCGTGGCTGATGATGCCGTTCCACTCCTGATGCGTGCCGGGCATGTAGCCGGGCACGTCGGCGAAGGTCAGCAGCGGGATGTTGAAGGCGTCGCAGAAGCGGATGAAGCGCGAGGCCTTGTCGGAGGCATTGACGTCGAGCACGCCGCCGCCGAACTGCGGGTTGTTGGCGATGACGCCCACGGTCCGGCCCATGATGCGGATGAAGCAGACGAACATGTTCTTCGCCCAGTTGGCATGGGGCTCGAAGAAGACGCCGCCGTCGGCCACGGCCGCCACGACCTTCTTCATGTCGTAGCCGCGGGTGGGCCGGTCGGGGATGATCTTGTCGAGCTCGGGGCACTCGCGGTCGGGGCTGTCCGTGGAGGGGACCACGGGCGGCATCTCGTGGCAGTTGTCGGGCAGGTAGCCCAGCAGGGTCTGGATCTGCGCGATGCAGTCCCCGTCGTTCTCGGCGACGAAGTGGCACACGCCGCTCTTGGATGCGTGGGCCATGGGGCCGCCCAGATCGTCATGGGTCACCTCCTCGCCGATGACGGCCTTGATGACGTCCGGGCCCGTGATGTACATGTAGCTCGTGCCCTTCACCATGAAGACCCAGTCCGTGAGGGCCGGGGAGTAGACGGCGCCCCCCGCCGTGGGGCCCATGATGGCCGTGATCTGGGGGATGTAGCCCGAGCAGATCGAATTGCGGTAGAAGATCCCGCCGTAGCCTTCCAGGGCTGGAACGCCTTCCTGGATGCGGGCGCCGCCGGAGTCGTTCAGGGCGATGAAGGGCTTCTTGGCGTCCTTGGCCATGTCCATGACCTTCCAGATCTTGCGGGCATGCATCTCGCCGAGGCTGCCGCCGGCGCTGGTGAAGTCCTGGGCGGCGGCGAAGACGGTGCGCCCGTTGACGTTGCCGAAGCCGCAGACGACGGCGTCGGCGTTGATCTGCTTGTCGCCCAGCCCGAACAGGGTGGAGCGCTTCTCGACGAAGAGCTGTACTTCCTGGAACGTCCCCGCGTCGTAGAGCTTCAGGAGGCGCTCACGGGCCGTCATCTTGCCCGAGTCGTGCTGCTTCTTGATGGCGGCCTCGCCGCCCTGGGTCATCAGTTGTTCGCGTTTCGCTTCGAATGCCTTGATTCTGTCTTCCGTCAGTCCCATGTCTCTGTCTCTCCCTGTCTCTGTAGTGGTCGAAATTTCGACATACCCATCTCTTTCGAGCCCGCCGCCTGATATCATTTCCTGCCGTTTTTTTCAATACAAAAGAGAGGAAAAGGCCCTTGATTTCGAGGGGCGCCTGGGCTATACAATATCGGCCCCGAACCCCGAGCCAAAGGGGGCGAAAGCCGCCCCTGAACGATAGCGGGAGAGGTGAAAGCATGAAATATATCGATGAGATGGATCTCAAGGGGAAACGGGTGCTGTTCCGGTTCGATTTCAACGTCCCCCTCGATGCCGACCAGAACATCACCGACGACACGCGAATCCGGTCCGTCCTGCCCACCATCAACTACGCCCTCGACGAAAACGCCAAGGTCGTCATCGCCTCCCACCTCGGAAGGCCCAAGGGCAAGGTCGTCGAGAAGATGAGCCTTGCGCCCGTGGCCAAGCGCCTCTCGCGGCTGCTCGGCAAGAATGTCACCCTGACGAAGGAGGTCGTCGGGCCGGAGGTGAAGAAGACCGTCGACGCCATGAAGCCGGGCGACGTCGTCATGCTGGAAAACCTCCGCTTCGACCCCCGGGAGGAGAAGAACGACGACGAGTTCGCGAAGGAGCTGGCGAGCCTCGCCGACGTCTACATCGACGATGCCTTCGGCAACGCCCACCGGAGCCATGCCTCGAACGTGGGGATCACCAAGTACATCAAGACCTGCGGGGCGGGGTTCCTCATGAAGAAGGAGCTGACCTATTTCAGCAAGGCCCTCGAGAAGCCCGCCAGGCCGCTTGTCGCCATCGTCGGGGGCTCGAAGGTCTCGGGCAAGCTCGAGGCCCTGGCCAACCTCATCAAGCGGGTCAACAAGATGATCATCGGCGGCGGCATGGCCTTCACCTTCCTCAAGGCGCAGGGCGTCGAGGTCGGGAAGTCGCTCGTCGAGCCCGAGCTCATCGACAAGGCCCGCGAGGTCCTGGAAAACGCCGCGAAGCTGGGCGTCAAGGTCTACCTGCCCGTCGACTGCGTCATCGCCGAGAGCCGGGAGGCCGAGGCGGAAACCAAGATCGTCCCCGTGCAGGAGATCAACCCGCAGTGGATGGGGCTCGACATCGGGCCCGCCACGATCACCCTGTTCACGGAGGCCCTCAACAACGCGAAGACCATCGTCTGGAACGGACCCATGGGCGTCTTCGAGATCGACGCCTTCAGCCGGGGCACCTCGGCGCTGGCCCACAGCGTCGCCAATTCCTATGCCCTCTCCATCGTCGGGGGAGGCGACACGGACGTGGCCATCGACAAGGCGGGCGAGCGGGACAACATGTCCTACATCTCCACGGGCGGCGGTGCCTTCCTGGAGCTGCTGGAAGGCAAGGAGCTTCCCGCGGTCAAGGCCCTCAAGACCTGCGCGTGATCCTGCGAGAGATCCCCGGGGGAGCAGAAGCGGCCCTTCTGCTCCCTTTTTTTATTCGAGCCGGGTTGACCTCCAGGGAGCCCCGGCGGGGATCCCTGCGGCGAATCGGCGGTTTTCGACCGCTCCAAGGTGCATGGCGCGGCAGACGCAAGCACTGGCCCTGCGGGCTCGAACCGTTCGCGCCGCCGCCGCTCCACCCCGCCGAGAGCGGTTCGCGACGACGCGCCGGGCTCCGCCTTCCGGAATCCCGCCCGAGACGCCCCTCGGACAGGGCAGGAGCGGAACGGCTTCCCCGATGATCCGGGTTCTCATCGGCGGGATTTTCCTGTAAGATGCACGGCGGGCCATGCGAAACATCAAGCTCATCATCGAATACGACGGCACCGCCTACAACGGCTGGCAGCGGCAGGCGGACGTCCGAACCGTCCAGCAGGTCATCGAGGACACCCTCTCGCGGATCGTCAACGACCGGGTGGTGCTCATCGCCTCGAGCCGCACCGACGCGGGCGTCCATGCCCTGAACCAGGTGGCGAACTTCCGGACGGCATCGGCGCTCCCGCTGCGCAACCTGCACCTCGGGGTCAACAGCCTTCTGCCGCCCGACATCGTCGTCAAGGCGATCAGCGAGGTGCCTTGGGAGTTCCACTCCCGGTACCATGCCCGGGGCAAGGTGTACCGCTACCGGATCTTCAACCACCCCGTCCGGACGGCGCTCGAGCGCGACCGGTGCTGGCACGTCCGGCAGCCGCTCGATCTCGAGGCCATGCAGCGCGCGGCGCGGCACGTGCTGGGCACCCACGATTTCAACGCCTTCTGCGCGGCGCAGTGCGAGGTGGAGGACCGGGTCAGGACCGTGACGGACGCCCGCCTCGAGCGGGAAGGGGAGGGGATGATCGCCTTCCGCATCGAGGCCGACGGGTTTTTGCGGCACATGGTGCGCAACATCGTCGGGACCCTCGTCGACATCGGCAAGGGGGCGATGGCCGAGGAAGACATGGTCCGCATCATCGAGGGCGGGGACCGCCGCAGGGCGGGCCAGGCGGCGCCGGCCCGGGGTCTTTGCCTCATGGAGGTGAAATACGAATGAGAATCCTGGTCATGGGACACAGGGGCATGCTGGGGAGCGACCTCATGGAGGTCCTGGGCAGGGACCACGAGGTGGACGGGGTCGACGTGGGCGAATTCGACATCACCTCGGCGGCGGACTGTGCACGGGTCGTCGGGGAGTTCCGCCCCGACGCGGTCGTCAACGCGGCCGCCTACACGGACGTCGACGGCTGCGAGACGGACCGCGACGCCTGCTTCGCCGTCAATGCCGAGGGGGTCCGCAACATGGCCGCCGCCTGCAAGGCGGCCGGGGCCAAGGCGGTCCACTACAGCACGGACTACGTCTTCGACGGGACGAAGGGGGAGCCCTACGTGGAGGACGACCCCTGCCGGCCGATCAACGCCTACGGCGCCTCCAAGCGAAAGGGAGAGGAGGCGCTCATCGAAACCCTGGAGCGCCACGTGCTGATCCGGACGGCCTGGCTCTACGGCCGGCAGGGGAAGAACTTCGTCAAGGCCATCCTGGCGAAGGCGAAGGACGGGGAGACCCTGCGGGTCGTCGACGACCAGGTGGGCTCCCCCACCTTCACGCTCGACCTGGCGCAGGCCACGAGGCTTCTCCTCGAGCTCGACTGCCTCGGCACGTACCACGTCACGAACCGGGGCGTGTGCAGCTGGTACGAGTTCGCCTGCCGGATCCTCGAGGTCGCCCAGGTGGCGGGGGTCGCCGTGGTGCCCATCAAGAGCCGCGAGCTGGACCGCAAGGCGGCGCGGCCGGCCTACTCGGTGCTGAGCAACCGCAAGTTCATGGAGGCGACGAAGAAAACCATGAGGCCCTGGCAGGTCGCCCTGAAGGACTACCTGAACGGCCGGAGCCACATCCACCGCTGAGAACAGGGTCCAGGGGACGGAGTGTGAAACGTTGAAGTCGGACCGGGGAATCACCGTTCTTCCGGAAGAGGTCGCCTCGAAGATCGCCGCCGGCGAAGTCATCGAGCGGCCCTCGTCCGTCGTGAAGGAGCTGCTGGAGAACGCCGTCGACGCGGGCGCCACGGAGATCGCGATCGACCTGCGGGGCGGCGGCAAGGAGAGGATCCGGGTGGCGGACAACGGCTCGGGCATCCCGCCGCAGGAGGTCGCCGTGGCCTTCGAGAGGCATGCCACGAGCAAGATCCTGACCGTCGAGGATCTCTACGGCGTCCGTTCCTTCGGGTTCAGGGGCGAGGCCCTGCCGAGCATCGCGGCGGTCGCGCGCGTGGAGATGTCCACCCGGTGCCGGGGCGACGTGGAGGGCACGCGCATCGTCGTGGAGAACGGCCGCATCCTCGAGCACGAGTCCGTCGGCTGCCCCGAGGGCACGACGATCGTCGTGAGCCGCCTCTTCGACGCGCTGCCCGTGCGCAAGAAGTTCCTGCGGCAGGAGGCCACGGAGCAGGGGCACTGCCTCGACATCATCGTCCGCGTGCTGCTTCCCCACGGGCACGTGAGGGCGAAGGTCACGGCAGGGGACCGGACGCTCCTCGAGGTTCCCCGGACGGAGAACCCCCGGGACCGGATCGTCCTGCTGCTGGGGAGCGACCTGCGCAATCACCTGGTTGCCGTCGAGGCGGACGGCCCTGGCATGCGCCTGTCGGGCTTCGTCTCCAGGGCCGACTTCACACGGTCCTCGACGCGGAGCATGTTCTTCTGCGTCAACGGCCGCTATGTCCGGGACGCGCTGCTGTCGCAGGCCGTCATGAGCGCCTACCGCCATCTGCTCGAGGCGCGCAAGTATCCCGCCTGCGCCCTCTTCGTCGAGATGCCGCCGGAGGCGATCGATGTCAACGTCCACCCGGCCAAGCTGGAGGTCCGCTTCCGGCGCCCGCAGGACGTGCGGGATCTGATCCACAGGGGTCTCGCCGAGGCCCTCGCGGGCGTCAGGCCGCAGGCCGGCGCGCAGACGGGTTTCGCGGCGCCCGGCCGGCTTGCGGCCCCGGGGCGAACCGGCGTGGCCGAGGCCCTGCGGCGCTACAGCCTTTCGGCGGGGATCACCGCCCCCCGACCCTCGCCGACCCTCGAGGACGTTCCCGATCACGGCCCGGGCCCCGGCGGGCTGTTCGCGCAGGAGGAGGCCCCGCGGCGGCCGCTTGCATTTACGTCCCTGGACTATCTCGGCCAGCTCGACGGGACCTATCTCGTCTTCGCGGCGCCCGGAGTCCTGGTGCTTCTCGATCAGCACGCCGCCCACGAGCGGATTCTCTTCGAGAAGCTCAGGGCATCGAAGGCCGCCGGGCTGGACGTGCAGAGCCTGCTCATCCCCGAGATCCTGGAGATGAGCCCGGGGGATTTCCAGCGGCTCGCGGCGTCAAGGGACCTGCTGCTCGAGGCGGGAGTGGAGGTCGACCCCTTCGGGGAAAACACGGCCGTCGTCAAGTCGGTGCCGGCCCTCCTGGGCGACACGGACGTCCGGGCCCTGGTGAGGGAGATCCTGGACGGGATCTCCGATACGGGATTGCCGCAGGATGAAAAGCGCAACCGGATCTTCGTCCGGATGGCCTGCCGCGGGGCGATCAAGGCCAACCGCCCGCTCGGCGAGGAGGAAGTGCGGCGCCTGTGCCGGGACCTCGACAGCATCCCCTTCGCCTCCAACTGCCCGCACGGAAGACCCGTGTTCGTCGAGGTGCCCTCCGCGGCGATCGAGAGGATGTTCAAGCGGACGTAGAGCGCGCGGCGCTCCATGTCCGAGGCAGAAGGCACAGGGCGAAAGGCGAAAGGGGGGACAGGCGGGACGCCTGTCCTGATATTTGGAAATGCAGACAAAGCCGAGAATCGTCATCATCCTCGGGCCGACGGCCGTCGGCAAGACGCACCTCTCCCTCGATCTGGCCGAGACCTTCGGCGGCGAGATCGTCAGCGCCGACTCCATGCAGGTCTACCGGCATCTCGACATCGGGACCTCGAAGCCTTCGCGGCAGGAGCGCGGGCGGGTTCCCCACCACCTCATCGACGTCGTGAACCCCGACGAGGAATTCAGCGCGGCCCGTTTCAACGAGATGGCCGGCGGCGTTATCGGGGCGCTGGAGGGGCGAAAAGCCGTCTTCGTCGTCGGGGGCACGGGGCTCTATCTACGGACCCTCACGGGGGGGCTCATCGAGGGCCCGGACGAGGGCCTGAGGAAGCGCTGCCGTGAGGCCCTGGAGCGGCAGGACAGCGAAAGCCTCCACGGGCGGCTCCGGCAGGTGGACCCCGCGGCGGCCGGGCGCATCCACCCCCGCGACAAGGTCCGGATCGTCCGTGCGCTGGAAACGGTCGAACTGACGGGGGAGCCCATCTCGGAGAAGCAGAGGCGGCACGGCTTCCGCGACGCCCGCTACGCGGCCCTGAAGATCGGCCTCTACCGTGACCGGGAGGAACTCTACCGCCGCATCGACGGCCGGGCCGAGCAGATGGTCCAGGAGGGACTGGTCGGGGAGACCGAGAACATCCTGCGAATGGGCTATGACGAGAAACTCAAGCCGCTGCAAACACTTGGCTACCGATACGTCATCCGTTACTTGAAGGGCGGCATGACCCTCGAGGAAGCCCTGCGGTCCATGCAGCGCGACACCCGTCACTATGCGCGGCGCCAGATGACCTGGTTTCGGAGGGAGCCCGCAATCGAGTGGTTCCACCCCTCCGCGGCCGATGCCGTCAAGGCCCGCATCGCGGAGTTCCTCAATTTCCGGCGGGGCAGTCCCCGCCCGGGTCAAACCGCCCCGATTCCTTGAAAAATCCTTGACTTGAGTCTGCCGACCGGATAGAAAACCGGACATTACGGAGCTCTCCGCCGCCGGCGGGGAACCCTGGGACGAAAAACAAACCGAGAAGACCGAATGGGGGGACCGATGGACGTCAAGACGCTGCCCAAGGGCTACGAGTCGAAGGATGTGGAGGCGAAGTGGTACAAGTTCTGGCTCGAGCACCGCTTTTTTCACGCCCAGGACGAGAGTGACCGAAAGCCCTTCTGCATCGTCATCCCGCCCCCCAACGTGACGGGGATGCTCCACATGGGGCACGCCCTGAACAACACCCTGCAGGACATCATGACCCGGTACCGCCGCATGCAGGGCTACAACGCCCTGTGGATGCCGGGCACGGACCACGCCGGGATCGCGACGCAGAACGTCGTCGAGCAGGAACTGGCCCGGGAAGGCAAGACGCGGCACGACCTGGGCCGGGAGAAGTTCATCGAGCGCGTCTGGCAGTGGAAGGAGAAGTACGGCGGCGTCATCCTGCACCAGCTCCAGCGCCTCGGCTGTTCCTGCGACTGGGAGCGCGAGCGCTTCACCATGGACGAGGGGCTCTCCCGGGCGGTCCGCGAGGTCTTCGTGCGTCTCTGGCACGACGGCCTCATCTACAAGGGCGATTACATCGTCAACTGGTGCCCCCGCTGCCACACGGCCATCTCGGATCTCGAGGTGGAGTTCGAGCAGGAGAAGAGCAACCTCTGGCACATCCGCTACCCCTATGCCGACGGCACGGGGGAGATCCGCGTGGCCACCACGCGGCCCGAGACGATGCTGGGCGACACGGCCGTGGCCGTCAACCCCAACGACCCGCGCTACAAGGACGTCATCGGCAAGATGGTGATCCTGCCGCTCGTCAACAAGGAGATCCCCGTCATCGCCGACGACTACGTGACCATGGACTTCGGCTCCGGGGCCGTGAAGATCACGCCGGCCTGCGATGCGGCGGACTTCGCCATCGCCGGGCGCCACAACCTCGAGATCATCAAGATCATGGACGGCAGCGCCGTGATCAACGAAAACGGCGGCGTCTACAGGGGGCAGGACCGCTACGAGGCCCGCCGAAACATCGTGAGGGATCTCGAGAAAGGCGGCTATCTCATCCGGATCGAGGACTACACCCACAACATCGGCCGCTGCTACCGCTGCAAGACCGATATCGAGCCCGCCGTCTCGGCGCAGTACTTCGTCAAGGTCGCCCCCCTGGCCAAGACGGCCGTCGCCGCCGTCGTCAAGGGCGACACGAAGCTCATCCCGTCCATGTGGGACGCGACCTACTTCGAGTGGATGAACAACATCCGCGACTGGTGCATCTCGCGCCAGATCTGGTGGGGACACCGCATCCCCCTGTGGACCTGCGAGGGCTGCGGCGAGGTGATCGTGCAGACCGACGACCCGACGCGGTGCCCCAAGTGCGAGGGCACGAAGCTCCAGCAGGAGGAGGACGTCCTGGACACGTGGTTCAGCTCGGCCCTCTGGCCCTTCACGACGCTGGGATGGCCCGACGACAAGCCGGCCCTCAAGACCTTCTACCCCACGAGCCTGCTCATCACGGGCTTCGACATCCTGTTCTTCTGGGTGGCCCGCATGATGATGATGGGCCTCTACATCATGAAGGATGTGCCCTTCAGGCACGTGTACCTGCACGCGCTGGTCCGCGACGTGCACGGCGACAAGATGAGCAAGTCCAAGGGAAACATCATCGACCCGCTGGAGATGATCGACAAGTTCGGCGCCGACGCCTTCCGGTTCACCCTGGCGGCCTTCACGGCCCAGGGGCGAGACATCCGGATGTCCGAGGAGCGCATCGAGGGCTACAAGCACTTCGTCAACAAGATCTGGAACGCCGCGCGGCTGTGCATGATGAATCTCGAGGGCTACCCCGACGGACCCGTCTCGGTGAAGAAGGAGGACTACTCCCTGGCGGACCGCTGGATCCGGGCCCGCCTCAGCGGCACGATCGCCGATGTGACCCGGAGCCTCGACGAGTACCGCTTCAACGACGCCGCGGCCCACCTGTACCGCTTCGTCTGGCAGGAGTTCTGCGACTGGTACCTGGAGCTCATCAAGCCCGCCCTGTACGGCAGGGACAACCCCGCGGCGCGGCTCGCGGCCCAGGAGACGATGCTCACCGTGCTGCGATCGAGCCTCGAGCTCCTGCACCCCTTCATGCCCTTCGTGACCGAGGAGATCTGGCAGAAGATCGCCAAAGGCCCATCCATCATGGTGGCGCCCTTCCCCACGGCGGACGAGCGGTTCAAGGACGACGAGGCGGAGCGGGACATGGGTCTCCTGATGGAGGTGATCGGCTCGATCCGCAACATCAAGGGCGAAAAGGGGATCTCCCCCTCGAAGAAGCTGAAGGCCCTGGTGACGACGGAGGACCGGTCGCTCCTGCCGCTCCTCGAGTCCGGGACGGGCTACGTCGTCAACCTGGCCCGCCTGGAGAGCTTCTCCATCGTCTCCGCGGGGCAGGAGCCGAAGGATGCCGCCACGGGGGTGGCGGGACCCGTGAAGGTCTTCGTCATCCTGGAGGGCGGGCTCGACCGCTCGGGCGAAAAGGCGCGGCTCGAAAAGGAGATGGCCCGGGTCGAGAAGGAACTGGCCCAGGTGAACCGCAAGCTCGAGAACCCCGACTTCTGGCAGAAGGCGGCCCAGGCCGTCATCGACAAGGAAGAGGCGAAGGCCCGGGCGCTCAACGAGCGGTTCGATATCCTGCAGGAGGCCCTCCGAAAGCTTTGAGCAGGCGGGAACATCCCTTTCGGTTCCGACGGGAGGCCGGCTTGAGGCTTCGAGAATGTGAAAAGCGGAAGTGAGGAACGCGGCAAGAGCGGATAAGAAAAGGAATAGGATCCACCCCGCTGTTCCGCTCTTCCGAGCTTCCCGACTTCACGGGCATACCCAACGGGCATACAAGGCAGCCCTGGAGAAGCAAGACCCATCAGGGGTAAGGGAGAGCGACGATGCTGGAGATGGAGGCCGTCCGGAAGATCATCCGCCGCGCCCTCGAGGAGGACATCCGCTCGGGGGACGTGACGACGGCCTGCACTCTCACGGGGTCCGAGAAAGGGACGGCGAAGGCCCTGGCCAAGGAGGACCTCGTCCTGGCCGGCCTGGAGGTGTTTCGGGAAGTCTTCCGCGTGCGCGACGCGGGGATCGTTTTCCGGTCTGCGCTGAAGGACGGGGCCCGGGTTCGGCGGGGAGAGGTCCTGGCGTCCCTGGCGGGTCCGCTGGCGAGCATCCTCGAGGCCGAGCGGGTCGCCCTGAATCTCCTGCAGCGGATGTGCGGGATCGCCACCCTGACGAGGCAGTTCGTCGACGCCGTCGCGGGCACGAAGGCCGCGATCCTCGACACGCGCAAGACCATGCCCGGCCTGCGGGTGCTCGACAAGTACAGCGTCCGGGTCGGCGGGGGGCGCAATCACCGCTACGGCCTCTACGACGGGATCCTCATCAAGGACAACCACATCGAGGCGGCCGGCGGCATCGGGCCGGCGGTCCGGAGGGCCCGCGGGAAGGCCCCCCTGCTGGTGCGGATCGAGGTGGAGGTGAAAACCCTCGCCGAGGTCCGGCAGGCCCTGGCAGCCGGTGCGGACGTGATCATGCTAGACAACATGCCGATCGACGCCATGCGCAAAGCCGTCGCCCTGATCGGCGGAAGGGCGCTGGTCGAGGCCTCGGGGAACGTGACCCTCGCCACGGTGCAGGCCATCGCCGCCACGGGGGTCGACTGCATCTCCTCCGGGGCGCTGACCCATTCGGCGCGGGCCGCGGACATCTCGCTGAAGGTCAAGAGGGCGACAGGCAAGGGATGACGTCCGCTCGACGGGCATCGCGGGGGGAGGCGCGTCGCGGCGAAGCGATCCCTCCGGCCGCTGACAACGGGATGATGAACGTAGAGGAACTGAGGGCTTTTTTCGCCGGTCGGCTCATCGGCCGGCGGATCGAGTTTCACGAGGAAGTCGGCTCGACGAACACCGAGGCCATGCGTCTGGCCCTCGAGGGCGCGCCCGAGGGGACCGTCGTCCTGGCCGACGCGCAGTCCGGGGGCCGTGGGCGGCTGGACCGGACGTGGGAATCCCCGCCCTCGCGGAACCTCTACCTCTCCGTCGTGCTGCGGCCCGACATCCCCGCCGCCCGGGCGTCGCTCATCCCCCTGACGGCCGGCGTCGCGGCGGCCGACGCGCTCTCGCCGTACTGCCCGGGACGGGTAAGGCTCAAGTGGCCCAACGACGTCCTCGTCGGCGGGAAGAAGATCTGCGGCATCCTGACGGAGATGCGCACCCGAGGGGACCGCGTCCACTTCCTCGTCGTCGGGATCGGCGTGAACCTCAACATGGGCAGGTTCGATTTCCCACGGGAACTCCGCGATACGGCCACGTCCCTGCAAATCGAGACGGGCGGGGATGTCGACCGCCTCGATTTCGCCGTCCGCCTGTTCGAGAGTATCGAGCGCGGGTACCGCGTCTTTCTAGGCGGCGGCGAGGCGGCCATCCGGGAGCGGTGGCTGCAGGGCGCCGACCTCGTCGGCAAGCGGGTGGAGGTCGTGCTCGGCAAGACGACCGAGCGGGGGACCGTGGTGGGGCTCGACCCCACCGGGGCCCTCCTGCTGGAAGGGGAGACCGGCGTGCGGCAGGTGCTCGCCGGCGATGTCTATATCGAGAGGGTGTGATCATGCTTCTGGCCATCGACGTGGGAAACAGCAACACCGTCCTGGGGCTCTACGACGGGGACAAACTCCTCTACGACTGGCGTATCCGCACCGTCGCCAACCACACGGTGGACGAGTACGGCATGCTCATCGTGAACCTCTACAAGACCGTCAAGTCGGGCGCCACGCCCGTGCACCTGACGGGCATCATCATCTCCTGCGTCGTGCCGCCCATGCTCAACATTCTCGAGCCCCTGTGCCAGAAGTACTTCCACCTGAAGCCCCTCATCGTGGAGCCCGGCATCAAGACGGGCATGCCCATCTTCTACGACAACCCGAAGGAGGTCGGCGCCGACCGGATCGTCAATGCCGTGGCGGCCTACGAGAAGCACCGTTCGGAGCTGATCGTCGTGGACTTCGGCACCGCCACGACCTTCGACTTCGTTTCGAAGAAGGGCGAATACATGGGCGGCTGCATCGCCCCGGGCATCGCCATCTCGAGCGACGCGCTCTTCGAGAAGGCCTCCAAGCTGCCCCGCGTGGAGCTCAAGCGGCCCCGGACGATCATCGCGAAGGACACGATCAGCAGCATGCAGGCCGGGATCATGTTCGGCTACGCGGGCCTCGTCGACGGCATCGTCGAACGGATGAAGGCCGAGGCCCGCTCGAACCCGAAAGTCGTCGCCACGGGCGGGCTGGCCAAGATCATCGCCCCGGAGACGAGGAACATCGATGTCGTCGACGAGTTCCTCACCCTCGACGGGCTCCGCATCATCTTCGAGAGGAACCGGTAGCCCTGCCGCCTGTCCGGCGGGCGGACCGGGGGAGACCCCATGGCCTTCGAGCACCTGACGAAAAAAGAACTCCTCCGCAAGATGGAGTCCCTCCGCCTGGAGGTGATGGAGTACGAGAAGCAGGAGAGCGAGAAACTCTACGAGGCGAAGCTGTACCGCTCGCTTGCCGTCACGGCCGAGGCGGGCGTCTACATCATCAAGGACGGGCTGTTCCGCTTCGTCAACCAGTTCACGGCATCGAGGCTGGGATGCAGCCCCACGGAGCTCATCGGGCAGAGGGCCTCGGACTTCATCCACCCGGAGGACCGCGACGCGGTTGCGAAGAAGGCGCGGGACATGCTCCGGGGCAAGCGCACGCAGCCCTACGAGTTCCGGACCGTCGGGAAGGACGGCGGGGTCCACTGGATCCTCGAGTCCGTTACGCCCATCGATTTCGGCGCAGGCCGGGCCGTGCTGGGCCAGTCCATGGACATCACGGCGCAGGTGGAGGCCCGGGACCGTCTTTCCCGCCTCGAAGCCCTCGAGGCGTCGATCCTCGAGTCCATCCCCCATGCCGTCATCGGCCTGAAGAACCGGCGGATCATTTTCGCCAACGACGGCGTCGAGAAGGTCTTCGGGTGGAAGCGCGAGGAGGTCATCGGGCAGAGCACCCGGATCTTCTACCGTACGAAGAAGGAGTGGGCCGTCGGGGCGGACAACCTGTACCGCTCCCTGGAGACGCAGAGGACGTTCACCGCCGAGGTCCGGCGCAAGAGGAAGGACGGCACGCCGATCATCTGCCGCCTCACGGCGTCCCGGATCGGGGATGCGCTCGTCGACAAGCAGGTCGTCATCACCTACGAGGATATCACCGACCAGAAAACGGCGGAGGAAGTGTACGTGACCATGGCCGAGAGCTCCCAGGTCGGGGTCTACGTGGTACACGAGGGCCGGTTTCTCTACATCAACTCGGTCGGGGCATCCTATGCCGGATACGGCGTCGACGAGCTGACCGGACGAAGCTCGATGATGCTCGTCCACCCCGACGACCGGCCCCTGGTCGCCAGGAAGGCCAAGGCCATGCTGCGGGGCAGGGTACGCGCTCCCCACACGTTCCGGATCGTCACGAAGGACGGACGGCTGCGGTGGATCATGGAGACGGTGACGCCGATCCGCTTCCAGGGGAAAAAGGCCATCCTGGGCAACTCCATGGACATCACGGAGCACAAGGAGGCCCAGGACAGGCTCGCGGAGCTCGAGGCCCTCGAGGCCTCGATCCTCGAGGCGATCCCCCACGCCGTGATCGGGGTGCGGGACAAGAAGGTCTTCTTCGCCAACGACGGCGTCGAGAAGGTCTTCGGCTGGAAGCCCCGGGAGATGATCGGGCAGGAAATACGCCTCCTGTACCGCTCGGAGTCGGAATCCGAGGTCATCGCCAAGCTGCTGTACTCCACGCTGGAGAGACGAAGGACCTTCTCCGTCGAGTACCCCTGCCGCAGGAAGGACGGTGTCGAGATCCAGTGCATGATCAGCGCGGCGCGCATCGGGGAGAAGCTGGAGCACGACAGCGTCGTGATCACCTTCGAGAACATCACGTACCGAAAGCTCTTCGAGAAGGAGCTCGAGCTTTCCCGCGGCAGGCTGCGCGATCTGTCCATGCACCTGCAGACGGTGCGGGAGAAGGAGAGGACGCGCATCGCGCGGGAGCTCCACGACGAGCTCGGGCAGCTCCTGACGGCGCTCAACACGGGCGTCATCCTGCTGAGGAAGAAAATCCCTCCGGATCAGGAGCACCTGCAGGAGCGGACGAAGTCGATGAAGGAGCTCATCGACCTGACCATGCAGACGGTCAAGCGGATCTATATGGACCTGCGGCCCGGCATGCTCGACCACCTGGGTCTGCCCGCGGCGATCGAGTGGCAGTGCCAGGAATTCCAGAGGAGAACGGGCATCCGCTGTTCCGTGAACGTCGAGCCCGAGGACATGGTGCCCAGCAAGGACGCCTCCATCACCGTCTTCCGCATCCTCCAGGAAACGCTCACGAACGTGGCCAAGCACGCGAAGGCGAACCGCGTGCGCGTAAGCCTCAAGGGGCTGGAGGACGACCTCGAGCTCGTGGTGGAGGACAACGGCAGGGGCATCCGCGACGAGGATCTCCAGAAACCGAAATCCTTCGGCCTGCTCGGGGTCCGGGAGAGGGTGGATTTCCGCGGCGGCGAGGTGAAGATCTCGGGCAAGAAGGGCAAGGGCACGACGGTGACGGTCCGGCTGCCGGCCTGGAGAGGAGGCGAGGCATGATCAAGATCCTCATCGCCGATGACCACCCGATCGTGAGGCAGGGGTTCAAGCAGGTCCTGTCGGATACGGCGGACCTCGTGGTGGCCGACGAGGCGGGAAACGGCCAGGAGGTCCTCAGCCTGGCGGCGAAGAAGGACTACGACGTCATTCTGCTGGACATCTCCATGCCCGGCAAGAACGGGCTCGAGGTGCTCAAGGAGCTGAAGCTGACGAACCCGAAGATCCCGGTGCTGATCCTGAGCATCTACCCCGAGGAGCAGTACGCGATCCGGGCCCTCAAAGCGGGGGCCGCGGGCTATCTCACGAAGGCCAGCGCGCCCGACGAGCTGATCTCGGCCATCCGGAAGGTGTCGCGCGGCGGGAAGTACATCAGCGCCTCGCTGGCGGAGAAGCTCGCCTACGAGCTCGACGGGGAGGCCGAGAAGGCGCCCCACGAGACCCTCTCCGACCGGGAGTACCAGATCCTGCTCATGATCGCCTCCGGCAAGACCGTCTCGAGCATCGCCGAGGAGATGTGCCTCAGCGTCAAGACGGTGAGCACCTACCGCTCGCGGATCCTGGACAAGATGAAGCTGAAGAACAACGCGGAGCTGACGACGTACGCCATCCGGAACAAACTCGTGGACTAGGGCACAGGGGCGAGGGCACGGGACGCGATACCCGATCCCCTTCTGTCGATACCCCGTTCCGAAGGAACCCATGCGGATCGTCATCCGGAAAGAGGCCTGCATCGGCTGCGAGATCTGCGTGAACACCTGCCCGGAGGTGTTCCTGGAGTGGGGCCTGCACATGCGGGCGGTCTTCGAGGTCAAGGAGCCGGATCGCTACAGGGCCCTCGTTCGGCAAGCCGTCGAGAACTGCCCGGCCCGCGCCATCGCCGCGAGCGAAAGCGGCGTGCGCGCCGACAGTCCCGGGAGATGAGCGAGCGCGCCCCGATGCCGGCACCCGCGACCCCGGAGATTCTCGTCATCATGGCCCGCTACCCGGAGGCGGGCGCCGTCAAGCGGCGCCTCGCCGGGGACCTCGGGGCCGACCGAACCCTTCTCGTCTACCGGGCCTTCCTCGAGGATCTCGAGGGCAAGTTCGGCTCGCGGCGACGCCCCCGGGTGTGGTATTACACGCCGCCGGCCAGCCCCTTCGAGGCCCTGTTCGGGGGAAAGGCCGACTGCCGGCGGCAGTCCGGGGAGAGCCTGCAGGAAAGGCTCCGGGGCGTCTTCGACGCGCTGTTCGGGGAAGGGTACCTGCGGGTCGCCGCGATGGGCGCCGACTGCCCCCACCTGGAGGCGGAGCGGGTGGATGCGGCATTCGAAGGGCTCCGGCGTCACGACGTCGTCCTCGTGCCCTCCGACGACGGGGGCTACAACCTGATCGGGCTCCGCCGCCCCGCGGACCTGTTCACCGGGGTTGCGCTGGGAACCGATGCGGCCCTCCGCGAGACCGTCGACCGCGCCCGCTCCCTCGGCCTGTCCTGCTGCTGCCTGCCGCCGTCCTTCGACGTCGACACGATCGACGACCTGAGACGTCTGCAGGCGTTCCTGTCGAAAACGGACGACCCGCTGCCCCGCACACGCGAGGCCCTCGCACGGATCTTCGGGGACCGCCGACAGGGCGGGCGCGGGCTCAAGCGGAAGAGCCCCTGATCCAGTCCGCCAGATCCGAAAGGGCTCGATCGGCGTAGGCCGCCCCGCGAAGGCGCTTCCTGATTTTCCCGGCCAGGGGCTCGAGGAGCCCGAAATTCACGTTCATCGGCTGAAAGCGTTTCCCGTCGGCGCGGCTGACGTGCCGCAGCAGCGCGCCCAGGGCGGTCGTCCGCGGGGGAATGGAAAAGGGGGCGCCGACGCGGATCCAGTGGAGGAACAGCCCGGCGAGAAGCCCCGTGGCCGCCGACTCGACGTACCCCTCGACGCCGGTGATCTGCCCGGCGAAGAACAGGTCGGGGTTGGCCCTCAGCTGGAGGGTGTCCGTCAGCAGCGTGGGCGAGTTGATGTAGGTGTTGCGGTGGATGCTCCCGAAGCGGAGGAACTCCGCCTTCTCGAGTCCCGGGATCATCCGGAAAATCCGCTGCTGTTCGGGCCAGGCGAGCTTGGTCTGGAACCCCACCAGGTTGAACAGGGTCCGCTCGCGGTTTTCCTGCCGCAGCTGGATCACGGCGTAGGGCTCCCTGCCCGTGCGGGGGTCGACGAGACCCACGGGCTTCATCGGCCCGAACCGCAGGGTGTCTTCCCCGCGGCGCGCCAGGATCTCGATGGGCAGGCAGCCCTCGAAGTACTTCTCGTCCTCGAAGGGCCGCGCCGCAATCGACCGTCCCTCGAGCACGGCCTGCCTGAAATCCCGGTACTGCCGCTCGTCGAGGGGGCAGTTGAGGTAATCCCCCTCGCCCGCGTCGTACCGGGAGGCCCTGAAGACCTTCGTGCGGTCGATCGACGCCCCGTCGACGATGGGGGCGATGGCGTCGTAGAAATACAGGGCTTCCTGGCCGACGAGCCGCGCGATGGCCGAGGCGAGCAAGTCCGATGTGAGGGGGCCCGTGGCGATGATCGCGTGCGCATCCCCGGGGATTTCCGTGCACTCCCGGCTCACGACGCGGAGGCGCTCCTGAGCGAGCAGGGCCGCCTCGATGCGCTCCGAGAACAGGGCCCGGTCGACGGCCAGGGCCTTGCCCGCGGGCACCGACGTGGCGTCGGCCGAGGCGATGACGAGGGAGTCGAGCCTGCGCATCTCCTCCTTGAGCAGGCCTGCGGCGCTCGTCGGGTCGTTGGATCGCAGGGAGTTGCTGCAGACCAGCTCGGCCAGGTGCGGGGAGCGGTGGGCCGGCGAGAGCGTTCCGGGCTTCATGTCGATGAGCGTGACCTCGTGGCCGCGCTTCGTCAGCTGCCAGGCCGCCTCGCAGCCGGCCAGCCCGCCGCCGATGATGATAATCGGTTTATTGCCGTTCATATGAAAAGACGGAAGGTGAGAGGGTAAGAAGGTGAGAAGGTCGGAACAGCGGCGACGGGAACGACGCCGTCACGTTCTCACCCTCTTCCCTTCTCAACCTCTCAACCTCTTCATTCAGGAGAGCGGCTCCTTGAACCCGCAGCCTTCCTTCGGGCAGGCCTTCATGCGGCCCGTCTTGCGGCTGTACTTCTCGACGAGGAACTTCGAGCCGCACTGGGGACACGCCTCGGCGATCGGACGGTCCCAGGTGGCGTACTTGCACTGGGGGTAGCGGGTGCATCCGTAGAAGGACTTTCCCTTCTTGGTCCGCTTTTCCGCGAGCGTTCCCGTGCATCCTTCCTCGGGGCAGGGCACGCCGGTCGAGAAGGGCATCGTGTTCTTGCATTCCGGGTAGCCCGTGCAGCCCAGGAACTTCCCGAAGCGGCCCTCCTTGAGGGCCATGGGCTTTCCGCACTTGTCGCAGGGGATGTCGAGGGGCTTGGCCTCGGCCTGCCCGTTGGCGCCGTTGCCGTTGAGGTTCTTCGTGTTCTTGCAGTCGGGGTATTGGGAGCAGGCCAGGAATCGCCCGTTGCGTCCCCACTTGATGACCATGGGGGCCCCGCACTTGTCGCAGACCTCGTCGGTGGGCTCGCCCTGCCCCTTGACCTTGCGCATCTTCTTGGCGGCGGTCTTGAGGGCCTTCTCGAAGGGCGCGTAGAACTGCTTGAGCGTGTCGATCCGGTTGAGCTTTCCCTCCTCGATCCGGTCGAGCTGGTCCTCCATGGCGGCGGTGAACTCCACGTCCAGGATCTGGGGGAAATTCTCCACCAGCAGCTCGTTGACCAGGATCCCGAGATCGGTGGGGTGGATGCGCCCCTGTTCGAGCCTCACGTAGTTGCGCTCCTGGATGGTGCTGAGGATCGCCGCGTAGGTGCTGGGCCGGCCGATTCCCTTCTCCTCGAGCTCGCGCACCAGCATCGCCTCGGTGAACCGGGGCGGCGGCTGCGTGAAGTGCTGTTCGGGCTTGAGCTCCAGGAGCTTCAGAACCTCCCCTTCGCTGAGTTTCGGGAGGGTCTTGCCGTTGCCGTTCTCGTCGTCCGTGTCCTTGCCCTCCGTGTAGAGGATCGTGAAGCCCGCGAACTTCAGCACCGAGCCGCGGGCCTGGAAGAGGCAGTCGGCCGCCGCGATGTCCACGATCGTCTGGTCGTAGACGGCGGGGTTCATCTGGCTGGCCACGAAGCGGTTCCAGATGAGCTGGTAGAGGCGGAACTCGTCGCTCGAGAGGAACGGCTTGATCTCGGCGGGACGCCAGGCGAGCGACGTGGGCCGGATGGCCTCGTGGGCGTCCTGGGCCTTCTCGGAGGCGGCGTAGACCTTCGCCTTGGCGGGAAGGAAGTCCTTGCCGTAGACCTCTCGGATGAAGGCGCGCGCCTCGGCCACGGCCTCGCCGGCCACGCGGACGGAGTCGGTGCGCATGTAGGTGATCAGCCCCACGGGGCCTTCCTTGCCGAGCTCGATGCCCTCGTAGAGCTTCTGGGCGACCATCATGGTCTTCTTGGGCGAGAAGCGGAGCCAGCGCGAGGCCTCCTGCTGGAGCTTGCTCGTCGTGAAGGGGGGCAGCGGGTTGCGCTTCGTCTCCTTGCTCTCGACGGCGCTCACCGTGAAGGCCGATGCCTTGAGCCTCTCGACCAGTTCCCGGGCCTGGGCGTCGCTTGCGACCTTGGCCTTCTTCCCCGCGATCTTGACGAGCCTGGCCTCGAAGGGCGGCGGGTCGGCCCCCTCGAGGGCCGCCGTGATCGTCCAGTACTCCTCGGGCGTGAAGTTGCGGATCTCCTCCTCGCGCTCGCAGACGATCCGCACGGCGACGGACTGGACGCGGCCGGCCGAGAGCCCCCGCTTGACCTTGTCCCAGAGGATCGGGCTGATCTGGTAGCCCACCAGCCTGTCGAGGATGCGCCGGGTCTGCTGGGCCTCGTAGCGGTTGCGGTCCAGGGGCAGGGGGTTGCGGATCGCCGCGAGCATCGTGTTCTTCGTCAGGTCGTTGAACAGCACCCGGTAGACCGGCTTCCCCTTCGCGGCGATCTCCTCGGCGATGTGCCAGGCGATGGCCTCGCCCTCGCGGTCGGGGTCCGGGGCGAGGTAGATCGAGTCGGCCGACCGGGCGGCCTTCTTGAGCTCGGCGATGACCTTCTTCTTCGCCTCGAGGACCTGGTAGGTGGGGCTGAAGTCGTGCTCGATGTCGATCCCGAGCGTGTTGCCGGGCAGGTCCTTCACGTGGCCCACGGAGGCCCGGACGTCGAACTCCGAGCCGAGGTATTTCTTGATGGTCTTCACCTTCGTGGGCGACTCGACGATGATCAGTGCGTTCGACATCAAGGCTCCTTCCGAGAGAATCGCTTCCCCGGCAGCTGCAGGATGTAGCCCTTGAGCTCCAGGGCCAACAGAAGCGAAAGGGCCTCGGCCGCGGCCAGGCCCGTGCGTTTGATGAGGGTATCGGCATCCTGCGGCGTTTCTGTAATGAACCCCAGCAGCCGCGACTCTTCTTCCGTCAGGGGCTCGCGCCCCGGTTCGTCCTTCCTCGCCCCGCCCCGGCGGGGGGCGGGCGGTGTCGCCGCCTTCGGCGGAGGGGCGGGCGGCCGCCCGATCTGCGGGAGGATCTCCTCGAGGATGTCCTCCACGCTCTCCACGAGCTTGGCCCCCTGCCGCAGCAGCCCGTTCGTTCCCCGGGAACCGGGCAGGTCGATGGCGCCCGGGACGGCGAAGACCTCGCGCCCCTGCTCCAGGGCGCACCGGGCCGTGATGAGCGATCCGCTCTTTTCGCCGGCCTCGACGATGAGCACCCCCAGCGAAAGGCCGCTGATGATGCGGTTGCGGGCCGGGAAGTGCGGCCGGTCGGGCTCGGTGCCGAAGGGGTACTCCGTCACGACGGCGCCGCCGTCGGCGATCTGACCGTACAGCTTCCGGTTCTCCGGCGGGTAGATCACGTCGATGCCGCAGCCCATCACCGCGATCGTCCGTCCGCGCCCCGCGAGGGCCCCGCGATGCGCACAGGTGTCGATCCCGCGGGCCAGGCCGCTGACGACCGTCAGCCCGCGCTGCGCCAGCTCCCTGCAGAGCCTCTCCGTGACGTAGCGGCCGTAGGGGCTCGCGTTTCGCGACCCGACGACGGCGACGGGGATGTCCGCCCCCTCCAGGCTTCCTCTTATATAGAGAAGCGGGGGAGGGTCGTAGATCCTCCGCAGCCTCTCCGGGTAGGCCGGGTCCCCGCTGGTGAGGATCGAGACGCCCTCGCTCGCGGCCCGGGCGATCTCGGAGCGGGCCCGGTCCCAGTCCCGAAAGTCCTTGATGTTGCGGGCCGTCCTGTGGTTTAATCCCGCCGTTTGTTCCAGCTCGGGCAGGGGGGCTTCGAAGACGCGGCGAGGCGTCCCGTAGATCTCCAGGAGGCTGCGGAACGCGACGCTGCCGACCCCCTCGACGGACTTGAGCGCAACCCAGGCTGTCAGATCGTCCCCGATCGTCACGGAACGTGTGACCTCGACGTTATACAAGGCAGACCTTCTATACTCGAGCGGCCTGCCTGTCAAGCATTTTCAGGCGGCCCGGAGGCGCTGCGCGTGCCGGGCCGGCTCCGGGAGCCTTCGATGACGACCCTTTCGAGAACCATCGCCGCCGGACTTCTCGGGGTCCTGGTGACGCTCACCCCATGGGCGGCGGGGAACCCGCAGGCCGCCGTCGTCCTCTCGGCCCGCGAGATCGACCTCGGGGACCTGGGGCCCGGAGAAACGGCCCGGGCCCAGTTTCAGATCGCCGGCACGGCGGAGGGGAGGATCCGGTGGACCCTCTCGGCACCGGATGACTGGGAGTCCTCCCGGAGCGGGCTTGCCGGTGAAACGGCCGGCCCGCCGTCGAAGGTCGACGTCACGCTCGCCTCCCTCAAGGGCCGGGCGGGAGCGGGCGGTCACCCGGTGGAGATCCGGATCACATCGGGCAGGGAGACCCTGGTGCTGCGGCGAACGCTTGCCGAAGGGCCCTGGCGGGAGGCGCTGCGGGTCGAATCCGACGGCGGCGGCCGTACCCTGTTTCTCCGGTTCCATCTCAGCGAGACGAAGGCAAGGCCCACCCTCGAGGTGGAGCCCCGGGGCATCGATCTCGGGGAGACGGAGCCCGTGCGGGAGACCGTGCGCAAGATCCGCATCTCGAACACGGGCGCCGGCGTTCTGCGCTGGCAGGTCTCCTCGGGCGGGGCCGGGGAACCGCCCGCGGCCGGCCGGACGAGATACGTCTCGCTGCACAACGAATCCCTGCCCGCCGGTGCGCCGTACGCTCCGCCGCCATCCCTGAAGGACGCCGTGCAGCTGACGGGGCCCTGGTCGGCGGAAAAAGGCTATCCGAAGGCCGCCGGTCCGAACTGCGCCCTGCGGGTCCAGTTCCAGGGTTCGGCGGCCGTCCTCACCGGCAGGGGCGCCGCGGTGGACACCGTGCTGCGGGCGTCGGTCGACGAGCGCCCGCCCCGGGAGCTGTCGCTCGAGAAACGCGACGGAGACCGCTTCGAGGCCCTCGCAGCCGAGGATCTGGCCGAGGGGCCTCACAGCCTTCAACTGCAGGCGACGCAGGGGGCGGTCGTTCTCGAGGGCCTTGCCGTGAGGGACTCCCGGGTCACGGCCCCTCCTTCGGCCTGGATGCGGCTCGTCCCCCTTTCGGGCACGATCACGCGGGAGACGGACTTCGTCACGGTCCGGATGAGCCTCTCCGATCTCAAGCCCGGCCTCTACACGGATCAGGTCACGATCGCCTCCAACGGCGGAACGGTCCGCATCCCCGTCTCGTTGAGCGTCACCGGCGAAGCGGCGCCGAAGCACCTCCCGGTCTGGCGCTACACCCGGGGGGAGGACGTCCTCTTCACGGCCCACCCCGAGAAGGAAGACCCCCGGTACATCGGTGCCTACCGGCGCGAGGGCCTCGCCTTCCGCCTCTACGGTCCGGGCACGGCGGGAACGGCCGAGCTGTACCGGTGGTACAACCCCTCGATCGGCGATCATTACTACTCCCCGGAGCGCAGCGGGGGCCGCAAGAACCTCAAGGGCTACGTCTTCGGCGGGGCGATCGGCAACATCGCCACGATCCGCCTCCCCGGCACGAGGGAACTCTACCGGTGGTACCACCCCGGGACGGGGCGGCACTTTTTCACCACCGACCCGGCCGGCGAGGGGATGGGCGGCAGGGGGTACCGGTTCGAGGGCACCGTGGGTTTCGTCCTGCGCTGACGGTACAAAAAAAGTTGAAATCCAGCTTGACAAAATCAGGCAAAGCGTTTATTAATCTCGCTTCGCGATGGGAATGTCACGTGCGCCTGTAGCTCAGCTGGATAGAGCAACGGACTTCTAATCCGTAGGTCCCGGGTTCGAATCCCTGCAGGCGCGCCAGATAAGATGGTGGGTGTAGCTCAAGTGGTTAGAGTGTCGGGTTGTGGCCCCGAAGGTTGAGGGTTCGAGTCCCTCCACTCACCCCAGCAATAGAACGGGCAAAACAGGCGCCCGTAGCTCAGATGGATAGAGTCGCAGACTTCGAATCTGTTGGTCGCACGTTCGAGTCGTGCCGGGCGCACCATAAATAGACAGTCGAATATCTTGGGCCGCTAGCTCAGTTGGTAGAGCAGCTGACTCTTAATCAGCGGGTCGCAGGTTCGATCCCTGTGCGGCCCACCAAGACAAAAGAGCCGTCTCGCAGGATTGCGTGGCGGCTTTTTTTGTCTTGCGGAACTCCTGTCGGGTCGCGTCCGTGCATACGGGTCGAATGCAAGACCGAAAGACGCGCGGCGGGGCCATACAACTTGGGGTTGCCCGATCGGTGTATTTCCTGTAGGATGTTCACACCGTTCCCAGGACACCCCGCGTTTCAGGTCTATCGGACGGCGCTGCACAACAGGTTGCGCGCCCCTATCCGATGCCACGGTCATTCGCTCAACGGATCGAAAAGGAGGTCAAGCGATGAGACGAAAGTGGTTTGTTTTTGCGATCGCCGCCGTTGTCCTGATCGGGCTCAGCGGTTGTGCGACGGTGATCCAGCCGATCCCGGCGCAGGATCTCAACCCGAAGGTGAAGTCGGGCGCCCTGGTTCAGAAGACGGACAATTTCCAGATGATCCTGGACACCTCGGCGTCCATGGACGAGCCCTTCCAGTGGAAGCACTTCGCGTACACCTCTCCGATGAAGACGACGGGTCTGGAGTACGAACAGCACCTGGCGCGGCTCTTCAACGACACGATCCCGAACCTGAAGCTCACGGCGGGGCTGAGGGATTTCGCGGGCAAGCGCTGGCTGTCCCGGCCCTTCGACACGAAGCTCTGGTACGGGATGGCCCCGTACTCGAAGGAGGAACTGGGCAAGGCGATCTACGCGGTGAACACGGCGGGCGTCGAGAGCCCCCTGGACCTGGCCCTCGATGCGGCCACGCTGGACCTGAAGCCGCTGGCCGGCAAGTCGGCCGTGATCATCTTCAGCGACGGCCTCGAAATGCCGAAGGCGCCGGCCTCGGCGCAGGCCATGAAGGCGGCGATGAAGGACAACATCTGCATCTACGCCGTCCAGATCGGCACCGACCCGGCCGGCACGGCCCTCCTGAACCAGGTGGTCAAGGCCGGCGAGTGCGGGGTGCTGGTGAACGCGAAGGACGTGGAGACGGCGGCGGGGATGGCCGCATTCGTTGAGCGCGTCTTCCTCGGGCCGCCTCCCCCCGCGGCGCCTGCCGCCGCGGCGCCGGTCGTGGTTCCGCCCCCGGCGGCCCCGGTCCCTGCGGCCCCGGAGAAGCTCGAGGCGATCTACTTCGACTTCGACAAGTACGTGATCAAGCCCGAGGGACGGGAGGCGATGAAGCGCAACGCCGAGTGGCTCCAGAAGAACCCCGACCGGAAGATCGTCGTCGAGGGCAACTGCGACGAGCGCGGCACCAACGAGTACAACATGGCCCTGGGCCAGAGGCGTGCCGACGCCGGGGCGAAGTACCTGATGGACCTCGGCATCGCCAAGGACCGCGTGAGCACGGTGAGCTACGGGGAAGAGAAACCCATCTGCCGTGAGTCCAACGAGGAGTGCTGGTCCAGGAACCGGAGGGCCGACTTCGTCGTGAAGTGAAGAATCGAGACGACCACGTCGATGACGCGAGAGGGTCCCCGCGGCGCGAGGGGCCCTCTTTTTTTTCTGTGAAAAGTCTTTACCCCCGGGCAGAAAATCAGTACGATGAAAAGCGCGGCGCCTCGAATCGTCCTGCCTTCCGCAAACCCTTTACCGGCAACCCGCGGGGAGCCAGCCATGGAAAACCGGCAGAATCAGGCTGCAACGCTTGCCGAGCTGACGGGGAAACTCGGGAGGCTCTACGCGACAAGGGCCCTCGAGGCCCAGAAGAATTTCTTGGACCACATGCAGAGGGCGGCGCGGGACCCGGCGCTCGCCCGGATCGGCGCGCTGCTGGGCGGGCCGCCGAAAGGCCCGCAGGGCCCGCCGCTGTTCGAAAGAAGAAGCGGAACTAGCAAACCCGCATAACCGGGCGACCCGTGGAGATGCCGATGCCGCAGGCCGGGGCTGATCGCCGTCATGTCGTCATCATCGGCGGAGGGTTCGGGGGGCTCTGTGCGGCGAGGGCCCTCGCGAAGGAGCCCGTTCGCGTCACCCTCCTGGACCGGCGGAATTTTCACCTTTTTCAGCCCCTGCTGTACCAGGTGGCCACGGGGATTCTCGGCCCCGGCGAGATCACCGCTCCGCTTCGCCACATCCTGCGAAAACAGAAAGACGTCACCGTCCTGCTCGGGGAAGCCGTCGACGTCGACGCGGCGAAGTTCGTCAGGAGGCGGCTGAGGGGGGGAGGGGCCGGCGGAGCCGTTCCGCTGCTTCGACAGGGGCACCATGGCCGTCATCGGCAGGCACGCCGCCGTGGCGGACATCGGCCCCCTTCACTTCGGCGGCATTGCCGCCTGGCTCATGCGGCTCTTCATCCACCTGATGCTGCTCGTCAGTTTCGAGAGCCGCCTCGTCGTCTTCATCCGCTGGGCCTTTTCCTGCTTCACCTACAGCCGCGGCTCGCGGGTGCTGCTCGCAGCAGGGACCCTGCGGCTGCCCGTCACGGGGGCGCCGTCGTGCGAATCGGAGGCGCCGGCAGGCAACGGCGGACCGGAAGTCCCGAAGACCCGAAAGGAGACCTGACATGCCGCAAAAGACAGAGCTGACCAACGTGACTTACGACGAGATCCGGATCGGCCAGTCGGCGGAACTCTCCGTGACGCTGACGAAGACGCAGGTGGAACTGCTGGCCGTCGTGTCCGGCGATGTGGACGCCTTTCACCTCAAGGCGGAGGACGGAACCGCCGCGCCCGCCTACGGGAAGCGCACCGAGGCGGCGGGCGCGGTGGCCCTCATCTCATCGGTCATCGGGACACGCCTCCCGGGGCCGGGTTCGAAGATCCTGCGCCGCGAGCTGAGTTTCAGCGGCGACATCGCCGTGGGGGACACCCTCACGGCCACCGTCACGGCGCGGGAAAAGCGTCCGGAGGCCAACGTCGTCGTCTTCGACACCCGCTGCGTCAACCAGTCCGGCCAGGTGCTGATCTCGGGCGTCACCTACGTGGAGGCCCCGACGGGGCGGCTGGTCTACGACGACATCGCGCCGCCCCACATCGAGCTGAGGCGGAGCGACGCCTTCATGGAGCTCTTCAGGACCTGCGACACCTGCGAACCCGTCACCTGCGCCGTCGTCCACCCCTGTGACCGGGATTCGCTGGCGGGGGCCGTCGAGGCGGCGCGCCGGGGCATCATCGTGCCGCTGCTCGTCGGTCCCGAGCAGAAGATCCGCAAGGCGGCCGAGGATGCGCAGATCGACCTGGGCCCCTGGCGGATCATTTCGACCCCTCACAGCCATGCCGCGGCCGAGAGGGCCGTCGAGTTGGCCCGCACGGGAGAGGTGGAGTCGCTCATGAAGGGGAGCCTCCACACCGACGAGCTCATGGGGGCCATCGTCCCCTCGGCCTCGGGCATGCGGACCTCCCGGCGGATCAGCCATGCCATGGTGATCGACGTCCCGACCTATTACAAGATGTTCATCATGACCGACGCGGCCGTCAACATCGCCCCGGACCTGGCGGTCAAGAAGGACATCGTGCAGAATGCCATCGACCTGGACCATGCCCTGGGCATCGAGAGGCCGAAGGTGGGGATCCTATCGGCCGTCGAGACGGTCAACGCCAATATCCCCTCAACCCTGGACGCGGCCGCCCTGTGCAAGATGGCCGACCGCGGCCAGATCACCGGCGGCATCCTGGACGGGCCCCTGGCCTTCGACAACGCCATCAGCGCCGAGGCCGCCCGGATCAAGGGCATCCGGTCCGAGGTCAGCGGGGAGGCGGACATCCTGCTGGCGCCCGATCTCGAGTCGGCCAACATGCTCTTCAAGCAGCTCACCTACCTCGCCGGGGCCGAGGGGGCGGGCATCGTGCTGGGAACCCGGGTGCCCGTCGTCCTGACGAGCCGGGCCGACTCGGTCCGCACCCGGCTCGCTTCGGCGGCCCTCATGGCCATCGTCGCCCAGGCCCGCCGCACGGGCCGATACGAGGTGAGGTAGAACGATGAGCGACGTGATTTTGGTGCTCAACGCCGGTTCCTCGAGCCTGAAGTTCACCCTCTACGAAGACCGGGGGGGTGAGCTGGGCGTTCTGGCTGACGGCCAGGTCGAGGGGCTCTTCACGGAGCCGCGATTCCGGGCGAAGGACGGGGCCGGGAAGGTCGTCGGCGAGCGGACGTGGCCCGCGGGCACGCGCCTCGGACAGGAGGGCGCCGTGGAGGCGGTCTTCTCCTGGTGCGGCAGCGAATCGTGCAGCGCCGATCGGGTCCGGGCCGTGGGGCACAGGGTCGTCCACGGGGGGCGGCGGTACACGAGGCCCGTCGTCGTGAGCGGGGAGATCCTCGACGATCTCGAGAAATTCGTTCCCCTGGCGCCCCTGCACCAGCCTCACAACCTGTCCGCCATCCGCAACATCGCGAAGCGCTTTCCGGACATCCCCCAGGTGGCCTGCTTCGACACGTCGTTTCACTCCACGATCCCCCCGATTGCTCAAGCCTTCGCCCTGCCGCGGAAATTCGTCGAGCAGGGGATCCGGCGCTACGGGTTCCACGGGCTTTCCTACGAATACATCGCCTCGATCCTGCCGGGGATCGACCCCGATGCGGCGAGGGGCCGGACCGTCGTGGCGCACCTCGGCAACGGCGCGAGCCTCTGTGCCATGCGGGGCCTCAGGAGCGAGGCCTGCACGCTCGGGTTCACCGCCGTCGAGGGCCTCATGATGGGCACGCGCTGCGGCACCCTGGACCCCGGCGTGTTGATCTACCTGATGGACGAGTGCGGGATGGGCGCGCGCGACCTGGAGACCCTGATCTACAAGGAATCGGGCCTGCTGGGCGTCTCGGGGATCTCGAGCGACATGCGGACCCTCCTGGCCAGCGCGGACCCCCGCGCCGCGGAGGCGGTGGAGCTGTTCGCATATCGGATCGCCCGCGAGCTGGGGTCGATGGCCGCCGCCCTCGGGGGGCTCGATGCCCTGGTCTTCACCGCAGGGATCGGCGAGAACGCCGCCCCGATCCGCGAGCGGGTCTGCCGCTCCGCAGCGTGGCTCGGACTGGAATTCGACGCAGACGCCAACCAGGCGGGCGGGCCGAAAATCAGCAGGGACGGAAGTCGGGTTCGCGCCTGGGTCATCCCCACCGACGAGGAGCTCATGATCGCCCGGCACACGCAGCGCCTGCTCCCGGACGGATGAACCCGGCCGGGCCCGGGCCTTGAGGGTATACAAGATGCCGCCGGATCAATAGAAAAAGGTGGACATGTGCACCGTCCGGGGAGAGTATAGGAGCGAAACTTCCCCGGGGAGGAGGAGGCTGGATATGGCCGACGCAGGGGCGGGGGGTCCCGTGAAGGGGACGAAACGGTTCGTGGTCGGGATCTGCCTGTGCGCGGCGGCATTCCTGCCGATTTTGACCAGCGGGTGCGCAAAAGGACCCGAGGAGAAGGCGCAGCCGAAAAGCGCGGAAGTATCGATCATCGCCGTCGAGGCCAGGGACGTTCCTTTCACCCCCGAATACGTCGCCCAGACCCAGAGCTCGCAGCTGGTCAACATCCAGGCGCGGGTGAGCGGTTTCCTCGAGAAGAGGGTCTACCAGGAGGGCTCCCTCGTGAAGGAGGGACAGACGCTGTTCCTGATGGACCAGAAGCCGTTCAAGGTGCAGCTGGATCAGGCCGAGGCGGCCCTCGCCAAGCAGAAGGCGGCCATGACGACGGCCTGCGCGAACCTGGCCCGGGTCAAGCCCCTCGTGGAGCAGGACGCCCTGTCCCGGAAGGATCTCGACGACGCCACCGGACAGTGCCGGAGCTACGAGGCCGCCGTCGACCAGGCGAAGGCGCAGGTCGAATCGGCGCGGCTCAACCTCTCCTACACTGTCATCACCTCGCCGGTGACCGGCGTCTCCAGCTATGCCCAGCAGACCGAGGGGACCTACATCAACCCTCAGAACAGTCTCCTGACCACGGTGGCCGTGCTGTCGCCCATCTGGGTGAACTTCAGCATCTCCGAGAACGAGTGGCAGAGCCTCACCGAACAGACCCGCAAGGGTCTCCTGCGGGAGCCGAAGGGAAAGAAGTACGTCGTGGAGGTCATCCTGGTCGACGGGTCGATCTACCCCCACACCGGCCGTCTCACCTTTGCCGATTATTCCTTCAACCCGCAGACCGGGACCTTCCTGATCCGGGCCAGCGTGGACAACCCCAAGGGAGTGCTGCGCCCCAACCAGTACGTGCGGGTCCGGGTGAAGGGGGCCGTCCGCCCGAACGCGATCCTCGTCCCGCAGCGCGCGATCCAGCAGGGGTCGAAGGGCCATTTCGTATGGGTCGTCGACAGGGAGGGCAAGGCGGAATCCCGTCCCGTGACGGTCGGGGAGTGGAGCGGCGACGAGTGGCTCGTCTTTGAAGGCCTGAAGGCGGGCGAGCGCGTGGTCGTCGACGGGGGCCTCATGCTGCACCCCGGCATGCCCCTGACGATCAGGCAGGCAGCCGCGGCGCCCGGACCTTCTGCCGGCGCCGAGCCGAAAACACCCCCCGCCGAGGCGGGCAGGAAGAAAACCCCCTGACGGCGGAGGGCCGCGCCCATGTTCTCCCGGTTCTTCATCGAGCACCCCATTTTCGCCACCGTCGTCTCCCTTGTGATCGTCATCGCCGGCGGCGTCTCGATGTTCCTGCTGCCCGTCGAGCAGTATCCCACGATCACGCCCGTCCAGGTCACCGTCTCGGCCACCTACCCCGGGGCCGATTCGCAGACCGTCGCGGACTCCGTTGCGGCGCCCATCGAGGCGCAGATCAACGGCGTCGACAACATGCTCTATATGACCTCGACGAGCTCCTCCAACGGGCAGCTGCAGCTCACGGTCTACTTCACCCTCAACACGGACCCCGACATCGCGCAGGTGCAGGTGCAGAACCGGGTCAGCCTCGCCCTGCCGCAGCTTCCCGAGGCCGTCAACCAGCTTGGCGTCTCGGTGCAGAAGAAATCGTCGTCCATCATGATGTTCATCGCCGTCTACGGCAAGGACGACCGCTACGGGGCCAACTACATCGCCAACTACGCCAACGTCTACGTCCTGGACCGGATCAAGCGGGTCCCCGGGGCGGGGCAGGCCCAGATCATGGGCGTGCCCGACCAGGCCATGCGCATCTGGATGAACCCCGACCGGATGGCATCGCTGGGGATCACGACCAGCGACATCCAGCAGGCCGTGGCCGGCCAGAACCAGCTCTTCGGGGCGGGCCAGATCGGCCAGGAGCCGACGGCGGGCCCCGTTCAGCTCACGTTCCCCGTGGTCACCCAGCGCCCCTTCAAGGACCCGATGCAGTACGAGAACATCATCCTTCGGGCGAGCCAGGACGGCAGTGCCATTGTCCGGCTGAAGGACGTCGCCCGGGCGGAAGTCGGGCTGCGGCAGTACATCGTCGACAGCCGGCTCAACGGCGCCCCCGCCACGTTCATCGCCGTCTACCAGCAGCCGGGCGCGAACGGCCTGCAGGTGTCGGCGGCGGTCCGCAAGGCCATGGAGGAGATGAAGGAACGGTTCCCCGACGGGATCGACTACACGATCTCCCTGGACACGACCGATTTTGTGCGGATCTCCATCGAGGAGGTGAAGCACACGCTCTTCGAGGCGGTCCTGCTCGTCGTGCTCGTGGTCTACCTCTTCCTGCAGAACTTCCGGGCCACCGTCATCTGCACCGTCGCGATCTTCGTCGCCCTCGTCGGGACTTTCGCCGGCATGATCTCGCTGGGCTTCTCGATCAACCTGCTGACCCTCTTCGGCCTCATCCTGGCCATCGGCATCGTCGTCGACGATGCCATCGTGGTCGTGGAGAACGTGGAGCGCAACATGTCCGAGTACCACCTGTCGCCCCGGGAGGCCACCATCCGGGCGATGGGGGAGGTGACGAGCCCCGTCATCGCCACGGTGCTCGTCATGTGCTCCGTGTTCATCTCGGCCGCCTTCCTCCCCGGGACGACGGGCCAGCTCTACAAGCAGTTCGCCATCACCATCGCCATCTCCGTGGCCATCTCGGGGTTCGTGGCCCTCACCCTCACGCCCGCCATGTGCGGCGTGCTGCTGAGACACACCCGGCCTCCCGAACGGGGGTTCTTCGCGGCGTTCAACCGGGGCTTCGCACGCTTCACCGACGCCTTCGGGCGGGCGGTGCTGCTCGTGATCCGGCGGATGACGGCGGCCTTCGTTCTGCTGGCCGTCATGGTTTACGCCATCGTGCACTTCTTCATGGTGCTCCCCACGAGCTTCGTCCCGAATGAGGATCAGGGGAACGTGCTGGCCGCCGTCCTCATGCCCGATGCGGCGAGCCTCAAACGGACAAGCGACGTGTCCCACCGGGTGGATGCCGTCTTCTCGAACATCCCGGGCGTGGAAAACCGCACGGAGATCACGGGCTACAGCCTCCTGGACGGCGGGTTCAAGACGAACTCGGGGACGTTCTTCGTCACGCTGAAGCCCTTCGACGAACGCTATGACTCGATGAAGAAGGCCAGGGAGGAGAATGCGGGGGCCGTGCTCCGGCATCTCCACAGGGAGAGCCGGGAAATCCAGCAGGGGCTCGTGATCCCCATCGCGCCCCCGGCGATCCCCGGCATCGGCACGACGGGCGGCTTCGAGTTCTGGATCCAGGACACCGCCGGGGGCGAGCCGACCCGGCTCGACGCGGTGACGCAGCAGTTCCTCGCGAAGGCGCGGCAGCGGCAGGAACTGAGCGGGCTGAGCACCACCTTCCGGGCCTCGAGCCAGCAGCTGCGGGCCAATGTCGACCGCGACAAGGCCACCCTGCTCGGCGTACCGGTGCAGGACGTCTACAGCGCGATCCAGGCCCAGTTCGGTTCCGTGACCGTGAGCCAGTTCAACGATTACAGCCGTGTCTGGTGGGTCGTCCTGCAGTCCGACCCGCGGTACCGGCAGAAACCCGAAGACCTCACGAAGCTCTACACGCGGACGGGCAAGGGGCAGATGGTTCCCCTCTCCGCCCTGGTCAGCACCGAGTGGGTCAAGGGTCCCGACCTTCTGCCGCACTTCAACGGGTTCCCCGCCTCGAAGGTGAACGGCAACGCGGCCCACGGCTTCAGCTCGGGGCAGGCGATCACGGCCATGGAGGAGGTGGCGAAGGAGGTGCTGCCGCAGGGCTACGCCTTCGCCTGGTCGGGGCTTGCCTACGAGGAGAAGCAGTCGGGCGGCACGTCGGCCGTCGCCTTCGTCTTCGGCCTGATCTTCGTGTTCCTCATCCTGGCGGCACAGTACGAGTCGTGGACCCTGCCCGGGGCGGTCATGACGGCCGTGCCCTTCGGGATCTTCGGGGCCCTGCTGTTCAACTTCATCCGCGGCCTCGAGAACGACGTGTACTTCCAGATCGGGCTTCTTGTCCTGATCGGGCTCGGGGCGAAGAACGCGCTGCTGCGCGTGACCTTCGCGGTGGAGCTGCGCAGGCAGGGCAAGTCGATCCTCGAGGCCACGGTGCTCGCCGGCGAGATGAGGCTTCGACCCATCATCATGACCTCGCTGGCCTTCATCTTCGGCGTGCTGCCGCTCGCCGTGGCCATGGGCGCCGGGGCCAATGCCCGGCACTCCATCGGGACCGGCATCATCGGCGGCATGATCGGCGAGACGACACTCGCCATGCTCTACGTGCCCCTGTTCTTCTACCTCTTCGATCAGCTCACGGAGAAGCTGGCGGAGCGCAAAAAGGCGAAGGCAGGAGGAAAGGGAGGCAAGGGGGCGGAGAGCCCTCCCGCCGAAGGGCACGGGGGCACGACAGGGGAGGGGCGCTGACATGAAACGATCGACCCCGATCCTCCTGCTCCTGCCGGCGCTGCAACTAGCGGCACTCCTTGCCGGGTGCGCCGTGGGGCCCGATTACCGGAGGCCTGACCTGGACGTTCCCGGCTCGTACCGCACCGAGATCCGCGAGACGGCCGACACGGCCGACACGGAATGGTGGCGACAGTTCGGCGACCCCGTCCTGGATGCCCTGATCGACGAGGCGCTGGCGAACAACCGGGACGTCAAGATCGCGGCCGCCAAGGTCGAGCAGGCCGCGGGCATCCTCGTCCAGACCCGCTCGCCCCTGTTCCCGCAGGCGAGCTACAGCGGCACCGCGGAGCGGCAGCGGGCGACCGAGTACGGGGCAACCCCGCTTTCGGCCGCGATCCCCAACCCGCAGAGCGCCTACCAGGTTCTAGCGGGCGCGAGCTGGGAGATCGATCTCTGGGGGCGCATCCGCCGACTGACCGAGTCGGCGCAGGCGAGCCTGCTGGCCACCGAGTACGCCAGGCGTGGAGTGGTCCTCTCGCTGGTCGCCACCGTGGCCAGCACCTACCTGCAGCTGCGGGGCCTGGACGAGCAGCTCCGGGTGTCGCAGATGACGCTCGAGGCCTACGCCGAGACGGTGAGGCTCTTCGAGCTGCAGCATCGCCACGGGGTCATCTCGAGGATGACCGTGGAGCAGGCGCGATCCCAGTACGAGACGGCGGCGTCGGCCATCCCGGGAATCGAGTCCCAGGTGGCGCAGACGGAGAACGCCCTCTCGATCCTGCTCGGGCGAAACCCCGGGCCCGTCGAGCGCGGGAAGTCGATCCTCGAGCTCGCGATGCCCGACGTCCCGGCCGGGGTGCCCTCCCAGGTGCTGGAGCGACGCCCGGACATCCTGCAGGCCGAACAGCAGCTCGTGGCGGCCAACGCCCAGATCGGGGCCGCACGGGCTCTGTACTTCCCGACGATCACGCTCACAGGGGCCTACGGCCAGGCGAGCAGCGACCTCTCCGACTTGTTCAAGGGCCCGGCCCGCGTGTGGAGCTATGGCGGGTCCGTGACGGGGCCGATCTTTGCGGGCGGTGCGATCTACGGGCAGGTCATGCAGGCCGAGGCGGGCCGGAAGGCGGCCCTGCTGAGCTACCAGGCGGCCGTCCAGAGCGCCTTCGGCGACGTGGAGAACGCGCTGGTGGCCAACCGGAAGCTCGTCGCGCAGCTGCAGGCGCAGGAGCGCCTCGTCCGGGCGAACCGGGAGTACGCGCGGCTCTCGCGGCTGCAGTACGACGGCGGCTATGCGCCCTATTCGACGGTCCTGCAGGCCGAGCAGCAGCTCTTCCCCTCCGAGCTCAACCTCGCGCAGACCCGCGCCGCGGCGTTCTCGTCGCTCGTCGCCGTCTACCAGGCCATGGGGGGCGGCTGGGTCATGAAAGCGGACAGGAGGACGGTGTCTCCGGACAACGCCGGAGAGCCGGGCAAGGAAACGGAAGTCCGTCAAGGGGTGTTTCGGTGAAGCCCATCCACAGGCACGTCACAAGATTCTGGTCGGAGGAGCGGAGCCTGACGGTGTTCCTGGCCGTGCTCGTTATCGAGATCTTCGTCATCGCCCCGATCAATATCGCAGGGTTTGCCATCAGCCTGGTCAACGGCATTCTGTTTTCCCTGCTTCTCCTGACAGGGCTGCTCACCATGACGCGGCGGAAATCATTACAGGCTGCGGTGGCGACGCTCGTTGTCCTGGGCGTTGCGACACATTGGGCGCGGATCCTGTTCGACATGCAGGAGTTGATCATTCCGGACCTCCTCCTCTTTCTGGTCTGTACGATCGGATTCCTGGTCATCGTGCTCTGGCAGGTCTACCGGGAAGGAACCGTCACGATTCATCGGATCCAGGGCGCCGTGCCCGCCTACCTGCTGCTGTCGATCATCTTCGCAGCCGCTTACGCACTGGCCGAACATATGAAGCCGGGCTCCTTCCAGATTCCCGCCGCTCAAGCCCATTTCGGCGGGCGGTTCAACCAGGCATTCTACTATTTCAGCGTTGTTACACTGACCACAACGGGATACGGCGACATCACCGCCGTGCATCCATTAGCGCGGTCCCTGGTCATGATGGAAGCCCTCGTCGGGCAGCTCTACCCGGCGATCCTCATCGCGCGCCTGGTCTCGCTGCATATCGAGGAAAAGAAAGACAGGAGGGGCCGCTAGACCAACGGCGCGGCAACGGTCACGGAAGGGGCCGGCGTGCTAGGGCTGCAGACCCAGCATGATGTAGAACGCGTCGCTGCCGTCCTTGGCGTGGCCGTAGGCCAGGTAGAAGGGCCCCAGGATGGTGTCGGCCCCGAAGAAGACGCTTCCGCAGTACAGCGAGCCGCCTGCCGTCGTGGGGTCGAACCGGTTGCGGACCTCGCCGGCCTCGAAGGTGCCGCCGAGATAGACGCCCCTGCCCAGGGCCTGGGGGAGGTCGGTGAACCGCCAGGAATACACGAGTTTGCCCAGGTAGTAGGAGTCTCCGACCAGCTGATCCAGGACATAGCCCGAGAAGCGCTGGAAGCCGCCCAACTTGAACAGATCATAGGCGGGCAGCCGGCTGTCGGGGCTCTCGCCCCAGGCAAGACCCAGGGTCAGCGTGTGCCGGTCGACATTGAACGGCTTCAGGAAGGTCATCTCCACCTTGTTGTAGTCGTCGTCGGCCCCGTAGGCCGGGTCGGTCATGAAGACCTTCGCCCCGGCCAGGAACCCCTGGCGGGGGAACGAGACCTGGTCGAGCCGGTCGAGAACGACACTGCCCATCCACCCCCCCTGACGGAGGTCATATTCGGGCACCAGGCGGCCGGCGCCGGCGGTGAGGATGCCGAAACGGGCATCCGTCTTCAGCGTGCCCTGGAAGAAGCCCAGGCGCACCTCGCCGAGCCGCCCCTGGAGGCCGAGATCGAGACCGCCGCGGATCGTGTTGACCTTGTACTCCCCGAGCCACTCGTCGCCCAGGTAATAGCTGATGCGGTCCTGCCGCAGGTCGAACCATGGCGCCGCGAAGACGCCGACGCGTCGCGTGAAGGGCTGGTAGAACTCGCTGTGGAACCCGCTCGTGTGTCCCACCGAGAGGTCGTTGCGCCACTCCGCCCCGAGGCTGTTGATCCAGGTCATGCGGTGCACGAGGGAGGCGAACAGCCTCTGTTCCTCGTTGAAGTCCGAGGAGTAGCCGATGCCGAAGCGGAGATAGTTCGGGCCCCAGGACTTCTCGACGCCCTGGACCTCCAGGACCTTCCGGTTCGCGGTCTCCGCCATGCGGTAATCCAGCCGCTCGAAGTCCCCCCGGCCGTATACGGTTTCCAGGTTGCGGTGCAGCGACTGCAGCTGCGTCAGTTCCGCACGGCGCTCCTCCAGGCGGGACTCGATCACCGTGGGCTTCTGCTTGATCTCGGCCTCGATGACCTCGGGGTTGATCCGCTTCATCGTGTCGGCCACCCGGATGTCGGTCACCGCGACCTCGGAGGGCTTCCGGGCCGCCCGGCTCTCCCGCCAGGCGCGGTAATCAGCCTCCCCGACGCTCAAGACCCGGAGCCTCTCCTCCATCTTTCGGGCCGCCTCGATGCCGACGGGGATCGTCTTCATCGCCCCGCTGAAATCGCTGGAGCTGAAGTCGCCCAGCCCGGGAATGAGGTCGATGAGGATGTCCCGGTCCGTCAGCTCGGCCAGGGAGGCCTTCACGTTCTGCTCCGTCATCAGGTTGATCGCCTGGAGGGCCACGGCGCCGCCGGAGGTGATCCGGTCGCGTCGAAGGGGGGGCGTGCCCAGGTTGACGGCGATGACGACCTCGCAGCCGGCCCTTCGGGCCACGTCGACGGGAAGGTTGCGAACCATGCCCCCGTCCACGTAGAGGCGGCCGTCGATCTCCACGGGGGCGAAGGCCGCCGGGATGGACATGCTGGCCCGCATGGCCTTCACGAGATAACCGCGGTCGAAGACCTTCATGTCGCCGCTCTCCAGGTCCATGGCCACGGCGCGGTAGGGTATCGGGAGGGTGTCGAAATCCCGTTCGGCCCGCCCGGCCTCGAGGCCGACGAACTCGGTCATGACGAACTCGAACTTGTATCCGGCAACCGTCCCCAGGGGCACGAGGAGCTTGCCGTCGCGAAAACCGAGCTCGAGGCCGAAGAGGTCCGTGAAGTCATCCCGTTTCTGGCGCCAGGGGATGTCCCGGCGTGCCGGGTCGTCCTTGAAAACGGCCGGCCAGTCGATCGCCGCGATACGCTTTTCCATTTCTTCAGGCGATAGCCCGGAGGCGTAAAAACCGCCCACGAGGGACCCCATGCTGGTGCCGGCGATGAAGTCCACGGGAATCCGCATCTCCTCCAGGACCTTGAGTACGCCGATGTGGGCGACCCCCCGCGCGCCGCCGCCGGAGAGGACGAGACCCACCTTCGGGCGGCCCGCCGCCCGTTGGAGTGCCGGTTTCTCTTTTTCCTCGGCTGTCTGCGCAGGGCAGGGCACGGTGAACAGCAGGCAGGTCAGGACGGCGGCAGCCGCCAGGGTCGCGGTGAACGGTCGTTGACTCGCGATCATCGCAGACTCCCTCCGTTGCCGGGCCGAGCCGGGTGCCGGCCCTTGAGGTCGACGGGCGGGTTGCATCGGCTGATCCGGCCGCCGCTCACAGGTCACGAATTTCAATAACAGATAATGTTCAGCCTGGCAATGGATGATGCCCCCGGCGCGCGAGAATACGGCGGGAAGCCGTCACCTCCCTGCACGATGAAGCAGTTGAGCCCGGCCCCGAAATCGGTTATGCTTTGCCATCCGTGCTGCGCGATCCACGGGAAGCCCCCTCGATCGCCCACGGGCCGACTCTCTGCGGGAATGAGCTGATCCACGGCAAGGAGCAGACCGATGAGAGCTAGGAAGGCTGCAACGGGAGCCGTGCTGGCGGCCGTCATCCTCTTTGTCCTCCTCTCCATCCCCGCCCCGGACCCGCCCTTGCCGCCAGGGGCCGCCGGGAAGCCCTTCACCTGGAAGCAGGACGCGCAGTGGGAGGCCCTCGAGGCGTCGTTCCTGCAGGCCCGCGAGATCGGCTGCAGGGGCCTGCAGGCGCGAACCGCCCAGGGGTTCCGGCAGGGCCGGCAATACCTGACGGCCCTGTCCGCGGCGCCGGTGAAGCCGTCTGCGGTGGTCCTCCAGCGGCTCGAATCCCTCACCTTCGGTCTCGGCACACGGGTGGCCGCCTGCCCGGAGCGCATCCCCGATTACATCGATCTCGTCACGAACACGCGGAGGGTTCTCAAGCGCCAGTCGCAGCGCTGGGATCTGGATGACCGGACGGTGCGCGACCGGCTCTACCGCATGCTCTACGGCGGACGCGCGGCCCTGGAGGAAGTCATGCTCCAGGCCCCGGCGGGGTCCTATCCCGGCCTCATCCGGGCGGAAGACGCGGATTCCGTCACCCCGGCCTTTGCCTTCCAGGGCCTGACGCTGCGCAGCGGCGACATCCTGGTGTCCCGGGGCGGGGCCCCCACGTCGGCCCTGATCGCACGCGGCAACGACTACCCGGGGAATTTCTCCCACGTGGCCCTCTTGCACGTGGACGAAAAAACCGGCGTGCCGGGAATCGTCGAGTCGCACATCGAGGTGGGGGTCGTGGTCTCCTCGGTCCAGGACTATATCCGGGACAAGAAGCTCAGGGTGATGGTCCTGCGCCCCCGGCCGGACCTGCCGCAGGTGAAGGCCGACCCGATGCTTCCCCACAGGGCGGCGAAGCGGGCGCACGACGAGGCCCGTAGCCGTCACATCCCCTACGACTTCGCGATGGACTTCCGGGACCCCTCGAAGTGGTTCTGCTCCGAGGTGGCCTCGTGGGCCTACGGGCAGCACGGCGTCGAGCTCTGGAAGGGGACGACGCGGATGTCCGCCCCGGGGGTCGTGCGGTGGCTTTCCTACTTCGGCGTGACCCATTTCGAGACGCAGGCCCCGGCCGATCTCGAGTACGACCCGCAGCTCACGGTGGTCGCCGAGTGGCGCGATCCCGAGACCCTCTGGCAGGACCACGTGGACAACGCCGTCGTCGAGGCCATGCTGGAAGGCGCCGACCAGGGGGACACGATCCCCGCGCCCTGGTGGAAGATCGCCGCGGTGCGGCTGGCGAAGGCCTACAGCGTCCTGTTGAACCTGTTTGGACGCGCAGGGCCCGTCCCCGAGGGGATGGACGCCACGGCGGCCCTGCGCAATCTCGAGCTTTCCTCCCTGCACGAGAGGATGAAGACGGCGGTGCTGGCGAAGGCGGCGGCCTTCGAGAGGGACCGGGGCTACCGGCCCCCCTACTGGGAACTCGTCCGCGTGGCCAACGAGGTCAGAAAGGAAGCCAAGAGGGGGTGAGGGTCCGATGAAGGACACGGCGGGCAGCGGCAAAACGGCGGGCAGGCCGTTGATCACGGACGAAAGCATCCTGCAGGGCATCGTTGACGGGTCCTTCATCCCGGCCTTCGTCATCGACCGGGAGCACCGCGTCCTGCACTGGAACCGGGCCCTGGAGGAGATCAGCAGGATTCCCGCCTCGGCGGTCATCGGCACCGGCGAGCACTGGAGGGCGTTCTACAAGAAGCAGAGGCCCTGCATGGCGGATCTGCTCGTCGACGGGGCTCTCCAGGACATCCCGAAGTGGTATGCGGGCAAGGTCCGCGAGTCCTCCCTGATCCCCGAGGCCTACGAGGCGACGGATTATTTTCCCGACCTGGGCGAGAGCGGCCGATGGCTCCGTTTCACGGCCACGCTCATCCGGGACGACCGCGGCGAGATCGCCGGCGCCGTGGAGACGCTGGAGGACATCACGGAGCAGAAGCTGGCCGAGGAAGCCCTCCGCGAGAGCCAGCAGAGGCTCTACCAGATCCTCGAGGGCTCTCCCATCCCGGCCTTCGTCATCGACCGGGACCACCAGGTGATCTTCTGGAACCGGGCCCTCGAGCAGCTCAGCCGCATCCGCGCCGACGACATCGTCGGGACGGACCAGCACTGGCGGGCGTTTTACGCGTCGCAGCGCCCATGCCTGGCCGATCTCATCATCGACCGGAAGCCCAGCGAGGTCAAGCGGTGGTACGCGGGGAAGGGGGCGCCGTCGAAGCTGCTCAAGGAGGCCTTCGAGGCGACGGACTTCTTCCCCGACCTCGGGGAGTCGGGCCGATGGCTGCGCTTTACCGCGGCGGCGATCCGGAATTCGCAGGGCGAGCTCGTGGGCGCCGTGGAGACCCTCGAGGACATCACGGATCAGAAAGAGGCCGAGACGGCCCGGATGGAAAGCGAACAGCGCCTGCACAGCATCCTGCAGGGCTCGACCATCCCCACCTTCGTGATCGGCAGGGACCACCGCGTGCTGTTCTGGAACCGGGCCCTCGAGGAGCTGTGCCGCATCCCCGCGAAGGAGGTCGTCGGGACGAACCAGCAATGGCGGGCCTTCTACAGCGGGGAGAGGCCCTGCATGGCGGATCTGCTCGTCGACGGGGACATCCGGGAGATCTCCCGGTGGTACAAGGGAAAATTCAGCAAGTCCAAGCTCCTCAAGGATGCCTACGAGGCCACGGACTTCTTCCCGTCGCTGGCGGACGGGAAGTGGGTGCGGTTCACCGCCACGGTGATCCGCAACGCCGCCGGGGAGGTCATCGGGGCCCTGGAGACCCTGGAGGACATCACCGAGCGCAAGCGCAGCGAGATCGCGCTGCAGAAGGCCCACGACGAGCTGGAGCAGCGTGTCGAGGAGCGGACCATGGACCTGCTGCAGTTCTCCGAGTCCCTGAAGCGGGAAATCGTCGAACGCAAGGAGGCGGAGGTGAAGCTCCGCAAGCGGGAGAGGGAGCTCAAGCGAAAGACCCGCAACCTGCAGGAGGTCAACACCGCCATGAAGGTGCTCCTCGACCAGCGGGAGAGGGACCGCCGGGAAGTCGAGGAGATGATGCTCAACAACGTGAAGGAGCTGCTGGCCCCCTACCTGGAAAAGCTCAAGAAGACGAAGCTCACCGACGCCCAGGCGGCCTTCGTCAGGGTCCTGGAGACCAACCTGAACAACATCATCTCGCCGTTTCTGAAGAACCTGCACTCGAGGCACCTGAACCTGACCCCCAAGGAGATCCGAGTGGCCTCCCTGATCAAGGAGGGCCGGACGACCAAGGAGATCGCAGAGCTGCTCGGCATGTCCGTCGCGGCCGTCGATTTCCACCGCAACAATCTCCGCAGGAAACTGGGCCTCCGGAACAAGAAGGCCAACCTCATCTCGCACCTCGCCACAATGTAGCGTACCCCCACCCTCCCCATAGATCCCTCTCCCCGCCGCGGGAGAGGGTGGGGTGAGGGGGTGATCCCCTCCCGTCGAGAGACGGTGCCGCAATTCCGATGTTGTCATTCCGCACAAGCGCAGCGCGATGCGGAATCCAGTCTTTTGAATGAGTTCTGGATTCCCGCTTCCGCGGGAATGACATGATTTCGGCCCCGTCTGTCTTTGCGGTGCCGCCTGCGACCCGCCTGCAGCGGCTGCAGGGCCTCCGGTTCGATCCGGAACGCGCGAAAATCGGGGCCGCTGCAGTATGAGGAAATACCTCATATTAACCTCCCGATCTCTTCATATTGCTCATTTCCGGGCTCCTCCCGTACAGTGGAGTCAAACAGCGGCCCCGAACCTGCCAGGGACAGGGGCGGGCGAAGACGGCAACCGCGGTAACCTCAAAGGGACCCTTCAGGCGGAAGGAGGGACGCCATGCAGGCCGTAGCCACGAAGCTGATCGACGTGACGGAAACCAACGCCGAGAAGATCGCACGGCAATGGTTCGCCGACGTGAGGAAAAACCCCAAGACCCCTTCCTATCACACGCTCGCCGAAGACCGGGCCATCCCGCAGGCCGTCGACTTCTACTCGAAATTCCGCGGCGTGTTCGCCGCGAAGAGCCCCTTCGAGGAGGCCCGGCGGGTCTTCGCGAAATACGCCGACGAGTGCTACAGCAACGGGATCCCCCTGCACGAGGCGATCTACGCCCTGACCCTCATGCGGCGCCACATCTGGCTCTACGCGGAGTTCCAGGCCCTGTTCGTCTCCGCCGTCGAGCAGCAGCAGGCCGTCGAGAGCCTCAACCGCACGATCCTGCTGTTCGACTACGCCACCTACGTGATCACGGACCGGTACCAGGAACTGATGAAGGGCGAGATCGACAGGCAGGTCTCCGCGCTGCGGGCCCTCGGCATGGAGGAGAGCTTCACGGGCAGCAAGGTCGGGATCATGGCGTGCCTGATGGTGGCCTGCGGCTTCCTGACCTACTACTATCACGCCGTGATGGCCAGCGGGGTGATCTTCACGCACCTGTTCTACATCCCCATCGTGCTGGCCGGCATCTGGTGGAGGAAGAGGGGGATCTACGTGTCCCTCCTGCTGGGATTCATCCTGATCGTGAGCCACCTGCTCTTCATGAAGGAGGTCCCGCTCACGGACGACCTGATCCGCGCCATCATGTTCGTGGTCGTCTCCTCCGTGGTGGCGCTGCTGGCCGAGGGGTTTTCGAAAATCGAGGTGCTCTACCGGCCCGCCGCCCAGGCGGGGTCGGCCGCGAAAACGTGATGCCGGGAGAAACCGGGACAGGCACCGGGGGCGGCGGGGCAGGGTTCTGAAGCGGCGAGGGCGATCATGAGGGGATACGCGAACAGGCTCATCGATCTCACCGAGAAGCACGCGGACCGGATTGCCCTGCAGTGGCTGGGCGACGTGCGGATGAACCCGAAGACGCCTTCCTATCACACGTTCTCCGACGAGAAGGCCCTGTCGCACGCCGCCGCCTTCTACCGGAACTTCCGGACTCTCTTCTGCACGGAGAAGCCCTTCGACGCGGCCCGGAAGTTCTTCACCAAGTATGCCGACGAGCGCTACGCCGAGGGCATCCCGCTGCACGAGGCGATCTACGCGCTGATCCTGATGCGGCGTCACATCTGGCTCTTCGCGGAATTCCAGACGCTGTTCGTCTCGGCCGTGGAGCACCGGCAGGCCGCCGAGAGCCTGACGCGGACCATCCTGCTGTTCGATTACGCCACCTACGTGATCACCGAGCGATACGAGGAACTCATGAAGCGGGAAATGGAGGAGCGCATCCGCCGGGACGGCGGGCCGGGAGGCCAGCGACAGGCCGCCGGCGCGCGGCCGAAATAGGCGGGCGTCACGGGGAAACCGTCCGATCGAGACCAACACCGAGGGGGAAGAGAAACGTGGAACACCGAGGCACCGTTGTATCCGTACGAGGAAGTGTCGTCGATGTGCGTTTTCAGGACAGGCTGCCGGCGATCCGCCACGTCCTCCGCGCCGGGGACGACGGCCGGATCCGCATCGAGGTGGCCGCGCACCTCGACGCGAACGTCGTCCGCGGCATCGCCCTGACCCCCACACAGGGGCTCTCCCGGGGCTCGTCGGTCCTGAACACGGAGCAGCCCTTCTGCGTGCCCGTCGGGAAGAGCCTGCTCGGCCGGGTCTTCAACGTCTTCGGCGAGGTGATCGACAACGAACCCGCCCTCGAGGCGGCCGAGACCCGCCCGATCCACAGCGAGCCGGTCCCCATCACGCAGCAGTCGACGATCTCGGAGATCTTCGAGACGGGCATCAAGGCCATCGACGTGCTCTCGCCCCTCGAGCGGGGCGGCAAGGCGGGGCTCTTCGGGGGGGCCGGCGTCGGCAAGACCGTTCTGCTCACCGAGCTCATCCACAATGTGGTGAGCGGACACGAGGGGATCAGCATCTTCTGCGGGATCGGCGAGCGGTGCCGCGAGGGCGAGGAACTCTACCGCGAGATGAAGGACGCGGGGGTTCTCAAGAACACCGTCATGGTCTTCGGCCAGATGAACGAGCCGCCCGGGGCCCGCTTCCGCGTCGGGCACTCGGCCCTCACCATGGCCGAGTACTTCCGGGACGACGAGCGGCAGGACGTGCTGCTGCTGATGGACAACATCTTCCGCTTCATCCAGGCGGGCCAGGAGGTCTCGGGTCTCATGGGGCTTCTGCCCTCGCGCCTCGGCTACCAGCCGACGCTGGCCTCGGAACTCGCGGAGCTCCAGGAACGCATCTGCAACACCACCACGGGCGCCATCACCTCCATCCAGGCCGTGTACGTCCCGGCCGACGATTTCACCGACCCGTCCGCCTCGCACACCTTCAGCCACCTGACGGCCTCCATCGTGCTCTCCAGGAAGCGGGCGAGCGAGGGGTTCTACCCGGCCGTGGACCTCCTGCAGTCGGGCTCCAAGATGCTGATGCCGACCATCGCCGGCGAGCGGCACTACCGCATCGCCCAGGAGGTGAGACGAACGCTGACCGTCTACGAGGAGCTCAAGGACATCATCGCCATGCTGGGCATCAACGAGCTGTCCCGGGAGGACCAGCGCACCGTCTTCCGGGCGCGGCGGCTGGAGCGTTTTTTCACGCAGCCCTTCTTCACGACGGAGCAGTTCATCGGCAAGCCCGGCCGCATGGTCAGCCGGGAGCAGACGCTCGAGGGCTGCGAGCGGATCCTCAACGACGAGTTTGCCGAGTACCCCGAGAGCGCGCTCTACATGATCGGCAGCGTGGACGAGGCGAAAAGAGATGAAGCTTAAGATCCTGCTTCCCGCCGAGGTGTTTCTGGTCGAAGAGGTCTCGAAGGTGGTCGCCGAGGCCGAGAACGGCTTTTTCTGCCTGCTGCCCCATCACGTGGACTTCACGGCGGCCCTCGTGCCGGGTGTCTTCTCCTACCAGGCCGGCGACGGGGAGCACTATCTCGCCGTCGACGTGGGCACCCTCGTGAAGAAGGGCCCCGACATCCTCGTATCGATCCGCAATGCCGTCAAGAGCGATGCACTCGGCCAGCTCAAGGACATCGTGGTCAAAAAGTTCGAAGAGATTGACGAACGGGAAAAGAAGGCCCGCTCGGCAGCGGCGAAGCTGGAAATCGACCTTCTCCGGCGCTTCATGGAGATGAGGGAACATGAGTGACGAACAGCTGACCCCCCGCGAGAGGCGGCTCAAGATCGCCGAGGCCTTCACCCGAAAGGTGGGCTCGAAGGAGGCCCGGCGCGTCAAGGGGAAGACCCAGCAGGACCATACCATCTGGTTCGGCCTGGGGATGTTCGGCGTTGTGGGCTGGTCCGTCGCCATCCCGACGCTGATCTTCACGGCCGTCGGGCTCTGGATCGACCGGACCTGGCCGAGCCGGTTCTCCTGGACGCTCATGATGCTCATCCTGGGCGTGGCCCTGGGATGCATGAATGCCTGGTACTGGGTGAAGCGGGCCCAGCAGGACATCATGAGGGATTGAAAACCAAACGCCCCCCATGTCCGTGCGGGTCCGGGTGCCGGAGGACGGCAAGCCGGCCCCGGGCCCCACGGGCTGGAGATAATAGGAAAGCCATGGAAGAGCTGCTGTTTCCCTTTCTGATCGGAATCGCCATGGGCGGGGCCTACTTCGCCGGGCTGTGGGAGACCGTCCGGAGGCTTTCCGAAGCGCAGAAGCCCTTCCGGAGGGTCGCCCTGAGCTTCGCCCTGCGCATGGCCCTGCTGATTTCGGGGCTCCATCTCGTCATGCAGGGCCAGTGGGAACGCCTGGCGGCCGCGATGATCGGCCTGATCCTCGCGAGGGAAGTCATGGTCCGAAGGCTCGGGCATGCATCGAACAGGCTCATGGGAGGGATATCCTGATGGAAATCGTGGCCATCGACCAGATCAGCCCCGACCAGGTCATCCTCTTTGCCTGGGGATTCGTGACGATCAACGCCACGCTGGTGTACACGTGGCTGATCATGGGGCTGCTCGTTGTCGGCTCCATCCTGATCACGAGGGACCTCTCCTCGGAGCGGACCCTGTCGCGCTGGCAGAACCTGCTCGAGGTGATCGTGGGCACCATCCGCTCGGAGATCCGCGACATCGCCCATGAGGGAACCGATACCTACTTCCCCTTCATCGCGACGCTGTTTCTCTTCATCCTGTTCTCGAACCTCTTCACCTTCATCCCGGGGTACGTGGCGCCCACCTCCTCGCTGACGACGACGGCGGCCCTGGCCATCATGGTCTTCTTCGCCGTTCCCATGTACGGGATCTCGAAAAACGGGGTCCTGGAATACCTGAAGGAGTACTTCCGGCCCACGTTCATCTTCTTCCCCTTCCACGTGATGGGGGAATTTTCGCGGACCCTGGCCCTGGCCGTCCGACTCTTCGGCAACCTCATGAGCCACGAGAAGGTCATCGCCATCCTGCTTGCGGTCACCCCGCTGTTCTTCCCGGTCGTGATGCAGGTGCTGGGGCTCCTGATCGGCCTGATCCAGGCCTACATCTTCGCCATTCTCGCCATGGTGTACATCGCCTCGGCGACGCAGACCCACGAGGAAACGGAGCACAAGAAGATCAAGGAAACGGAACCCGTCAACAGCTAGAAGAAAGTGAGGAGGAGCGGTATGGACAGCGTGAGCATCGTTGCAATGGCGTCGATCATTACGGCAGGCATTTGCATGGGGATCGGGGCGATCGGACCCGGTCTCGGACAGGGACGGGCCGTGCAGGGCGCGCTGAACTCGATCGCGCAGCAGCCCGACGAGCGGAACTCGCTGACCCGAACCCTGTTCGTGGGCCTGGCGATGATCGAGTCCATCGCCATCTACTGCTTCGTGATCTCGATGATCCTGGTCTTCGCCAACCCGTTCTGGGCCTACGTGATCAAAAAAGCCGGAGGGTGATCCATGCACATCGACTGGTTTGTCTTTTTCTGCCAGATCGTCAACCTCCTGCTGCTGCTGTTCCTGCTGAAGAAGTTTCTCTACGGCAGGATCGTCAAGGCCATGGACGAGCGGGAGGCGAAGATCGCCCGGACCTTCGAGGAGGCCGAGAAGGCCCGGCAGGCGGCGCGGGAATCGGCGGAACAGTTCGAGAAACGGCTCCGCGACCTGGACGCCCAGTACGAGGCGGCCATGAACCGGGCGCGGGAGGATGCCGAGAAGCACCGCAAGGAGCTGATGGAAAAGGCCCGGGAAGAGGTCGACCTGCTCCAGGCCCGGTGGGTCGAGACGCTCAAGTCGGAGCGTGACGCCTTCCTGTCGGAACTCCGGCGGCTGGCCGGGACCCAGGTCTATGCCATCACGCGCCGGGTGCTCAAGGATCTGGCCGACGTGGAGCTCGAGCAGCGGATCGTGGAGATCCTCATGGAGCGGATCCAGACGATGGACGAGGAGGAACGGGGAAAATTCCGGGACGCCCTGGCGGACGGCGGGACGATCACCGTCCAGAGCGCCTTCGACATCCCCGCCGAGGAGCAGAGGAAGCTCGACGACGTCATCCATCGCTACATCCGGGGCGGCGTCCAGGTCGTCTTCGAGAGGACGGACAACGTCATGACGGGCTACGAGCTCAAGACGGACGGCCACAAGATCGCCTGGAGCATCAAGGATTACCTCGATTCCCTGGAGGAGAAGTTCTACCACGCCCTCTACGAGGAGGCGCAGGAAAAACGATAGGCACCCATCACGAGGGGGACGCACATGACCATGCCAGGTGAGAAGGAAGAACTGAGGGAGTTTCTCGACGACACGTTCAAGACGATGGACGCGGTGCTGGCCGACCAGCACCCGGAGCTCACGCAGCGGGAAGTGGGCCTCGTCCACTATGTCGGGTACGGCATCGTGCGGGTCAGCGGCCTGCCCAACATCAAGGCCGAGGAGGTCGTCCTGTTCCCGAAGAACGTGCAGGGACTCGTGTTCAACATCGACCCCGAAGAGATCGGCGTGATCCTCCTGGGGGCGAGCGAGCACCTCAACTCGGGCTCGGAGGTGAGGCGCACCGGGCGGGTCCTGGACGTGCCCGTCGGGGAGTCCCTCATCGGGCGCGTGGTCGATGCCATCGGCAGGCCGCTGGACAACCAGGGAGAGATCCGGGCCGCAAAGAGGCTTCCCGTCGAGCGCGAGGCGCCGCCCGTCATGGCCCGGGACCCCGTGACCGTCCCCCTGCAGACGGGCATCAAGGTCGTCGACGCCCTCATCCCCATCGGGCGGGGGCAGCGCGAGCTCATCGTCGGGGACCGCCAGACGGGCAAGACCGCGATCGCCGTCGACACGATCATCAACCAGTGGGACAAGAACGTCATCTGCATCTACTGCGCCATCGGCAAGAAGTCCTCCGACGTGGCCAAGGTCATCGCCGATCTCCGGCAGCACAACGCCATGAAGTACACCATCGTCGTGGCCGCCGTGGGCGAGGACCCCCCGGGGCTGCAGTTCATCGCGCCCTACGCGGCGACGTCCATGGGCGAGTACTTCATGTCCAAGGGGCAGGACGTCCTGGTCGTCTACGACGATCTGACCTACCACGCGCGGGCCTACCGGGAGATGTCCCTGCTGCTCAGGCGCCCGCCGGGCCGCGAGGCCTTCCCCGGGGATATCTTCTACATCCACTCCCGGCTCCTCGAGCGGTCGACCCACCTGCGCAAGGAACACGGGGGCGGTTCGCTCACGGCGCTGCCCATCGTCGAGACGGAGGCCCAGGACATCTCGGCCTACATCCCGACGAACCTCATCTCGATCACCGACGGGCAGATCTACCTCTCGCCGCGGCTGTTCCAGAAAGGCATCCTCCCCCCCGTGGACGTCGGCAAATCGGTGTCGCGAGTCGGCGGGAAGGCCCAGCTGCCGGCCTACCGGGCCGTGGCCGGAGACCTGCGCATCTCCTACTCCCAGTTCGAGGAGCTGGAGACCTTCTCCCGCTTCGGCACGCGCCTCGACGAGGCGACGCGGCGGGTCCTGGAGCGCGGCTGGCGCGTCCGCGAGATCCTCAAGCAGCCCCAGTACAAGCCCATCCGGGTGGCCGAGCAGATCGCGGCGCTTCTGGCCATCACGGGGGGAAGCCTCGACCCGGTCCCCATCGACCGGATCGGTGCGGCCGAGGCGGCGCTGCGGGAGGCCGCCGTTGCGCAGGCCGCCGATCTGTGCGCTCGGATCGAGTCGGGCGACAAGCTGACCCTCGATGACCGGAAGACGCTCCTCGACACGGCCCTCAGGGCCACGGAATCCATGAGGGAAGAGGCGGGCCATGCAAACGATTGAGTCGCTAAAGCGCAAGATCCAGAGCGCACAGGACCTCCTCGGCGTCGTGAAGACCATGAAGGCCCTGGCGGCCGTGAGCATCCGGCAGTACCAGAAGGCCGTGGAGTCCCTTGCGGAGTACAACCGGACCGTCGAGATGGGGCTCCAGGTCGTCCTCAAGCGCAGCCGGGGCAGTTTTGCACCGATGCGCTCGTCGTCGGCGAAGCGGATGGGGGCCATCGTCTTCGGCACCGACCAGGGGCTCTGCGGGCAGTTCAACAACCTCATCACCGCCCATGCCCTCGCGGAAATGGACGCCATGGGGGTCGCGAAAGAGAACCGCATCGTCATCTCCGTGGGGCTGCGGGCCGCGGACATCCTCGAGGACTCGGGCCAGAGGGTCCTGGAAATCCTCAGCACCCCCGGCTCGACGGCCGGCATCACGCCCATGGTGCAGGACATCACCATGGTGCTCGAGGACTGGCGATTCAAGCAGCAGGTCGAGACCATGTATCTGTACTACAACGAGTATGTGTCCGGTGCGACCTACCGCCCGAAGAGCCTCAAGCTCCTTCCCGTCGACCGGGAGTGGCTCAAGGGCCTCGAAAAGCGGAAATGGGAGTCGAGGACGATTCCCATGTTCACCCTGGACTGGGAGACGATGTTCCGCTCCCTCATCCGGGAATACCTTTTCGTCTCGCTCTACCGGGCCTTCGCCGACTCGCTGGCCAGCGAGAACGCCAGCCGGCTGGCCGCCATGCAGAGCGCCGAAAAGAACATCGAGGAACGCCTGGAGGAGCTCTTCGGGCAGTTCCACCGGCAGAGGCAGAGCACGATCACGGAGGAACTCATCGACATCGTGAGCGGGTTCGAGGCCATGGGCGGGGCGAAACAGGCGGGCGCCAGGGGCTGAAGGTGACAGGCATCAGGCGAAAGGCGAAAGGCGACAGGCTGAAACCCGGACGCCTCTATCGACACGAAGGGGGTGAGAAACCATGAGCATGGACAGGAAAGTATGTTCCATCTGTGCCTGGCGCGAGCACTGCCAGAAGCGCTTCCAGGTCGCCACGGACCCGATGTTCAACGTGAACTGTCCCGATTATACGCGGGACGTGCAGATCAAGGACAGCGAGATCGAGGCGAAGATCGTCCAGGAACAGATGGAGAAGTGGCAGCGCGAGAAGGCCCGGGAGAACGCCTTCACCATCACGATCTCCAGGCAGGCCGGCGCCGGGGGAAGCGAGATCGCCCGCGTCCTGGCCAAGAAAACGAAGATGGATCTCATGGCCGGGCAGATCATCCAGCACGTGGCGGAGAGCTCCAAGATGAGCACGAAGGTCGTCGAGACGCTCGACGAGAAGGCCATAACGACCATGGAGAGCTGGATCAACTCCATGTTCGTCTCCCGGCACCTGTGGCCGAGCGATTACCTGAAGCACCTCACGCGGGTCATCGCCACGATCGGCAGGCACGGCAACGCCATCATCGTGGGCCGGGGCGCCGGCTACATCCTGCCCCCGGAGACGACCTTCCGCGTGAAGATCATCGCGCCCCTCGAGTACCGCATCCAGAGCATGATGCGCATCCGCAACCTCTCGCGCGCCGAGGCGCAGAGCTACATCGAGAAGCGCGACGGGGACCGGATCGCCTTCGTGAAGAAGTATTTCCAGGCCGACGCGATGGACCCGCTGAACTACGACCTCGTGATCAACACGGAGAAGGTGGGCATCGAAGGGGCCGTGGACACGATCCTGATCGCCTTCCGCGACTGGACGAAGGGTATCGAGGAAAAGAGCCCCAAGTCGGCCAAGCGGGCCAAGGCGCACTGAGCCCGAGCGCCGTGTCCCCCGAAGCCGGGAGAGGGGCTCCGCGGCGGCGCGGGACATGCCGTGCCGGGCGGGAAGGCATGCGGAATGGGAGCCGGCGGAACAGCCTGCGCGTCATGCGGCAACGGGAACGTGTTTGTGTCGTGCCCGGGCTGCGGGGCGGGGGTGTGTGAAACCTGCGCGCAGTTCGAGCTCACCGGCTCGGGCTGCGGTGCGTGTGGCCCGCATTCTGCTGCCCGAAGTGCGCGTGGGACCCTTACGTGAACCCCAACGCGGCCTTTCGAGACCCGCCGAAGGGCAGGGCGGGCGTCACCTCTCGATGACGACCCCCTTCTGCACGATCGGGACATGGCCGAGCAGGGAATCGTTCACGGGGCAGCGGCTTTTCACGAAGTCCAGGAATTCCTGGACTTTTTTTTCATCCGCGTCCGTCTTGATGTGGACGGTGTAGCGGATCTCGTGCAATCCGGCACGCACGCCGTCCTTGCCCCTGAGAAACCCGTCGGGGTCGAGGTCGCCCTCCAGTTCGACACGGAAATCCTGCACCTGGATCTTCCGGGCCCTTGCGAAGAGCCGGGCCACGATGCACTGGCAGGCCCCCAGGCAGCAAAGCAGCATCTCGACGGGGTTCATCCCCGTGTCGGTGCCCCGCAGCGTCTCGGGCTCGTCCATGAGCACCGTGAACTTCCCCGCCCGGTTCTCCACGGAGAGCCCCTCCCTGAGAATCGACTCCGATCGGAACGTGACAATCGCCATCCCTTTCCTCCCGCGCTGATTGCTTGGAGCCATCTTCTTACAGCAAAATCCCCGGGCAGGCAATCCCGACCCGATCTTTCCTCTTTACGGATCGGCCGGATCGGGCTATGATCGGACATCGATGCGGCCGACGGAGGGGAAGGCCGGCATCGGGGGTTTTGCAACATCGCCAATCCTGCAGGACGGCTGACCGGGGACAGGTCGAATCCCCCGCGGTCTGTGCCGTCGCGGTTTCCGCCCGTGCCGCTGCCGCGATCGCGCGAGGCGCCGCATGCCTACTTCATTACCCCTCCGGTGACTCCGTTCGATTTGATGGGAGAACGTCCGCCGATCCCTCTTTTGCGAAGGGGAAGGTTCCGGCGACCCATCCTTTTGAAAAAGACTGTGTCGCAATATTGAAAAAACTGAAATCATGTCATTCCCGCGGAAGCGGGAATCCAGAACGCATTGAAAAGGCTGGATTCCGTATCGCGCTTCGCTTGTGCGGAACGACATCGGAATTGCGACACGGACCGAATTCCGACGGACTCTGACCGGTGCCGTATCCATGAAAGACCGACTCGCAGACATCCTGGGAATCACCGCGAACACGGACACGCAGAGAAGCAACCCGGGCAACGGCTGGTCCCCGCGCGACCCCTCGCCGGAGAGCCTTGTCGAGATCCAGATCAGCCCCCCCGCCTTCGGGCCCGAGCCGGACACCCGGATCGAACAGTCCGGCGGCGTGATCCATGAAGAGGCCGCCGCCGCCTTCCGGAGGGCCAACGCCTACCTCGCCCTCAGAAACTACGGGCGCGCCGTCAGCGACTACACCCGGGCCCTGGAGCAGGCCCCGCGGTCGCCCGAGATCTACTTCAACCGGGCCGTCGCCCACGAGAGGGCGGGCCGGTACTCCAAGGCGATCGAGGACTACACCAGCGCCGTCGCCGTCGACCCGCAGTACGTCAAGGCCTACTGCAACCGGGCGTCCCTGTGCTGGTCGCAGGGGGAGAGGCACCAGGCCCTGGAGGACATGAAGAAGGCGGCAAGGCTGGGGCTGCGGGAGATGCAGACGTACCTGAAGTCCAAGGGCATCGACTGGTAAACCGGCCGGACGGGGTCTCTTTGGGGTCAGGCCTGATTTTTGACATTTTGGCCACGGATGGTCTCCGCTTCCTTACCCCTCCCGCCGAGGGCCGGCAGCGTTTCACCGCCCCTGTGCCCTTCCGATCCCCAGGATATGCGCCTTCCCCCATTCCCGCCGGCATTGCCGGGATAACGCCCGAAGCCTGCCCGCCCCGCGAAGCGATCGAAGCGCCTGCCGCCGTCCCTGCCTGTTTACCTCAAAGGCGCCGGTGTGCTAGAATCCCCCCGCTTTGAAGAACCGTTCAACGGGGCAGGTTGGCAGATGGCCGAATCCTGGGAGACTCGCCTGAAGCGCTGGGGGTTCAACTGGTTCCCGGTCTATCGCGCAACCGGGGCGCGCCTGGAGTACATCGCGGCCGACTGGCGGGAGGTCCGCATCCGGCTGCCCCTGACCTGGCGCACGCGCAATTACGTCGGGACGATCTTCGGCGGGAGCATGTACGGGGCCGTGGACCCGGTCTACATGATCATGCTGATCAAGCTGCTCGGTCCCGGGTACGAAATCTGGGACAAGGCGGCGGCCATCCGGTTCCGGCAGCCCGGCCGCTCCACCCTCCGGGCAACCTTCCGGATCGGTGAGGAGGAACTGGAGGCGATCCGGGCCGCCGTGGAGCGAGAGGGAAGGACGGAGAGGCGGTTCACCGTCGATCTGACGGACGGGCAGGGGCAGGTGTGCTTCAGCTGCGAGAAAGTCCTCAGCATCCGGAGGCGCGACGGGAAGCGCCAGGCAAGCCGCTGAGGCGGCCGCAGCGCGCCGTCAATCGTTCTTCACCCGCTCGGCGATCTCGCGCACCTCGTCCATGATCTTCGGCACGTCGAGCGTGAGCACCTCGCGGTTTCTCATCACGATCTTCCCGTCGATGATGGAATCCCTCACGTCGCTTCCCCGGCAGGCGTAGACGACCTGTGAGCAGGGGTGGTACAGGGGCGTGAGGTGCGGCCGGCGCAGGTCGATCACGATGAGATCGGCGCGCTTGCCCGGTTCGATCGTCCCGACGAGGTCCTCGAGCCCCAGCACCCGCGCGCCCCCCACTGTGGCAATGCGCAGCGCCGTCTCGGCGTCCATGGCCGTGGGGTTCATCGTCGCCGCCTTGTGCAGCTTCGCCATCGTGTCGAGCTCCTGCAGCATGTCCAGGTCGTTGTTGCTGGCCGCGCCGTCGGTGCCGAGCCCCACGGCCACGCCGCGCGCGAGCAGCCCCGGGACGGGGGCGATCCCCGATGCGAGCTTCATGTTGCTCTCGGGGCAGTGACACAGCCCCGTGCCGCTTGCCGCCAGGATGTCCATCTCGTCGTCGTCCAGCCAGACCCCGTGCACGACCGCGCACTTCCCCCCCAGGACGCCGAGCGAGCGCAGGTGATGCACAGGCCTCGACCCGTAGCACGACCGGATGATGTCCACTTCCTCCCGCGTCTCCGAGAGGTGCATCATGAAGGGGACGCCGGCCTCCTCGGCGACGCGCTTGACCGTCCGCAGCGTCTGCGGGTCGCAGGTGTAGGCCGAGTGACAGAACAGGGAGGGGGTCACCATGGGCGCGCGGGGGCCCCACTTTGCGATGAAGCGCTCCGCCGCCTCCGCCTTCTTTCTCAGCTCCTGGGCATCGGGGGGCTTGAAGTCGATGAACCCCTGGCCCGCCACGATCCTCACGCCCGCCTCCACGGCGGCCTGGACGACGCTGCTCTCGTAGAAGTAGCTGTCGCAGCAGGTCGTCGTCCCCGAGAGGATCATCTCGGCCATCCCCAGCAGGGCCCCCCGGTAGATCATCTCGCGGTTGACGTGCTTGGCCTCGGCGGGGAACATGTGCTCGTGGAGCCACTCCATGAGCGGCAGGTCGTCGGCCAGCCCCCGGAAGCAGCTCATGGGCAGGTGGGTGTGGGTGTTGACGAGGCCCGGCATGACGAGGCAGCCCGAGGCGTCGAGGGTCTCGGAAGCGAAGACATGGGGTGCGTCCCGGCGGGCGCAGGCAAAGAGGATCTTCCCGCCCTTGACGCCCACCGCCGCGTCGTCGATGCTGACGGCGGGGCCGGCCGGGTTGAGCAGGGTGCCGCCCGAGACGAGAAGGTCGATCGGCTGGGACGTCGGCATCGGTTTCCCCCCTCACATCCCGAGGCTGGCCCGGATGCGCCGGGCGATGGCGTTGACGCGGTCCATGGCCTCGCCCTCGTCGAAGGTGAGGATCCGCCGGTTCTCCATGACGAGGCGCCCGTTGATCACGACGTTGTCCACGTCGGAGCCCGAGGCGCAGTAGACCAGGTGCGAGTATTCGCTGTAGACGGGCGTCAGGTGGGGCCGGTTGAAATCGAGGGTGATCACGTCGGCCTTGAGCCCCGGCGCAATCCTTCCCGCGTCGGCGCCGATGCCGAGGGCCCGCGCCCCGTCGGCCGTGGCCATCCGCAGGACGGTCCTGGCGCTCATCACGGTGGGGTCGAGCCGCCGGACCTTGTGGAGCTTGGCCGCAGTGTCCATCTCCTGGAACATGTCGAGGTTGTTGTTGCTTGCGCAGCCGTCGGTCCCGAGGGCCACCGTGATGCCCGCCGCCTGCATGTCCGGCACGGGGGCCACCCCCGAGGCGAGCTTCATGTTGCTCTCCGGGTTGTGGACGGCCTTCGCCCCTGCGCGGGCCATCATCTCGATGTCCGCCTCGTCGAGCCAGACGCAGTGGAAGGCCAGCAGGTTCTCGTCGAGCAGGCCCGCATCCCGCAAAAACCGCACGGGGCTTGCACCCAGCTTCTCCACGAGGCCCTCGCGCTCCGATTTGGTCTCCAGCAGGTGCAGCGACAGGGGCACCCCGCGGCGGTCGGCCAGCGCCTTGGACTTCTTGAGCAGATCGGGCGAGCACGTGTAGAGGGCATGGGGCTCCACGGTGATCCGGACGAGGTCATGGCCTGCCCACTTCTCGATGAGCCTTTCCGTGTAGGCCAGGCCCTCGTCGGGCGTCTTGAAGTTCGGGGAGGGGAAGTCGAAGAGCACCTCGCCCAGCAGGCAGCGCATCCCTGCGGTGCTTGCCGCCCTGGCCGTCTCGTCCTCGAAGATGTACATGTCGCAGAAGCACGTCGTGCCCGAGCGGATCATCTCGGCGCAGGCCAGGAGGCTTCCCCAGTAGGCAAGCTCGGCATCCACGTTCTTCGCCTCGGCAGGGAAGATGTACTTGTTGAGCCACTCCATCAGCTCGAGGTCGTCGGCGATGCCCCGGAAGCAGGTCATGGCGGCGTGGGTGTGGGCGTTGACGAGGCCCGGCATGACGACGCGGCCCGCCGCATCGATGACCCTGCGGCCCCGGTACCGGCTCGCGATGTCGGCACGGGGGCCGACGGCCGAGATCCGGTCGCCCCGGATCGCCACGGAGCCAGCGTGGAGAATCGTGTCGGCGTCGTCGAGGGTCAGGACGGTTCCGCCTTCGATGAGGATGTCGGCTTCCTGCATGGCCTGCTCCGGGAGGTCAGAGATTGTGCGGGCGGCCGCGTGCTTTCCTCCGCCTCGCTTCTTGACAGCGTGAAGCGAAAATACTATAAATGCCGAAACTTATCGCACGGCCTGGGTGGCGGAACTGGTAGACGCAAGGGACTTAAAATCCCTCGGTACCTCGTACTGTGCGGGTTCGATTCCCGCCCCAGGCACCAATGATTTTAAATACTTAGCGTCCACCAGTTTCCCCCTGTTTCTGCCTGAAATCCGCGATTGTGCCCGAAGTTGTGCCCATTTGGGTTTCGAGATAGGCTTCCTGCTTGGCTGCCGCGATCCTCAGATCCGCGTCGCTCACGATGTTGTACCGATCGAAGACGCTCCGGGTCTTGTGGCCCGAGATCATCATGGCGACCCGCTCCGGGATCCCGGCCCGTACCATGTTCCGGACGGCCGTCCGCCGGAAGTCGTGAAATAGGCGGGTAGGGACCTTCACCGTCTTTTCCCCGACCTGCTCCAGCCTGAATAACCCCGCCGCAATGCAGGCGGCCCCCCAGGTACCCCGGATGTCCTTGATCCGGTCGGTCCCGTCCTGGTTCGGGAAGACGTAGGGGCCGAGTTTGTCGGCCTTCACCCTTCTGGCGGCCTGCTCAATAAAGACTTTTTTCAGCTCTTCGTCAAGGTAAACCTCGCGCCCCTCGGCGTTCTTCGTCTCGCCGGCCTCGAGCCGCACGATGCCTTGATTTAGGTCGACCTGCGCCCAGGTGAGGGTGCTGATCTCCGTGAACCTCCATCCGACCTTGTACGCGAAAGTGACGAAGCCCCGCAGGTACTCCGGGAGGCCCTTCCGGACGGCCAGGAAGTCGCCGTGCTCGAAGAAACCCTTCCGGACGTTGTTTTCCTGGAGCATGGGGATATAGGGGACCCGGTCGACCTTCGGCGGGGTCTGCCGGGCTCCGAGGTTCAGGAGCCGCTTCAAGGCCGCGAGTTCCCGGTTGACTGTGGCATGCTCGGCGCCCTCGGTCAGCCGCTTCTCGATATAGGCCTGAATGCCGGGCGTCGTGATCTCCGTCACCTTAGCGCCCTCGAATTCCCGCTTCAGGTGTTTGATGCACCGTTCGGCCCGGACGATAGACTTCTTCTGATTGATACGGTAGTCGGCGAGGAAGTCGGAGGCCAGATCGTCAAAACGGACCCGGTCGAAATAGATCCCCGGGAGCTTGCCGTCTGAGATTTCGCCCTCGCGCTTTTTTAGGAGCCGCTTCGCGTCGGCTTCCTTCTCGCTCTTCGTGGATTCCCGGTAGGGCTTCCCCTGCCGATAATACTTGATCCAATACGTCTTTCCTCGTTTGTAGATCGAACCCATGTCAGGCCCTTCCTTTCTGCCTCTTTGCCATTGCATCCTCCATCAGGCCTTCGATCGATTCCAGATGCAACGGCTTCTCCTTACCGGCCAAGTACTTGATGAAAGCATCCAGGATCCACAGGCGGGACGGCGGAATATCCTCGCCTGCCAGGAGAGCTCCTGGATCGATTCCGAGAACCTCGGCCACTTTGACGATCTGGCTCAAAGGCGGATCGACCTCGCCTCGCTCCAGGGCCGCAATGTAGGGATGGTAACCGCGTTCTCGCCTCTTACAAGCAACGTGCACTCTCTTCATATGAACCTCCTTTCAGAAAATTAAAGCCTGAGACCTTCCCCGGGACCGTAGGCACCCGCCCAGGCGTCGCCGCCGTGGGGATCTCAGGCTTTCCTTCTCTTTATGTCTAATAGCCTACGGTTCGGGGTAATAATGAATCTGGATTTCTTATACACCTCATGATACACTATGTCAAACATTATTTATCATGTATACCATTGCAAGGAGCGTATATTTATGAAAAAAAATCACATGGCAAAAGACGAATACATTGGGTTCCGTACATCCCAGGAAATTAAACAAATCCTTCAAAAACTCGCCGATGAAGAGTATCGGACGTTATCTCAGCAATGCGAGATGGCAATTATCGAATGGCTTGTAGAAAGGGGCTATTTTGAGAAAAAGGATAAAGTGACTGAGAAATATAAAAAAAAATAACAATTTGGAGATTGTAATGTTTGCAGATGCTGTTGAATTGATAAGTGGATATACTTTCCCTGTTATTATTTCTCAGAAATATTACGATGGAAGCGTGGGTTGCGGGTGTGCCTCCTTTATAGTACTAAACGATGAAGGATGGATTTTAACTTCTGCACATATTCTCCAAGTATTTTTAGCAGCACAAAATCATCGCGCAGAAATAGCAGCTTATGAGGTTAAAAAAGGTTTGATAGAAAAAAATAATCGACTAACAGCAAAGCAAAAAAGAAGACAGTTAAAAGAGTTAAATCATAATGGGAAATGGATCGTGCGTGAATCTTACTGGTGGAGCTCAGATACTTTCAAAATTGATTCGTATACATATAATAATTTCTATGATTTAGCTGTCGGAAAGATTGAGAATTATGACGGTAAAATGGCAAAAAATTATCCTGTGTTTATGAATCCTAAAGGAAAATTACCAACAGGTACTTCGCTCTGTCGAATGGGCTTTCCATTTCATAATATTAGCGCTTCTTTTGATGAAGCAAAAAATATGTTTGTATTAGCACCAGGAACATTACCAGTGCCTAGATTTCCAATTGAAGGAATACATACGAGAGTAAGAGTCGTAATTGATCGGAATTCAGGTAAGCAAGCAAGATTTATCGAAACTTCAAGTCCTGGGCTCAAAGGACAGAGTGGCGGGCCGATATTTGATGTAAAAGGAAGAGTATGGGGGTTACAAAGTCGGACTGAGCATCTTGATTTAGGCTTTCGAGCAAAAATAAAACGCAAAGAGCAAGAAATTGAGGAGAATCAATTTCTTAATGTTGGCCTCGGAACCCATGTCGAGGATATTTTAGATTTTCTCAAGGAAAGAAAAATAGATGTTCAGGTCTCAAGTGATCTGATTTGATTTTTCTTAACTTTTTTCTGAGAGATAATCGCACTTGGAACCATATCTTCGGCAGAGATGGTGAATGTCTGATTGAGGGGCTTAGGATCCTTAATATCGACGGAAGCAAAAAAAGTACTCACGTCATCCACGATAAGAATATTTTCTTCACGCTTCTTTTTCATCTTGCTTCCCCCTCATTATGTAATCTTGTATTCGGAAACCCTACGGAATTCTTAAGCAAAATCGATGCCGCCTTCTTACGGTCGCATAAGTGTGAAGGAAGATCAGTAACTTAGAATAACTTTGATGCTATTTCAACCGTTATTTAATAGAAACGCATGTCAATTTTTCGCCCTTAGACGGGAAAATATTTCTCCTTTGCCCTCTTCCGGTTAGTCTCCCTACCTGCCATGACAGGACTCGGTGTTTCATCCTCGCGGCTGAGAGGACACGGAGGCGCTCGGCCTGGGCATCGCTCGATTCGCTCGCCGAAGCTCCCGGCCCGGCCGGCTCCGCCGGCGGCGTGGACGTCATGGTTGGGAGATCCGGCATCTTCGGCGTGAGGCCGCCGATACTGCTGATCACGTTGCTGGCTGCGTGGCCGACCCACTCGAACGGTTTCGAAACTGACCTGGCTACACTTCCCGTCTTTCAAAACCTCCTGTCGATGAATTGTGATGATGCTGATGCTCTATGCCCCCGTCTGAAAACAAGGTCCTCAGATCCTCTGCCTCACGGAGTTTAGCGGACTCAAGCTGGATCGCGCCCGTTGACATGCTCGTTTTCGGTTTTCCTTCCCCCCTGATCGATTTCATCTCGAGCGGGAACAGGGATCTCACGGCCTCGTACAATTTGGCTTCGTACTCGCTCATCATGGCTTCACCTCGCGGGCCTCGCTGCCCCTGCCTGTTGCGATCTCTTTTCCCGCGGCTCATCTATCGTGCCGACCCAAGAAAATCGATCCTGGGCCGTTTAAACGCGTCGCTTTTCCTGGAAATCTCCTGAAATCGTCGTTTTCAGGGGATCTGGGCCTATTTGAAGATGTCATGCGCCGACGGCTGACGATCCCAGGACGCAGCATCGAAAGGATCGTAGTCCGCTGCGGCCCTCATACCCGTCTCCGGCCTCCAAGCCTGCCAGGTATCGAGGGCCGTCAGGACATAGCCGAGCGCCGCGATAGCAGGGAAGTCATCGGGCTTGCCGCTTCGGATCTGCTCCTGGCCGAATTCCAGGAGATATGCGGGAAGCTTACTCGCGGGTCCGAAGTGCAGGGTCTTTTTCCCCGCCCTGACGTGCTTGAAGATCACCTGGCAGAGATGCTCGAACTGCCCCTTCTCGCCCAACAGCGGAGGCCTCGAGAGGTAAAAACCCCGCTGGCGCCTCTCCTGCAACTCCCTGTTGAACGCGTAGAGAAACTCCTGAGCCGTCCGATCGTTCGGATCCCCGTAGACGTCGACGATGGAAAAGATCTGCGTAAGCTCGTAGACCCGCTCGATGAACGTCTGGAGGCCCGCCTCCTCGATCTCCGCGAGGAGATAGTAATTCCGGCTTAGGCCGGCCGCATCGCGGATCTCCGTCTCACCCAGGACACAGGCGAAGCCCGGCTTCTTGCCCGGAAACTGAGCGCCTGCCGCAACCCTGGCGTATTCCGCTCCCGTCTCGGAATTCACCCAGTAAACATCTCCACAGAAAGCAATCTTCTTTTCGAGCGTGTTCATAAAACCTCCATCATCGTAAATCACACTCCGCGAAGAAGCCGCCGGCCAGGAACGTCAGGCAGAGGGCGTCTGCCCGGTCGGGCGATCGCCTCAAGAGCTCGCGCATCGTATCCTTAGGCATCACGCGGATCTTCCCATTCCTGATCTCGTATGTGGGCACTAACAATTCCTCGATCAGATACTCATCGGGCGGGAGCATCGCGCCCGGATCCGCACGGAGCCATTCCCGGCAGGCCCACCATAGCTGATCCCGCAAAATCTGAAATTCACCCATGTCGGTTTTCTGCGTCGGCGAGCTCGCGACCTTGACTGGCACGGCCGAGCATCCCTGGCGCGCCATGTACGGCGCCACTCCCGCCCCTATGCCCGTCGCATCGACATTGCAGCGCAGGGCGTTGCGCTCTCGATAAAGACCGATGGCCCGGTCGGCCGTCTGGATCGTGTCGATGCCGCCCCAGGTCGTGAGCCGCTCCACGAAACCGCCGCACCGGAAGCAGGCGGCGTTCGAATCCGAGCCGTACTCCCCGACGTCCAGGCCCATGACCGCCATGGAATACTGCGGCGGACGCTCCCCGTGCTCCGCGACGTAGGCGTCCCACCTCTGCCGGGCCTGCATGACCCATGCACGGGAGATCAACTGCGCGCTTCCCTTCGAGGGGTACTGCCCCAGGACCATGTACGCAAAGGCCGGCTCCATGACCTTGTACCATCCGGGCCGCAGAGGATCGTACGATTGCCCGTCCTGTCTCGAGGCGACGGCGCCCTCGAGGAACTTCGGAAGCTCGAAGCACTCGCCATCGACGGGCTCGCCTTCGGCCAGGGGCCGGCACCATTGGTTGATCCTGCGGACCGTCGTTTCGCGTGTCACGGCGCCGGGGATCACGTCACGGCCCTCCACGACGTTCGGGTGATTGAATGCCGAAAGCGAAACGACCTTCGCCTTTCGGTCCCGGCTCATCCGGTAGGCCTCGCCGGCCTCGGCCCTGGGGTTGAGCATGATCAAAAGACGCGCATGACCGCCGGACATACAGGACTCGATCCCACGAAAGACTTCATCCGGCACGGCGTCGCCTTCGTCGACGACGAAAAGCAGGTTGGGGCTGTGCTTCCCCGAGAACTTCGCTTCTCGCTGCGCCTCGGAGCCCGACGTGGGGATCGTCACGCCCGTCAGAAACGATTGAGCCGAGCGGGAGACATGGAGATTCTTCACCTCGTCACGCTTGAAAAGATCCGGATGCTTCTCGATGATGCTCCCGATCTCGCCCCACAACAGGTTCCGAAGGTTGGACTCCGGAGGGGCTGCGGCCGTGTAGACCTGGCAATTGCCGAAGCACTTGTAAAACCAGATTGCCACCCTGGCCGCCCCGTGGGTCTTGCCCACGGCATTCGCCGACCGCGCAAGCGTGATAATATTGTCCCTGACGCTCTCCATCATGACTTTCACGTCATCCGTGAACCGCTCGCCCAGGATCTCCTCACCGAAGCCCACAGGGTCCGTCTGGTACTGCTTGAAATTGACTGATTCGCCGACCCGCCGGTCAATTCGTTCCACCAGGGAATCGAATATTTCGACGGCGCTGAATCCTCTCTCGAATCCTGGCCTGGCACTCAACTGATTCACGCCCGATTTCCTCATCTATGATCGCGAAGATTTCCGCAACCTCGTTCGCTTGGAAGAGCTTGTAACCAATGTCCGCGACGGCTGTGATGAGCTTCCTCATCTCTCCGGAAAATGCTATCTTCTGCGCCTGCCAGGCCCGGTACTCCTGATCCGTCTGCCTGGGCACTTCCGACTCGAGCCAGGTAAGCTCGTCTTTCATCTTCCCGACGAGAAACAAAAGGTGCTCCGTGGCCGTCTGTTTCTTCTCGACATACTCAGGCGCCGCCTGGACCGCGGCGGTAGTCACTTCACGGCCCATCTGTCTCAAAACTTTCGAAATTGCCGACTTCGTCGCGCCACATTCTTTAGCAATTTCAACAGTATTGAGCCCCTTGTCGTGAAGCTCTCTCACTCGTTGCCTGCTAATTCTTGCGCTCGCCATAGGAAACCATAGGAAACTTTGGAAACTGTTACGCAGTCTCAAGCTTCGCCCGGACCTCTTTTCGACCGATGTAGCTGGCCTGGGCGCCAATAGGCTCAACGAAAGGCTCGATCAAATCCGGAAGGCCGGTGCACCGCAGGAACCGGCCGATGTTCTGCTGATGCTCCGCGGAAATAAACTCCAGAAGCCCGAGCCTCTCATATTCGCAGAACGCCTGCGCCTCGTACGCCATCATGAGCGCCAGGGCCTCGTCCAAGAGCGCCTTGACCTTTTCCTCGAGGACGTTTCGGTATTCAAGAAGAGAAGCCCACAGGACGTTTTCCAGGGCCTTCAGGGCGGCTTTCTCTTTTTTCTCGAGTTCCGCGTCGTCCCGCCTCAGTTTTTCGGCCTGGCGCCCAAATGCGTCGATCTCGGCCCGCCTCAATTCGACCTGGCGAAGGTGAGCACCAGGGTTGCCATTGGCCAGGATCGTCTCCGAGACCTTCGCCTCGGCCTGGAGAAGGGCGGCCTGGGATCCGGCCGCTCTGTCCTCGAGCTCCTTCAACTGCTTCTCGATTCCCGCGCGCTCCCGGCGGATCTTGTCCAGGGCCTTGACGTGATCCTGGAGCTTCGGCGTGACATAGACGGCCATCTCGTCGGCAATCTGCTTTTTCGTTTTTTCCATCTGGTTACCTCCTGCTGGTTACCTTGTGAGCATTTGAGAAATCGAAGACGCCGGCCGGCGCGTTGACTTTTACGGTTTTGTTCGGGACGCCACGCTCACCGACGACGATCTCGGTGAGCCTCTGGACCTCCCGGACGGCCCGCTCGTGAAGGGGGTGCGTGTTCTTCTGATAGGCGTCGTGAAGTGGATGCGCCTTGTCGAGGAGAATCGCGTCCTTCACGGCCGCGGCGTCATAGCCTGTGTCGGTCCGTTCGAGTGGCCAGGGGTTCGCCGAACTCGCCCCGACCGATGCCGGTTCCCTGTCTTTGCCGAAACTTTTCATGGTTCACCTCACAATGGTTTTATTGCTCTGGATGAAATGTTCCAGATCCAGCCGATCAATGAATTGCTTCCTGCCACCCGGGAAGCGCACAACCGGAATGTCGCCGCGCCAGACCGCTTCGCGCATTCCCCAAACCGTCAAACCAAGGACCTCGGCGGCCGCCTTCAGGGTCAGCAATCGAGGCCCCTGAGGATTGCTAATCCCTTGCGCTGCTTTTTTCTCAATGATCCCGGATCGTCTCATCTATCTGTGCCCGAAATGTGCCCGCTATCTATTGCCTCCGAAAGGACGGCGCCAGAACTGTCACCAAAATTGTCACCAGTAAAAAAGGAGGGTTAACGCTATGATATTGTAAGCGAATTTCCTCCCGTATATAGAGAGGGTAGGAATATATACCCCCCACCCCCCTCTTTCTAATGAAATAGAATCGAGAATTATGTTCAGATATTCCATGCTTACAATGTCTTTCATGGGTCGTTTTTTACTGGTGACAGAAATGGTGACAGTTAAAACAGTTGCCATTGCTTTTCGACCTTCATCCATCTGATTTCCCGTGCGGCCTGGAGGTTCCTGATGGCCGTTTGATAGATCCACAACCCCGTCCGGTCGGCGTGGACGTGTCGCTTTAGGTCCCTGTCCGTGAGGGGTCCCTTTGCCCGAAGAGTCCTTCTGATTTTCTCCTCTGTCTTGGCGGCCTGGCCATCGGCGTCGATCGGGTCGTGGAGCCGCCTGACCTCAAGTTGCCAATCCATGAGCCGGGCAACCTTGTCGACGATGTCCCTGTCGATCCGGCCGCGGCGTTCGTTGACCGCCAGGAGGATCATGAACCGCAGGGAGTAGGTGTCTAGACGCTTAGCGTGGATGGTGCGCTCAAGGTTCATGTACCAGTTGTGGTAGAGGGCCTCGGCCTCTGGCGTGATGTCGAACTCTGTTTCTTCCGCAACGGCCCGCAGGATAGCGCCGAGGCGGTCCCGGAGCTTTGCCTTGTCCTCGAAGCTGATCTTCTTTGGGAAGGAGAACTTCTTTTCCCCGCTGCCGGGAACGAGAAAGAGCCGATTGTTGAAGCCAATATCAGTAAAACTCGAATCCCATGTGCGCTCGTAGGTCTGCACCGTTGAGGCGGCCAGCATGGAGAGATAGGCCCGCTCCAGGTTGACCTCTGACTTACTCGTGATGTTCTGATAACGGTTGCTTTCAAAGAGGGTGTTGACGCAAGGCAACAGCACGGAGCCGTCGATCCTGCACTTACTGATGAACTGCTTGAATTCGTCAAAGCATAGGAGAAGGTTTTGCGATTGCTCCATGAGCTTCTGCAAGCCCTCGGCGCTGCCGATGCCCCAACAGGCCTGGAAATCCGTTAAGGTCTCCCGGAAAAACCCCGTCGTCTTGTTCAAGGCCGTCGATTTCCGGTCGTCGGCGCTCTCCCCCAGGAGCACGACGAAGAGACGCGGCTGTGGGGCAATCTCGCTGTTCAGGGTAACTTTATGGGAGATGATCGAGCCCAGGCAGGTGAGGTATGAGATATACAGGAAGTGCATGGGCACCTCGAGGGCCGCGGAGTAAACCTCCGCGAACTCTCCGGCCGCTCCCGTCATGATCTCAGGAAAGGCCAGGGGGTCTGTATCCTCGTGCTTCGTGAATGGGATCACTTTTTTCGAATCTGCTAGGAGAGTTTCGCCCAGGTCAGAAGGTTGATCCATTCGTCGCTGCCTCTTTGCAATGGTATTTTGCTTCGTCGTTGCCATAGTGTAAAACGTCGAGCTTGTACTCGATCACGGGTATTTCGTCATAGGCCCAGGCGCGAAGCTCAAGATCTTCCGGGGTCCGGATCCCTGAGACAATACCGCGAAGGGCTCGCAGATCCCGCGCAAGGGCGTTCGAAAGGTCCCGGCACTCGAGGTTGAAGCGCCTGACGGCTTCCCGCTTCAGGGCCTCTCGTGGATCCGGCCGGAAGGGGCGGCCGCTATCCATGCCGAGAAGCTGAAGGGCCTGCCGGAAGGAGCACCGACGGCGTGCCTGGACGAAGGAGATCACGTCGCCGCCGGCGCCGCACCCGAAGCAATGGAAGGTCTGCCTCTCCGGGTCGACCTTGAATGAAGGGGTCTTGTCCTCATGTAGTGGACACCGCCCCCACAGGACGCGGCCTTTGGGCTTCAGCTCGACGCCCTCGCGCCGTAGGGTCAAGATGAGGTCGGGTTTCGTCACGGTCTGCATTTTTCCCAGAGTCTCCAGAACCAGTGCCTGACACCTCCGTCGAGGATTCGATTGAGATTCTTCTCGACCGTCTCTTGTTCCTGATCGTCTGCGGCGTTGATCATGACTTTTTTCAAGTAACCAGTCTTTGTGAATTGGAGTAAAACGGAAGGCCCGTCAGTTTTCCTCATGGTGAGTTCCTATCTGAAAAGTGGGATTTTTGCGGAGCCAGGCTTCGACGTCGTCGAAGAAATAAAAGACGCGGCGGCCGACCTTGAAGTACCGCGGGCCGTTTCCCTGGGATCGCAGGTTCGCCAGGACGCCCTCGGGGATTCCGTAGACGTAGGAGATTTCAACTGGCCTTGCGGATTTGCGCTCCATAAAACTCAGCCTCTCGTGATTCATTCGCGCTGAATCTATACCGGGAGGCTGTCATTTTGGCGGGCATTCTGACAAAAAAGTTTAGGTGGGTTTTTTGATGACGCGGCGAATCGTATCTACCTTTCCCCCTGTCTTTCGTGCGATCCGTCTTGCGAGCTCTATTTTCGTGAGCGGTCTCCGATTTTTCTCGGATTGCTCTTTTGCAATACGAGCTGCCTCCTGCTGCCATTCCTCGTGTCGCTCGTCAGCCGATCCTTTCTTGGCTTTTCCTCCCTCTCGTGCGGCATCTTTAACTATGCGGCCTGTCAATGCGACCGGGTATATTCTCTTGGCGAAATCGATCATGTCTTCGTATTTATCAATCCAAAGAGACAATTCGTCCTGGAGCTCAAGATAAATTCTGTTTTCTTCCGGCTGGGCGGTGATGAGCCCTGACTCTTCGCGATTACCTTGCTTCCGTAATTTCCTTTTTTCTAAAACAATGGCGGGCAATTTTTCAGGAGGCTTCTGCGGGCGAAGCGGCTTTTTCTTCTTGCTCTGCCTGGAGTGGCTTTTCTTCATCGTCCCGCTCCTGTGGCGGCCTGGTGAGTGATCCGGGGCAGGGCGGCCAGGAAACCGCCTTTTCGGGAGCGACCCTATCCCCGGATTTGTTTATCGCGATTACATGAAGCCTCGCTCACTCTTGATTCCCTTGCTCGTCAACCATGTCTGGATTTCCAAAAAGCTTGAGAAACGTTCTTTCAGAAGGAGAAGAAGAATGGTGTCCTTGTACTCCCCTGGAACCGTGAACCAGTACTCATAATCCCCGTCGCCGTGATATTTCTCGACGAATGGACCTGAATCCAAACCGTAAACGACGAGATCGCCGTTTTTCTCAATGGCTACAGTCTGCACCCTGCGCTCTTCTCCCGACGTTTCTTCGAGTATTCGAATTGACGTGATCTTCTCGCTCATCAGGTCCCCCTTCCAACGCAGGGGATTTGCGAAAATCGCGAGTCCCTCGCGCTCATTTGTAATCGGTTGTATTCTAGGCGTTATTCTCTCAAAAATGGCGCGGTGCATTTTGTTTCTGAAATTGTGCCCGTTCAAACGTGCCTAATTTTGTGCCCGCCGTGCCCATTTTTTCCGAAAATCATCTAACATTTGCCAACTCAGTTGATAAAACAAAAGGCCCGTGAAATCAAAAAACCCTGATAACACAGGCCTTTCCAAAATGATCGTTTGAGCACTTAAAATCCCTCGGTACCTCGTACTGTGCGGGTTCGATTCCCGCCCCAGGCACCAAGTCATCTCCGGCCCGAAGGTGCGGCCGATTCATTGCATCGCGGAACCAGTCGCCGCCCCCCGACCGCGTGCCGCATCCATGAAAAATAGTCAAGACTTTTCTGCATGAACATGCAAATTGGTCTTGCCTTTTCGAACCGGATTTATTTCCGCTTCGGACTACGCCGCCTTCTGCCTATGCGTGCCGAAAGTCAATCATCAGGCCTGACCCCGTTTTCGCTCTTCTGTTTCCAACCTTTTCAATGTCAGCAACTTCGCTGACATACGGATGTGGCCGGCGCGGCGATGCGCCGATCGGCCTTTTCATGCGGAACGGTCTCGAAGACAAAAGGATAGACGCACTTCGAGCGCAGCATGCAATCGTCGCACGTGTGCCGCTTGAGTGCACAGGTCACCCGTTTCAGCGCATGGCCGAAGACGCCCCGGAAGGTGGAACCCTTGTATGGCGGCAGAATGGCATCCGAATCGAAGGTCACTGTGAAGCTGTATTTTCCATAAAGCATTGAAAGCTCCCGTAACCCATCATCTCATTTGCGAGAGACCTTCATTCCGTGACGAGGCATTCCCTGGGGATAAATAAAAAAGCCCGACCCGGAGCTGTTCGGCTCCCGATACGGGCTTATGGTCCCTCGCGGTTTTTCAAGACTCCCCCCGGGAAACAGAGCGCCGTCCCCGTTTACCTCCCATCAGCCGCTCCGCTTTCCCCCCGGCGGTCTTTATAAAAAGGTCGAAGCGGAATGTCAAGAAGGTCGTCGGGTTCGACATCGCCGGTCCGCCGCCGGGGAAGGGCAGGTCAGGGGCGCGGCTGTCTGCTCCGCCGGTTCTGCCGGGCGGTTTAATGTCCGAGGTCCTTCAGCGTCGTTCTATAGCCCGTGTCACCACGGCCCGCGGGGGGGGTCTTGCCGCCGGCCGGCGTCGGCCCAGGGGTGGTGTCGACCTTGTTGACGAAGGTTGCGTTCTTCTTCGGGTCCTGGGGCGACGGGCCGGGACTTTTGACGTTGGGACGCGGCGGCTGCGCGGCTGCCGGCGGTTTTGCAGACGGGGCTGTCGGGCTCACCGCCTGCGGGGTCGCCGGCTGGGGCTTGGCGGGCTGGTTCGGGTTCTGCTGGCCGTCCATCCAGGCCTTCGCGTTCGGGTTGAGGGGGGACTGCGGCGGGGGCTGCACTCTCTTTTCGTAGTCTTTGGAAGCGGGACCCGCTGCGTCGGCGACAAGCGCCGGGATGCAGAGAGCCACGGCGAACACCAGGGCGGCAAAAACTGCTGCAGGACTCTTCTTTCTCATGATGGGACTCCTTTGCGGGGTGATCGATTGTCACCGGATATCATCGTCAGTTCGGGGCCGGACTTGAGAGGCCGCCGCCGCGTCGACATGCATCAATGATGCCGGACGGATTGCGCCCGAGGCCTGAAAAGGCGCGTCGGCAGAGGGGGGCGATGCGATCAGCCCCCCAGGATCCTGGAGAGGAACATGACGGGCCTGTACTGCCAGCCGCCCTGGACGACGATGTTGACGACGGGGTTTTTCAGCTCGGCGTGCCGGAAGGTGTACTCGTAGGCCGTGCCGACGGTCGGGACGCCGTCGCGGACGACGATGCCCGCCTGCTTTTCGTATTCCCACCGCCCGAGCACGATGCCCCGGAAGAAGGCTCCCTCGAGGGAGAAGCCCGTCCTCGGCCCGTCGGCCGTGAAACGCAGCGACCGGGCGATGTCCAGGGCGCGGCACACCCTCTCTTTTTCGGAGAGCCTGAGACGGATCGACGCGATCGTCCGCACCCCGCTGAGCGTCATCAGGCCCGCCCATCTCGCGTCGGCCAGGCGCCAGGTCACGTCGATCGTGCCGTCCTTCCGCTCCACGGCGCGCAGCGGGGCGTCCAGATCATTGAGGGCCAGCAGGCGGCGGCGCAGCTCGGGGCCGCTCACCGGTTCGGCGCCCGGGGCGGGGACAACCGCCGCGGCCCAGCTGCCGATGCGGTTCCAGATTCGAAGCTGCAGGGCCGCGTAGAGTGCGATCACGACAAACAGGGCGGGGAGATGCTCGCCGCGGCGGAAGATCGCCGTGAGGACGTTTGCCCCGGGGTTGGGGACCAGGACCGCCGATTCCCGGATGGCCCGCTCGATGAGCTCCTCGCGGTCCGCCTCGATGCGGACGACAACCCGGTCGATGCGCCGGATGGCGGTCCGCCTTCCCGCGGGGTCCGTGAAGTCGAGGCGGTCGGGCCCGGAGGATTGGCGCGGGCCTGCAGAGGCCGAGGCCGCCGCCGTCAGATTTCTGAAGGCGGACCGTGCCGCGCCGGCATCGGCAAAGACCAGCAGCTCCGCCCGCGCCCCGTCCTTGCGGGCACGAATCCCCGCCAGGGCCGACGGGGCCGGGGACGCCGCGGACGGGATCGGCTCCTTGGAGGGCCAGTCCGGGAATACGAGATCGGGCCGCGCCAGCCGCCCCGCCTCGACGGCAAGGGCCCGGCCGTCGGGCGTGTACTCCGGGGGCGCCAGGGAGAACCCGAGCCACAGCGCGCCGACTGCGGCGAGGACGGAACCGAAGAAATACGCCAGGGCAAGCGCCGTTTTCAACCCGATCGCCCCCCGTGCCCGGCGATGCGCCGGCTGCTACATGGTTCTGATGATCGACGTCTGCGATTCGGTGACGGACTTGCGAATATCCGAAGCCGTACTCCAGAAATCTCTTGACCGCCGGTCTTGGTTGGAGGCTTCGCTGCAGATCGCGGCTTGGATCTGGCACTCCGCCCGGCACTGGGCCAGGCAGTGTTCCTGCTGGGCGCGCAGCGCAGATCCCGGCGCGCCCGTGACCCTGCACTTCTCGGTGCAGCAGCTCTGACAGGCGGAACGATTGCAGCCGCCGCAGGACCGGGGATCCGGGAGCTGCTGGGCACTGAGCTGCGAGGCGTATTCGTTGGACTGGGCCTGCAGGGCGGACTCGTAGCTCTTGAGGGTGGCGATATCGGTGTTGAGGCTGTCCGCCGAGGCACGCAGCGACTGACGCTCCTGCGCGCTGAGGGAGGAACAGGATCCCAGCTTGCGGATCTCGCCGTTGAGCCCCGAGAGGACCCCGCGGATCTCGCCCGCCTCGCGCAGGCTGTTTCCGTGAACGCGCTGTGCTTCGCCGCGGATGCGCTGCATGTTCTGCAGCTCGGCCTCGCCGGACTGCCGCGGCGTGACGGCCGTCACGCCCGTCGTCTGCCGGGGTGTCACCGGGGTCACGCCGGCCATCTGTCCGGGCGTCGCCGGGGTCACGCCGGTGCCGACCTGCCCGGTTGACGAACCCGGGTAGGTCTTCCATGCGGCCTGCCGCGCCTGGAGCCCGGCCTGCTTCATCTGCCGGCCCAGGTTGATGAAGTCGTAGGTCGAGCGCAGGTAGGGCCCGAGCTTGGCCTTGAGCTGGACCACGCCCTGCACGACACCCTGCACGGGCTGGCACTTCGTGGCCTGCGTCATGCCCGTGGTCTTCTGCGTGCCGGGCACGGTCGTCACCCCCGGGGTCCCCGCGGCGGGCTGGCCGGCGGGGGTCTTGACGGAGGGCGTCCCCACGGGGAAGGGAAGGGGGATCTTCTCGAGGGTGCCCTTCGAGGGAAGGGTCACCGGCGGCGAGGCCGCGGGCTGCGTCGGTTTGGTCACCGCGCCGGGGATCACCGCCGCGGCCGGCTTCTGCACGGCCGGTGCGGTTTGTGCGGGCTTCTTTTCCGGCAGGGGCTTGAGTTCCGGCTTCTCTTGGGTCTGCAGGGGCTGAAGGGTCTTTTCCGGCTGCTGGGCGGCCGCAGGCCCGAAGCACAGGGTGAACAGGATGGCCAGGGCCGCCGCGATCTTCGCCCTGTTTCCCATGGTCTCCTCCTTTGCGAAGAAGCGATGGGGTCCATCGCCGGGGTTTCGTGCATGCCGGGGATGGGTGCGCCTGGCGGGCATTCTACCTCACTTGCAAGGCCCCACCCACTTGCCGTTCATCTGCTGCGTCATCTCCATGGTGCCCCGCTTTCCGTCGGGCACGCGGACCTTGACGGCGCCCTCCATCGCGTCCCCCCTGTAGGTCACGGTGCCGCTGCTGGTCACCGCGCCCTCCGGGGCCGTGCACTCGATGACCCAGGAGACCGTGTCCCCCTTCACCTCGCGCTTCACTTCCTTGCAGTTGGTCTGTCCCGGCTGCTCCTGCGTCTTGGGGACCATGTCCTTCTTGGTGAGGCAATGCCGGTAGGTCTGGGGGGGCATCGGCATGGGCATGCCCGGCATGTCCATCTTGACCGTGATCTCCCAGAGGCCTTCCTTCATGTTGGGGCCGCTCTGCCCGCCGCCGCAGGCGGCAAGCGACAGGGTCACCAGGGATGCCAGGGCCAGCCAAAGCGCCGTTCTTCTATTCATGATCTCCTCCTTTCAGAAGAAACATTGTCGGTCCGTCTGCGGGTTTTCGTGTCTGCAGGGCATGACGCGCTGCGCTGCGGCGGGCGGCGCTCTGCGGGCAAAGCGCTCACCGCGCAATTATCTTCAGCCGGGGCGTTCCTGTCAAGATTCGAATGACTTGACTCCCGTCCTCGCGATGCAGTAGATAAAAGCCAGCAAGCCGCATCGGTTCACGTCGTCGTTCCCTCGAGTCAACCCAGGCCGCACAACCATCCGGAGAAGGGGGGCGGGCCCGCCCCGGGATCGTGCCCCGGCACCGAAAGGAGGGTGACATGAAACGGTTCAGGTTTTCGGTCGCGCTCTGTGCAGCGCTGCTGACCGCCGGTCTGTCCGCCGCGACGTCCCACGGGCAGACGACGGCGGCCGGCGAGACGCGGAAGTTCATCACGCCTCGGGAGATCCACATCGACTATGCCGCAAGGGAACAGACGGCCTCGCCCGCCATCAAGGCGAAGCTGCTGACCCTGCGCCAGGCGGCGGCGGCGCGGAAGCTCAAGTTCACGGTAGGCTACACCGCCGCGCTCGATTTCGACCTTCGGGTGATCACGGGCCTGGTGCCGCCCGCCAACCTGGAGCAGATGATCCGGGAGCACAACGCGCAGATCGCGCCCCTGGTGCCGAGGCTGCCGGCCATCCCGGCCGCGGCACCGTGCTCGGCCTCGCTCCAGAGTTTCGACTGGCGCAGGGCCGGCGGCACGACCCCGGTGAAGGACCAGGGAGGCTGCGGAAGCTGCTGGGCCTTCGCAACACACGGGGCCTTCGAGTCCAGCTGGCGGCTCGTCAACGGCACGGTGATCGACTCCTCCGAGCAGGACACCCTGGACTGCAGCGGCAAGGGGAGCTGCAAGGGAGGCTGGTGGGCGTTCTCCCACCTCACGGACAGGGGCTCGGCGACGGAGGGCTTCTACCCCTACACGGGCGTGAAGCACGACTGCCCCAGGAACGTGCAGCGGCCCTACAGGGCCGAGATCTGGGGCTACGTCTCGCCGCTGGACATGGGAGACCGCCGCAAGCACGTGGAACAGCTCAAACAGGCCCTCTGCCGGTTCGGGCCTGTCGCCGTCACGATGAACGCGACGGACGCCTTCCATGCCTACACGGGCGGCGTGTTCGACGAGTTCGCCTCGGGCGACGTCAACCACGCCGTGACCCTCATCGGCTGGGACGACAACCGTCAGTCCTGGCTCATCAAGAACTCCTGGGGCACGGGCTGGGGGGAGACGGGCGGCTTCGGCACCGAGCGCGGCTACATGTGGATCGCCTACGGGTGCAACAGGATCGGGTCGCACGCCGCCTGGGTCTACGCCCACCCGCAGCGGCCCGGGGGCGCGAGGGACTACGAGGCGGCGGTGTACGAGCACCGGGACTTCGGGGGCAAGAGCCTGGTCTACGAGGTGCGGCCCGGGATGTGCCAGCGCGTCGAGCCGCAGCTCAGCAAGGCCAAGATGAACGACAAGCTCACCTCCGTCCGCTTGGGAGACCGGGTGAACGTGACCCTCTTCGAGCACACCAACTACGACGGGCGGCACCTGCGGCTCGCGTCGTCCGTCAACACCCTGAGCCCCTACAACTTCAACGACAGGGTTTCGTCGCTCGTCGTCTTCCCGAAGACGACGCCCGAACCCCTGGGCGTGTGGCTCATCGGGTCGAAGGAGCAGTTCTTCCCGGTGGGCGAGGACTGCCGCCGGGCCGACTACGCCCACGTCGCGCACAACGACGACGCTCAGAGGCTCTGGATCACCGGGAGCATGCGGGTGACGGTGTTCGAACACGCGGACTTCAAGGGGCGCTCGGCCGTCTTTCAGGCGGGCGCGGGCGGGGGCCGCTACGAGCTGCCGCAGGAGCTGCGGAAGAAGGTGTCGTCCCTGAGAATCGAGTACGTGGGGGCGCCGCCCGTCGTGCGCTGAGGGCGCCGGGCGGTCGGAGTCGCGGGGCAGGGGACTCTCAGCGGACCTCCGCGCCGATCGAGAAGGTCCTGAGGGGCGGCTTGTCCGCTTCCCAGACGCGCCTGTAGTGGAACTCGAGCGGGGTTCTGCCCGGGGCGACGGCCTTGAATCGGAAGACCTTCGTCACGGGCCCCCCGATGATGCGGGGGTCCGTCCGCCCCTCGGTGGACTCCCCCGCAGGGGACAGCACGGCGGGGTCGCAGTGAACGAGGTACCAGGAATACCCGGTGCCCGGGATGCCCTCGAGCCTCACCTCGATCGCCCGGCCGCGCTCCAGAATGATCGCGGTGCCGCTGTCGCGCTCGGTGATGACGATGTCCTTCAAGGCGCCCCCCGTCAGGCCGTCCGCCACGGCGCCCCGGGCGCAGCACGCCAGGGCGAGCAGAAAAGCCGTGCAGAGGATCCATCCCCGGGCCCGATGCGATCCGGCCATGGCGTCAGCCCTCCACGAAACCAACCCCGGGCATCTCCAGGGTCACGGACATGCCGGGCCCCGGAGCCCCTGAACCACCGTTACCACAGCGCCCCCGGGGGCGCAAGGCCTTCTCGGTGTCGGCCATGAAGCCGCCGACGGGGAGCGTCTCTCCGATTTCCCGAAGACCCGCCGCGCCGCTCATGCGCGTGCGCAGAGGGCTTCGCCCTGCTGACGGTTGACGATGCATGGAATCACGGCAGGAATCCGGGCCAGGGCTGAGACATCGACACGGAAAGGGGCCGCGCCGGGCGCGGCCCCTTTGCCATCCGTTCCTGCAAGCCTTTTACTAAAGGAACCTTCGCCCTGCGGCGCCGAGCCCCAGAAGACCTAGGCCCAGGAGCACGAGCGTCGTGGGTTCCGGTACGGCCGCCGTCGTGACGGTCAGGTTGTCGATGCCGAAGGGCACGGTGCTTTGGAGATTACGGAAGGTCAGGACCGTCACGGGAGACGAAAATGTCCAGTCGACGTGCTTGAGCGATCCGGCGTCGCCTGAACCACTGTAGTAATCGCCGCCCGGACTGTACATGAAGACGAATTCGGTGGTATAGAAAGCATCCCAGTCGAAGGAAGCCGAAACGATCGGTTCCGGGAAGGCGATGGCAAAGCCGTTTATATTCTGGTCATAACCGTTGCTGGAGAGATAGTTCGTCGAGAATGCGCCGGCGGGGCCGCTTATCTCGGTGACCGCATACGTCTGCGGATAGATCGAAACGTAAACAGGAGCGCCGAAGACGCCGGTCATCTAGCTCGAGATGCCGGTAAGACCTGTCCCGGTTGCCAGGCCGTTGAAATCAAAGGAAACGGTCGCCGCCGGTGCCGAACTGCCCAACCCGATTGCGGCAACGAGGGTGATCAGGCAAACAAGCAGTCTTCCCATCGTCTTTTCCTCCTTCCTGTCCTTCCTAGAGGACTTTTTTGAGTTGTTATCTCTGTCTGATTCGATTCAGCATAAATGATACCCGATGACATAACGCCGCAGTGATGTGAGGCTAAGTAATCGAATATAAGAAATAAATATGCATCATGGCCACGGGACGCCTCGAAGAGAGATGGCCGCAGGAAGATAAAGAATTGTAAAAATCCTTTATGGTTCGAGAGAACGAAAAGGACGCGTTTCGCCGTTTCTTCATTTGAATTCGCTTGGTTGCGCCTGTTGCGTCACGGTGTAAGGAAGGCCGACACGAAACGAGGCGCCGGTACAGGGAAAGGGATGGACACGGGGGCCTGCCGATGTTTCCGCAGGGCGCGGCGGCGGGAGAGAAGGGTCTGCGAGACCCCGTGCATTTTCCGTCGGTCCGATGAGCCATCGAAAACGGCAGGTAATGGCGCGATATTTGCGTGCGGTGAACGAGAATAACCCGGGCGGCTTCCGCAGGGGCCGATCGAGCAGACGCTTCCGGCATCCCGTCCGATCCCGGGGAAAGTCGAATCATGGAGGTCTCTGTCATGCATCGTCTTTTTGTCTTCGGGTTTGCCGTCCTGGTTTCCGCTCTCTTTGCGGCCTCGCCCGGTCCTGCCGGCGCCGCCGCATGTCTGCAGACCCAGAAGCAGTGCGTCCAGAAGCAGAAGAAGTGCATCCAGACGAAGAAAACCTGCGCACAGACGTCCCGCCGCTGTGCCGAGCAGAAACAGCAGTGCCTCGCCCGCAACACGAAAACGGGGCAGTGCGTGTCGACGCAGACGGTCTGCGCGAGGTGGGAGGACACCTGCTCCCGCTACCAGGAGACCTGCGCGCAGTACGAGGACGTCTGCACGCAATGGAAGGACGTGTGCGTCAAGTACAGCAACCCCCAGGCCTGCTACAACGCCTGCCTGCAGACCCAGCAGTCCTGCGGGAACCGCTGCGGCCAGCTGCGCGACCTGATCGAGCAGAACCGCTGCGTCAACCGCTGCAACGACGCCTACCTGAAGTGCCAGGACCAGTGCAACCGGTAGGAGGAAAAAGCCCCGGGCGATGAAACTGCGGGGCATCTCGGCCGACCGGGATCTCCGGGGCGGCGGACCGTTCGGGCGGGGATGCAGGAATCTCGAGACGCAGCGGTCGGGCAGGGGTTCCTTTCACGGAACTTGCATATCGATTGCGCGATTCATGCGTCGCCCGCTGACGAGAGAAGGCCCCGGCGCACCGTCAAGGAACGGCCGCCGGAGCGTCAAGCGTTCGGCCTGCCCGCGGGCGGGTCGGGCCCGTGCATTTCGGCGGAAGGCGGGCGGGGCGGACGATGGAATCGGATTGACAGCGGAGGAGCGGTTTTCTATACTCCCCGCAGCGTCGGGAAACCGCCGCTGGTGTCATTGACGGGACGGGGATGCCGCAGGACCGGAGACAGCCGGGCCCGCGGGTCCATCAACAGCTACAAACGGCATCACACAGGGAGGTTGCGGTATGCAAAGGAAGCAGTGGGTGTTTCTCGCGGTTATGACGTTGGTCTGCGCCATGGTCTTCACCCCCATGGCCGCGGACGCACAGAAGTCCCCCAAGGGGGCCAAGGCGATCTTCGACAGCGGCGACGGCGCGGCAGTCCGGATGTCTTCCGGCGGCGCGGCCCCGAGCACCGCGGCGCCCGCCCCGGAGAAGTACGTGGGCATTTCCTACAAGATCGCCCTCATGAAGCCCAACGGCGATTTCTCCATCGTTCCCAGGACGAGGACGTTCCGTTCGGGCGAGAGGATCAAGATGCTCGTCCGCACCAACCGGCCGGGCTATCTCACCATCATGAACATCGGTCCCACCGGGAACACCACGGTCCTGTTCAATGAATACGTGGAGGCCAAGCAGCTCTACGAGATCCCCAAGTCCACGGCCCTCAAGTTCGCGGGCGCACCCGGGACCGAGAAGGTCATGATCATGCTGTCCAACAACCAGAACCCGATCGTGGGCGGGCAGTCGACCACCGTCGCCACCGCCCCCGTCGCCCCGCCCCCCGCGGCCCCCCCGGTGATGCCGCCGCCTCCTGCGGGCGACCCCGCAGGCTCGATGCCCCCGAGCCTGCCCCCGCCGCCTCCCGGCCCCGTGGCGGACGCCGGCAGCAGCCTGCCCCCGCCCCCGCCGATGGCCATCGCCAGCAGCATGCAGGGCTCCAAGGACATCGTCGTGGAGGACCACAACCGGACGGGTTACGCCGTGATCTCCCCCAAGGCGGGGTGGAAGCCCTCGGCCAAGGGGACGAAGGACATCATTCTGGAGAGCGACGCCCGCGACGGCAGCAATTACGGGGTCGTGCCGGCCTCGGCGCTCGACGAGGGCGGCATCCTCACCCTCGATCTCAAGCTGACGCACAAGTAAACGAAGGGGAGGGCGCTGCATGAGAGTCTTTCGCAACCCATCGGTCAGCATTCTCCTGGTCTTCGTTTTCCTGCTGTCCTCCTGCGCGTCGGTCCTCCCCGACCCGTCGCAGATCCGCACGGAGGAAGAGCGGATTGACGCCCGCAACAAGTGCATCGCCATGTACACGGCCGGCGGCGCCGCGGCGGGCGCCCTGGCGGGGGCGATCATCGGCGGCGACTGGAAGGCCGCAGGGATCGGCGCCCTCGTGGGCGGCGGCTTCGGGTTCCTCGTCGCCTGGGGGCACTGCCTGAGTCTCTACTCGACGCTGCAGAGCACCCCCGTGGCGGGCTACCAGCAGACCGCGCAGCAGGTGGGCTACACCCCCTCGCAGGGCAACGTCACCAAGATCCAGGGATTCAGCGTGAACCCGGGAACGATCACCCCCGGCAACACGGTCAACCTGGGCGGTTCCTACTACGTCATGGCCCCCCAGGGCTCCAAGGAGATGAAGGTGACCGAGACGCGCTACGTGAAGTTCTTCGACCCGTCGAAGAACGAGTGGACAAACCTCGGTGCCGTGGACCAGGAGATCACGGCGGCGCCGGGTCTCCGGAAGGCCGACGGCAAGTTCGACATCCCCAAGGACGTCCCCGAAGGGAAGTACCGGATCGGCTTCAAGGTGGCCTCGGCGGGCAAGGAAGACGTCGTCGAGCGCGACCTGACCGTGAAGAAGGGCACCGCGTCCCTGCCGGTCCGCATCGCCTGGGGCGAGAACCGCTAACGAGAGACCCCACATGGAGCCCATCATGACAAAACGGGTCGCCATCACCCTGATCGTTCTGGCGGCCGCCATGGCGGCGCTCGCACCGGGCGCCGTCATGGCGCAGTCCGCCGTGACGGACGCGCACATCCAGCAGGTCAACCGGCTCTTTGCGGCAAACGGCGTGCCGAACGGACGCGTCGAGCTCGACGCCTACGGGCGGCTTGAGCTCAAGGGGGAATACGAAGACGAATTTCAGGTGGACCGGGCCTTCTCCCTGGCGCAGACGGTCGTCGGCGTGAAGTGGGTGTCGCCCGTCACGCCGGAGAACATCAAGGTCAAGGAGTGGGAGAAGAAGCTCGGCTCGATCTTCAGCCGCGCCGCGGTGTTGCAGCCCGGCGTGAGGGGGGACGGGCCGGTCGGGCCGATCCGCAACCGCTATGCGCTGGTCGTCGGCGTCGGGAAGTTCAAGAGCGGCATCACCCCCCTGCAGTACGCCGTGCGGGACGCGAGCCTCTTCTACCGGTTCCTCATCGAACAGGCGGGGTTCACGAAGAACAACACCTATTTCCTGGCGGACCAGAACGCCACCTCGGCCAACGTCGTGCGCTACCTCAACGGCATCCGCAACGCCGCAAAGGAGGACGACCTTGTCGTCGTCTACATGAGCAGCCACGGGACCCCGCCCGACAAGTTCGGCGGCGTCTACATCGTCACCTACGACACGGAGGTGAGCCCACGGGAGCGCGTCTGGCACACGTCGGTCGCGGAGAGCGCGCTGAAGGACTTCGTGGAGAATCTCAAGGCACGGCGCCTCGTGATGATCCTCGACACGTGCTACTCCAACGGGGCCTACCGCGCCATCCCCGGCTTCCTGCCGCCGGGCGGGAAGTCCCTCGGCGTGGGGGACGAGAACGAAGGCTACGGCGTCTCCGCGGCGCAGGGCAAGCGGCTCTTCGGGGCGAAGGACATCGTCCTCGACGACCGGCCGAGAAAGGCTGCGGCCGCGGAGAAGAGCCTGGGGCCGGAGGAGTCCTACGGAAAGGTCCTCATCAGCGCGAGCAGCGCCGGCGAGAAATCCTGGGAATCGGACCAGCTGCGAAACAGCGTCTTCACCTACTACTTCGTCGACGGGATGAAGCGCCACGACGGGTCGGTGAAGGACGCCTTCGACTACTCCAAGCCCCGGACCCTGCAGCGGGTGAGGCAGGAGAAGGGGGCCGACATCACCCAGACCCCGCAGGCCATGGCCACCAACGAGAACTGGAACATGCGAGTGAAGAGATAGACGAACAGGATTTCGAAAGGAGGAGAGTCCATGAAGAGAACGATCATCGCATCCCTGGCCCTTGCCGGCCTCATCGCCGTTGCCCTCATCGGGTGCGGGCAGCAGTCCTCGCCGCCGCCCCCGCCGCCCCCGCCTCCCGCGGCGCAGGCGCCCGCTCCGGCGACCCCGGCACCGGCGGCCCCGGCAGGGCCGTCCCTGGAAGTCACGCAGCACCTCAAGCAGGGCATGGCCTACGTCAGCACGGCCAAGAACGCGAATTCGCCTGCCATCTTCAACGAGAACATCAACAACGCGATCAACGAGTTCTCCAACGCGATCAAGAAGGACCCGGGATACGCCACGGCCTACTCGAACCGCGCCGTGGCCTACATGATGCAGAAGAAGTACAACCTCGCTCTCGATGACCTCAAGAAGGCGAAGGAGCTCAAGCCCAGCGATCCGGCCGTCCGGTACAACACGGCCGCGTGCCACTCCCTGATGGGCAACGTCGACCTGGCCTTCGTCGAGCTCGACGCCGCCCTGGCCAACGGGTTCAACGACTACGACTCCCTCCGGAAGGACCCCGACCTCGCCAACATGAGGAAGCACCCCGACTGGAGGAAGACGCTCGAGAAGTACAAGGTGTTCATCAACTAGGCCGGTTCACGGACCCGCTCGCGGGCCGGCAAGATCGGCAAACCGGGACGTGACGCTGACGCAGACGCGATCCTGACTGCCTATGCCCTGACCGGCCTCGAGCCGGTCGGGGCATTTTTTTATCGCAGACCCCTGAGGGAGCGCTCGAGATGACCAGACGGATTCTTCTTTGCCCGGTCCTGTTTGTCGTCCTGGCCGCGGTGGCAGGGCTTCCCGATGCGAGGGCCGCGGATCCGACGGCGGCCCGCACGGCCATCGGGGAGGAGACGGAGCGGCAGAAGCTCGCCCTGCGGCGCGCCGTCGCGACGGGAATGCGGGACGAGGCCTATGCCCTGCAGAAGAAGGGTCAGATCCGGGATGCCGTCATCCGTTACCGGCAGAGCCTCGTGTACTGGCCCGACACGGGCCTCGAGGCCTACATCGCCCCGCTGGAGCAGAGGGCCGGGTTTCAGGTCATGCACTACAGGCCGGACGTCCCGAGGGATGCCGCCGGCGGCGCGGCGGCCGGCCCGGCTCTCGTCTACGCCGTGGTGCGGAACCGCTCGTCCCGGGACATCGTCCTCAGGGTCCGTGGAGAGGCGCCCGAGGCGGCAACGGCGGTGCGGGCGGGCGAGATCCGGATCCGGCCCGTCGCCCCGGGGCCCGGCGGGGATGTGATCTTCGAGGTCCTGCGCGACGGGCAGGTGCTGGAGACGCGGACCTGGAAAGGCCCTCCCGGACCGTCGGGCGCCGTGCCGGCCCTGCTATACGACGACAGCATGCAGGGCAGGCTGTTCGTCATGACGGGACTGCGGTGAAGAAGAGGGTGAGAGGGTAAGAAGGGGAGAAGGGTGGAAAGGTGGACGATGATGACGTCATGCCGTCGAAAATGCCATGCCCGGGCGAATGAGTCCGCCCGGGTGCTCTGTTATCTGCTGCTGATCCTTTTCTGCGGGGTCGTGACTGCCTGCGCCGTCAACCCCGTCACCGGCAAGGACGAGCTCATGCTGGTCTCCGAGGAGGAGGAGATCAAGATCGGCAAGTCGGTCTACCGGGACGCCCTGTGGAGCGCAGAGGGCGGCGGCGGCGAGTACCATGACCCGCAGCTCAAGCGCTACCTCGAGGGGGTGGTCATGCGGCTGCACCGGGTCTCCCACCGGCCGAACCTGCCCCTGTCCTTCACGGTGCAGAACAGCTCCGTGCCCAACGCCTGGGCGATCCCGGGGCACGTGGTCATGACCCGTGGGCTGCTCGCGGGGATGGAGAACGAGGGCGAGTTCGCCTACATCATGGGGCACGAGATCGGGCACGTCTCGGCGAAGCACTCCGCACGGCACATGACGCAGAACATGCTCCTGGGGCTTGCCCTGGGCATCGCCGCCGTCTCCATCGGGGACAAGGACTACGGCGACGCGGTGCTGGGGCTGGGGGCCGTCGGGGGGCAACTGCTGCTCCTGAAGTACAGCCGCGACGACGAACTGGAGGCGGACCGGCTGGGCGTGGAGTACATGAGCCGCCTGGGCTACAACCCGAACAACGCCGTGAGCGCCCACCGGAACCTCGAGAAGGTCTACAAGGAATACGCCCGCTCCCTGGGCCAGGAGCCGGCCGAGAGAAGCTTCTTCGAGGAGATGCTGTCGACGCACCCCCGGACGTCCGTCCGGATCGACGAGATCCAGCAGATGATCCAGTCTGCGCCGCGGGCCGCGCTCGCGGGCGACGGGTCGAACCGGGCCGGCTACCAGTCCATGACGGCGAACCTCCGAAAGACGCACCGGGTCTACACGGAATACTACGACAAGGCCGTCCGGGCCTTCGAGAAGAACCGGCTGGCCGAGGCGAACAACTACGTGAGCCGGGCGATCTCCGAGGACCGCTACCAGCCTCCTTTCTACGCCCTGGCGGGGTACGTCTACCTCAAGCAGAACAGGGGCTCCGACGCCGAGCGCTACTTCCGGGGCGCCCTGTCGCTGCAGGCGAACTATCAGCCCGCCCTGCGGGGCCTCGGCATGATGAGCTACGGCGCGAAGAACTACCCGGCGGCCATCGAACACATGAAGAAAGCCGTGCAGATCTTCCCCGGCGATGTGACCGCCCAGCGCCTGCTCGGCATGAGCTATTACCGGACCTCGAACTGGCGGGCGGCGATCGACCCGCTGCGCATCGCCGCCGAGGCAAACCCGAAGAACAAGACGATCCACGGCATCCTGGGGCAGTGCTACGAAAACGTCAACGACCGCCGGGCGGCCTACGAACACTACAAGCGCCAGCTCCAGGCCAACCCGGACAGCGACGTGGGACGCCTGGCGGCCAACCGGGTGCAGGCCTGGAAGCCGGAGTTCGAGCCGGAGACGCAGAAAAAGAAATAGGGGGCCGGCCATGAGAAGGGACAGCAGGATCGAGGCGCTCGTCGCTCTTGCCGTGACTGCGATTGCCGTCATGACGGCGGCGACGGCGCACGGCGCCGACATCGAGGGCCAGCGGCCGATGATGATCGTGGGGGACGCCTTCCGGTTCACCCCCGGGGCCTGGGCCGACTACCTGATCCACGACCGCGGGAGGAAGGAATACTACCGGATGCAAGTCGCCACGCTGGAACGGGTCAGCCGGGACGGAAAGCCCTGCTCCTGGATGGAGGTCGGCGTCACCCCGGAAAAAGACCCTCCCGTGGTGACGAGACTCCTCGTGGAGGAGACGAAAACGGGACCCGGGGAGATCCTGGAGGTCATCGTCCAGGTGCGGGGGTACGATCCCTTCACGGTGCCCGAGAGCTTCTACAAGGGGGAGGACAAGGAGGTGGGCGACTTCAAGGGCGCGGCCGTCGCGAGGCGGATCGACCGGCGGGTCGTATTCGTGGGCGGGCGCAGCGTCACGGCCTGGGACGTGGAAGCCGTCGACGCCAAGGGCGCCGTGATGGCGGCCCTGGTCAGCGAGGAGGTAGCCCCCATCGGGGTCGTCCTGGCCGAGAGCCCCGATGTCGACATGGTCCTCTCCGACTGGGGCACGGGGGCGAAATCGAGGATCACGGGGACCCCGGTGAATTTCTACGTGTGGCTGATGATGCAGATGGGCGGCGCATTGACGAAATAGAGAGGGTGAGAAAGTGAGAAGGTAAGAAGGTTGGAGAGGCTTTTGCTTCCTGTTCTCACGTCCTCACGTTCTCAGCCATTTCTTGCCGTGCGCCGGCGGTCGAGGACCTCGGCCATGGCGGGAAGCATCAGCGTGCCGAAGGGCAGCAGGAAGATCACGAGGAAGGGAATGTAGCGGGCCAGGCGGCGGATGTGCAGCTTGAGCTTGCGGATCTCCTCCTGCGTCCAGGGGATGCCGGTGTTTCTCGGTTTCATCAGCAGGGCCATGAAGCCCCTCATCGTCTCGGCCTCCGCGTAAAAGAGATCCCGGTATCGCTCGAGCATCGTTCTCAGTATCCTCCGCAGCACGGCCCCGCCTTTCCCCGCTGTCCTGTCACCACAGGATCTCATCGGCCCTTTGTCCTCTCCCCTGAAGGGAATTTTCAAAAAGGAGGCGGGCGGTCGATCTGCATGTCTTGCAGGCCCCGTGCCGGATGGCATGGAAATTGATTCAATCCGGGCAGGAGTTGGAGATGAAGATTCCCGACGGAGCCGACAGGCTGCTTCGACAGGTCACAGGCAGTCCCCCGACGGAGGGCGGCCCCTCCGGTCAGGGCGCCCGGAGCGGGACCGGCGCGTTCCGCGAGATCCTGGAATCGAGGCTCTCGAATCTGGTCGGAAGCGCCGCCGGCAGGGCATCGGACGGGGTCCCGGACGACCTGAGAATCAGGCAGATCATCGACATCATCAAGCTGCAGATGATGCTGGACGAGCACCTGCTGGGCTTCATGCGCGGCGGGGAAGGCGATGCATCCCTGCATCAGCGCTTTGCCCGGTGGCAGTGGGGCGGGGCCGTCCCTCAGGGCGCCGCAACCGGGGAAGAAACTGCGGCCGTCCGGGCAAAACCTGCCGGTGTCGCGCCCGAGGCCGTCCCTTCCGTTGTCAGACTCCGCAGGACGCCGGACAGGTCGGAACCCTACGAGCCCATCATCCGGCAGGCATCGAAAACCTACGGGGTCGACGATGGACTGATCAGGGCCGTCATCCGGGCCGAGAGCAATTTCCGAAACGAGAGCACATCCCCCAAGGGGGCCATGGGCCTGATGCAGCTCATGCCCAAGACGGCCAAGGACCTCGGCGTCCGCGACGCCTACGACCCCCGGGAGAACATCATGGGGGGGACCCGGTATCTCAAGAGCCTGCTCGACCGCTACGGAGGAGATGTGCCCACGGCCCTTGCCGCGTACAACTGGGGCATGGGCAACGTCGAAAGGCACCCCGAGAAGCTGCCCAGGGAAACGCGTGTCTACATCGACCGAATCCAGCGCTTCATGAATGAAAGCAAAGCCTGAGAGAAAACTAAAAAACCCCGCAGCGCGGCGGGGTTTTTTAGTTTCCTTGCGGCAGAGCTCAGTTCGTCTCGAGAACCTCCTTGACGATATCGAGCAGGTGGCTCACCTTGAAGGGCTTCGACAGGGTGGGGTAGCGGTACTGGGCCACCTCGTCGTCCAGCTCCTTTTTCAGACGCTTCACCCCGAAGAAGCCGCTCATGTAGATCACCTTGATAGCGGGGTCCTCGCTGCGGATGCGGCGGACGAGCTCGATGCCGTTCACGTTGGGCATGAGGACGTCGGTGAGGACCAAATCCGGCTTGAAGCTCCGGTAGACCTCGTAGCCCGTGTCCCCGTCGATGGCGACGCGGACTTCAAACCCCTCCATGGTGAAGATGTTGCGCAGGGTGTCCTGATAGCCGAACTCGTCCTCGACGACGAGGACCTTCCACTTTTCCCGCTGCTTCTTCTGGCTGCCGTTCTTGATGACCTCGATGAGTTCCCGGTCCGGCAGGGCGTTGATGACCTGGGCAACCTCGTTGATCCGCTGCTGCATCTTCTCGGCTTTTTCCTTGTTGTTCGGATTCAGGTCGGGATGGTAGATTTTTGACAAGAGCCTGTAATTCGACCTGACATAGGAAATGGCAGGGGCCTCTCCAAGCTCCGCATAGATTTCCCTCGCCTTGTCCAGCATGCCGAGAACGTTCAATTCGGCGGCCAGATCCATGGATTTCTTCATCTTTCCGTCTCCGGGTTGAGTGCGTCTGCCGGCCCCGACGGGCCCTGCCCATGCCTTGACGATCCGCACGGCCGAATGCGCGGGGCCGTCACCGCCGACAAGAATGCAAGTCCCGTGCAAGCCTGGAAAGAAAACCGGGAAGGGGGAAGAAAGCCCCTCAGCGCAGACGCGAGGCGAACTCGCCTATGGCCTTCAGGTAATCCTGCAGGCCGACCATGAAGATGCTGTTGTGGTCCGCGCCGGGGATCTTGAGGAGTCTCTTGTCTGCAGAGCCCGATGCCCGGTAGAGGTCCTCGCCGTCCGAGAAGGGCAGGATCTGATCGAACTCCGCGTGGATGATCAGGGTGGGCCCGGTGTAGCGGCCGATCTTCTCGAGGTGGCGAAAGGCCTCGCGCTCCTCGATGCCGGCACGCTTCATGTCGATGCCGGCGAGATTCAGGAGGGTCTGGGAGTGGGCGAAGCCGCTCTCGATGATGAGGCCGTCGATCCGGTCCGCACAGCTTTCCGCCAGCTCCAGGGCCGATGCGCTGCCCAGGGAGCGCCCCATGACGATGAGGGGCCCCTTGCAGCCGTTGAGCTGCAGCCATTTGCGGGTGTACTCGAACACGACGTGGGCGTCGCGCAGCATGGCGCTCACCGACGGGCGGCCCGTCGAGTGCCCGTAGCCCCGGTAGTCGACGGGGAGAAAATTGAGCCCCATCCTGAAGTACAGGAAGGCGATGTCCTCGTAGTCCTCGACGATCTCGCCGTTTCCGTGGAAGAACAGGATCGAGGGGCCTTCCTTGCGGGCGATGTGGTACCGGGCGCCGACGGAGACGCCCTCTTCCACGGGGATGAGGACGTCCCGCACCCCTTCCCGGGACACGGGCTCCTTCCAGGATGTGCGGGGGTAGAAGAGGGTCCCGCTGATCTCGGGCCCGTCGAGCTTGGGGCAACCGATCCGGCTTGCATCTTTCATGCTGCGACCTCCCGTCGAACGCTCTGCCGCTTCATACCACAGGGCGCAGGGGGTGTCCAAGGAAAGCTGGTCTTTGACAGCGGCCCCCCGATGGGATATGCAGGGCGCTGGAGGAAGCCCATGCCGGCATGGCTGATCATCGTCTTTTCGATCCTCGGGACAGCGGCCGTGCTGAAGATCCTGCACGCCCTGGCCATCGTCGCGGTGCACCCGGTGACGCAGGGGGCCATGTACACCTCCACGGGACGCGTGAAGATCCGCAAGGCCCTGGACGCCGTGACCATGGGGCCCGGGGAGCTGCTGGTCGACATCGGGTGCGGGGACGGGCGGGTCCTGCGGGAGGCGAGGAGACGCTACGGGGTCGCCTGCCGGGGCTTCGAGATCAACCCGATCGCCTATGTCAAGGCGACGCTGCTGACCCTGGGACGCCGCGGAATCGAGATCCGGTTCCGGAATTTCTGGAAGGCCGATCTCGCGGAGGCCGATATCGTCTCGTGCTATCTCTTTCCCGACGTGATGCGCCGGCTCGGGGAGAAGCTGGCCGCGGAGTTGTCCCCCGGCGCGAGGGTCATCTCCTTCAATTTCCCCATCCCGGGCTGGAAGCCCCTGTCCACGCTCCGCGCCGCCTCCCGTCTCCACAACGACCCGATTTACATCTACCGCATCCCGGAATCACTGCCCGGGCCGTGCAGACGGTGAGAGAATGAGAGGGTGAGAGGGTGGGAGAGTAAGAGGGTAAGGGGGTTGGAGAGATGTCCTCGCATTCTTTCTCACCTTCTCACGTTCTCACCTTCTGACCCTCTGACAGATCACGGTGCCCACAGGTACATGAACTGCATCCCCCTCGGCAGCAGGCTCTCCAGGTCCTGGGGCAGGATGTTGACGACGGTCGTGTTCCCCCCCGCCCCGGCATAGACGGAGCCCTTGTAGGCACCGGGCCGGTGGTAGACGACGACGGAGGCGTTTTTCAGGCCGAGGGCGCCCTTGAGGCCCTCCACGGCGCCGTCGAGGTAGCCCACGCGGTCGACGAGCCCGAGTTCGAGCGCCTGCGCGGCCGTGTAGATGCGCCCGTCGGCGAGCTTGACGACGGCCTCGCGGGAAAGGGGCTTTCTGCCTTCGACGATGACGTCGACGAACCGGGCGTGGAGCTGATCGATGACGGCCTGGACGATCCTCCTCTCTTCCTCCGTGGCCGGGCGGAACGGCGACAGGAGGTCTTTCTTGTCGCCGGACTTGACGGCTTCGGCCTCCACGCCGATTTTTCCGAACAGCCCCTGGACGTTGAACTTCATGGCGATCACGCCGATGCTGCCGGTGATCGTCGTGGGATGGGCCACGATCTCGTCGGCCGCCGTGGCCACGTAGTAGCCCCCCGAGGCCGCCACATCAAACATGCAGGCGACGACGCGAACCCCCGTCTTTTTCTTGTACTCGAGGATCTCGTGGCGGAGGATGTCGCTGGCCGTGACGGTGCCCCCGGGGGAGTTGATCCGCACGACGAGCCCCGCGACGCGCTTGTCCCGGCTCGCCTTCTGCAGGGCCTCCCGGAACTCGTCGATCATGGAGCTCTCCTGGCGCAGCCCCAGGGCGCGCCTCTTCTCCTCGGAGATGATCCCCGTGACGTCCAACACGAGGATCTTGGCGTCGCCCTCGCCGTCCACCACCTTCTCGCGGAAGGGGCCGGGCTCGGACAGCAGCGACAGGTTCACGTAAGCGCAGCCGCCGAGCGGCAGGGTCAGTGCCGCCAGGACGCCGATCACCACCAAGCGTTTCATGTTCAGCCCTCCTTTTGCGGTCTCGTTCTGCGCGGCCGCCGGGGCGCCGCCCGGCCCGCCTGTCTGCGCTCCCGCAGCAGGCGCGAGATGTCCTTCTGCCGCCTCGTGATTCTCTGCTTCGCCATCGGCACAGCCCTCCCGTCCGGCCTGCCCCGCAGACCCGACGGGCCCCGGCGGGTCGCGGGGAACGCATCCGGCCCGTTTTCTGCGTTGACTCGGCTCTTCCTTGCTTCTATAATCAAACCGGGCTGATTCATAGTGCCAGCAAAAACGACTTCTGTAAAGGAGGTGTCAACATGTCCGACAACAGGTGCGGCGACTGGATGAAGGGCCTGCTCATCGGCGGTCTCCTCGGCGTCATCGTCGGGATGCTCTACGCGCCCAAGAGCGGCAGGGAGACGCGGGACGAGCTGTCGGAAAAGGCGAAGGACGTCGCGGGCAAGCTCAAGGAAGAATACGACGTCGCGCTCGAGAAGAGCAAGAGCGCCTATGAGAACCTGCTCAAGAAGCTCAAGGAAGTCGAGGCCAAGGCGGAAAAGAAGGCCCGGGAGATCGAGGGCAGGCCGGAGGCCTGATCCGGCGGAAGGAGTGGAAACCCGATGAGCTGGGAAACGAGCCTGTTCATCCTGTGCCTGGCCGTGGTGGTCCTCGTGGCGTTCACGATTCCCCTGCTGCTGCAGCTCCGCGGCACGGTCCGGAATCTCGACACGACGATCACGACGCTCAACCAGAATCTCCCCCAGATCCTGAAAAACGTGGACTTCATCACGGAAAACGTCCGGCAGAGCGTGCACGCGGTGCGGGCGACCCTCGAGGAGACGATCAACCGGTCGCTGCCGTCGATTCTCGAGAATGTCGACCGCCTCACCGCCACCGTCGGCAGGTCGGTCGACCTGGTCCGGAGCCGCGTGGACGAGCTCTCCGGCAGTGTCGAGCGGGTGCGCGGCGGCCTCGCGCATCTCGATGAGGGGATCAAGGAACGGGCGCGGGGCCGGGCGTCGCAGGGGCTGAAGGTGTTTGCGGGCCTTGTCAAGCGGGTCCGCTCCGCCCTGGAGTCCGTCCGGGCGTAACGTCACCGGGCCGGGCGGGCAGGGGCGCCGGACGGGCGTCGTCGGGGCGGCAGAACGGATCGACAACATCCACCGAGGGAGGGTTCCATGAGCGAGAAAGACGATTTTGCCAAGGGGATGCTGACCGGCGTACTGATCGGAGGGCTGATCGGCGTCGCCGTCGGGATCCTGGTCGCGCCCAAGAGCGGCGAGGAGACGCGGCAGGAGCTCGCGGAAAAGGCGAAGGACTTCGCCGAGAAGGTGCAGGACGAGTACGACGTGCTCTACGACAAGGCGCGGCGCACGACGGACACCCTGATCAACCGGCTGCACGACATCGAACAGACGGCGCGCAAAAAGGCCGAAGAGCTGGCCGAGAAGGTGAAATCCTGAACCCCGCAGGGCCCGGCGGCACCGGGCCCGCGGATCGCGAGGCGGATCCATGCTCTGGGAGATCAGCGTCTTGGCGGCCGGTGCGTCGCTGCTGGTGCTGGCCGTACTGGCCGTCGCCGCGGCGGCGGAAATCCGGAGAGCCTGCAGAAGCGCCGCTCAGCTCGGTGCGACGCTCGACCGGCACGTTCCCGCGATCCGCCAGAACCTCGACGAGATCACCCGCCATGCGGACGCCTTGAGCGCCTCGCTCCGGGCTCTGCGCGCAAAGGCATCCGAGACGGCCGGCGGGTTCGACAGGATCGTCCTGGAGATCCGGCATCTCGAGCGGGACCTGCGGGAAGGCCTCGTCGAGCCGGTGCAGAGGCTCGCGGCGGGCGTCTCAGCCCTCCTTGCCGTCGTCGCGGCCCTCCGCAGCCTGCGTCACCCCTTCCGGCGGCGCCGGAGGGGGCAGGGCGGGACGTGAGCGCCGCCGCTGCCGGATCATGCCGCGCAGCCACCACCACACGTGAAAATACCCCCCCAGAATGATCAGCGCCGTGACCCCCAGCAGGACGAAGAAGAGCACGTCCTGGTGCTCGCGCAGGGAACTGCCCTGGAGATTCAGGATCACCGTGCCCAGCAGGCGGCCCGTCGTGGAGACGACGAGAAAGTTCCGGGTCTTCATGTGCGACAGGCCCAGGATGTAGCAGAGCGTGTCCTTGGGGAACCCGGGGATCAGGAAGAACAGGAAGCAGATGGCCAGCCCCTTGTGCTCGAGAAAATAGTCGTACTTGCGGATCGTGGCGGGACGGATGATCCGCTCGACGAAAGGCAAACCGAGCGTGCGGGCAAGAACGAAGGCCAGCCAGGAGCCGAAGGTGAGGCCGATCGTGGAGTAGATGACCCCCAGGGCGGGCCCGTAGAGATACCCCCCGATGAGGCCCGTCGCGTCGCCGGGCAGGGGCGAGATGACGACCTGCAGGATCTGCAGGGCGATGAAGACCAGCACGGAGGTGGCGCCCCAGGAGGCGAGGAACTCCGAGAGTGCCTCCCGGTTCACGAAGAAGGCGTGGAGGTTGTAGTGGACGATGAGAAAAATCCCGATGGCAACGGCCAGCGGGACGAGAAGAACCCGTGCAAACGATCGCTCCACGCAGCATGTACCCCGTTCAGGATCTCGCAGCCGGAGGGCGGTTTTGTCCCTTCGGCCGTGCCGTGGGGTGAAACCCTACCACATCTGCGGGTCCCTGGCAAAGTGAAAACCTTGCAGCGATGCATCGACGGGACGCCGATCCTATGAACGCCGCAGGCAAGCAGGCCCTCTGCCCCTCTCGGCCCCTTCCCCAGGGGACGCCTGCTTGGCCAGCCAGTCCTTGATGTGCTTGGTGGCCCGGCAGTCGTCCTCGTTGTAATCGACGATCCCCTGCAGCTTCTCCTCCCAGGACTCCGGGTCGGACTGGTATCGCAGGTACCAGGCGATCGAGTCCAGGGCGTTCACCTCCCCGCGGCGCCAGCGGAACCCGAGGTGCTTCGCGATGTCCTTGAGGCCGTTTGTGGGGGTGGGGAAGGCGAAGGCGCGCGTCGCGACCCGGTGGAGATCGACCAGGTTCGGGAAGACCCGTTTCTCCACGACATCGGCGAGACCGTGACGGGCGGCGAGCTGCGCGAGATGCCAGCGCTCGTAGTTGTGCCAGTGGTAGACCGGGACGTCGCCGAGCCCCAGGAGAAAGTCGACGAAGGCGCGGAACATCGCGCCCTCCTCGCGGATGCGCCAGGCCGTGAAGGGCCGATACCGGCAGTCGCCGCCCTCGCAGACCAGGACGCCGATCAGGTAGTCCACCTGCTCCAGGCCGTCCTGCTCGCCTGTCGGGTCCGTTCCCTCGAGGTCGAGGAACACTTCCCGGGGGCGGTCCGGGAACTGCAGGGCCGAGCGGTCCAGCGCGATGCAGGTCCCGTGATGGATGGCGCGGGCGTTGACGACGAGCCGCTCGGCCGTCGCGCGCCCCACGCCGGGGATGCCCGCGAGGGACTCCGGCGATGCCGAGGAGAGGTCCCAGACCTTCCGCAGCCCCCTCGAGAGGAGCTTCTCCTTCAGGCGGGGCCCGACCAGCGGGACGAGCGAGATGTCGCGCTGCTTGAGCGCCATGTGGTTGGTCCAGGCCATCCAGGGCCACTCCCCGCCGTTGTAGGTCGGGCTCGGACGCTCGAGGCCGTCGAGGATGCGGCGCGCCCCGGCGATCGCGTCGCGGAGCGCCTCCTCGTGTTCGGCGTACCGGAACGTGCGCTCGACGTGATCCCGGTTGATCAGGGTGAACCGTTCCGGCCGCTGTCCCTGGATCCTGGAGAGCAGGTGCGTGTAGAAGGCGGCCTGGAGAATGTGGCTCTCCTCGATGCGGGCCGCCAGCTTGATCTCGACGACCTCGTAGGCGTGATCGCCGAAAACGGACCGCACGCCCTCCCGCTTGACCAGGACGTCGGGACGGCCCTGCAGATCCTCGGGCAGAAAGAACATCGGAAGGCCGCAGATCGCCGGTTCACCCCGGGCCATCGCGTCCAGCAGGCGTGCGAAGCCCTCCAGGGGATCCGGGCTGGGGACGGGTGCGCAGCCGGGCCATCGCGACGCAAGGACACGCCGCTCGTGCTCGATGCCGCGCTCGAGCAGAAGTTCCCGGTAGGGGCCGAGGGGATCGCGATGCTCGGGGGGGCCGAACTTGTCGCACCATACGGTGTAGGGCGAACGGCGATACAGGGCGACGGGACGGGCCGTGAGCTCCCCGGGCAGACCCCCTGCCGTGCAGGCCTGAAACACGTCGGCGGCGATCGACATGATGCCGGATCATACCGGGCCTGCGCGATTCTGTCAAAGCCGCACCGCCGTCACGCGGGGCGTCATCGTGCTTGAATTCTTTCCCGGATTTCGCTACAAGGGGTGCAGCAGGCGCCCCCGGCCCGGCACCGGACCCGCCGGGGCGGCGCGGTCGGCCGAAGTCGGCCCTCATCCGGCCCACGGAGAACGCACCATGCCCGACAAGCTGCGCAAGATCGGTCTCGCCCTGGGAAGCGGATCCGCGAAAGGGTGGTCGCACATCGGGGTCATCCGCGGCCTGCAGGAGGCCAACATCGGGATCGACATCGTCTGCGGCTCCTCGATCGGGGCCCTGGTGGGAGGGGCCTTTGCGGCCGGCAAGCTCGACGAGACGGAAAAGCTCGTCCGGGAGCTCGCCTGGTCCGATGTGCTGGGGTTCATGGAAGTCCCCGTGCCGAAGTCGGGCATCATCAACGGCGACAAGATCGCCGGGTACCTGCGGCAGCGGATCGGGGATCCGAACATCGAGGACCTCCCCATCCCCTTCGCGGCCGTGGCGACGGACCTCACCTCCGGGCAGGAGGTCTGGCTCCGCCAGGGCTCGCTCATCGATGCCATCCGGGCCAGCATCTCCATGCCCGGCATGTTCACCCCCTGTTTCCGGGAGGGACGGCTCCTGGTGGACGGGGGCCTCGTCAACCCGGTCCCCGTCACGCTGTGCCGCTCCATGGGGGCCAGCACCGTCATCGCCGTCAACCCCAACACGGACGTCAAGATCCAGTACGAGATCACCCGGGAACCGAGCCTCGACGAGCCGCCGAAGGCCGAGCCGGAAGAGGAGGAGCCGGCTCTGCGCGTCCGGGACATCCTGTTCGCGGGGCTGACCCTGTACGTCACGGAGCGGATCAAGCGGGGCAAGTCGGCGATCACGGGCCGCTTCGGCGCGAAGGAGTCCGAGGAGGACAGCAAGGGCCTGCGGGATCACCTCATGGGGTATCTCTCCGACTACATCAACGAAACCATGAAGCAGGGCAAGTCCCTGGCCCTGGGACAGATCTCCGAGGACGGGACGTTCCGGGAACCCTCGATCCTGGAAGTGATCCTGGCCTCGATCAACCTCATGGGGGACCGCATCGGGCGCCAGCGGCTCGCCGGCGACCCCCCCGATGTCATGATCCTTCCCCACGTCTCCCACGTGGGGCCGCTGGAGTTCAATCGCGCCGACGAGGTCATCGAGGCAGGCCGGCGCGCGCTGAATCTCATGCTTCCCATGCTGCGGGACCAGATCGGGTTCGTCGTGACGATCTGAACGCGGGCCGCCGAACGGTCGAATTCCCGCCGGCAGACAGAAATCCCTTGACAACGCACCGGGCTTTCCGCATGATCGAACGCCAATTCACTATATTGAACGGGCGTTCGTCATGACCGGGGACAAGACGGGCAGACATCGCAGGCGGGAACGCGAGTTCCGTTTCCGCCGTTCCGAGATCCTCGACGCGGCGGAGAAACTCTTTTCCGCCCGGGGATTCCACGGGACGACCATGGCCGAGATCGCCGCATCGTCCGGTTTTTCGATCGGGGGCCTCTACCAGTTCTTCAGCGGCAAGGAGCAGCTCTACTCCACCATGGTCGAGGAAAAGGTCCGGCTGATGTACGACGGCATCATGGGCGCCGTCGACCGGGAGGAGTGCGTCGAGGACAAGATCCGGGCCCTCGTGATCGCGCACTTCGCCTGCGTGGAGCATCACGTCGACTTCTACCGTCTGCTGATCGGGCACGAAAGCGGACTGCGGTCCGAGGGTCTCAGGACGCTCAGGAAGAGGATCCTCGAGGAGCACCGCGCTCATGTCGCCCGCATCGAGGGGCTCCTCCGGGAGGGAATCCGGCGGCGGGTCCTCCGGCGGCTGGACACGAAATCCCTGGCCAACGCCCTGATCGGCATCATCGCCTACTTCAAGTTTGCGTGGATCATGAACCCCGAGGGGACGTCCCTGACGGCAAGAGTGGACGACGTCCTCGAGCTGTTCCTCCGGGGTGCGTCCCCCGCGCCGGTCATCGGAACCGGGATGGGCCGGATCGCAAGGGGGAAAAGCGTTCATCGGGAGGCGGAATGAAAGGCATCGGCGCAAGGGCGATCCCTCTGGGCCTGCTGGTCCTGTTCTGGGGCACGGCGGCCCCCGCGGCGGAATACACCCTGGAGGATCTGTACCGCATCGGGATGCAGAAATCCGAAAAGGTCCGGATCTCCGGCGAGGGCGTAGAGATCGCCGACGCCGGGAAGTACAAGGCCCTCTCGGCGCTGCTGCCTCGGGCCACGGCGTTCGGCACCTACACGCAGTACACGGAGGACAAGCGGGGTCCGTCGGGCGCCCTCAACCAGCCCGACACGCAGGGCAACTGGGGGATGCGGATCGACGAGACCCTGTCGCTGAGCGGCCGGGAGTTCACGGCTTACTCGCTCGCCCGGGACGGCGTGGAGAAGAGCCGGCTCGATTTCCGCAGCTTCCAGGAGGAGTTCCTCCTGGCCGTCTCCCTGGCCTACTTCGAGTTCATGAAGGCCCGCAAGGCCCTCGAGATCGCCGATGCCAACGTGGAGCGACTGACGAAGTACCGCGAGGCCGCCCGGACGCGCCTCAAGGCCGGCGAGATCACGAAGACGACGGTCCTGCGGGCTGAGGGCGAGCTGTCGGGGGCCCTCTCGGAGCAGATCAAGGCGCGAAACGCCTACGAGAGTTCGCGGGTGTTCCTGGCGAGGCTCGTCGGGATCGAGCGGGATTTCCAGATCCGGGAGGTCCCCGTCACGGAGCGGGACGCGGCGGACCTCGAGACGCTGAAGGACAGGGCGCTGAAGGCCCGCCCGGACATCCGGAGCGCGGAGGCGCAGGTCCGGATCGCCGAGAAGCAGCTCGGCGTCACCCGGGGCGCCTACTGGCCGTCGCTCTCCGTGGCCGGGGTTTACAGCGGAACCGACCAGAGCCCCGAGACGTCGTCGTTCAACAAGGAGAGCGTCTACGGCGCCGTGGCGATCCAGTTTCCCTTCTTCGAGGGGGGCCTGCGGCGGGCGGAAGTGCGGGAGTCGGAATCGAGGTACCGCCAGGCCGAGCTCCAGTACCGGGACTTCGTGAAGTCCGTCAGCGTGGAGGTGGAGAACACCTGGCTCGACCTCATCGCCCAGAAGGGGATCTTCAAGTCCGCCCAGGACCAGCTGGTCTATGCCGAGGACAACATCCGGGCCGTGGCGAAACAGTTCGAGTTCGGACTCGCCAGCAGCCTCGATGTCATCGACGCCAACAACCTGCTCATCTCGGCCCAGAAGCTCATGGCCGACGCGACCTACAACTACCAGTTCTTCATCCTGCGGCTCCAGAGGGTCACGGGGGTTCCCCTGATGACCTACGTGTCGGGCGGTGCGGATGAAGGCAAGCGACCCTGACCCCACCCGGAGGAATCGAAGCGAATGCCCAGGCGACCTCTCTCCCTCTGCTTTTCCCATCCCCGTCTCCGGGCGGCATCGGCCGCCCGACTGGTCCTTGCGATCTGCCTTCTCGCCTCGTGCGGGACGAAGGAGGCGAAGGTCGTCGAGGAGAAGACCTTCAACGTCCAGGTCCAGAGCGTGCAGACGAAGTCCCTCCGGCCCTTCATCGAGGCCATCGGGACGCTGAAGGCCTTCGAGCAGGTCGTCGTGTCGAGCGAAATCGAAGGCATTTTGAGAACCACGAACGTCGAGGAGGGCGCCTTCGTGTCGAAGGGGTCGCTTCTGGCCACGGTGGAGGACCGGGACTATGCGAGCGAGCTCCGGCGGGTCGAGTTCGCCCTGAAGCAGGCCGAGGCGACGCTCGTCAATGCGAAAGCGGAGTATGGCCGCAAGGAAACCCTCTACAAGGAGGAGCTGGTCACGAAGCAGCAGTTCGACGATGTGGCCACGCGCCTCGCCGTCGCCGATGCGGAGGTCGAGCGATCCAAGGCGGCCCTGGCCATCGCGAAGGAGCGACACGCAAAGACGCGCATCCTGGCCCCCATGGCGGGCTTCATCAGCGAGAAGAAAATCTCCCAGGGCGAGTACGTCCGCAACGGCACCCCCCTGTACACGCTGGTCCAGATCGACCCGCTGAAACTGCTCTTCACCGTTTCGGAGAAGGACATCGGCCGGCTCAGGGTCAACCAGGACGTCCAATTCAGGGTCGACGCCTACCCCGGTCGAGAGTTCAAGGGACGGGTCACGATCCTCTACCCGACGATCGACGAGCGCACGCGAAGCCTCACGGTCGAGGCGAGGGCCGCCAACCCCGAGAAGCTGCTCAAGCCGGGACTGTTCGCAAAAGTCATGCTCTACACGACGGAGGCGAGGGACACCGTCGTCATCCCCGTGACGTCCATGCTTTACGAGGGCAAGAACGTCAAGGTGTTCGTCGTCGAGGGGGACCGCGCGAAGGAGCGGATCGTCAAGGTGGGGAACAAGTACGACGACACGATGGAGGTCGTCGAGGGATTGAAAGGGGGCGAGACCCTCGTCGTCGTGGGCCAGCAGAACCTCGCGGAGGGGGTAAAGGTCCATGTGGCTCGCTGACACCTCGATCCGGAGGCCCGTTACGGCGACGATGTTCCTGATGGCCCTGGTGGTCCTGGGCATCGTGAGCTACCCGTCGATCGGCGTCGATCTGTACCCGAAGGTCGATTTCCCCATCGTGAACATCACGACACGCCTGATCGGGGCTAGCCCCGAGATCATGGACATCGACGTAACGGACAAGATCGAGGAGGCCATCAACACGATCAACGGCGTGAAGACGATCAGTTCCCAGAGTGTCGAGGGGACGTCCGTCGTCACCGTCGAGTTCGAGCTGGAGAAAAACATCGACCTCGCCGTGCAGGACGTGCGGGAGAAAATTTCCATCATCCGCGCGAAGCTCCCCACCGACATCGAAGAGCCCATCATCCAGAAGGTGGACCCCGATGCCACCCCGGTCATGTGGCTGAGCCTGTCGGGAAGCCGCTCGATCGGCGAGCTGTCCACCTACGCCGATGAGGTCCTCCAGGAGAGGCTGCAGAAGGTTTCGGGGGTGGGGGCCGTCAACGTCACGGGCCTGAGGCTCCGGCAGGTGCGCATCTGGCTGAACCTGGACAAGCTCAAGGCCTACCAGATCACGTCCAGCGACGTCTCGCAGGCCCTGGCGCGGGAGAACGTGGAGATCCCGGGGGGGCGGATCGAGAGCCCCTCCAAGGAGTACTCCATCAAGGTCAAGGGGGAATTCCCCCGCGTTTCCGATTTCAACGATCTCATTGTGGCGTATTCCAAGGGGGCCCCCGTGCGCATCCGGGACATCGGGCGCGCGGAGGACGGCCTCGAGGAGAGGCGCTCCATCGCCCGTCTCAACGGGGAAACCGCCGTCGGGCTCGGCATCCAGAAGCAATCGGGGACGAACACCGTTGAAGTGGTCGACCTCGTGATGAAGGAACTGGCGAAGATCCAGAAGACCCTGCCGCCGGGGATGAACCTCAGCATCTCCTTCGACCAGTCCCGCTTCATCAAGACCTCCATCAACGAGGTGCAGCACCACCTGATCATCGGCGGCCTGCTGGCCGTCTTTGCCGTCTTCCTCTTTTTGAAAAATGTCCGGACGACGCTCATCAGCGCCCTGGCCCTCCCGATTTCCGTCATCGCCACGTTCACCCTGATCTACGCCTTCGGGTTCACCTTCAACAACATGACCATGCTGGGGCTTACCCTGTCCATCGGGCTGCTCATCGATGATGCCATCATCGTGATCGAGAACATCTACCGCAACATCGAGCAGGGGATGCAGCCCAGGGAGGCGGCCTCCTTCGCCACGGCGGAGATCGGCCTCGCCGTCATGGCGACCACGATGGCCATCGTGGCCATCTTCCTGCCCGTGGCCTTCATGAAAGGGATCATCGGGCGTTTTTTCTGGCAGTTCGCCCTCACCGTGGTCTTTGCCGTGCTCGTGTCCCTCATCATCTCCTTCACCCTGACGCCCATGATGTCCTCCCGTTATCTCAAGCCCCACGGGCAGGTCGCTCCCGGTCCCCGCTCAAAGCCTTTGCGCCGGGTATTCGGTTGGGTGCAGGGCGCGGGGGTCTGGCTGGAGAAGCAATATGACGAGATGGAGAGGGTCTACCGCCGGTTTCTCACGTTGTGCCTGGAGCGGCGGATCGCCGTGCTCGTCGTCGCCACGGTCATTTTCGTTTTGAGCCTGATGATGACGCGATTCATCGGCAAGGAATTCGTCCCGCCCGAGGACCAGAGCCAGTTCATCGTCCGCCTCGAGGCGCCCATCGATTATTCCGTCGATGCCACGGATCAGCTCTTCCGGAAGGCCGAGGCCGTCGTCAAGGAGATCCCCGAGATCACGAGACTGTACTATTCCCAGGGAGGCGGCCGGTTCCGGGAAGTCAACAAGGCCGTCTTCATGATCACCCTGAAGCCGAAGAAGGAGCGCAAGAGAAGCCAGCAGGACATCCAGGCCGTGATCCGTAAAGACCTGGCCAGGATCCCGGGCCTCAAGGCGAGCTCGGAAAACATCTCCCTGATCGGGGGCGGGCAGCGAAACATGCCCATCCAGTACTCGATCCGGGGGACGGACCTGGACGCCCTCCAGAAGTACGCAGGACGGATCACCAGGGATTTCGCCAAGCTGCCCGGCGTCGTCGACGTGGACACCTCCCTGGAGACGGGAAAGCCGGAGGTCAAGGTCTACATCGACCGGGACAAGGCGGCGGACCTGGGGGTCAACATCGCGACGATCGCCGAGGCGGTCAACTTCCTGATCGGCGGGGAAGTGGACGTGACCAAGTACAAGGACGAGGCGCGGGGCAGGCGCTACGACGTCCGGGCGCGCCTCGAACCGCAGGACCGGACCAGTCCCGCCGACATCGGCCGGATCTACGTGCGCTCCAGGGACGGACGCCTCGTGGAGCTGTCGAATGTCGTGCAGATCCAGGAGGGGGGCGGGCCCAGCGTGATCAACCGGGTGGACCGGCAGCGCGCCGTGACCGTCTTCGCCAACCTCGAGAAGAAGCCCATGGGACAGGCCATGGCGGAACTCAACGCCATCACGGCAAGCGTGCTTCCTACCGATTTCACGGCGAGCTACAAGGGCCAGGCCAACGTGATGCAGGAGTCCTTCCAGTACCTGCTGTTTGCGATCCTGCTCGGCGTCGTCCTGGCCTACATGGTCCTCGCCTCGCAGTTCGAGAGCTTCATCCACCCCTTCACGGTCCTGCTCTCGATGCCGCTGTCCTTCGTGGGGGCCTTCGGGGCCCTGCTGATCACGGGCAAGACGCTCAACGTCTTCAGCTACATCGGCCTGATCCTGCTCATGGGCCTCGTCAAGAAGAACGCCATCCTTCTCGTCGACTACACCAACACCCTGCGCGCCCGCGGGGTGGCACGGCGCGAAGCCATCCTGGAAGCGGGGCCCGTCAGGCTGCGACCCATCCTGATGACGACCGTCGCCATGATCTTCGGCATGCTCCCCGTCGCCTTCGGCGTCGGGGAAGGGGCCGAGACGCGCTCCCCCATGGGCGTCTCCGTCATCGGCGGCCTGCTGACTTCGCTGTTCCTGACCCTTGCCGTCGTCCCGGCCGCCTACGACCTCTTCGACGACGGCCAGGAGTGGCTGAAGCGAGGGGAGTACCGAAAACTGGCTGCACGGGACTACTGGGCCATGCGGATCCGGCAGATCCCGCAGCTGCTGAAGCAGATCCGCCGGGCGCCGCAGGCCGCCCGTCGCGCCTGGACGTCTCTCAGGCGGCTTCCCGGGGCCATCCTGTCCGCGGGAAAGGGGATCAAGGAGTTCCTGAGAAGCAAGCGCAACGGCGGCGAGCCCGGCACCTGAGAGGACTTGCATTCGGCCGTTCCAGGGGGGTTAAGCAGGCAGGGGTTTTTCTCGGGGTGACGCCCGGCGAAACAGGAAGGGGGGGCCATGAAGATGTTTCTGATCGTCTACTGCGATGCCGCCGACGAAGACGTCATCGACGCCTTCAAGAAGGGCGGTGTCCGGGCCTACACGAAGATGCGGGAGGTCCGGGGGGAGGGGACGGACACGGTCCCGAAGCTGGGCACGCAATGCTGGCCGGGGAAGAACAACGCGCTCTTCATCGCCGCAAGCGATGACGAGGTGGCCCGCATCAAGGGCGCCATCCTCGAGATCCGGAAGTCCCACCCGCGCTCCGGCGTCAAGGGGTTCATCCTGCCCATGGAGGAGAGCGTCTAGGCCGGCCCCTTCTCCACGCAGGCATAGGCGCTGTGGTTGTGAATGCTCTCGATGTTCTCGGCCTCCACGCTGTACCAGGTGAAGTTCGAGTCGCGGTTGAGCTTCACGGCCACGGAACGGACCACGTCCTCGACGAACATGGGATTGGCGTGCGCCGCCTCCGTCACGTGCTTCTCGTCGACGCGTTTGAGCAGGGAGTACACCTCGCCGCTTGCCGATCCCTCCACGAGGCTGATGACGTCCTCGATCCAGAAGAACTTCCGGAAGCGGACCCGGACCGTCACGATGCTGCGCTGGTTGTGCGCCCCGACACTGCTCATCTCCTTGGAGCAGGGGCAGACGGTCGTCACGGGGACGGACACCCCCACGAGAAAATCCGTCTTCTCGCCGTCGTTTTCGCCCGTGAACCAGCACCGGTAGTCCATCAGGCTCTTCGCCCCAGATACGGGGGCCCTCTTCTCGACGAAGTAGGGGAACGCGATTTCCATGTGGGCGGACTTCGCGTTGAGCTTTTCGCGCATCTTGAGGAGGATCTTCTCGAAGCTGCGGATGTTGATCTGACCCCGGACCTCGTTCAGGATCTCGATGAAGCGGCTCATGTGGGTGCCCTTGAACTGGTGGGGCAGATTGACGTACATGTTGACCGTGGCATTGACATGCTGGATTCCGTTGGCCCGGTCCTGGACCAGGATGGGGTACTGGATGCCCTTGACGCCGACCTTCTTGATGTCGATCTTCCGGCGATCCCGGCGGCTCTGGACGTCGATCATCGGTCTTCCCCCGTGTAGCTCGCGCGGGCGTTTTCCGACTCCCAGACCGTCACGCCGGCGATGCGGGCGGCCTGCCCTTCCATGCGGGCGGCAAGCCGGTCGAAGATGAAGCGAGCCACCCGTTCCGACGTCGCGCAATCCCCCGAGAAGGCGGGCAGTTCGTTGAGGAACGTGTGATCGAGCTCGTCGAGCGCCTCGGCGGTCCATTTCTTGAGGTCCCGGAAATCGACGAGAAGCCCCTCGGGGGACAATTCCCGGCCTTCCACGGTGACATCGACCCTGAAATTGTGGCCGTGCAGATTTTCGCACCTGCCCCCGATCTTCAGGGCATGGGCCGCTGAAAAGCTCTTCGTGACGGTGACGCTGAACATGACGGGTCCCTTGCCGGATGCGGATTCGTGTCGGTCTTATACCACATTTTCTCTTCGCGCGGCGCAAAAGTTGCCGGAGGTGCGCCCCGCGGCGCAAACCGCCCGGGTCGCGCCCGTCGCGGGGAACTACGAAAATTTTCGTACCTCCGCTCATGCCGCCGTCTTAGCGCCGGGCGTCGCAAAATCACCTCCCCGTCGTATTGCGGTTTCCCCGCTCGGACGGTAGGATGACAGGCGAAAGCGAACCCGGCGGTACGCCGGGAGGAGGAGTTCGTGAAACCGGTCAAAACCATCGACGATCTGATCCGGGAGAAGGACCTGACGGCGGAAGAGCTGGAGCGGCACCGGGAGCTCATCGAGGAGTGCCGCGCCCGGGAAGCCCAGCTGAAGGAGTACTCGAGGGCGACCCGCGCGAGCATGCAGAGGATGACGGAAGAACTCGACAAGCTGAGCCGCACGGCGGAGGAACTCTGGCAGGAGGCCCAGCGGCTCTCCCGGCAGGTCCACGGGATCTATCTGCACGTGGCCCCGGCTCCGGCGAGGAAGGTCTACCATTAGAAACGGGCGCGTGTCACAAGGCTGAGGGCGTGAGGTATCCGGATCGATGAAGAAGCCGTCTCTCTAAAGGAGGGGCAGAATCCGGATTGCCGCATCCTACTCGATATGGCTCGTGATCTCCGCCGCACGTTCCAGGATCAGGTCGGCGCCGGCCTCCAGAAGATCGGAGGCGGCGGAGTAGCCCGTCAGCACCCCGACCGACAGCGCACCCACCGCCTTGCCGACCCGGATGTCCATGGGGTGATCCCCGACCATGGCGGACTTCGAGGGATCCTCGTCCAGGATGCCCAGCACCGTGCGGATGTGATCGGGGTGGGGCTTGACCCGCTCCGCGTCGCTTCGGGTCACGACGGCCTCGCTGTAGCGGCCGATGTCGGGGAAGACGGCTGTGACCGCCTCGAGGCAGTTGCGGGTGAGGATCCCCCGCTTGACCCCCCGCCGCCGCAGTTCCGCCAGCATCTCCCTGACGCCCGGGAACAGGGCGCTGCGTTCGGCCCCCGCCAGTTCCCGGTCGGTCACCAGCTGCAGCGCGCGACCGGCGAAGTCTCCCTCCCGGCCCGGCGCACGGCGGCCGATGCGCCGCCGGATCTCGGCGATCATCTCCAGGACGAAGAGCCCCTCCAGGCCGTCATCCGAAATCCCGTAGGACGCGGCCAGGCCGAGGATGTCGAGGCGCATGGCCTTGAAATCGACGTTCAGGAGCGCCAGGGTCCCGTCGAAGTCGAAGACCACGGCTTTGAGGGTCAGGGTGCGTCGTTGGTGCATGGCGTCCGCCTTGCCTCACGGGGAGGGCGGCCCGTGATTGCCCGTCGCGTAGTCCGGCCGGAGAAACTTGCGGATCACGCGGTTCGAGTTTACCGCGGGCAGGGTGAACCCGAAGGCGATGTCGAGGAATTTCAGGACAATCGACAGGGTGGCGCCCCAGAGGACCTCCTCGTGCCCCCCCGGCGGCGTGTAGAGAAAGCACGGGAAGTTCCGCACGGGCTCCACCTCGCGGCGGAAGGGCACGACCGACTCGATCTCGACGGTCAGGGTGCCGTACCGCTCCCGGTCGAACAGGGCCGTCAGGGGGATCTCGATGACCCGTTCCACCTCCCGGTTGGGCCGAAACGTCCAGTCCTTCCGCACGAGACCCACGACGGGGAAGATGACGCGGGAAAAGACATAGAGCTCCTGCGAGGGCAATGCGCCGAGGAAGCGGACGTTGAGCGGGTTGATCCGGATCTCCTCCCAGGCTTCCCGCAGGGCGTTGGTCAGAAACAGGCTGATGTGATCCAGGGTTTTCCCCCCCCGCGCCTTCGCCAGCGATCGGGGCCTGCCCCGGAGAATCGGCGTGAGGCCCGATGCGACGAGGTGCCGCAGCAGGCGGTCCGCCGCGGGGTGCAGCATGCCGCCCGGGCAGCTCAGATCGCCGGGCTGAGGGACGAGGGAGGATCGCTTGATGAGCTGCAGCACGAACCCGCCTGCCGACCCGGCCGCCTCGCGGTGGTGGAGCAGAAGGATCACGCCGGCGGCAAGCCAGCGGTCGGCGGATCCGTTGCGGCTACGGATGAAATCGACCCGTTCCTCGTAGTCGATGGGGGCATTGCCCAGGCGGTCAATGATTTGCTCGACGACCCCGTTGGGGTCCGCCAGTTCGGGGATCGGCATTCCAAACTCCCATTGCGCCTACCTTATACCATTTCCGACGTTGCAACAAGGAGCTTCCCCGGGGAAAACGGCAGGGCGGGGGTCAGGCTTCTCCCGAGCCGCGCCGGATCGTTTCCTCCATCAGCCCCTCGAACCACACCCGCAGGCGCAGGTCCTGGAGGAACCCGCAGTGTCCCCCGTATCGCTCGACGAGCACACGGAGACGATCGTTTCCCCGGAGGGCGCGGAAATCGTCGACGGGGATGACGGGGTCGTCCTCGGCGGCCAGGATCGTGACGTCGACGGCCAGGCGCGAGAAATCGGCGCCGGCGAGCGTGTAGGTCCGGAAATAGTCTTGAACGTCCCGGAAGGGGGTATAGCGAGGGATGACGCGCTCGGTGATCGCCATGCAGCTCTTGAGGCCCATCACGTCGTCGAAATCGTACAGACCGGGAAACAGCCGCTGCTTGATGCCCAGCGAGCGCTTCCACTTCCGCACGAAATAGTCGCGGTAGACGAAGAGGCCGCCGTCGATGGCATGGGTGGCTTTCAACGGGTCCAGGACGGGGCTCACGGCGATGATGTTCCTGAGTCGGCCGGCCTGGTTGTGGGCGAGGCGCAGGGCGATCCGGAGACCGAAATTTCCGCCCAGCGAGAACCCGACGAGGTGGCAGGGCCGATCGCCGGCCCTGGCGACGATGTCGAGAACGGCCGCGAAGACTTCCTCGATCCGGGCGCTGTGGAACACCCCCTCGTTGAGGTGGTGGCTTGGGCCGTGATCCCTCAGGTTGAGGCGGAAGACGTCATGGCCGCCGAGGAAAAAGCGCCGGCCCGTCGTGAGCATGTACGTCGAATCGGAGCTTCCCTCCCAGCCGTGCAGCAGGATGACGAGGCCGCGGCTGCGGCCCTGCGGCTGGGCCGTGCTGTACCCCAGGAGCCGCACCCCCCGGCCCGCGTCGACCAGGGTCGGCTCGGATCGATCGCGAAGGGGGTTTTCGCCCCACGCCCGGATCTTGAGGCTGGCCAGGATCGTCTGCAGGTGGGGGTTGCGGAGAGGGAAGGCCGGCGTGAAGGGGCCCGGCGGGCCCGGGGCCGACGTGAATCGAGTGACGTATCCCATGGCCATGGGATACCAAAAAAGAAGGTTCTTTCAAATATCTATTTTCCCTGTGGTATAATCCGCAGCCGTGATGGTCCACGACGGGCGGGACACAGGTGGGAAGCGCAGGCCGGCGAGGCGTTACTGGCGCCATGCCGTCGGCTGGCCCCTGCTCGTGCTCGGCCTCGTGGGGCCGGCGCTGCCGTTTCTCCAGGGGATCCTGTTCATCGTCGTCGCCCTGACCGTCCTGGCCCCGGAGGTCCCGGCGCTGAGGCGCCTCGTCGCCGCGCTGCGGAAAGGCTACCCGGCCGTGTTCGAAAAGGCCGCGGCCATCAAGAGGGGCCTGAAGCGGCGGTTCGGTCAACCCTGACCGTCACGGCCCGTTTGGACAAAAGGACCTTGAATCCGGCATCATTCGATGCTAAAGAAACTGGGCCGGCCAACCGGCCGGCAAGGAGAAACGGGATGAAGAAAGTGATCGGTATCGCCCTGGCGATCGTGCTGTCCGTGGCCGTCGTGTCCGCCCCCGGGGCGCAGCAGACGAAGAAGATCGCCATATTGCCCTTTGCGGTCAACAGCAGCGAAAACATCAACTACATCCGCGACGGGATCTGGGACATGCTCATTTCCCGCGTGACCGTCAGCGGCAAGACGGACGTCTTGAGCAAGACGACCGTCCTCGAGTCCTTGGGCAAGGGACAGGGCAGGGAGCTGGCGCAGGCCGACGTGTCGGCGATCGGCAAGAGGCTCGGTGCCGACTATGTGGTCTGGGGCAGCATCACCAAGATCGGCGACAGCCTGAGCCTGGACGGGAAGCTCCTGGACGTGGCATCGGGCCAGTCCCCGGTGACGCTCTACGAGCAGACCCGCGGCATGAACGAGGTGATCCCGAAGATCGGCGACTTCTCACAGAGGATCCGCTCCCACGTGACGGGGGAGGCGACTGCGACGGCCGCGGCTGCAGCTCCGGCGCCTGCCGCGACGCCGGCACCGGCCGCCGCAGCGGCGGCGGGGGCCGCAGCGGGGACATCCGCCGCGGCTGGGGCCGCTCAGAGCCGGGAGACCGACATCGTAACGGGCATGCGCAAGGGGAAGACGACCTACACGGGGATCATCAACCCGGATTTCATCATGACGCCCGATGCCCCCGGCAAGAAGGGCTTCTGGATGAGCCCGAAATACGGGACCGAGTTCAAGGGGCTCGACATCGGCGACGTCAACGGCGACGGCCTAAACGAGATCGTGGTCATCGACAACAGCAACTTGATCGTATATCAGAAAAAGGGAAATGAATTCAAGCAGTTGAAGAAGATCACAGGAGGAACGTACGATACCTATCTCGGGGTGGACATCGCCGATGTCAACGGCAACGGGATCCCCGAGATCTTCGTGACCAGCATCAACAGGCAGACGATCGATTCCTTCGTCGTCGAATACCGGAACGGCAACTACGAGGTCATCGCCAAAAACCTGCCCTACATGATGAGGGTGATCAGCACCTCGGGATCGGCGAGACTGCTCGGGCAGATCCTGTCGAGCGACCCGCGGAACCCGTTCATCAATCCGATCCATGCCGTGACCTGGGAAAACGGAAAGTACGCCCTGGGCGAGAAAGTGATGATTCCCGCCGGCCTGTCCGTCTACGGGCTCACCCTGGCCGCCGTCGACGGGACGAACGCGGAACGGGTGCTGACGTTCGACGAGAACGACTACCTGCGCATCTACGAGAAGACGGACAAGCTGCTGATCCATCTCAAGACCCTCAGGGGCGCCAGCGAGCTGATCTGGCGAAGCGACGAACAATTCGGGGGCAGCAACAACATCTTCAAGCCGGCCTTCGCCGCGGGGACGCGCAGCAAGGTGGAGGCGCCGGACGCCATCTACATGAACCCCCGGATCCTGACCTACGATCTGAACAAGGACGGCAAGCAGGAAGTCATCGTGGTCAAGAACATCTCCGCCATGGCGCGGGTCCTGAAAAACATGCCTCTCTTCACGTCGGCGGAGGTCTACAGCCTCGAATGGGACGGCATCGGGCTGGCCGAGCTCTGGCGGACCCGCAAGATCAACGGCTACGTGGCCGACTACCAGATCCGCGACATCGACAACGACGGCCAGGACGAGATCGTGCTGGCGCTGGTGCTCTCCGTGGGGCCCACGATCAAGACGAACAGCTGCCTCGTGGCCTACAAATTGACGCCGCAGGCCCAGCCGTAAGGCCGACGGGGCGGCGAGGCCCGACGCTTGACAATTCGGGAAAAGTAGGGTAATTACGTCACTCTTTTTCGAGGCGGCGTAGCTCAGTCGGTTAGAGCATGCGGCTCATATCCGCAGTGTCCGGGGTTCAAGTCCCTGCGCCGCCACCAGAAAACACGAAAAGCCCGGTTGCGAGCCGGGCTTTTTCTTTGCCCGACACGACGCTGTCCGGCGGATCCGGTAGGCGGCGGAAGGCCTCGGGGGGGAAGGGGAAGGGATGGAATCGGATCGGGGGCTCGGCGCGATCGACACCGTGCTTTTCGATTTCGGGGGCGTTCTGGCCGACGAGGGGTTTCGGGACGGCCTGGCCGCCATCGGACGGCTGAGCGGCCTCGACGCGGAGGAGGTCGTCCGCAGGGGACACGAACTCGTCGTGACGACCGGCTACGTCACGGGACGGGTCGGGGAGGGCTGCTGGTGGGAGTCCCTGCGCGCAGCGTCAGGGATCCGCGGTGAGGCAGAGCGCCTGCGCAGCGAGATCCTCGAGCGGTTCACCCTCCGGCCGCGGATGCTCGAAGGCGTCGGGCGCCTCAGGGAGCGGGGATTCACCGTGGGCATCCTGAGCGACCAGACCAACTGGCTCGACGAGCTGGACGGCCGGCACGGCCTCTACGGTCGGTTCGACTACGTCTTCAACAGCTACCACATGGGCAAGAGCAAGAACGACCCGGGCCATTTCGACGATGTGCTGAAACTGCTCAACCGGCAGGGGAGGCAGGTGCTGTTCATCGACGACAGCGCAGGCCATGTCGACCGGGCACGCAACAGGGGCTGGGCGGCCATGCTCTTCCGGAACGAAGGGGACGTGCTGCAGGCGATGTCCCGGCTCCGCGAGGGCCCATCGCCCGGGACGATCGCGTGAAGCGGAGAAAACTCTGGATTCCATCCGGTCGGGCGTGATAACATCGCACCCGGTTTCCGGTCCGACATCCCCTCATCGAGGCGTCATGATCCCGAGATACTCGCGCAAGGAAATGGAAGACATCTGGAGCCCGCAGAACCGGTTCCGGAAATGGCTCGATATCGAGCTGCTCGTCTGCGAGGCCCTGGCCGCCAGGGGGGAGATCCCCCGCAAGGCGCTCCGCACCATCAAGGCCAGGGCGGGGTTCGACGTGGAGCGGATCGACGAGATCGAGCGGACCGTCAAGCACGACGTCATCGCCTTTCTGACCAGCGTCGCCGAGCACGTGGGGCCCGATTCGCGGTACATCCACATGGGGCTGACCTCCTCGGACATCCTCGACACCTCCCTGGCGCTGCTGCTGAAGGAGGCGTCGGGCATCCTCCTGGCCGACATCGACGGCCTGCTGGCCATCCTGAAACGGAAAGCCCTTCGATACCGGAAGACGCTCATGATCGGCCGGACCCACGGGATCCACGCGGAGCCGGTGACCTTCGGGCTGAAGATGGCCCTCTGGCACCAGGAGATGCAGAGAAACCGCGAGCGCCTCATCCGCGCCCGTGACGCCGTGGCCTGCGGGAAGATCTCGGGGGCCGTGGGGACCTTCGCATTCGTGGACCCGGCCGTCGAGGAGTACGTCTGCCGGAAGCTGGGCCTGACGCCCGAGCCCGTGGCGACCCAGATCGTTCAGCGCGACCGCCACGCCGAATTCTTCGCGACCCTCGCCCTGATCGCCTCGTCGCTCGAGAAGTTCTCCGTCGAGATCCGCCACCTCCAGCGCACCGAGGTGCGCGAGGCGGAGGAGTACTTCTCGCCGGGGCAGAAGGGGTCCTCCGCGATGCCCCACAAGCGAAACCCCGTCCTGTCGGAGAACCTCTCGGGCCTGGCGCGGCTGATGCGGGGCTACGCCCTTGCGGCCATGGAGAACATCGCCCTGTGGCACGAGCGCGACATCAGCCACTCCTCCGTCGAGCGCGTGATCGCGCCGGATGCGACGATTCTGCTGGACTTCATGCTCAAACGGTTCTCGGGGCTCGTCGAGAACCTCGTCGTCTACCCCGGGCGCATGATGGAGAACCTCCGCCTGACCCGCGGGGTCATCTTCTCGCAGCAGATCCTGCTGAAGCTCATCGAGAAGAAGATGACCCGGGAAGAGGCCTATGCCGTGGTCCAGGAGAACGCCATGCGGGCCTGGCAGGAAGGACTCGAGTTCAAGGACCTGCTGACGGCCGACGAACGGGTCCGGTCCGTCGTCGACGGAAAGGAGATCGAGGCGGTCTTCCGGCTGGAGAACTTCCTGGAACACGTGGATTACATCTTCGATCGGGCCTTCGGGGGGAAACGGCGTCACGAGGACCGGAAGAGCAGGGGGTAGGAGAAGCGGAGCACGTGCGGCAAAGCCGCATCCGGCCCGGTTCGCCCGTCCGCTCTTCCTCGCTTCCGATCTTCCGAGGTTCCTTCCGGTCAGCGCCTCACGATCGTGTCGCGCTGCCAGTAGCGGTCGTCCCGATCGGGATAATCCAGGTTGTAGTGCAGGCCCCGGCTCTCCTTGCGCAGCATGGCGCAGGTGACGATGAGGTTCGCCACGACCGAAAGATTGCGCAGTTCGAGCAGGTCCCGGGTGATCTTGAAGCTCCAGTAGTAGTCCTGGATCTCCTGGGCGATGAGCTCCATCCTCTTCTTGGCTCTCTCGAGCCGTTTGTTGGACCGCACGATCCCGACGTAATTCCACATGCATCGCCGGATCTCGTCCCAGTTGTGCTCGATGACGATGGATTCGTCGCTCTCGGTGGCGCTGCCCGAATACCATTCGGGGACCGTCAGGTCCTCCTCGGCGGTCCCGCGGAACAGCTCCCCGATCCGCTCGTAGACCCGGTGGGCGAAGACGACGCACTCCAGCAGGGAGTTGCTGGCCAGGCGGTTGGCCCCGTGGAGTCCCGTGCAGGCCACCTCGCCCGCCGCAAAGAGCCTGTCGATGCTGGTCTCCCCGTGCTCGTTCACCACGACGCCCCCGCAGAGGTAGTGGGCGGCGGGGACGACGGGGATCGGCTCCCGGGACATGTCGATCCCGTACTGGAGGCAGCGGTGGAAGATGGTGGGGAAGCGATCCATCAGGTAGCCCCGGTCCCGGTGGGTGATGTCGAGCAGCACGCAGTCCTCGCCGGACTTCTTCAGCTCGATATCGATGGCCCTCGCGACGACGTCCCTCGGCGCGAGGCTCTTCAGGGGGTGGTACTTCTCCATGAAGGTCGCGCCGCTCTTGAGTTTCAAAACGGCCCCCTCGCCGCGTACGGCCTCGCTGATGAGAAAGGATTTCGCCTCGGGGTGGTAGAGGCAGGTCGGGTGGAACTGGATGAATTCCATGTTGGCGATCAGCGCGCCGGCGCGCCACGCCATGGCGATGCCGTCGCCCGTGGCGATGTCGGGGTTCGTGGTGATGAGGTAGACTTTGCCGGCACCGCCCGAGGCCAGCACCGTGAAACGCGCCCGGAAGGTGTCGACGCGGTCGTGGTCGATGTCGAAGACGTAGGCGCCGAGGCAGCGGTCGCGCTCTTCGCGGGCAAGGGACCTGCGGCCCCGGATCTTCGATTCCAGGATGAGGTCGATGGCCAGGGAATTTTCGTAGATCCGCACGTTGGGCAGGGACCGCGTCTTGTCGAGAAGGGCCCGCTCGATCTCCCGGCCCGTGGAGTCGGCCGCGTGGAGGACCCTGCGACGGGAATGGCCCCCCTCCTTGCCGAGATCGAAGGGGGATTGGTCCCCCGATCTGCGCGAGAACTCGACGCCCCACTCGATCAGCTCGGCGATCCGCTCGGGGCCTTCGCGCACGACGAAGCGGACCACGTCCTCCCGGCACAGCCCCGCCCCGGCCCTCAGGGTGTCCCCGATGTGCAGCTCGAAGCTGTCGTCGGTGTCCGTCACGGCCGCGATCCCGCCCTGGGCGTAGTTCGTCGAGGACTCCGTGGCGTTTTTCTTCGTGATGACGGCCACGGAACCGAGCCGGGAGGCCTTGATCGCGAAGCTCAGGCCCGCCAGGCCGCTACCGATGACCAGAAAGTCCGTCTTGATGTCCATCGTCCCCAACGCCTCCCGTGACTCCCTTATACGCGTTTGATGCTTTAAATCAAAGAGAAAATGTGATAGAAACCAGTGCCATGCTGGTACTCGGAATCGAGTCCTCCTGCGACGAGACGGCGGCGGCCGTGCTGCAGGACGGGCAGACCCTGTTGTCGAACGTCATCGCCTCGCAGATCCGCATTCACGAAAGGTACGGCGGCGTCGTCCCCGAGATCGCGTCGAGGAAGCACGTGGAGGTCATCGTCCCCGTCGTCCTCGAGGCCCTCGAGAAGGCGGGCGTCCCGCTCGAGGCGATCGAGGGGATCGCCGTGACGCGCGGGCCCGGCCTGGTGGGCTCGCTGCTCGTCGGCCTGTCCATGGCCAAGGCCCTGGCCCTGGCCAGACAGATCCCCTTCGTCGGCGTCAACCACCTCGAGGGCCACGTCGCCTCGGCGTTTCTCGCCGACGAGAAGCCCTCGTTTCCCTTCATCGCCCTTGTCGTGTCGGGCGGGCACACGAACCTCTACGTCGTCCGGGACTTCGGCAGCATGCGCCTGGTGGGCCAGACGCGCGACGATGCGGCCGGCGAGGCCTTCGACAAGGCGGCGAAGCTGCTCGACATCGGCTACCCGGGGGGTGTCGTGATCGACCGGCTGGCGCGGTCGGGAAACCCGGGGGCACTGGCCTTCCCGAGATCCATGCGCGAGAGCCTGGAGTTCAGCTTCAGCGGGGTCAAGACGGCGCTGCTGACCTGGACGAAAAAGCGCGGGCGGCCACCGGCCCCCGAGGAGATCCCCGACGTCGTGGCGAGCTACCAGGAAGCCATCGTGGACGTCCTGGTGGAGAAGACGCTCCGGGCCGCCGAGATGCAGTCCATCGGGCAGGTGGCCGTCGTGGGAGGCGTCGCGGCCAACAGCCGCCTGCGGGCCCGGTTCCAGGAGGACGCCCGGCAGAAGGGGATCCGGGTGTTCATCCCGCCCCCCGTCTTCTGCACGGACAATGCGGCCATGATCGCCGTCGTGGGCCATCACGAGCTGGCCCGCGGGCGGAGAGACCCCTTCGACCTCAACGCGCTGTCCCGCTGGCCCGTGGACACCCCTTGAGCCCATGGCGATCCAAGACCGGATCCGCGAGTTCCACAACCGGTTTCTGAGCCTCGGCGGCGCGCCGGAGGAGATCGCCCGCGCGATGGCCCTGGGGGTCTTCATCGGCGTGACCCCGACCATCCCCTTCCACACGGCCCTGATCATGGTCAGCTGCCTGGCGCTGAGGCAGAACATCACGGCGGCGATCCTGGGCGCAACGATCATCTCGAATCCGCTCACGATCCCCCTTCTCTACCTCGCAGAGTACGAACTGGGCGTCCTCGTGATGGGCGTGCCGGCAAACCCGTTCTCCGTGCCGAATTACGACATCCTGACGATCCTGGAGATCGGCCTGCACATCCTCTACCCCCTGCTGGCCGGCGGGCTGCTGCTGGCCGCCGCGGTCGCGTTGCCCTCCTATTTCCTCACCCGTCAGGCCGTCGTCAGGATGAGAGCCCGCCATGCAGAGCCCGCTGAGCCTTCTCCGTAAGCACGGCATCCGGCCGCGCAAGCGGCTCGGCCAGTGCTTCCTGTGCGATCCCAACATCCTCGAGAAGATCGTCCGGATCGCCGAGGTCCGCGACACGGACACCGTCGTAGAGATCGGCTCCGGCATCGGGGTGCTCACGGCTCTGCTGGCACGCCGGGCCCGTCGCGTGATCGCGCTGGAGGTGGACCGGCGGCTCGTCGACGTCCTGCAGGCGGAACTCGGGGGGACGCGCAACGTCGAGATCGTCCACGGGGACGTCCTCGCCTTCGACTTCGCATCGGCCCGTCCCGATCGCGAAGACGGGAAGGGACGGATCATCGTCGTCGGCAACGTCCCCTACAACCTGTCGAGCCCGATCGTGCTGCGGCTGCTCGAATACCGCGACGCCATCGAGCGGGCCGTCCTGATGCTCCAGCGCGAGGTGGCCGAGCGCCTGGCGGCCCCGCCGGGAACGAAGGACTACGGGCCCCTGACCGTCGCCGTCGCACTCTACACCCGCCCGCGGCTGGACACCCGGGTCCCGGCCAGCTGCTTCAGCCCCCGGCCCGACGTGGAATCCCGCCTCATCCGCCTGGACATGCTGGCGGAGCCCCTGTGCCGGGTGGACGACCCGGCGCTGTTCCGGCATGTCGTCCGGGGCGCGTTCGCGAAGCGGCGCAAGACGCTGCTCAACAACCTCCGGGACGCGGACCTGCCCGTCTCGCGGGATGCGATCCCGTCCCTGCTGGATGCCCTCGGGATCGACGGGACGCGTCGCGCCGAGACGCTTTCCGTCCGGGAATTCGCCTTCCTGAGCAACGGGATCGGCAGGGGACAAAACCCTTGACAACCCGCCCGGCTTCTGTTAATAGGGGGCCGCACCGCTTGGATCCCCTTGTGGGACTGGGACGGAGGGTTCACGCTCGAGAACTGCCTTGCTTTCCACAGCCTCCCGTCCAGCGCGGCGAGGCTTTTTTTGTGCCCGGGGGCCGGTCATGATCGTCATCGAGAAAGCCGCAGAGATGCAGCGTTACGCCGAGTCGCTGAGGCGGCAGGCGAAGCGGATCGCCTTTGTCCCGACCATGGGGTTTCTCCACCGGGGCCACCTGCGCCTGATGGAGGAGGGAAGGAAACGGGGCGACTGCCTCGTGACGAGCATCTACGTCAACCCGACCCAGTTCGGCCCCAAGGAGGATCTCGCCAAGTACCCCCGCGATTTCGACATGGACTACCGTCACTGCCAGCAGGTGGGGGTGGACGTGATCTTCTACCCGTCCGACGGCGAAATGTACCCGCCGCACTACCAGACCTACGTCGATCTCGAGGGCGTGACGCAGAACCTCTGCGGACTGTCGAGGCCCGGTCACTTCCGCGGCGTGGCCACGGTCTGCGCGAAGCTCTTCAACCTCGTGAAGCCCCACGTGGCGGTCTTCGGGAAGAAGGATTTCCAGCAGCTCGTCGTCATCAGGAGGATGGTCGCCGATCTGAACATGGACCTGGAGATCGTGGGGCTCGACACGGTGCGCGAGCCCGACGGGCTCGCCATGAGCTCCCGGAACACCTACCTGAAGCCCGAGGAGCGGGAATCGGCCCTGAGCCTGAGCCGGGGCCTGAAGATGGCCAAGGGGATGTACGACAAAGGCGAGCGGGACGCGGCGGTCCTCATCGGCGCCGTAAGCCGCTTCATCGCCGGGCATCCCCACGCGACGATCGATTACGTCAAGATCTGCGACACGACGACGATGCGGGACGTGGAGCGCCTGGACGGGGAGAGCGTCATGGCGCTGGCCGTGCGCGTCGGGGCGGCGCGCCTGATCGACAACTACGTGTTCGGAGAGCCCTGGAGCGACTGACGACCCGGGGAGGGGAAAACACCGCAGACCGCATGAGGGGGAGACCATGCAGCGCATCCTGCTCAAGTCGAAGATCCACCGCGCGACGGTGACGGACGCCGACCTGAACTACGAGGGGAGCATCACGATCGACGAGGGCCTCATGCAGAAGGCCGATCTCGTCCCCTTCGAGAAGGTGGCGATCTACAACGTCTCCAACGGAGAGCGCTTCTCGACCTACGTGATCAAGGGGAAGAAGAACTCCGGCGTGATCTGCCTCAACGGGGCGGCCGCCCGGAAGGTCTCGAAGGGGGACCTCGTCATCATCGCGAGCTATGTCGCGGTCGAGGACGCCGAGTCGAAGGGCTGGGTCCCGAAGTGCGTCCACGTGGACGGAAAGAACAGGGTCAAGAAATAGCGTCATCGCCGATTCCGCGGATCATCCGGGCAAAGCGTCTCGAACCTTTGCCCTTTTTTTATGGGGGGGCTCCCTGCATGAAACACCGGATCAAGAACATCTTTCTCGCCGGCCTCGCCGTCACGGTGCCCATCGGGCTGACGATCTACGTCCTGCTGTTCCTGATCGACCTGATGGACGGCCTGCTCCGCGTGATCCCCGCGGCCTTCCACCCCGACGCCCTGCTGGGGTTCCGCATCCCGGGGCTGGGCGCGGCGGCGACGGTTCTCCTGGTCTTCGCCGCCGGCCTCGTCACGACGAGCTATGCGGGCGGACGGCTGTTCCGTCTGGCCGACGCCCTCGTCGAGCGGATCCCCCTGGTCCGGGGCATCTACCAGGCCATCAAGCAGATCGTGCAGACCATGGTGAGCAAGGAGGGGCAGAGCTTCAAGCGGGTGGTCCTCGTGGAGTTCCCCCGGCAGGGGCTCTACACGGTGGCCTTCGTGACCGGCCCCACGGCGGGCGAGCTCCGCGGGAAG
>Ga0209201_1000057_pt1 | contig 170851 bp, 168 predicted proteins | sample AD_UKC055_MetaG_FD_184411 | JGI IMG/M metagenome (GOLD analysis project Ga0209201, IMG submission 184411) | Active sludge microbial communities of municipal wastewater-treating anaerobic digesters from USA - AD_UKC055_MetaG (SPAdes) (version 2) | ecosystem: Engineered > Bioreactor > Anaerobic... | reverse complement strand
AAGGCTTTAAAGTGGCCATCACAGCCTGTATGAGAAAGATCCTGATCATCCTCAATACGATGATCAAAAACAACACGTATTGGAAATATGCTTAGTTAATTACCTTGACTCGAAACACAGTTGCTCAAAACTGGAGCGGGCCTCCGGCCCGGGACCTTTCATGCGCGTTGCCATGTATTACAACAATCGTAACGTCCGGCTCGAGGAGATGCCTGTCCCGGGGATCGGTCCGGGCGAAATCCTCGTGAAGGTCATGGCGAGCGGGATATGCGGCAGCGATGTCATGGAGTGGTACCGCATCCAAAAGGCGCCGCTGGTGCTGGGTCACGAGATCGCGGGAGTCATCGAGGAAACCGGTGACGGTGTCGATAAATATCGGGTTGGTGACCGCGTATTCGTGTCCCACCATATTCCCTGCAACACCTGTCACTATTGCCTGAGAGGATACCAAACGGCCTGTGAAACCCTCCACACGACGAACTATGACCCGGGGGGCTTTGCGGAGTATATCCGCGTCCCCCGAATCAACGTGGACCGCGGCGTCTTTCTGCTGCCTGAAGAGGTGACCTTCGAACAGGGGGTGTTCATCGAACCTCTTGCCTGCGTGGTTCGCGGGCAGAGAATCGCCGGGCTCCAGCCGGGTCAGAGTGTCCTCATCCTGGGAAGCGGCATATCCGGCCTGCTTCATCTGCTTCTGGCCAGGGCGCTCGGGGCGGGGCGAATCTTCGCGACGGACGTGAGCCCGTACCGCCTCGATGCCGCCAGACGGATGGGTGCCGATGCCGTTTTTAATGCCTCCGAAGATATCTCGGCGAGGCTGCGTGAAGCCAATGAAGGCCGGCTGGCGGAACTGGTCGTTGTCTGCACGGGGGCCCTCCCGGCCTTCAGGCAGGCCCTCCGGTCCGTAGACCGGGGTGGGACGGTGCTCTGTTTTGCGACCACGGAGCCGGGTGTTGATCTTCCCGTGCCCATCAACGAATTCTGGCGAAACGAAATCAAGCTCACGCCCTCTTACGGGAACAGCCCCCTGGACGCCATGGAAACCATAGAACTTTTGAGGAAAAAGCGCGTACCCGTGGAAGCATTGGTGACTCACCGGCTGGGGCTTTCTGAAACGGGTCTCGGTTTCCGGCTCGTGGCGGGGGCCGATCGATCCATCAAGGTGATTATCGAACCTTTCCGGTGAAGCGGGCATCCCGGGGCTTGCACTTCAGGGATGTTCCGGAGGACTGAGCGGGGAGATTGACAGTCAGGAAAAAACGATTAATTTATCCGCGGGTGTAATTTCAGTCCCAATGCCGTCAGAAGTATTTGGTGTCCGACTCGAGAAAAGGAGGAAGAGGCAGTGAAAAGAGGCCTTTCCGTCGCGGGCAAGGAAGCGGGGTTTGCAGGTCACCTGAGGGTCCGGCAGGCCCGGGGAACGGATTTTGAGACCCTTCGCCGCTGGGTCGGTGAGGGCGGGAGCCCCTCAATTCGGATGACGGGAGAGCTGTTCGCGCCAGGCGGCCGTTCTCACGATTTTGAAGAGACACTGAACAGGAAAGTCCTTCATCTCATCATCCTGGAAAAGTATGAGTCGGGAAAGTGGTTTTCCCTGGGAGCGGTGATTGCGAACCGAATGGGCGACATTCATCTGGTCCTGGACCCTTCCTTCAGGGGGAGGGGACTCTCCGTTCCTGCGATTCGCGCGGCCGTCGGATATCTCTACGAATACCCCCTCGTGGAATTGAAGGCCCCTGTCGAGTCGGGTGATGAGGTTTCCAGGAGGGCTTTCGAAGAGGCGGGGTTCACCTGCCGGGGGCTGAAGTCCCTGGAGGGAGTGACCTGCCTCGAGTATGTCCGGCAGATGAAGGTTCACTGTCCCATTTACAATGTGTTTATCTAGGCCCCGTTACGCGCCGGGGCGCAGCGGGCATCTTCAAAGGAACCTCGAATTACTTTATGTCGCTCTTTCTGATTTCCTTCTTTCTGATCTACGGTGGTATTCACCTTTATGCCTATCTGAAGTTAAGAACGGCTGCGGCAACGGGACCGCTCGCCAACCTGCTGATCATCCTCTTCATGGTTTTCATGGTCCTGGCGCCCGTCCTGGTGCGCGTGGCGGAGAGGCAAGGCTTTGACCCGGCCGCACATGTTCTTTCCTGGATCGGTTACGTGTGGATGGGTTTCCTCCTGCTGTTTTTCTCCGCGTCCATCCTGTTCGATCTTTATCGGTTTCTCCTGTGGGCAGGCGGATGGGTCGCAAGAAAAGATCTCTCCTATCTCGCGCCCGCCTATCGGTTTTCTTTCTATGTTCCCCTCGCATTGTCGATCGTCCTTTGTCTCTACGGGTACTTCGAAGCGTTGAATATTCGTGTCGAGCGGGTGGTACTGAAGTCTCCCAAGATCCCCGAGAGCCTGGGGAAGGTGACGGTCGCCCAGATTTCCGATGTTCACCTGGGCCTCATCGTTCGTCAGGGGCGCCTGGAGAGAATCCTGGGGAAAGTCAGGGAATCAAACCCCGATGTTCTCGTCTCGACGGGGGATCTCGTCGACGGCCAGATCAATAAGCTCGAAAGCCTTGCGGACATGTTCGGGCGGATACAGCCGCGATTCGGAAAATACGCCGTGACGGGGAACCATGAGTATCACGCGGGCCTCGAGCAGGCCCTGGCCTTCACCGAGAAAGCGGGCTTTACGATCCTCCGGGGGGAGGGGCGCACGGTGGCAGGCCTGATCAATATTGCCGGGGTGGATGACCCGGCCGGCCTCGGCTTCCGCCGTGTCCGGAGTGCGCAAGAGAGAGAAATCCTTTCGAGCCTGCCGCAGGATAAATTCACGCTTTTTCTGAAACACAGACCCCGTGTGGATGGGGACGCCCTTGGTTTCTTCGACCTCCAGGCTTCGGGTCACACCCACAACGGACAGATCTTTCCTTTTACCCTGCTCATACGGATGGTCTATCCGGAAAACAGCGGGCTGACGCCGCTCGGACATTCCTTCCTTTACGTGAGCAGGGGCACGGGGACCTGGGGCCCCCCCATTCGTTTTCTCGCACCGCCTGAAGTGACGATCTTCGAAATCCGGCATGACGGGGCGCCCCGTTGAGCAATCTAAGCCGCATCGCGGCCTTGCCCGGCGGTTCATCCTGATATATAGAAAAAAGACGGCAGGTTGAAATAGAGGGTGACATGACAGCAGTTTCTCTGTCCGAGGAAGATCTTCGGGAGATTCTCGAGAGGGGGATCGGAGAAGGGGAGGTCCGCAGGCAGATCGGCATTTTTGAAAGGGGCGTGAAACCGGTCCTGCTGGAACGGCCCGCGACGGTGGGCGACGGCATCATCCGTGTTTCAGCGCATGAACGGGAGGAACTCCTCGCGCTGCATGAAAGGGCAGCGGGCGACGGGCGGATGTTGAAATTCGTGCCCGCGTCCGGCGCGGCCTCTCGAATGTTCAAAGACTGGCACGGCTGCCACCGGAGCGGGCGTTTTGATACGATAGGGCAGGAGACCTCCTTTCTCCGCGACCTGCCCAAGTTCGCCTTCTACGGTGATCTCAAGGACGCGGCGGCCCGTGACGGCCGGGCTCTGGAGACCATGATCCGCGACGGGAAGTGTAGCGACATTCTCGAGTACATCCTCACGCCGAAGGGTCTCCACTACGCCTGGTTGCCCAAGGCCCTCTTGAAATTCCATTCCTATCCCGGCAGACACCGCACGGCCATGGAGGAGCACCTCGTTGAAGCGGCCCTCTATGTGCAGGACAGGAAAAAAATCTGCCGTATTCACTTCACCGTGTCGGGAGAACATGAAACGCGATTCCGGGAGGAAATCGAGCGGGTCAGGGACCATTACGAGGAACAATTCGGCGTCCGTTACGAGATTGCCGTTTCCATACAGCACCCCTCGACGGACACCATCGCCGTCGATCAGGAAAACCGGCCCTTCCGTGACCGGGAAGGGAAGATCCTGTTCAGACCGGGGGGCCACGGTGCCCTTCTTCGGAACCTCAATGCCATCGACGGGGATGTCATCTTCCTCAAGAACATCGACAATGTCGTTCCCGATCGCCTCAAGGCGCCGACGGTCCTCTATAAGAAAATTCTCGGCGGGTATCTGGTCAAGTTGCAGTCTGAAATCCACCGTCATCTGGGTAGGCTTGCCGCCGGGCACGCGGCCGACGGGGGTCTGTCCGATCTGGTCCGGTTTGCCCGTGAAAAACTCCTGCTCACCGTTCCCGGCGACTTCGAAAGACTCACGCCCCGGGAGCGCGAGGCATTCCTCTTTGAGAGACTGAACCGCCCCCTTCGGGTGTGCGGCATGGTCAAGAACGAGGGGGAGCCCGGCGGGGGACCCTTCTGGGTCCGAAGAGACGATGGAACCGCCGATCTCCAGATCATCGAAGAGGTGCAGGTTGACCCGGAATCAGAGGCACAGCGGAACATCTGGCTTTCCTCGACGCATTTCAACCCCGTGGATCTGGTTTGCGGCGTCAGGGATTACAGGGGAAGAAAATTCGACCTCCCCTCTTTCGTGGACTGGGGCGCCGTGTCCGTCTCTGAAAAATCCCACGAAGGGGGCGTGTTGAAGGCACTCGAATTGCCGGGGCTCTGGAACGGCTCCATGGCACGCTGGAACACTGTCTTTGTAGAGGTTCCTCTCGAGACTTTCAACCCCGTTAAGACGGCAGAAGACCTCCTGCGGCCTTCCCACCTGCCGGCCTGATGATGGTGATGAGCGGTTGGTGATGAGTTGTGAGAAAGGTCCCCGGATGAGAAGCATCTACGAAAAAAGTATTAGGAACGGATCAAACTATCTTCGTAGCGAACAGGGGGCAAAAACCATACAGACGCCGTATTGATTTATTCCTCTCGTATCCCTAAACTTACAATTTAGACTCCACCGTAAAATAATAACAGCCGCCTTTTCCCGGAGCTGCGTCGACGCAAAACCCCGTCGATAACATGGGGGGTGTTGAACATGATGAAACTGAAAAAGCGGGCGGGATTCACGCTCGTCGATTTGATCGCCGTTCTGGCCGTCCTGACCATTCTGGTCTCTTTGGCCATGCCGAAGTATTTGAGCATTCAGGACGAGGCGAGGCAAAAGGCTCCGCAAACGGCACTGGAGGCGGGGAAGAAACCGGCTGTCACGGTGTTCACGGAGGCCCATGCTTCGGTGAGAGCGGTGGACGTCATGGAAGAGGCCGCTACCGGGGATTCAATCGCCCCGTGGGTGAGCGCAGAAAAACAACGAGGCTACTGAAGCCGGTGTTCGCGACCCGAAGGTCCATTCCTCCCGAAGAGACGAAATCACCTGCACCCGAAAGACGACATGAAAAGCGGCTGGCTGAACAGCCGCTTTTTTTTATTTTATTTCCCTGCCTCGTGTCAGATCACGCGATCCTGGAAAGACTCTTTCGACGGGGCTTTCACCGTCAAAAGCCGTGTGTCCCGGCCGATTCGGCAGCGCACCACAATTTCGGCTTGCGGTGGAGCATCGCTGTAGGATGCGCAGATGCCGGCGGCCGCCTCCAGGGTCTTTTCGCCCCCGCCGTGGGGAACGAGACAGACCGGGCCGGGAAAATCCCGGACACCGATCACCGCGTCTTCAGGCCTTGACAGTTCCAGAAGCGCGTTGTTCTCCGCCTTTTTTCTACCCACGATGACCTTGGTCTTGTCGTCGAGCCGGATATGCCGCCCTATTTTCAAAAGTTCGACATCCCTGACCGGTGTTTCCTTTTCATGGGTGAAGAGGTCGCGCAGGCGCTTCGAGAACATGGGGTCCGTGAGGAGGCAGCCGCCGGCCGGGTTGGCGTAATCCGTGATACCGTAATGTATCGCCAGTTCCATCTGTCGCTTTCGTCCCCGGCCGTGGATGTCCAGCAGCCGCTCCCGGTCCACCTTGCCTTCTTTCTCAGGCAGTGTTGGCGGCAGGAGTTTAGCGGAAAGGGGCCTCAAAATATACGGTTCGTATCCGGCGTTCTTGGCTACCACGTGGAGCATCTGCTTGTTCTGGGACATCGGCCTCTGACCGAGCACTTCGCCGGAGATGATGAAATCAAAACCTCTTTCCTCCATCTGGCGCCCCGTGATCCTGAACATCAGGGTGTGGCAGTCGATGCAGGGATTCATGTTCCGGCCGTACCCGTAGCGGGGCGCCTTCACCATGGCCAGGTGCTCTTCAGCGATGTCGAGGATCAGGAGAGGAATTCCGACGCGCCGGGCCGCTTCTTCGGCCTTTCCGGCACCGAAAAAGGGGGTCGTGAACGTGACCCCCAGCACTTCGATCCCCTGATCCTGTATCACCTTGACGGCGATGGAGCTGTCCAGCCCTCCCGAAAAAAGGGCCAGGGCCTTTACGGGTTTTTTCAATACCGGATGAGTTTCGTTCCCCATGTCGCATTCACGTAACTGTAAATATCGCCGTCAAGGGCCGACGGCGTCAGGAAGAGTTCTCCCTCTGCGAGGTTCACACGTGTCGCCGGGATTCGGATCACCCAGCGGGGTTTTCCGTCTTTGCCGCCGGGGCCGCTGAAATCAAACGTGTCACTGTTAAAGGGATAGCCGAGGGCCGTGAGGGTCTTTTCGATGACCGCTTTTTTTTCGTCGTCCCATTTGACCATCACAACATCCATGCCTTTCCGCTTCAGGCTCTCCTGGAAGGGAGCCGGGAGTTCCCGGAGCGCGATGACGGCACCCTCCTTGCCGGGTCTTTCCACCAGGAAGTCCACTTTCGCGGACACGACCTTCGCGGGCGCCCCGGCTTCTGCCACCTTCACCCAGGCATCTCGCGAGGCGGTGAGTCCGAGTGTTGTGATGACGGAATCGACGAGCTCGGCCGTGGTCTCTGATTTCAGGGCGGGAACATCGGAGGGCGGGCCGGGGGGGGCTTCATCCCGGACAACATCGAGACCGTCCGTCATCTCCAGGACGGAGATCCCGTTCCTCTCCGCGTAACGGGAAAGCGCAGCGGGCATCGCCGCGGAAGGGCTTTCCCTCAGGGCGATGCCGGTGAAGGCGCTCTCTTTCTTGAAGAGAACCCAGTCCAGCAGGAGACGAATCTTCGGTTCAGCGCCCACATCGGCGTAATCGGCCGTCTTCCTGAAGCTGTAGTTCCTTGATGCCTTGAAGATCCGCTCTAGGGCGGGGAGGGCGCCCACGCCGCCGCTGTCCTGTATGACGGTATAGTTCTTCCAGACCCTCTGGATTCTCTCCTTCAGATCCGGAGGGACCCGGCTTTCGAAATCAACGAGGATCCTGCTCCCGTCGTCCAGTTCCACAACAGGAACGGTTGCGCAGTCGATGGTGACCTGATCCTCGGCCGAAAGCGGGATGTAGTAATTTCCGTCGGTTAAAACCAGACCACCCGTTTGCTCCACAACCCGCCGGACCAGGGCCCGTTCTTTCTCCGTCAGCAGGACGGGTTTCAACTCGGGGAGAACTGCCGCCGGTTCCGGGAGACGCGCGGATTCTTCGGCCTTTTCCCTTCCGGGCGACGAAACGAGGGGGATGAATATCCTCTGTCCCGGGAAAATGAGATTGATGTCCCGGATAGTCGGGTTTTGTTTCTTAACGTCCGTCAGGGCCCGGGCCAGATCCCGGCCCTTTAGACCGAGGTTTTTCTCAAGAATGCGGGCAAGAAAGTCCCCCTTCTTGACCCGGTAGATCTGGTAGCCCTCAGGCGGCGCAACGACGGGAAGCGAGAGCTTCCGCCCCGGCTCGATGACATCGACATTCTTGAGACCGGGGTTTCGCCGCTTGACCTCCTTCAACATCCATCCCATCTCCGCCGGACCCGCGTCCAGCTCCCGGCGGAGGATCCCCGTGAGGTGGTCGCCTTTCCGGACAACGTATACGGGGCCCCTGTCCCGGGCGGAGATTGTTTTTTTGAGGACGAGATGAGCGGTATCTTCGCGCTCCGCTGCCGTGGTGGATGAAGAAATCAGGACGGCGGCGAAGAAGGCGAACACCATAAGGCAAGTCTCGGCTTTTTTGATTTTCATGCGTGAAGTCCCCGACTTTGTTTTGTTGTGAAGTCAAAAAACAGGCAGGGGAAGGATCCAGGATCCCTCGATGCATCAGAAGATTGGAATTCAATTTTTCGGGAATTCTGCCAGAGCGGGGTCGAATGGTCAAGATGAAAAAAAAGGAGCCATGGCTCCATGGCCATGGCTCCCGGGAGTTGCGATGATCTTACAGGCCGCTCTTGAAGTCGTCTCTCATGAGCTCCCTGGCGATGATCATTCTGCGGATCTCGGAGGTACCCGCGCCGATTTCCCAGAGTTTCTGATCCAGGAAGTGCCGGGTGACGCCGTACTCGGTGCAGTAGCCGTAACCGCCGTGGATCTGGATGGCGTCGAGGCCAATCTTCGTTCCGACCTCGCCGTTGTAGAGGAGAGCTGCCGCGGCCATGCGGTCGAGGTCCGTTCCCTTTCCGCCGGCCTTGTTCTCGAGGGTGTCGCAGTAGGCGGCGGCGCTGTAGGCCATCCACTTGGCGGCCTTGTAGCCGCAGTACATGTCGGCCAGTTTCCCCTGAATGGCCTGGAAGGAGGCGATCGGTTTGCCGAACTGCACTCTCTCCTTGGCGTACTTCAGCGAGAGCTCAAGGCAGCTTCTCTGGGAGCCGAGGGTGCACCCGCAGAGGGTGATTCTCTCGGTGCAGAGACCGGAGGTCAGGACGGCAACACCCTTGTTCAGCCCGCCGACGAGCTGATCCTCGGGGATCTCCATGTCCTCGAAGGTGATGAGGCCGGTGGGGGAGGTCCTCATGCCCCACTTCTTGATCTTCTCAACGGAGAAACCCTTGGTCTTCTTCGGGTAGAACCAGAAGGTGGAAATTCCGTGGGGGCCCTTCTCGGGGTCCGTCTTGGCGTAGAAGAGCATGAAGTCGGCCACGGGGCCGTTGGTGATGAAAATCTTGCTGCCGTTGATGATGTAGCGGTCGCCCTTCTTGACAGCGCGGGTGGCCATGCTCATGGCGTCGGAACCGGCGTTGGGCTCGGTGATCCCGAGGCAGCCGATGAACTCGCCGGTGCAGGACTTGGGGAGAACTTCCATTCTCTGCTTTTCCGAGGCAATCCTCCGGAAGTTGTCGAAGGCCAGCGTCTGGCTCGCGCCGACGGTCATGGACAGGGCGTTGCTCACCCTCGCGATCGTCTCGTAAACAAGCAGCGTCTCCACGTAACCGAGAGCCGCGCCGCCGTACTTTTCCTGGAAAACGATTCCGTTCACGCCGAGTTTCCCGAGTTCCTTGAAAAGGTCCTTGGGCATCTCGTCCACTTCATACGCGTGTTCCATCTGGGGTTCGAGCCAGGCCATGGCCCACTTGTATACACTGTCTTCAAGCATCCTCTGTTCTTCTTTAAACGTAAAGTCCAACGCCATAATTCATCTACCTCCCTTTCATTTTTTATATCCCAAAAAGCGAATTACTTGAATCTTCCCTCTGCTGCATGGAACGAAGTCCGCCTCCGAATGGAGCAACTCGCATTTGGTTCAGTTAACTTATTGAGAATAAAGAGTTTTTGAAGGGATTACCCGGACTCAGGACAGGGTTGTTTGCATCCTCCTTTTTGCCTGTCGAACAACCCGAAAACATATATATAATTGACGGGGGTCTGTCAAGGTGAAAAAAGGTCTTTTTCTCAAGAATTTAATAGGCGATTACAGGATAGTTCGTGGTACATAAACCCATTAAATCCTTGACCGGAATTTCTTTTTCATGGTATGTAGGCGCCGCAACAGGTATAAGCCTAGCAATTCAATTTTGTTTATTTTTTATAAATTTTTGATTTGAATCCTTTTAATTGAGACCTGACCTCACGAGGTGAGGCAATGCGCGAGTGCGAAAAAACCCTGCTACTCGGTGTGAGGGCAGGGTTTTATTTTTTCTGCCCCCTGATTGCTGAACAGAAATGTGAATAATCACGGATATTTCGCGAAGGGAGGAGGTGACAATCTCAAAAGATCAGGGATAGAGCGTTCATAGCTTTTTAATGAAGATTGTAGAAAGGGAGGAGGTTTTATATGGTACTTCAAAAACTTGCATCAGCCAGCACTCGCTGGAGTACCCGATGGGTACCTGACAGCTGGGTCATTGCTGTTATCCTGACCATTGTTGCTTACTTCTTGGGTCTCTTTTTTACAAAATCAACACCCTTCCAGCTTGTTCAGGCTTGGGGCAATGGCTTCTGGGTGCTTCTGTCCTTCGGTATGCAGATGTGCCTCATCATCATGACGGGCTACATCCTGGCGACCACCCCGGCCGTCAGCAAATTCCTCAATTTCCTGGCCGGCCTGCCGAAAAGCCCCAAACAGGCCATCGCTTTGATGGCCGTCGTCTCCATGGGTTTCGCCTGGATCAACTGGGGACTGAGCATCGTCGGCTCCGCCGTCTTCACCCGTTTCATGGTGAAGAAGCAGAAGGGGGTGGATTACAGGCTGCTCGTGGCCACCGCCTACCTGGGGCTGGGGACCTTCTGGCATTCGGGGCTGTCGGCGTCGGCGCCGCTCCTCGTTGCCACGCCCAAGCACTTCCTCGAAAAAGAACTGGGCATCATTCCCATCACAGAGACGATCTTCCACCCCTTCAACCTCGGGCTGGCAGCCGTCGTCCTCGTCTTCCTCACCATCATCGGGCCCATGATGCACCCCAAGAAGGAGGATGTCTTCGAGGCCGATCCCAAGCTCGTCGATGAATCGACCTTCACGGCTCCGCCGAAACCCACGGGCGCCGCGCTCACGCCCGCCGTCCGCCTGGAGCACTCTCCGGTCATCAACCTGATCGTCGGAATCTCCGGCCTGATCTGGCTCGGGTGGTACTTCGGCACGAAGGGCCTGGCGGGGGTCAACCTCGATGTGGTCAACTTCCTGTTCCTCATGATCGGTGTTCTCCTGCACTGGACGCCGGCGTCCTTCCTCAAGGCGGCCGACGAGGGCGGGTCCTTTATCTGGGGCGTCGTGATCCAGTTCCCCTTCTACGCGGGCATCTTCGGGATCATCAAGTTCTCGGGTCTGGCTACGGTCATGGGCGACTGGTTCACAGCCATTGCCACGAAGGAAACATATCCCTTCATCGTCATGTGGTACTCGGGCATCCTGAACTACATCGTGCCCTCCGGAGGATCGAAGTGGGCGATCGAGGCGCCTTACATCATGGCGGCGGCCAAAAACCTCGGTGTCAGCGCGCCTGCCACGGTCATCGCCTATGCCTGGGGCGACATGGTCACCGACGTGATCCAGCCCTTCTGGGCCATTCCGCTCCTGGGCGTGGCGAAGCTGGGGTTCCGCGACATCATGGGCTACTGCATGATCTACTTCATCCTCTACATGATCGTCATCTCGCTCGGGTTCTGGTTCATGCCCTATTTCTTCGCGTATTGACGTACGCGACACGTGGACGACAAAAGAGGGGGATTCTTCCCCCTCTTTTTTTATGTCGGGAGGGATCAAAGGATGGAGAAACCCATGAGAAGGGCGAAGCAGGTGAAGACCACTCCGCTCCATAGAAAGGTCATGGCCGTGTAACCCAGGATATCCTTGGCCGTCAGCCCCGCAAGGGCAGGGCCCAGAAGGGCTGGATCATGTTGGTCCACTCATTGCCCCAGGCCACCATCATGGCCGACCGGGTGAGACCCACCCCGATGAGGCCGACTGCTTCAATGGTGATCGGGCCCTGGATGGCCCACTGGCCGCCGCCGGAGGGCACGAAGAAATTGATCAGACCCGTTCCGAGAAATTGCATCAGATAGGCGGTCTCTGGGGTGGACAGGGCGACGAACCACCGGGCGATGACCGTTGCAAGCCCTGTTCCCGTCATCACCCCCATGATCCCGCCGTAGAGCGGAAACTGCAGGGCGATGCCCCCGGCACCCCGGATGGCGACGTTGACGGCGCGGATGTAGTTGACCGGTCTGCCGTGAAGAATCACGCCGGCCGCGAAGAGGATGAGAATGACCGTATTGAGGTTGAGGTCCGCCCCCTTTCGGTAGAAGTGGAGGAGGAGGCTGGAGACAACGAGCAGTGCAAGGATGAAGTTGACCACCGCGCTTCCGTCGAGTCTTTCAGCCCACGTGGAGTGGTCCGGCCTCTCTCCGGGCGCGAACTCCGTCGTGAGGGTCCTCAGGGCTTCCGGCGATATTTCCCGCACCTCCGTTTCCCGCGGGTGTATGAGGGCCGCGAGGACGGGAAGCGTGACGGCGAGGGTCACCAGGGGCAGCAGGTTCCATGGCTGGAAAATGGTCTGTGAAAGGGGTACGGAGTGGCCCGTCGCCTGAAAGATGAAGTTCTGGGGGTGCTCGGGGGTGGCGATCACCAGCGGGATGAACCCCGAAAATCCCTGGTGCCAGCAGATCTGACCGCTGTAGGCTGCCGCGATGAGCAGGGGGAAATCTGACTTCTTTACGCGTCCGGCCACCTCCAGGGCCAGCAATCCCGCGAAAAAGAGACCGAAGGCCCAGTTGAGAATGGAACCCACGCAGGCGACAAACATGACCAGCATGGCTCCCCTCACCGGCGTGTCCCCTATCCCTGCGATCCACTGTAACAGCCGTCTGGCGGGGGCTGTGAGCGCAAGGGCGTGCCCCGTGACGAGGACGAGGATGACCTGCATGGCGAAAATGAGAATATTGAAGAAACCCGCTGTCCAGCCCGAGAGGATCACGGCGGGGCCGGCGTCCGCAAAGACGAAAGCGAGAGCCATGGTGAGCAACGTCAGGAGTATGGCGAACACGAACGTGCTCGGAAGGAAGTTCCGCATGAGAAGGGCAAAGAGAGAAGCCAGTTTCCTGAGCATGTCAGCACCGGCCGAGATGGTTTCGGTGAGGCGTGTGTGAATTATTTTATGCGGCCGTGATTTCTTGTAACCCAGATCGGACGGTGCGGGCAAGATAAAAAGTGCCACAGAATCGGCGAACCGGGGGATCGGGTCATCACCGGCTGCCCGTTCCTGAGGCATCACCCGCCCGAGGGGAAGTGTGATGGCGAAACCGGGACCAGACCACATTTCGGGTTGAAAGATTGTGTTCAGCTGTTATAATACGCGAAATTTCTTGAACCTGCCGAGGCAAAACAGAAAGCGGTTGAGCGATGGCGGTGAAAACCCCCGACCCGGAGTTTCTCAAGAACCTGCAAAGACAGGTTGATAAGAAACTCAAAGAACAGGAGATCTCTTTCCTGGAATACTGGAAAGAGCGACTCGACAGGATAGCCGCCATGAGGCCGGAGGGGATTGCCGCGCTCCAGCTGGAAATCCGGAAGATCTCCGAGATGATGGCCAACCGGGTCAAGGTTTTGAAGAAGGAATAACTCAAAAAGGGTCGAGATGAAGGATATCGTCAATTTTCTCTTTGAAGTCGGCATGCTCAGCAAGACGCCGCGCACGGGATTTCAGTTTCTCGGCTCCGGCCACGAAAATGTGGCGGAGCATATTCTCAGGACCATTTTCATCGGCTACACCCTCTGCAAGCTCCAAAAGGGTGCGGAGGAGCTGAAAGTCCTGAGGATGTGCCTCGTCCACGACCTGCCCGAGGCCAGAACGGGCGACATGAACTATGTCAGCAAAAAGTACGTCCGTGTGGATGAGGGGAAAGCCGTCCGGGAGCTGACGGAGACCCTCTTTTTCGGTGGAGAAATCAAGGCGCTCATCGACGAGTTCAATGCCATGGAGACCCGGGAGTCCCTGATCGTCCACGACGCCGATCAGCTTGCCCTGATCCTGCAGCTCAAGGAATACGGGGATCTGGGAAACAAATACAGCAAGGAGTGGATCAGGTTTGCCCGGAAACGTCTCCACACGGCGACGGCGAAGCGGATGGTGGACACGATACTCAAAACGGACTCCACGCAGTGGTGGTTCAAGGACAAAGGCGACTGGTGGGTGAACGGCAACAGAAAATAAATCTATCACGCAAGACGAGGTCACGATGATGAGACAATGGACAAGAATCGGGATGGTGCTCGCGGTTTTGCTCCTTTTTGCGGGCTGCGCGACGGACTATGAAAACAAGCAAAAGGCCAAGCGCCATACCGACATGGCGACGGCCCAGTTTCACAGCGGCAATTACACCGCGGCTCTGAAGGAACTGCTGGAGGCGGAGAAGCTGACCCCGGACGATCCGCAGGTTCACTACTACCTCGCCCTCGCCTACGCGGGGAAGGGGATGAACAACGATGCGGTCCGGGAGGCGAAGAAAGCCGTCGAGCTGAAGCCGGATTATTCGGAGGCCCACAACGACCTCGGGAAACTCTATTTCAACATGGGCCAGTACGACAGCGCGATCGAATCGTTCAACAGGGCCCTTGCCAACCCCCTCTACGAATCGCCCTCGTTCCCCCTTTACAACATGGGACGCGCCTACTACATGAAGGGGGATTATATGATGGCCCTCGCCAAATACGACGAGGCCGTGGCCAGGGAACCCAACACCCCCATCATGCCTTTCATCGAGAAGGACCGGGGGATGGCCAGTCTGAAGGCCGGATATACAAACAAGGCCATCACCCACCTCAAGAAATCCGTTGAACTTCTACCGAATCTTGCGGAGGCCCATTACTGGCTCGGTGAGGCGTACCTCGTAATGAAGAAACGCAAGGATGCTGCCGGGGAGTTCAAAACGGTCATCAATCTGGCGCCGGATTCGGATCTCGCCAGAAAGGCCAGGCAAAGGCTCGACCGGCTCTAACGGTCCATCGTTAGTCCCGTTCTTCCGTGTCCGGGGAAGCTTCATCGCCCGCACGGTTTTCTCGACTTTTCTTGACAGTGTTTGAAAAATGCCCTACATATGCGGAGTTTTTTAGACCGGGGGTGGAGGCGTCATGGCTTCAAAACGCCAGAGAAGGACATCGGAAGTCAAGGCGAAGAAAAAGAGAAAAACGCTGAAGTTGGTGCTCTTCCTCGCGCTGGTCGTGGTCTGCGGAGGCTTTCTCGCTTTTTTCTTCAAGTCGCTCACCGACTCGGTCATGCCGCTTTCATCGGTCGAGAAACGCGAACGATGGGGGGTGCAGCTTTTTTTCTCCGATGCCAATGAACGGTTCCTCGTCCCCGAGAAGAGGTTCATTACCAGACCGAAGACGTTGAACGGGCAGGCGGAGGGGCTTGTCCGCGCTCTCATGGAGGGGTCTAGGATAAACCTCGTCAGGACACTGCCCGAGGGTATTCAGCTTCAAAGTGTCAGCGTTGACAAGAACGGGACGGCCCATGTGAGTTTTAACAGAAAATTCATCGACGACCACCCGGGCGGAACGGCCAGCGAAATGGCGACCCTTTATTCCCTGGCGAACACGCTGGCCCTCAACCTCCAGGAAATCAAGCGGGTTAAACTCCTGGTCGGCGGAAGGGAGTTCACAACGATCAAGGGACATGCCGACACCAGGGAACCCGTCCTGCCTGACAGGGATTTGATCAAGAAAGGGTCGGCCGAGGGCTGACGCGCCATCCTGGCCCGGAAGCACCGGGGGGCCGTCGCATACCATCGGGTCGGAGACCCTGCCTGTCCGTCTATATCGACGATAGTCTAATTTCCAGAGTGGGCCGGAATCCGTGGCATCAAAGACAAAACTCTCCCGTATCAGGAATATCGGCATCGTCGCCCACATCGACGCGGGGAAGACGACGGTCACCGAGAGGATTCTCTACTACACGGGCCGGTCGTACAAGATGGGGGAGGTTCATGACGGGGAAGCCGTGATGGACTGGATGCCCCAGGAGCAGGAACGGGGGATTACCATCACCTCCGCCGTGACCACTTGCGACTGGCGTGGGCACGAGATCCACATTATCGACACGCCGGGCCATGTGGATTTCACGATCGAAGTCGGACGGAGCCTCCGGGTGCTGGACGGCGCCGTCGTCGTGTTTTCGGCCGTGGAGGGTGTGGAACCCCAGTCTGAGACGGTCTGGCACCAGGCGGATAAATACGGCGTTCCCAAGATCGCCTTCATCAACAAAATGGACCGCGTCGGGGCGGATTTCTTTCATGCCGTCGGCATGATGAAGGAACGGTTCGTTTCCGTGCCGTTGCCGGTGCAGATTCCCTACGGAGAGGGGGAGAACTTCCGGGGGGCGGTAGACCTCATCCGCGGGAAGCTCATTGTCTGGCAGGCGGAGACCCTGGGGGCCGCCTTTGATCTTCTGGAAGTCCCGGGTGATTTCGTGCCGGCCTTCGAAACACACCGCGAGAAACTGGTCGAGACCCTAGCGGAGGTCGATGATGAGGTGGCGGAGAGATACCTCACCGGGGCGGAAGTCGAGGAAGACCAGCTTCTGAAGGCGATCCGGCGGTCCACGAACTCCCTCAGGCTGGTCCCCGTGCTTTGCGGTTCGGCCCTGCGCAACAAAGGCATACAGCCCGTCCTGGACGCCGTCGTGAACTTCCTGCCGTCCCCGCAGGACGTGCCCCCCATCGAGGGGTTCAATCCCAAGACCAAAAGAAAGGAAACCCGCCAGAGCAGGGAGGATGCGCCTTTTTGCGGCCTGGCTTTCAAGGTGAGCATGCTGGAGGGCCGCAAGAATACCTATGTGAGGATCTATTCCGGACGTTTGAAATCCGGCGCGGAGGTCTATAACGCAACGAGGGGCAAGAAAGAAAAGATCGCCCGCCTCCTGAAGATGCACGCCAACAAGAGGGAGAGGATTGAGGTCGCCGGTGCCGGTGACATCATTACCGTCGTGGGCCTGAAAGAAACGGTCACGGGAGACACGATCTGCGACGAGGCCCACCCGATTGTCCTGGAGCCCATCGAGGTCTACAACCCCGTGATCAGCCAGGCCATCGAGGCCAAGACACCGGCCGACCAGGAGAAACTGCAGCCCGCGCTGGAGAAGCTCATGGAAGAAGACCCCACGCTCCGGCTGAAATACGAGGAGGAGACGGCCCAAACGGTGATTTCAGGCATGGGCGAGCTTCACCTGGAGGTCGTGGTCGACCGCCTGACCCGGGAATTCAACACGCGGGTCAATGTCGGCAAACCGCGGGTTGTCTATCGTGAGACCATCGAGAAGAGCGTCGAGGTGGAGGGGCGTTTCGAGAAGGAACTCGGTGAGAGAAGGCACTTCGGCCACGTGAAGATCCTCCTGGAGCCGAACAGGCGGGGGGGCGGTACCGAGATCGTCAATGAGCTCAAAGCGGAGGACATCCCGGTTGAGTTTCACGCCGCCGTCGAAGAGGGCATCAACGAGGCGCTCTTGAGCGGTGTCGTGGCGGGATACCCCATGATGGATATGCGGGTCCGCATGATCGGAGGTTCTTTCAGGGAGGGGGAGGCGAGTCCCGTGGGTTACCGCATCGCGGCGGCCGCGGCCGTGAAAGAAGGCTGTGCGAAGGCGAACCCCGTTCTGCTTGAACCGATCATGAAGGTCGATATCATCACGCCGAGCGAGTTCATGGGGGAGGTCATCGGGGACATCAATGCGAGGAAGGGCGAGGTCCAGTCCATCGAACCGCGGGGACCCATCAGCGAGATCAAGGCCCGGGTCCCCCTCAGGGCCCTTTTCGGATATTCCACCGATGTCCGCTCACTGACCCAGGGACGGGCCACTTTCACCATGCAATTCTCCGAGTATGACCGGACTTGACCGCGGGAGGATCTGCAAAGATCGCCCGCTTCGCAACGGGTCCATGCTTCCTGATAAACGTTTGAGGGGTTGACCGATGCCCGGGGACGGGGAAAAGCAGACCGAAAAACAGTTCACGCGGATCTCCTCGACCTTTTCCATCGACAAGGATCTTTTGATCAAAAGCATCCTCCGCATCAGTACGTTTCTGACCGCCCCCTCGAGCATCGAGGACATCCTGAGCAAGATCCTCGACGAGGCCGTCGATACCATGGGCTTCGATCGGGGCGTCATCCTGCTGCTGGACGAACACAAGGAAAATCTCGTCACCAAGGTCGTGAAGAACTACAATCCCGAGGAGGCTGTCAGGGCGTTCAGTATGCCCCTCAACATGAAAAAACATGACAGTTTCGAAACTCGGGTTGCCAAAACGGGTCAGTACATCGCACTGGAGGATTCGGAATCGGATCCGCGCATGACCGATGCGGATCGAAAGATATCCCTGTTTTACAAAAGGGGGTCCACCTTTTACGTCCCCCTCAAGATCGAGAATGACATCATCGGGATCATTGCCGTCTGGACAAAATACAAGACGAGACTCCTCTCCGATGAACTCAACATCCTGCTCACCTTTGCCAACCAGGCGAGCGTCATCATCCATATCATGAGGCTCTTCGAAAACGACCGGGAGAAGATACGGCATCTCGTCCTGCTGCAGGAGGCGGTTTCCCAGCTCAACGCCAGCACCGCCCTCGAGCAGGTCCACGAGATCCTCATCCGCAACGCCCTGAAGATAGGTGATGCCGAGAAGGCCCTCATCTACCTGCTCGACATCGAGAAGGGGCGGTGTTTCGTCAACGACGGAGAGAAGGTCTTTACCGATGACAGGAACGAGTATTGCGGAAAAATCGGTGGCACCATCGTCAAGAGGGCCATAGACACGAATGCGGTTGCGGTGCGGGGAGAGGACAGCGCTGCCGGGGGAAATGACGTCCAGCTCTTTTCCGGTTACAGCGTCGACATCGCCCTTCCGTTCGCTCTGAAAGAGAACTTCAGGGGGGCGTTGTACCTGGCCAAGAGAGAAGGGGTCTACACCAAGGGCCAGGTGGATATCCTTGACATTCTTGTCAAGAATGCCGCCACGGCCTACGACAACGCCATCATGCGCTCGATGCTTTCCATCGAAGCCAAGTCGCTGAAGACGGAGGTGGAAAAACTGAAAGAGCGTGAGGATGTCCTGCTCGGGTTCGACAACATGCTCGGGACATCCAATAAAATGGTGGGGATTTTTCATGTCGTCGATGAGGTGGCCAAGCACGACACAAGCGTGCTCATCCAGGGGGAGAGTGGCACGGGCAAGGAACTCGTGGCCCGGGCCATCCACAGACGAAGCAACCGAAACGACAGGCGCTTCGTCGACGTGAATTGCGCCGCCATACCGGGGACGCTGCTCGAGAGCGAGCTTTTCGGGTATGAGGCCGGCGCCTTTACCGATGCCAAGAAGAGAAAAATAGGGCTTCTGGAACATGCCAGCGGCGGGACCCTTTTCCTCGACGAGATTGGTGAAATGAGCCTGCCGCTCCAGGCCAAATTCCTGAGGATGCTCGAAGACGGGTATATCCGGAGGCTCGGCGGCACGGAGAATATACCCGTGGATGTCCGATTCATCTTCGCCACCAACAAGGATCTGTCAAAGCTGATCGGGGATAAATCTTTCCGTGAGGATCTTTTCTACCGGGTCAGCGTTGTCCCCATCCACCTTCCGCCGTTGCGGGAAAGGCAGGACGACCTCATCCTGCTGGCCCGGCATTTCCTCGACGAGTTCAACAGGAAATTCAACAAGAAGGTGAGGGGCTTCAGCAGGGAAGCCGAAAATTGCCTGAAGCAATACACATGGCCGGGGAATGTACGGGAGCTCAAGAATATCATTGAACGCATCATGATCATGCGGCATGTGGGGAATTACATCACGGAGGAAAACATTCCGGCGGAGATCAAGATTGCCGGTATTCCCCAGGCGGCGAGTCAGGAAGAGGAATGGCTGTCGCTCCTGTCGGCAGGGGGAATGGATTATAAAACGGCGACGGATCAGCTGTCAAAGAAAGTCAAGTGGAAGATCCTGTCGAGGGCCCTCGAAGTGAGCGGCGGGAATAAATCCAGAGCGGCAAGGTTGCTGAAGATATCACGCTACTCTCTCCTGAGGGAACTCAAAAAACTTGACATAAAAATCAATGAAAAACCTGACCAGAATGTTCGATAATAGAACGGTATGTTCTGTAATTGCACATATCAAAAGTGACCATACTGGAACAATCTCCCCGGTATGGCCTCAAATAACGTGCTATATTCGCACTATCAGATGTTGTCAATTTTATCCTGTTTGAGCGAAACTAATTGAAATATAATGGTTTTTTGTTTTGGCATTTATATTGCTAAATAAATAAGCACATGTGGTTAAAAATCGGTGGATGGTTTCTTGTTCCCTCCTTTCCATCCACCGATCCCCCCATTAAGGTTGGTGGATGGTCTGGACGAAAACCATCCACCAATTTTTTTTGTCCATTATCAACGATAGAAGTCAGAAAGGTATGAAGTTTCGAAAAGTCAAAGGCATGCGAATGACTGGCGGAACCTCCAAACTTCTCAACTTCAGAGCTTCTTTCCCTCTCAAAGCCTGCCTTCTGCTTTGAGCCTCTCCAGCACCGCCCTGATCCCCGGCATCGCCTCCAGGGCCGCTTTCTCGCCCTCCAGTACCGCCTCATGACGCTTTGTGAAGTCCGTTGAGCCGATATAACCCACCCTGGGCTGGATGACGAAGTCGGCCCTCGTCAGCTGATTCTGTGACATCCTTGCGTACATGATGGTGACCGCCTGGATGATGCTGTCAACGGTGCCCTGGGGAGGGGCATTCTCGACATTCGAAGAGATATCGACGGCAATGACAACGTCGGCTCCCATTTTTTTTGCGAGGTCGACGGCCACGGGGCTTACGATACCGCCATCGACGTAGAACCGCTCGCCTATCCTGACAGGCTTGAAAACACCGGGTATGGCGCAGCTTGCACGGACGGCCGTCCCCGTATCCCCGCGGGCAAAAGCGATTTCCTCCCCGCTTTGCAGATCCGTTGCCACGGCGCAGAAGGGTATTCTGAGCTTCTCCAGGGGCGTGTTCTGCAGGGTAGAGTTGATATAGGCGGCCAGTTTCTCGCCCTTGACAAAACCGTTGTCCGGAACCGTCAGGTCAACCACGTCGGCCTTCTCGAGGCGAAAAGACATCTCCTGCAGCTGAAAGGCGTTGAACCCGTGAGCGTAGAGACTTCCCACGAAACTGCCTGCACTCGTCCCGACGATCATGTGAATGGGCACATGGTTCGCCTCAAGAATTTTCAGCACGCCGATGTGCGCAAACCCCTTCGCGGCACCCGCGCCCAGAACGAGGGCCACTTTTGCCGGTTTCGGCGGCGGGACCTCCCGGACGGCGCAGGACAGGACAGCCAGGACGGCGGCCATCGCGATCGGAAGGACGAGAAAAATTCGTAAAAGCCTTTCTGTCATGTCCCAACCTGAAAGAAAAAACCGAGCACCCAGTACGTGGGATGCTCGGCTTTTCCATCAATGCTGTAAATATACTTACCGTTTCGAAGCTACTTCTTTGCCGGAGCCGGTGCCGGGGCCGGAGCCGCCGGGGCCTTCTCAGGGGCCGGAGCCGGGGCTGCAGGTGCCGGAGCCGGCTTTTTCTCCTCCGCCTTCTGACAGGCGATGAAGGAGAACGAGAACAGCAGGGTCAGCGCGAGGATGAATACAAATACCTTCTTCATTCTTGTCACCTCCTTTTATCGTTACCCTCTCTCTTGGGTAAGTCTGTCATTCGCGGAAGCAGTTAACATAAGGACGTGCCCTTGTCAATAGAAAAAAACAGACAAAATCGTCAAGAATAATCATACATTAAATCTGAAATAAATGATGTCCCCGTCCTGAATGACATAATCCCGCCCCTCGAAATGGAGAAGCCCTTTTTCCCTGACGGCCGACAGCGTGCCGGCCCTGATAAAATCATCATAGTGAACCACCTCGGCCCGGATGAACCCCCGCTCCATATCCGTATGGATTCTCCCGGCTGCTTCGGGGGCCTTCGTCCCCTTCTTGACGGTCCATGCCCGAAGCTCCGGACCGACCGTCGTGTAAAAGGTAATCAAATCGAGCAACTCATATCCTGCCCTGATCAGTTTCTGAAGACCTGATTCTTCAAGGCCGAGATCAGCGAGAAACTCCTTGCGTTCTTCCTTGTCGAGCTTGGCGATCTCCATCTCCATGTCGCCGCAGATGGCCACCGCCCGGGCGCCCTCCTTCCGGGCGTATTCCTCTACCTGTCCGATATAAGGTCTCTTTCCTTTGAGAACGGCCTCACTCACATTGGCGATGTACAGCACCTTCTTGCCCGTGAGGAGGTGAAGGTCCCGCGCTATTTCCGCATCCTGTTCAGTCCTCGGGACATTCCTCGCCACCGAGCCCTTGCGCAGGGCGCTTTGCAGCTTCATGCAGAAATCGAGAATCCTCCGGGATTCCTTGTCCCCCGATTGGGCCGTTTTTTCAACCCGGGTGATCCGGCGCTCCAGCGTTTCAAGGTCCGCAAGGATCAACTCGGTGTTCACGATCTCGATGTCGCGAACGGGATTGATGGGACCGTAGATGTGGGCAATGTCGGGATTGTCGAAGCAGCGGACGATGTGGACAATGGCGTCGACCTCTCGAATGTGGCCCAGGAACTTGTTCCCCAGGCCCTCGCCCTTGCTGGCTCCCCGAACCAGTCCCGCGATGTCCAGAAACTCCATGGTGGTGTAGGTCGTCTTGGGGGGGGTGATGATCCGCGCGATCTTCTCGAGGCGCTCGTCGGGTACGGGGACGCAGCCGGTGTTGGGGTCTATGGTGCAGAAGGGGTAGTTCGCCACCTCCGCACCGGCGGCGGTGAGAGCGTTGAAGATGGTGGATTTCCCCACGTTGGGAAGGCCGATGATGCCACAGGTGAACCCCATGTCACAAAATCTCCTGTCCGATCATGCTTTCCGCGGAACTGCGGGGCCCTGCGAGGCGGCGGACGGAAACGTAAGGAGGCTATGGGGTTTTCCCCATCCTGTCAAGCCTTAATTGTCCGGAAAGGCTAAAAAAAAGGACCGGATCTTTTCAGATCCGGTCCCGGTCTCTCAGCCGATGGTTACTTCATTATTTCTTCTCCTCCACGGGGATGCGCATGGAGTAGAAGGACCTGTAGACGAAGAAGAGGGCGATCAGGAGGAAAATGGCGCCGACATAATAGGCGGAGCCTTTCATGTCAGGCGCGATCGCGATTTCCATGGCCAGGATGCCGAAAAGGGTGGTGAACTTGATGATCGGGTTCAGGGCCACCGAGGAGGTGTCCTTGAAGGGGTCTCCGACGGTGTCGCCGATAACGGCGGCTGCGTGCAGGGGCGTCCCTTTTTCCCTCAGATCCACCTCGACGACCTTCTTGGCGTTGTCCCAGCACCCGCCGGCGTTGGCCATGAAGAGCGCCTGGAAGAGGCCGAAGACGGCAATCGCGATCAGGTAGCTGATGAAGAACGAGGAAGGCAGCGGTCCGTGCACCGGGGCAGAGAGGAATGCAAAGGCCAGGGCGAAGCAGAAGATGGCGATGAAGATGTTGAACATCCCCAGCTGCGCGTAGACGGTACAGATCCGGACAACCTCCTTGGAACTTTCCGTGGAGGCGGCGAGCGAAGCCTCGTCATCGAGTTTGATGTTCTTCTTGATGTACTCGACGGCCTTGTAGGCCCCCGTCACGACGGCCTGCGTGGAGGCGCCGGTGAACCAGTAAATGACGGCGCCGCCGCAGAGAAGCCCGAGCAGTGTGTAGGGGTTGAGGAGGTTCAAAATCATCTCGGGCTGGATCCCCAGGGCTTTTCTCAGGAGGAGGATCAGCGAGAAGATCATCGTCGTGGCCCCGACGACGGCCGTGCCGATCAGAACGGGCTTGGCCGTCGCCTTGAAGGTGTTGCCGCAGCTGTCGTTTTCTTCGAGGTAATGTTTCGCGATGTCCATGCGCGGCTTGAAACCGAAGGAGTTCTGGATTTCGCTCTCGATGTTGGGGATCGTCTCGATGAGGGAGAGCTCGTAGATGGACTGGGCGTTGTCTGTCACCGGCCCGTAGCTGTCGACGGCAATGGTGACGGGCCCCATGCCCAGGAACCCGAAGGCCACGAGACCGAAGGCAAAGACGGAGGAGTACTCCATGAACTTGTCAAGGCCCAGGGTGCTTGTGTAATAGGCAACAAGCATCAAGGCCCAGATGGCCATGCCGATCCAGAAAGCGGCGAAGTTGCCGGCCACGAATCCCGAGAGGATGTCCAGGGATGGACCGCCTTCGCGGGCCGCCGTGACCACCTCGGCGCAGTGCCTGGAGTTGAAGCTCGTGAAGACCTTGACGAGCTCGGGGATCAGGGCAGCGGCGAGCGTGCCGCAGCTGATGATGACGGAGAGCTTGATCCAGAGGTTGTCCGGGTAGCTTCCGAGCTGCCATTTGCTTACGATGAAGGTCACCACAATGGAGATAATCGAGGTGATCCAAACGAGAGAGGTCAGGGAGGCCTCGAAATTGATCTTCTCCTTGCCGCCCATCATGGAATCGGTGATGAACTTGTTGATGAAGTAGGCGCCGATGGAGGTGACGATCATGAGAACGCGCATGACGAAGATCCAGACAAGAAGTTCCGCCTGGTACTGCGGCAGACAGGCCAGCACGATGAAGCTGATGAGGGCGACACCGGTCACACCGTAGGTCTCGAAACCGTCCGCCGTGGGGCCGACGCTGTCGCCGGCGTTGTCGCCGGTGCAGTCGGCGATAACGCCGGGATTGCGGGGGTCGTCTTCCTTGATCGTGAAGACGATCTTCATGAGGTCGGAGCCGATGTCGGCGATCTTCGTGAAGATACCGCCGCAGATACGAAGGGCGGAGGCGCCCAGGGACTCACCGATGGCGAACCCGATGAAGGAGGCGCCGGCCACGTCACGGGGCATAAAGACCAGGATGATCAGCATCATGATGAGCTCGACGCAGACCAGGAGTACGCCGATGCTCATGCCCGCCCGCAGGGGAATGTCCAGCAGCTTGATGGGCCTGCCCTCGAGAGAGGCGAAGGCCATGCGGGCATTGGCCAGTGTGTTCATCCGGATACCGAACCAGGCGACACCGTAAGACCCCAGGATACCGACGACCGTCCATCCCAGGATCAGGAGCACGTTGTTCGTTGAAAGATGCTGAAGGAAACCGAAGTAATAGACAATGCAGGCACTGATGAAAGCCAGAAGAATGAGGAGGAATTTCCCCTGTTGAATCAGGTAGGTCTTGCAGGTCTGGAAAATAACCTCGGCCACGTCCAGCATGGATTTGTGGGCGGGCAGACTCTTGACCTTCGTGTATTCATAGAGGCCGAAGGCCATGCCCAGGAAACAGATCACAAATCCGATCATGAGTAAATTGTTCTGCGCGTCGCTCAGTGCAGGTATGACCAGTTCCGCTTCACTTGCGAACAGAGGCGTCGCAAGGAGCAGAACGGTGAGCGACAAGAGACTCACACTTAAGCATTTCTTGAATTTCTTGCCCATCATCCCTTCTCCTTTGAAAAATTATTTATCACCTGAGAAATTAAACATTTCTTGGCCCCCTTTTGAAGCCGCCGTCACATAACAGATATTGCCTCGTTTGTCAAAGACTTTTATCGCCGGGAAAGACAGGGGGATGCGGATCGCGGGAAATGCAAAAATACTCTTTTATTCAAACAGGTTAGGCTTGTTGCGAGAGGTTGAAAAGGTCGTCAGAAGAAAGACCCTGTCCCGTGCGCCCGACCGGTCTCATGTTGCCGGTTCGGTTGACTTCTCACTCTCCACCCGGACATTGAATTTGTTCATGGCGGACCGGGGCCCGGAGGCCAGGATTTCCATGAGGGCGCTGCAGGCCCGCTTGAGCAGGGCAGGGAGTTCATCGATCTCTTCCTTCCCGAAAGACTCTAGAACATAGGCTTCCACGAGTTCTTTCGCCGCCGGTTTTCCGATGCCGAGTCTCAGGCGGAGAAAAGCGTCCGTTCCCAGCGCTTCGATGACAGATTGAAGCCCCTTGTGTCCCCCGTCCCCGCCCCCGTCCTTGATGCGGAGCGTTCCGAAGGGGAGGTCCAGGTCGTCATGGACCACGACGAGGTCGGACGGATCCGCCTTCAGAAAGCGCACCAGGGGACCGACGGCCTTTCCGCTCAGGTTCATGAAGGTCTGTGGCTTGAGCAAGATGACGGGGACGCCCGAGAGGGACCCCTCGGCAAAGAGGGCATCGAACTTTTTTCGCCTGAAGGAAAAGTTGTGTGTCAGGGCGAGCCTGTCTGCGACCATGAAACCGAGGTTGTGGCGGGTGAAGAGATATCGATCTCCAGGGTTTCCGAGACCGGCGATGATTTTCATGGCCGTTCTGTCATTTCTCTTCTTCTTTTTCTTTCGCCGATTTCTTTTCGGTGATGACCTCGGGCTCCGCCGGGGCGGCTTCCGCTTCTTCGACGGGTTTCTCCTCCTCGACCGCGCGCTTGGCCACGACGGAGATGATCTGGGCGTCCTCGGAATCGAGAATTTCGACACCTTTTTCCAGCTTGACGTCGGCGACCCTCAGCGTGCTGCCGATATCCAATTCGGAGATGTCGAGTTCAAAGGACTTGGGCATGGCGGACGGGAGGCAGGAGACCTTCAGATCCCGCTTGAACTGGTGGATTTCGCCCCCCATTTTCACTCCGATCGGCTGTCCGATCAGGTGAACGGGAATATCCATGGTGAGTTTGTGGTCCATGCGTATTTCGTAGAAATCGGCATGGACGAGCATGTGCGTGACCGGGTTCGTCTGGAGTTCCTTGATCATGGAGAGTTTCTCCAGCTCTTTTCCCTCCCCCTCGATGATCAGCTTGATGAAGCCCGCTTCCCCCTTTTCCGCCTGGAGGAGGTCGACGAGGTCGGCTGAACGGACCGACAGGGACGTTGAATCGGATCCGGATCCGTACAGGACGGCCGGGATGGACCCGGAGGCCCGAAGTTTCCTTGAAGCGCCCTTTCCGCTTCCCTTTCGGACTTGGGCTTTGAGTTCCAAGACTTCCATGTTACCTCCAATGTTATGGCTCAAGGCTTATGATTCAGGGCAAAAGGCAAAGATTATTCTTTCTTCACTCTTTTAGCCGCACGCCTTCGGCCGTTCTTTATATGATTTGTTTTTAGCCTTGCGCCTTATGCCTTACGCCTGTCTTCGAAAAAAATCTTTTAGTCTTTTCCTAATGCCTTGAGCCTAACGCCCAATGCCTAGATAAACAACGAACTCACCGAGTCGTTATAGTAAATCCGTCTGACCGCCTCGCTCAGGATGCCGGCCACGGAAAGGTTCTTGATCTTTTTACAGGCCTTTGCCTTTTCGTGAAGGGGAATCGTATCCGTCACGATCAACTCCTTGAGGACGGAGCCCTGTATTCTCTCGATGGCAGGCCCGGAGAGGACCGGGTGTGTGCAGCAGGCCGAGATCTCCTTTGCGCCCTCGTTTTTCAGGGCCTCGGCGGCCTGAACGATGGTTCCTGCCGTGTCGATCATGTCGTCCAGGATGATCACCCGGCGGTCCTTGACGTTTCCGATGATGTTCATGACTTGGGATTCATTGGGCCCCTCGCGACGCTTGTCGATGATGGCGAGGTTCGCCCCGAGACGCTTCCCGAAGGCTCTCGCCCGTTCCACACCGCCCGTGTCCGGCGACACGATGACTGTCCCGTCCCCCTGGTAGTTCTTTTTCATGTATTCGAGCAGGATCGGGGTCGCGAAGAGGTTGTCCACGGGGATATTGAAGAAGCCCTGGATCTGGCCGGCATGAAGATCCATGGAGAGAACTCTCCTGGCGCCCGCCGCCGTGATCAGATCTGCCACCAGTTTGGCCGTGATGGGGGCCCGGGGTGCGACCTTCCGGTCCTGCCGGGCGTAGCCGTAGTAGGGGATGACAGCCGTGATACGGTCCGCCGAGGCCCGTTTCATGGCGTCGATCATGATGAGGAGTTCCATGATGTGGGTGTTCACGGGCGGACATGTGGACTGGATGATGAAGACGTCTGTGCCGCGGACGTTCTCGTCGATTTCCACCCTCGTTTCCCCGTCGCTGAACGTGGTCACGCCGGCTTTGCCGAGGTGCACGGACAGGTTCGCGCAGATGTCCCCCGCCAGTTTCGGGTTCGAGTTTCCGGAAAATATCCTGATCCTCTCGAGCGGATCACCCATGATCTTCCTCTTTTCGTCAGGGAAACTTTTGTTTCTTCGCCCTGTTGCTTTCAGAGTTGGCTGGGGCGGGAGGATTCGAACCTCCGAATGCAAGAACCAAAATCTTGTGTCTTACCGCTTGACGACGCCCCAATAATATTACTTTAACCGCTCCCGGGGAGGCGGTCAAGAAAGGACGGTCAGATGGAGTGGGCCCTGAAAATGGAATAGTTTGTGGACCTTTTCAGGGCCTCTTCAGCCCTGGCGGCTTTCCCCTCCGATTCGAAAAGACCGAAGAGGGTCGGCCCGCTTCCCGACATCAGTGAGCCCACAGCCCCCAGTTTCACAAAGAGATCCTTCACTTCCCGCAATTTCGGGTGGAGATGGAACGTGACCCCCTCGAGGTCGTTCCAGAGGGCTGCGGCAAGTTCCGATACCGTTTTAAAACGGCGAATGCTATCCTTTCTTCTTTTTTTTGTCAATGCCAAATTCAGCGCCTCATAGACCGTCCTGGTCGAGACTTCGAACCCGGGGTTGGCCAGGACAAACCACATCTTCGGAAGGTGCTCCGCGGGGTAGAGGCGCTCTCCGATGCCGAAAGCCCAGGCGGCGTCGGCGTAGATGAAGAAGGGGATATCGGCCCCGAGGGTCCTGCCGATATCCATGAGATCCTCTTTCCGGAGTTTGAGGCCGAAAAGCTCGTTGAGCGCGCAGAGGGTTGCCGCGGCGTTGGAGCTTCCGCCCCCGAGACCCGCGGCCACGGGGATTTTCTTGCGGATGGTGATCTCCACGCCGGCGTCCGGGGGGAGCCGCGACATCAGGGCTGACGCGGCCCGGTGGACGATATTGTCTTCATCCTCGGGGAGTGACGTGCCGGGGCAGCGGATCCGGATGCCCTTGTCTCCGGGTGAAAAGCTCAGCTCGTCGTAAAGACTGACCTTCTGCAGGAGGGATTCGATGTCATGGTAGCCGTCGGGGCGCTTGCCCAGGACCTTCAGGATCAGATTGACCTTGGCCGGCGAGTCCTTCCGGATCATTTCTTTTCCATCTCTTTGACGTAGCGCATCCGCAGTTCGAAGAGGAGGTTGTCGAGGAGCAGCTCCTCCTCCGACGCGAGATTTCCGCGCGTTTTTTCCTTCAGCAGACCCAGGATGTCGATCGTCTGTTTGGCCGCCGGGAGGTTCTTTTCCGCGCTCTTCGTGACGGGGTCGGGGAAATCGCCGAAGTGAAAAAGCGCGCTCGTGCTGAGCGAAAAGACGAACGTGGAAAAATCAATCTCCGGGAGTTCCTGAGGCGCCGTCGCGCCTGTCTGCCCGGGGTCCTCTGCCGGGCCCGACGGCCCGGCCGGCTCAGGCTGCGCCCCGTCGGCTCCTTTCTTTGTCTCACCGGATTCGTCGAAACGTCTTTTGTCCTTGACGGTGAACCCCTTGTCCTTTTTTTCGTCCTCCATGGTGTTCCTCTTTTAGAATTAAGGTATCAAAATACCGGATGAAAAAGAAGCAGGGGACCGGTCCCGAGACCTTTCAGTCCCCTGCTTCCGCAATGGCGTCTGTCAAGACCTTCTTCCCGCGGGTCATTTGACCTTCATCTGCCTCAGCCGGGCGATGCGTTCTTCAATGGGCGGATGGGTGCTGAAGAGCGTCATGAAGGACCGCCCCGACAGCGGGCTCACCGTGAAGATGTGGGCCGTCGACGGGCTGGCATCCATCGGGATCGCCACTGCGCCCCGGGCCAGTTTCTCGAGGGCGCCGGCCAGGCCGAGAGGTTTTCCGGAAACCATGGCGCCGCCGTCGTCGGCCAGGTATTCCCGCGAGCGCGATATGGCCATCTGGATGATCATGGCGGCGATCGGCGTCAGGATCGCCATGAAGATGAGCCCGATCCCGCCGCCGCCACCACCTTCCTCGTCGCTCCCCCTCGAGCCGCCGAAGATGGCCGCCCACTGAGCCATGTTGGCGAGCATCGTGATGGCGCCGGCAATGGTGGCCGCGATGGCGCCGATCAGGATGTCCTTGTTCTTGATGTGGGTGAGTTCATGGGCGAGAACGCCCTCGAGCTCATCCCGGTTGAGCATCCTCAGGATCCCTTCCGTGACGGCGACGACGGCGTGTTTTTCATTCCGTCCCGTGGCAAAGGCGTTCGGCGTCTCGCTCGGAACGATGAAGACCTTCGGCATGGGAAGCCCTGCTTTCATCGACAGGTTCTGTACCATGCGGTAGAGCTCCGGTGCCTGCTGTTCCGACACTTCCTGGGCCCGGTACATCCGGAGCACGATTTTGTCGGAGAACCAGTAGCTGCCCAGGTTCATGACCATCGCGAAAATGAAGGCGATGACCATGCCCTGCTGTCCTCCAAAATACCCTCCGATCAGGATCAGAAGCCCTGTCAAGGCTCCCAGCAGCAATGCGGTTTTCAAAGAGTTCATTCAATTCCTCCCTTTTGAATCAGGCAAATTTTTTTATTTTCGAGAGGCCTTCCGTCCGGAGGCCGGTTCACTTTTCCGGCCGAAGGATACCTCACCTGCCGGTGTAATGTCCACCACGATGTGTTCCCCCTCGGCGAAGCCCCCTTCCAGAAGTTTCACGGCCAGGGCATCCAGGATCATCTTCTGGATCGACCGTTTCAGGGGTCTGGCGCCGTAGGTGGCGCTGTAGCCCGCTTTCGAGAGCTGTTTTTTGGCCTCGTCGGTCAGTTCGATGGTAAGCTGCTTCTCCGCGAGCCGCCTGTTGAGAAGACGGACCTGGATGTCGATAATCCGGTTGATGTCGCTGATGGTGAGCGATCGGAAGACGATGATGTCATCGATCCGGTTGAGGAATTCCGGCTTGAAGGTCGTACGGAGCGTGTCGAGAATGCGGATCTTCCGGTCGCCCTCGCTCATGGAGGGGTCGGTGATCCACTGCCCGCCCAGGTTCGAGGTCATGATGACGATGGTGTTCTTGAAGTCCACCGTCCGTCCCTGGCCGTCCGTCAACCGCCCGTCATCGAGGATCTGCAGCAGGATGTTGAAGACATCGGGGTGGGCTTTCTCGATCTCGTCGAAGAGGATCACCGCGTAGGGCTTTCTCCGGATGGACTCCGTCAGGTAACCCCCCTCTTCGTACCCCACGTACCCCGGGGGGGCGCCGATGAGTCTCGCCACGGAGTGTTTTTCCATGAACTCCGTCATGTCGATCCGGATCATGTTCTGTTCGTCGTCGAACATGAACTCCGCCAGTGCCCGGGCGAGTTCCGTCTTGCCGACACCCGTGGGCCCCAGGAAGATGAAAGACCCGATGGGGCGGTTCGGGTCCGCCAGCCCCGAGCGGGCCCTGCGCAGGGCGCTGGAGACGGCCTGAATGGCCTCCTCCTGCCCGATGACCCGCTGCTGGAGACGCTCCTCCATCCGGATGAGCTTCTGGACCTCCGTCTCCATCATCCTCGAGACGGGGATGCCCGTCCATTTGGCCACGACCTCGGCCACGTCCTCGGCATCCACCTCCTCCTTGAGCATCTGCTGGTCTTTCTGGACCTCGCCGAGCGCCGCCTGTTCCTTTTCCAGCTCCCGGTTGAGTTCCACGAGTTTCCCGTAGCGGATTTCCGCCGCCCGGGACAGGTTTCCCTCCCTCTGGGCGGTCACCTCCTCGTTCTTCAGATCCTCGATCCGTCCCCGGATGACCTGGATCTTCTTGATCTGGTCCTTCTCCGCGGACCAGCGGGACTTCATGGCGTCTCGGTTTTCCTTGAGTTTTCCGAGTTCGTCGTCCAGCTTCTCCAGCCTTTCCTTCGCCGTCGGATCCGTCTCGTCCTTCAGGGACTGTCGCTCGATCTCGAGCTGCATGATACGCCTTTCCAGCGTGTCGATCTCGGCCGGCAGGCTGTCGAGCTCGATGCGCAGCCTCGATGCCGACTCATCGATGAGATCGACTGCCTTGTCCGGCAGGAAGCGGTCGGCGATATAGCGATCCGACAGGGTCGCCGCGGCCACGATGGCCGAGTCCTTGATCCTGACACCGTGGTAGACCTCGTATCTCTCCTTGAGCCCGCGCAGGATGGCGATGGTGTCCTCCACCGTGGGCTCCTTGATCAGGATGGGTTGGAACCTTCGCTCGAGGGCCGGGTCCTTCTCGATGTTCTTTCGATACTCGTCCAGCGTCGTTGCGCCGATACACCGAAGCTCGCCGCGGGCGAGGGCGGGCTTCAGCATGTTGGATGCGTCGATGGCGCCCTCGGCGGCTCCCGCGCCGACGACGGTGTGAATTTCATCGATGAAGAGGATGATCTCCCCCTGGGCGTCCTGGATTTCCTTGAGGACGGCTTTCAGTCGGTCCTCGAACTCCCCCCGGTATTTGGACCCGGCGACGAGAGCACCCATGTCCAGACCGATGACCCGCTTGTTCTTGAGGCTTTCCGGTACATCGCCGTTCACGATGCGCTGGGCGAGGCCCTCGACGATCGCCGTCTTCCCCACGCCGGGATCGCCGATGAGGCAGGGATTGTTCTTCGTTCTCCTCGAGAGGACCTGCATGATCCTGCGGATCTCCTCGTCGCGCCCGATGACGGGGTCGAAGGAGCCCTTACGGGCGAGTTCGTTGAAGTCCCTGGCGTAGCGCTCGAGGGCCTGGTATTTTTCTTCAGGATTCTGATCGGTGATCCTCTGGCTCCCGCGGATGTCCATGAGGGCTTTGAAGATGGCATCCCTCATCACGCCGGCCCTGTTCAGAATCTGTCCCGCCACCCCCTCCTTTTCGTCCGCCATGGCAACGAGGATGTGTTCGATGCTGACGTAATCGTCCTTCATGCGGGTCGCCTCGGCAAAAGCCGCTTCAAGGACCTTGTTGAGCCTCGTGGACATGTATACCTGTCCGTCGCCGCCCCCGGTGACCTTCGGAAGCCGGGAGAGGATTTTTTCGAGGTCCCCGCGGATGACGCCCGGGTCTGCCCCGAGTTTCTTCAGAAGCGCCGTGGCGACGCCTCCGGGCTGGCCCAGCAGGGCCAGAAGGAGATGTTCCACATCGACGGCCTGGTGCTGGAACCGCGAAGCGATGCGCTGGGATTCCTGAAGGGCTTCCTGTGCCTTCACGGTCAGTTTCTCAAATCTCATGGCGTCTCCTTGTCAGTATCCAAATATTCGGAAAATAAGAAAAAACGAAATTACTTCTTTCGCCCCGTCGGCGGTGGATGCGGTCACAGGGTTTTGGGACCGTTTCGGGTAAAATTTAAAGATTTCAATATATTGCCGATTCCACACCGGGGTTTTACGTCCCTAAATTAAGCACAATAGAGGGGAATGTCAAGAAAAGGAATAGTTCTTGAGAGAAGGAAAAGCATTGAAAAACAATATGTTTCCGGACAATCTATTCTTCGGGACCCATTAAAAAAAGCTTGACAGTTTCGAATTGCCTATTAAAATCATAGATTCGGAAAAACTTAAGGAGGAAAAAAGGCATGTCTGTGCCCGCAAATATCAATTCCCTTGATATTTACATTTCCGAGATCAACCGCTTTCAGGTCTTGACGTCTGATGAGGAGTTCAAGTTAGCGGTTCGATTCAGGAAATACAACGATATGGAGGCTGCCGAGAGGCTCGTCACGTCAAATCTCCGGTTTGTGGTCAAGATCGCCCATGAGTACAGAAACTACGGGGTGAAGCTCATCGACCTCATCCAGGAGGGGAATGTGGGCCTCATGCACGCCGTGAAGAAGTTCAACCCCTACAAGGGATATCGCCTGATCTCCTACGCCGTGTGGTGGATCAGAGCCTATATGCAGAACTTCATTATCAAGACGTGGAGTCTGGTCAAGATCGGCACGACCCAGGCCCAGCGGAAGCTCTTTTTCAAGCTGAACCAGGCCAAGAAGAAGCTGCAGAACCTTTCGACCCGAAACCCCGAATTCGCCGAGATCGCCGAGACCCTGAACGTAAAGGAGACGGAGATCGAAGAGATGGACCTGCGCCTGAACAACAGGGACCTGTCGCTTGACGCCTCCATCAGCGAGGACGGCGATCTGAGCCACCGGGACGTCCTCGCCTACGAGGGTGAGAGTCAGGAGGAGAGCCTGATCAAGAAAGAGGAGACGGCCCTGGTCAAGCGCAACATCGCGGGGATTCTGGCCAAGCTCAGCGAGAGGGAGCGTTACATCATCCGCAACCGCATCATGTCGGAGACCCCGGAGACGCTCCAGGAAATCGGAGAACGCTTCAAGATTACCCGCGAGCGTGCCCGGCAGGTGGAAAAAGAAGCCCTGAAGAAAATGCGGCTTGCCTTCCTGACCTGGGAAGGCGATCCAAGGGCTGTGAACGCCTGATCCCGTTCAAGGAAAAGTCAAGCCCCGGGGCTACACCCCGGGGCTTTTTTTTTGGCCTGCGGGAGATCCTCAAAAGCTCTCTTCCGCGTGGAAGGCCATCTTGTCAAAGCGGGTGTATTTTTCCTGGAAGGTGAGTTTCACCGTCCCCACGGGCCCGTTTCTCTGCTTGCCGATGATTACCTCGGCGATGCCCTTATCCGGATTGTCGTCGGAGCGGTTATAGACCTCGTCCCTGTATAGAAAGAAAATCACATCGGCATCCTGCTCGATGGCGCCCGACTCCCGGAGGTCCGCCATCTGGGGCCGCTTGTTGGTCCGGTCCTCGACTTTGCGGTTGAGCTGGGAGAGGGCAACGACGGGGACGCTCAGTTCCTTGGAAAGGGCCTTCAGGGACCGGCTGATCTCGGAAATTTCCTGCTCCCGAGTATCCGAGTATCCTCCTCCTCTCATGAGCTGCAGGTAGTCCAGGATCACGAGTCCCAGGCCCATCTCCGCCTTGAGGCGCCTTGACTTGGCCTTCATTTCGAGGACCGAGATGGCCGCAGTGTCGTCGATGAAGATGGGCGCGTCGGAGAGCCTGCCCGCCGCGGTGGTGAGCTTCGGCCAGTCCGATTCCCCGAGGAACCCCTTGCGGATCCTCTGCGAGTCCACGCGGGCTTCGGAGGCCAGCATCCGGAGGGCGAGCTGTTCTTTCGACATTTCCAGGGAGAAGATGGCCACGGGGATCCCGGCCTCGATGGAAGCATGCTGGGCGATGTTGAGGGCGAGGGCCGTTTTCCCCATGCTGGGCCGGCCCGCGACGATGATCAGGTCCGCGTTCTGGAGGCCCGAGGTCAGCTCGTCGAGCTTGTCGAAACCGGTGGGGACGCCGGTGACGAGCTCCTTTTTTTCGTACAGACGCTCAATCGTCCGGAAGCTGTCCTTGAGGATTTCTTTCAGAGGGAAAAAGGCGGGACGGACCTTGTGTTCCGATATCTCGAAGATGGCTTGCTCGGCCTCGTCGAGGATGCGGTCCACCTCTGACCCGGCGTGATAACTCCTGTTGAGGATTTCCGTGGCCGTCCCGATGAGCCGCCGGAGGATGGATTTTTCCTTGACGATCTTGGCGTAGTGGGCCACGTTGGCCGCCGACGGGACGCTGTCGACCAGCGTGGCCAGATAGGATGCCCCGCCCACGCTGTCGAGATGCTTCTTTTCCTTCAGGATGTTGCTCAGTGTGATGAGGTCGCTGGGCTCGTTCCGGTCCGAGAGCTCCAGGATGGCGGAAAAAATTCTCCGGTGAGCCTCGCTGTAGAAGTCCTTGACGCCGAGGATCTCGACAACGGCGTTCAGGGCGTGGTTGTCGAGGAGGATCCCCCCGAGGATCGATTGCTCGGCCTCGGTGTTTTGCGGCGGCACCTTGTAGAGCGACGAATCGATGTCTTTCATACCCTGCCCCTGCCCGGTCTCCCGGGTCACCCCTTCAGGTTACTCCGCCCGGGTGACGGTTACCGCAATATCGGCGAAGACACCCGGGTAGAGCTTGATCTTGACCCTGTGCTCCCCCAGGCTCTTGATGGGGTCTTCGATGACGATCTGCTTCTTGTCGACTTCGAGTCCCTTTTCCACCAGCGCTTTTTCGATATCCTTTCCGGTCACGGAACCGAAAAGTTTGTCCATTTCACCCACCTTGCAGGGGATCGTCACGGCGACGCCGGCGTACTGCTGGACCAGGGATTCGGCCTTTTTTCTTTCCTTTTCCGATTGCTGGGCGATCATCTTCTTCGTGTGCTCGAGGGTGCTGACATTCTTGCCGGTCGCCTCCAGTCCCAGCCCCTTCGGGATCAGGTAATTGCGCGCGTAACCGTCGGATACTTTGACTGTGTCGCCTCTTTTCCCGAGGGACGCGACATCCTCTTTCAGAATCACCTTCATGAAAAGCCTCCTTGGGATGAGATTGAGCGGGTCTAAAGGTTGTCCCTAGACAGTGGAATCCTTGAGCGGTCTGTTCATTTTTCTAAAGTCAATCCAGATATCGAAGAGGCCGACGGCGGCCACGACGAGGAGCAATGACTGATAGACAAAAAGAAAGAGATAGAATATCGTGCGCAGAAATCTCGGCACGCTCTTTTTTTTGAAGAAGAAGTGTACTATGGAAAATCCCTGAAGTAAATAGACGAATAAAAAAATGATCAGTCCATTGAGGCCGACCATCTGGATCTCCGGCATCGGCAGGAGCATCATGCCCCCCGAGGCGATGACGAACCACACCAGCCAGTCGGGAATCTTCCAGCGGGCCAGATCGCCGTAATCGGGGTAGGGGATACCGGTTTTCTGAAAGAGGGATCGCATCATCAACAGGTTGATCCAGGCGAAAAAAGAAGTGCCGACGACCGCCAGGGAGGGAAAGAGGCCCAGGATCGTCTGCGTGATCTCATGGGCATTTTCCTTGACGGATTCGATCTGGTCCGGGGACATGCCGAATTCGGCGTAAAACCGGAGACTCTGCTGAAGGCTCTCGCTGATATGGGTCTCGATGAGTTGCGTCGCGGGCGTGGCGAGTCTCCAGCTGTAATAAAACAGCAGCCCGAGGATCAGTGTCAGCAGGGACGCCGCGGACGCCATGACGGTCTTCTCAATGCCCCAGTTTCGCCGCATGAACTCCGGCAGGAGAACACCCAGCGCTCCGAGGACCACGAAGAATGAGGCCTCTGCCTCGACAGCGGCGTACCGGAGGCCGAGCCAGGCGGCGAAAACGGATGAGGCGAAGCACAAGAGGCCCAATGGCCTTCCCAGCCGGGTATAGAAGTGGGCAACAGGCAGAGGGGTGACGAAACCGGCCGCCAGCCCGAGCGCGGGGCTCAGGGCGAGCAGGATGAAAAAAAGGGCCGTTGCGCCCAGACCGAGCAGGAATTCCTTGACCAGGACGGGCCTCCTCTCTCCCATCGGCGCCTTGAAGTTCCTCCATAGCGGGCCGACTTCAGCGTCATGACCGCCATCATGCGTGCCGGGTGACACCGGTATTTATTCATCGCGGCGGAAGTGGCGGCGAGGCCGGGCTGGATAACGGGGGATTGTGCTGCAGCGACTTATGGGCTCAGGTGTCGCTTACCATAAAAGGCAGAAGCGCGATGCTCCGGGCCCTCTTGATTTCAACCGTCATCTTGCGCTGATGCAGGGCGCAGTTTCCCGAGATCCTCCTGGGGATGATCTTGCCCCGTTCCGTCAGGAAATACTTGAGGATGTCCGGATCCTTGTAGGTCAGTTTCAGATCGGAATTGGTGCAGAAACGGCACACCTTCCTTTTATGATACACCCGCCGTTCATATCTCGGCCTGGATTCTCTGCGATTCGCGTCTGCGGTCATTTGGGCTCTTTCCCTCCCTTTTCACTCTCTTTCGACTCTTCCCGGGGTCTTCTGGGCCTTCGCACGGTCGAACGTGAGAATTCCCTTCTGTCCGCGAACCTCGGTCTGGCCTCCTGCTCGGCGGTTTCAGCGGGCTTTTCTTCCGTCTCAGGCGCGCCGGATATAGCTTTTTCTATTGCCTCCGGGGTGATATCGTCGGCCTGCTTGACCGTCATGTATTTGAGTATCTTCTCGTCGAATTTGAGGTTTCTTTCCAGCTCGCTGACGATGGCTCCCGTGCCGGCAAAGTCCATCATGACGTAAAAGCCGCGGGACTGTTTCCGGATCAGGTAGGCGAGCTTTCTCTTCCCCCACCGGTTGATGCGGATCATGGCGCCCTTCATGTTCGCGACGATCGAGGCATACTTCTCCACAATGGCGTCGATCTCCTCGTTAGGGAGGTCCGCAAGGGTAATAAAAACAAGATCGTACCTGTTCAACGTCATACCTCCTTTCGGCTCAGAAGCCAGGGCCCGAAGCCCGGGCAAGGAGTCCTCTCTTGAATTTGAAAAGCGTTTTCTATAACAACTTTCGGCAGAAAGCAATCATTTTTACAAGGGTGCCGCCTCGTGATTATGAAACCTCCCGCTCTCCCGGCTTGCCTGTTCAAATTTCCTGTTGACCTGAGTCACGTCTTCTTTTATTCATTTTAGTGATATGAATTAAATTTGAAGTGCCTGACCCCCTGCCTCACGGGGGCGTCCGATCGGGAGACCGTTTTTTGTCCTCTGTCTTTAGAAAGATAGCGATTTTTACAGTCGCTGTTCTTGTTATAATTATCGCCTATCGGTTCTTTTTCCCTGCTTCCCCCGTCCGTGAAATTCGCCTGGCGGGGGAAAATATCATCTGCTTCGGGGACAGCCTCACGTCCGGCTTTGGGGCCTCTTCGGGCATGGACTACCCCTCTCAGCTCTCGAAGCGAATCGGCAGACCGGTGATCAACGCGGGGCGATCGGGCGACACGACGGTTTCGGCCCTGGCGAGACTGGACAGGGACGTCCTGTCCCGGGCGCCCCGGATCGTTCTCATCACGCTGGGCGGAAATGATCTCATGAGGGGCATGGACCGTTCACAGGCCTTCAGCAACCTGAAGACGATTGTCACATCGATTCAGAATCAGGGGGCCCTGGTCGTCATCGGCGGGATCGAGGCGCCCATCTGGAGCAGGGGATTCGAGAAGGGCTACAGGGAGGTTTCGATAGAGACGGGGGCTGTGCTGATCCCCGATATCCTCAAGGGGATCATGGGGAACCCGAAGCTCATGCATGATGCCATTCACCCGAACGATTCGGGCTACACGGTCATGGCCCAGTATTTCCATGAAGCCATGAAGCCCTACCTGTGAGGGGGCTGGGAAAAACATCGATCCGATTTCACCTTGAAAGGAGGTCCGGGATGCTCGGGAAATCTTATCGGTTGTGTATCGCTGTTGCGGTTGTTTTGGTCTCGTACGGCTGCATGGTGGCTGAGAGCACCTACACGAAAAAGGTGGAGGAAACGGAGAGCCTCAACAGGCGGCTCGGGGCCCTGGAGCAGGTGAACAGGGAGCTGAAGGGCGAAAACGAGAGCCTCAAGGCGAAGGTGGACGAACTGGCCGTCCAGGTGGCCGAGCAAAGGGAAAGGGTTGCGGACCTGGAGATGATGAAGGAGCAGAAGGTCCAGGAGGTGAGCAGCGAATACAATGCCATGATCGAAAAGATGAAAACGGAGATTGCCCAGGGACAGGTCACGATCACGGAACTGAAAGGCAAACTCACGGTAAACATGGTGGAGGCTGTTCTTTTCGACTCCGGTAAGGCGGAGGTGAAGAAAGAGGGTCTGGCCGTCCTCCAGAAGGTTGTAGATGTCCTGAAGGATGCCAGGGACAAGGTGATCCGTGTCGAGGGTCACACGGACAACGTGCCGATCACCGGGGCGCTCGCCCGGGTGTACCCCACCAACTGGGAACTGTCCGCCGCCCGGGCGATCACGGTCACCCGCTTTCTCCAGGCCCGGGGGATAGACGCGGCCAGACTGTCCACCGCCGCTTACGGGGAGTTCCAGCCCGTGGCGGACAACGAGACGAAAGAGGGGAGGGCGAAAAACCGCAGGATAGAAATCGTTCTCGTTCCCAGAGACTAGCCGGTAGCGGAATCTGCCCTATCGAACGTACGAAAGGGCCGGTGTCATACCGGTCCTCTTTTTTTATTCACGCGGCGGAACCCGGGTCCACGAAGGGTCTTTTTTATCGCCTTTTGAACCGCTTCGTCACCGGGCGCTGTCTCAGCATGACGTAGGTCGCGCCCGTGCCGCCGTCGCAGGAGCGGGCGCTCGAATAGGCGGTGACCCATTTTCGCCAGGGGCCCGTCGTGAGCCATTCGACGACCCTGGTTTTCAGCACCGGCTCCGCCGGCGATGAAAGCCCCCGCCCGTGGATGACGAGTATGCCCTTCCTGCCCCTGTCGATGGAGTCACGCAGGAATTCCTCGAAGGCGGCCTCGGCTTCTTCCACGTTCATGCCGTGGAGATCGATCTGAGACTGTATCGAAAACTCTCCCTGGTGAAGCCGCCTTGCGATCTCCGGCCGTACACGGTACCCCGTGCCCTCGATGTATTCCGGCGTGTCGGAAATCACGAACCCCTCGCCGTACTTTACGAGGTTCGTGAGGGTTTCGAGGTCTTCGTCCTTGTCGTTCCTGGGGACAACCTCCCGGACCGGAGGCGGCGAAGGCTCCACATATTTTCCATCCCTCAGGGTTTTTACGCCTGCCATGGCCTCCAGAAAAATTTTCTCGTCATCGGCCGCAGGCGCCGTTTCGGTGCGTGGAATGCCTTTGTCCCGGGACGGTTTCGCGGGCAGGGGCGCGGCATCGGCTGTTTTCTTCCTGAGACGTTTGTCGAGGTTTTCAAAGGGCTGAAAACCCAGATCGGATTTGGGGGGTTTCATGCTTGTCTTTCCGGCTTCGGGTGCTACCGCCTCTACTTGCACTTGAAGGGATAGAAGTGGCTGTAGCAGTATCCCCCCGGGTCGCTGTACATGACTTCCGTGTCGATCATGCACTGTTCGATGACTTTCTTGGAGGCTCCCTCATAATCGGGGCGCTTTTCCTCTTTTTTCTTGCAGCTCATGCAGATGGGCTTGTGACTGTAAACGGAGAGGATTCTCGGGTTCCGGGGTGACAGGTCCTTGCGGCACTTGGAGCATTTCGCGGCGCAGAAAAGTTTTTCTTTCCAGTCGTCTTTCATGGGCTGACCTCCTGGGGATAACAGGTTTCTATCCCGGGCATGATTGCTTTTCAATATACTACGAGAGCGCACGGCTGTAAATGGTTTACCGATTCATCTCCTCACCGCGACCCCCGGAGTTCCCTTGCGAATTGCCTTGCGTGCCAGAGGGAGGGGACATTGGACCGCCACTCGGGGAGGGTCATCGTGATGGCGATCTCCTCCAGTGCGGAGAGGACGAGGATGACCGCGGCAATCTCAAAAGGCCAGGCAACCTCAAAGAGGATCATCACGAGGGTGGCGACGCTGAGGACGACGGCCGAGAACTTCGCGGCCCAGGTGTGGTAGCTCGTCAATCGGCGGTATTTCATGAAGCCGATGAAGATGGGAACGGCGAAGCCCGCGACGACGGCTGCGACAAAGGGTGCCTCCTGCCTGATGAGATCGGGCCAGAGCCACCAGACGCAGAGGGGGACGGTCATGTAAATGGAGAAATCCCCCCAGCTGTCGAGTTTTGCCCCGAGGTCCGTCACCTGCTTGTATCTCCGTGCTATCGTCCCGTCAACGGCGTCCGACAGGAGGGCCAGCACAAGGAGGAGCAAAAAAATATCGGCCCGGCCGATCCACGCGAGGTAAAGCAGGGCGGGAGCGCTGACCATTCTGAAAATACTCAGGCAGTTCGGTAAAGTGAACATGACGGTCTCTCCGTGTTTTCCATTCGAAAGCGCCGATGACCGTTCTTCCACGCAGCTCGAATTGGAAGCGCCTGCCCTGAGATGAAATTACCGGTTATTTCATCATCTTTAAGGTCATCCGTCAACCCGTCTGTGCACAGGAGAAGACAATTCTCCTTCGCGGTTGAGCCTGCCGTCGCAAGATGGTATTGCATTGCGATAAATATTATGTTATAAGCGATACCACTATGTGTAATGCTCACTTTAACATGCTGTTATTACTGACTTATATAATGTCGAAAAAATTATGTTGCATCGCACAAATTTTTCTTGACAAATCTCTTTTTCTGGTTAAAATAGAGGGCAAATATAAAATCCCCGACAGGAGGTACGAACCATGATGGATCCCAAAAAACTCGTGAAGCAGACCCTTGATTTTTACAAATCAACCTTCAACAACAACTACAGTGCGATGCTGATGCTCCAAGAGCAGACCGAGAAGATGATCAACCTGTACATGGGCATGATGACCGGATTCCCGGACGAGGGGAAGAAGGCCGTCAACGAGTGGATTAAGTCTTTCAAAAAGGGCGGCGAGCAGTTCAAGACGGCCGTGGATGAAAACTTCAAGCGAGTCGAGGAGATGTTTGCCGAAGCCGCCAAGTCGAAGAAGGAGTAAATCTGTTGTAGAAAAGTCACTGATGAATCAATAAAGATTTGGGTCATTGAAAATTATGTGACCAGCATGTTGTCAGCGGGTTTTCCGACACTTGAATCTTACCACTGTTCCGAAGGGGGTGTTCATCGATGTTCTGGCCGACGCCTGATACCCAAAGTGATTTGTCCCGTCCGCTGCTGTTGCTGCCGGATCGCATGGCGGATGCCAATGTCAAGGCGGTCATGTCCTGGATGGATTTTCTGAAAGCCGGACAGACGTACCTGAACGGTTTGTACGGCTACTGCTTCGATTTCATGAGTCCCTACTGGGTGGCTGCCCGTTCTTTCAACAGAACAGAGCAGTGCAAAGTGCTCCAACACAGACCCGGTGAGACAGCGAGAGACTATCTCGAGCTCCTTCTGTTCAACATCGAGACCAACAGGAAAGCGCTGCTCACGTCGTTCAAGGCGCTGAACGAGTTTCATGCCCGGGAGGCCGAAAGAGCCTTTTCGGCCTCCCTCAACACGATTCTGGACCGCGAGGGCGAGGACATAGCGTCTTACTCGCACAGACTCGCGAACTTGATGGAACGCCTCGTTTACGGGTACCCCGAGGCGATTCGGGATATTGAAAAAGACTTCGGGTTCCACTTCAACGACGGCGGCTATGTCAGGGTTGCCGAAACGGATCGCTTTTACCTCTACAAGGTTCTGCCCCGCCATAAGGGCGTCGAGGTGCGGCCCAAGGGAAAACCCGTTCTCATCATCCCGCCCTACGTCCTCGGAGCCGACATCCTCGGTTTCCTCCCCGGGGAGGACAAGAGCTACACGCATTGCTTCGCGAACCAGGGCATACCCACCTACATCCGGATCATCAAAGATATCGAAGTCACACCGGCCGTTCAGACGATGACGGGCGAGGATGACTGTCTCGACACTCGCCACTTCTGCGAGGTCATCAAGCGGCGGCATGGCAGGCCGGTCACGCTGAACGGTTACTGCCAGGGCGGGTTCGTGTCCGCGCTGAATCTGCTGTCCGGCGAGCTCGACGGCCTGGTGGATGCCTTTGTGACCTGTGTCGCTCCCATGGACGGCACGCGTAGCAGGGCGCTGACGGAATACCTGGAACACATCCCTGAGCGGTTCCGTGACCTCGGGTACGCCGTCAAGGAACTGCCCAACGGCAACCGGGTGGTCGACGGCAAGGTCATGAGCTGGGTCTACAAGCTCAAGAGCATGGATCGGGAAGCCCCGCTCTTTGCCTTCTACCGCGATCTCCATATGTTCGACGGTTCGAATCCCGGCGAGGTCCGGATACCCGCGACGGCGGCCGCGCTCAATTACTGGCTGATCTACGAGAGAAGCGATCTCCCCGTGGGCATCACGAAGCTGAGCTTCGACTCTTACACGAAGCCCGTGTCGAAGGACGGCACGCTGCCGGTCAGGCTTTTCGGAAGGGAGCTGAACTTCAAGCGACTGAAAGAGAAGAATGTGAAATGGCTCATCTGCATTGCCGAGGGTGACGACCTGGTGGACCGGGAGGCGGCGCTGGCACCGCTTGATTTCGTCGACGCCGAGGTGTCGGTTTTCCCGAAGGGTCACGGTGCGATGGCGACGTCCTGGTCGCTTCCGACATCGGATTGCGCCCTTCACACCTGCTTCAGCGGCGGCCGGGGTCCTGTCCGCTTTCAACTGGACCTCGAACAGGAAACGAACCCGGCATCATAAGCTGCCACGGGCGGGGGAAAATGAATTTCGCTGTATGACCGGCGGGACCGTTTGGTCCCGCCTTTTTTCGATCAACCTTTTGACAAGATCAGGCACTCATCTGATAAAGGGGGGAAAGACATGCCTTTCTTGGATGTTCCGGGCCTTAAAATCCATTATGAAATCGGCGGCAGCGGGAAAAAGGTTCTCGTTCTTCTCCACGGGAATTTCGGGTCCTGGCGCTGGTGGCAGCCCGTTTTGAAACGTCTGCCGGAGAACTGCAGGGCCTACGCACCGGATTTGCGGGGCTGCGGCGAAACGGGCCGCCCCGGGGTCGGACATTCCGTGGAACAGCTGGCGTCGGACCTCTATGCGTTTTCAAGGGGCCTCGGTCTTCCCGCCTTTCACCTCGTCGGCCACTCGCTGGGCGGCGCGGTGGCCATGCAGTTTGCCCTGGATCATCCGGAAATGGTCCGCAGCATGCTGCTGGTCGCGCCGGCCCCCGCGGAGGGCATGAAAGGCAAGGTTGAGGGGCTTGCCTGGCTCATTGATGTTTTTAAACTGGACGGAGCCGACGAACAAAAGGAACATCAGGATGAAAAGCAGCCCGCTCTGCTTGCGGGCATCCCGGGTCCGCCGGATTATCGTTCGCCCGACGGCCTTGCCGCCGTTTATGGCAGGCTTCAGAAGCTCGGGATACTCAGGCGCTGCCTCCGTCGGGCCCTCGTCCGAATGGCGCCCTACGCAAGGCAGGATGAATACTTCGAGACGCTGGTCGACGACGCCGTCCGCATGTCGCCCGAGGCCGTCGTCGGGCATCTGTCATCCCTCCTGACCTGGAATGTCCAGGGGGAACTCAGCAGGTTGAGAATGCCGGTGCTGATACTCCGGGGGGCGGAGGACAGCCTGGTGCCGTTGGACGCCCTGGAGCGCACTGTCGGGGGGCTCAAAAGAGGGGAGCTGGTGACGAGGGAGAAAGTAGGCCACTCTCCGCTCATCGAAGACCCTGATTTTCTTGTGGAGATTCTGACCGGTCACATCGCGGAAAGCACGGCGTGGTGGAATTTCAGCGAAAAACTGCTCCCTGTCCGGCGCCGAATCGCGCGTATGCTCGGCTGATCAGGTCATTCCGGCAGTGGCCGAAGGGGTCCGACGGCCTTCGGCGGGCGTGAAATCACGACCGTGGGCCCATGGCCGACGAATGGTTTTTTGCGTATCCATTTCTCCCTTGATTCCGGGGGAGGCGATTCATAATCCGATGTCCCTGAAGAAAGCAAGAACCTCATTGCTCAAAGCGTTGGGTGCCCGGAAGACGGCGTAGTGGGCGAACTCATGCTCGAAAGAACACAGCCGGGCCCCCTTGATACGGTCACGGGCTTTTTCGGCCGTGCTCAAACGGAGCCACTGATCGTTGGCCACGTGAAGGATGAGGGTCCTGGCCCGGAGGCGATGCAGATGATCCGTCAGGTCATAACCATCGCCGATTTGGTTTCGCAGGAGCAGGTCGTTCGCGTCGTAGTTTTCCGCAAGGGGGAGGAGCAGTTCCCCCTGGTTTCCGTCAGGTTCCCAGCAGAACACCTCTTTGCGGGTCTCCGCCCAGGGCTGACTCACGCGGAAATCAAAACTCAGTCCCGTGTAGAGCAGGATCGACCACCCGAACATCACACCCCGGTTGGGGTGCTTGTCCTTGGGCAGGTGGTAGTAGTCACCCTTCGTTTCCCGCCAGGCGGGGTCGCTCTGGATGGCTGCCGTCATGAGATCGAACAGCCATCGGGTGCTTGAATTCATTGCCGTCAAACCGCCGATGGGCAGAATCGCCTCGACAAACCCCGGGTGCAGGACCGCCCAGATGTAACTCTGTATGGCGCCCATCGAGACGCCCGTGGCGAGCTTCACCCGGCCCACCTTCAGCACATCCCGCAGCAGGAGGTGGTTCGCCTGCACACAGTCGAAGTAGTTGTAGCGGGGGAATTTCATGCCGAGCCCGTCGCTCGGTTTGCTGGCCCCCCAGAGACCCAGGGCATCAAGAAAAATAACATAGTACCTGTCCGTGTCGATGAGGTTCCCCGGCCCCACGACGGCCCCGCCGGCGAAGGCGTTCCCTTCCTGGCCGTCGTGCCAGTAATAGTACATGAAGGTTGAATCCCCGGAGTAGTAGGGGCTGATGATGACGGCATTCGTGATCTTCCCGTTTTCGTCACGCTCCGGCGTCCCCGTGGCGATGTAGGCGACTCGCAAGGGCTCACCGCAGAGAGATTCCAGAGTCACACCGCCGGCGCCGCCATATTCAAAACCCGACTCTTCGCCGGGGCAGTAAGCCCCTCCGAGCTTGAAATGAGGAATGGAGTGATACCGCTTCAAGCCGTCGAGGGCTGATACCCCCGATGTTTTTGTGACGGATTTGCTGCGCGAAAACGACATGTCGATGCTCCTTCATCTTTAGGGTCCGACGCCACCCGCCACTGGCGGGCGGAAAGTTTTTTTCAGAGAGGCGCTTCCCGAGCCGTTGACGATGAGACTGAAGTTCATCTCAGGCTCCTTTTGACGTCCGCCGGCGGAATCAGGACAGGTATATTTATACAATCCCGGGTAAATTTGAAATTATTTTCTCCCGCCGCGGGGAGTGGAAGCCGTCGTCAGGGGGACTGAACCGGGGGGGCGGTGAGAGAGGAGGCCCGCGCTGTCATTCGCCTGCCGGTTCCTGCGGGTAGGAAATCGTCAGGACGATTTTCTCCGTGATGATCTGCTCTTTGAGCCGGACCGTGAGAAGGATGCCGTTTTCGCCCGTTTCCATGTTGTTGTGGGCCCAGCGTGAGAACTGACCGCCGTAGTAATGCGCGAGGTTTTCAGGCCAGATGGTGATGACGCTCCCGTCGCGAGGGAAAACGATATCCGGCTGGAGGGGGTTGTTCCGGAAGTTGGACTCTTCATCCATCATGAATCTTCCGTTTTCACCCCTGGGGTCGACGTAAAAGGTGTCGCTCCAGATAATTTCCAGGAATTCACCGGTCTTGTTTTCGATGGAAAGAAGAAAGGCCTTGTAACCGGCCCGGGGCGAAAGGGAGTGGTCATCGACCGGCGTCAGGCTGGCATCGAAATAGGGATTGCTGACGCGCTGCAGGGGCGGTTCGAAGCCCGGGGGCATTTGGGGCGTGGAGGCGCACCCGGCAAAAATTGCCATGGCGATCAAGGCAGGAAAGATTCCGATCCTTCTTCGCATCTTGCTCACCGTCCGTTGGAAGCGGGCCCCTCCGCTGCAGAGACCCGCGGCGCAGGCGAAACCGCACCTCCCGGTCCCCGGCGCTGCCTGCTGCCGACGAGGAACCCTTCCGCAGACCCCGATTTTTGGTTTGCCGCTGTGTCGGGTCCTGCGAAAATCATGACCTCCCTGATCAATGAAAACAGCAGCGCTCTTGTCTTCGGAATCCCCCACTGGGATCACGCCGGGCGCTTGGCGGAAGACGATGACTACTTCCTCATGGCCTTCAGCGCTTTCGGGGTATTGTCCGTCTTGAAAACGAGGCTCATCTTTCCCTTCGAGGGGCTCGCGTAAACGTAGGCGATGTCCACGACGGCGGCGGCGATTTTTTTCGATGCCGCGTGGAGCTGCCCCGGCTTGTTCGGAACCTCCACGATGATGACGTCCTCCGTTTTCACCTCCGCCCCCATGTGGGTAAGGATTTTTCGGGCCTTGGCGTTGTGGTCCGTGACAATCATGAAAACGCCTTCTTCTCCTCTGCCGTAGGCGCAGATGGCCTCGATGTTGATTTTCGCTGTGGCGATGAAGGACGTCACCTCGGCGAGAAGCCCCACCCTGTTGGGAAGGGTAAAGGTGAGTTGCTTTGCTCTCTTCGCGATAGCCATATTCAATCTCTCCTTATCGCAGGGCGGCTTTTGACAATCATACGATTTAAAGTGAAAAATGGAAAGAAAAAAGGCGGCGGCTCGTTCACTGACCACCCGGTGACGCGTCACCTCGTGAAGTAGAAAAATGTGCGGGCAGGTGCAGGTTAATCGCTGAAATACCGGACCCCGCACCGTTTAAAATGAGGGCGGGGCCCTGCGGCCCCGCCCTCCCGTTTTTAACCGGACACAAACGCCCGGGCTTCGCACAACCCGTTTCCGTGACTCACATCACGGCATCGGCATTAGGATGTCAATATCGAGGGTCGTGGTGTCTCCCCCCATAACTTCGACGTCTGAGTACACTGCGGTTACTTTTCCCTCGCTAGATGCCACCACATCGTAGCTGCCCGCGGGCAGGATCTGTGTATAGTTCCCTCCATTGTCGACGGATATGGACTTCACCTCGATCTGGCCCGAACAGCCGTCGGCCCTGAGGCTGATGACGGCGCTTCCGCCGCCCTCCACAGTAACAGTTCCTGTCATGGTCCCATCATCCGAGGGGGTCAGTTCAATGTCGAGCGGCAGAATAGCCCCGGCTACGGCGTCAACACCGCAGAAGGTGGCATAATTGTAGGTTTCCCTGTAAGCCACCACATTGTAGGTGCCTGCCAGCACCCGGATGTTGAACCAGCCGGATTCATCCGTCACGGTCGACCCCTCGTTCAGGACTTTATTGGCGGGATCCGCAGCGGTGGCATCATACACCTGGGCACTGACCGAAACACCCGGCAGCGGTTCCCCGTTCTCATCAGTAACGGTCCCCTGGATGATGGAAGACAGGACCTCCGTGCCGATGACCTTGATCGTGGGTTTGAGAATCCATCGGCCGCTATTCCCGGCTTTGACGACGGACCTCGCCGCGTCGAAATCCAGGATCAGCTCCGTCACCTCGTTTTCATTGATCGTAAACCCCTTCACCAGCTTGATGCCCGTCTGCATCCCGCTGGGGACGAATAGCTGAGGGGTGGCGTTACTTGGCAGGATGACGTAATTGGCGTGCGGATGCGGATTGCCGAGGATGTTCAGCCCGTCATCCGGTTCGCTCCCGATGATCAGGCGCATCTGTGTGTAGTACCCGGCTTCCAGTTCGCTCAGGCCCAGGGTTTCCAGTGCTCCGTTGACCAGCTCAAGCAGGTTGTAGGTCTTCCGGGGATCGGCGACGGTTTGCCAGTTTCCGGAGAAATTTTCATCGCCGCCCAGATGCACGTCCACGCGCTCGATGGTCACATAGACAGCCTCATACTCGTACGTGGAGGCGTCGGTCAGGGAGAGGGAAAGCGTCCCGGTGGTGCCCCCCGTGGCGCTGCCGCTGCTGCTGCCGCCGCCACCACCACCGCAGCCGGTGAATACGGCGAGAAGAAAGATAACCGCCAGAGCCGTCAAAGATTTTGTGTTGAGTCGCATTTTCAAACCTCCTTTTTGTTGTTTTCAGAGTATTCGGTTCCGGAAATCACGGGGCCATGAACCCCGTGTCCGTTTTTTCCTGTTGATGATCCCTTCGTCGCCGCGTTTAGTTCCCCGACTCGAGCGTGATGCTGTCCCAGCGTACAACCCCGGCCTCCAAGACACCTTCCGCGTCCACAATGTCCCCGGGCCCGACCGCGCCGAAGAATTCTGCGGGCGTGACCGGTCCGCCGCCTTCTCCTTTGAACCCGTCCGGGGGGATTGCGGAGGTATCCACCTCGATGCCCAGGACGAACACCGATGGCCCAGAGATGGAATCAACGGGGCCCGCCAGCGCCACGGCGTCACTGGGAGCGGGAGTGACAAGGACGGACGATGCCAGGATGCTGCCGCCGGTGGTTTTTCGGCCAAGGATCCTTGCGTGATCGCCCGGTTCGATCTCGTCCAGGGACCGGGCGGTCCCGACAAAGCGCGTCGTGGCCGTCGCTAAAACCGGGGCTGATTCGAGCCCGGTCAGCGTAAGGCTTTCCTGGCCCCCGTTGACCCCGCTCACGTCGGACTCCATCCGGATCCTCTCGGACAGGGAGACCTCCTGTGCGAGAACGGACCGCACTGTCCGCGTGCCTTTCACGATGACCCGCGTGCCCGGGTTTACGTCCTGCGGCTTGAGGTTCCTGTAGACGGTCCCCTGGTCGGTGATTACCGTGTAGCGCCCGATGCCGAACTCGCCGGGGCCTTGCCTGCCGGTGACGATGCCCTCGAGATACACAAAGTCGACGACACCCGATCCGAATTCCTCTTCCGGTTCAAGGCGGCTGGCGAGAAGCCGGTTGGCCGTAACCAGCGTCCCTCTCGCCCTGATCATCTGACCGTTCTCCGGGGCGCCGCCGGGAAGGGCGCCGAGATCGGCCGCCGAGTAGTCGATCGTGAGCAGGCCGATATCGAGGGTTTGCGCTGGAGTGTTTCGGTTCTGGACCAAGCCTTTGATTTCAACCTCTTCGTCCGGAAGGAGCGCATCGGAAATCCGGTTCACGTAGGTCGCAGCGATCCTGCCCGACTCGTCGTCGTAGCCGCTCAGCTCCAGAACCATTCCCACCGCGATGGCGGCGGCCGTTGTGTTTTTATAGGCGGTCCGGTCATCCAGGATGATCGTCTGACCGAGGATGACGACCTGTTTCAAGACGGAATCCAGGTCGGCGACGCTCTCTACGGCGCCCTTCAAATTCCTGCTGAAATACACGCGATCGGCACTGGCGCTTCCGTCCTCCGCGATGCTCCCCTCCACCCGGACCACCATGCCGGCCGAAAGGTTCTGGATCACCGCGGAATTTCCCGACCCCACAGAGCGGTTTTCGACAAAGACCTCGGCAGCGCCCGTGACGTACCTCACGCCGTTCACGATGACGCTGCCGAAACCTTCAACGGTGCCGACGGACGCGATGGTATTCCCTGTCCCGCCGATTCCGCCCCCCGCGACGTCGGCTCCGCCGCCGCCGCAACCGGCAAGAAAGACTGTGACGACCATCGGCAGGATTAGAGTCTTTAACGTCTGTCGAAAGAGAGGTCTCATGGTCCCTGGTCCTCTTCGTCACATGGTTTTTCGAAGTAATAAATTCCGACACCCGCGGTGTTGCGCCCGCTGCCGCCGGCCCCGGGGTTTGTGTCCCGGTCATGGCTCGACAGCCACCGGTCGAGTTTCTCCAGCAGACCCTGGGCAGCCTCGGCCGAAAGGCGTCTGAACTCCCGGAGCGCCCCGTCGGGGAGGTTGTCGTAGAGAACCTTGCGCTGGAATCTCGGAGGTTCGAGGGTCCTTCCCATGTTGTGATCGATGGTGTCGATCAGGTAAGCAGTGTCGACACCGAGGATGTGCAACTTCATGGTTTCGTCGGCCTTCGGCAGGTAGGCCCGCTCCCTCAACCGGACCCTGTTCTCGTCGAGGCGCTCCACGCTCCCGTCGGTCTGCATCTCGTCGAGAACGGCCCGGTAAGGCACATCCCCGCTGTGCCGTCTGACGAGTTCCTGGAAGCTCTTTACCTTTCCGGACACCGTGAGCGCCATGGGCCTGCCTTTTCGATCCAGGAAATCCCTGTCCCGCCGCCATCCCGCGATCACCCTCGAGGCTCGGTTGTACCGGTCCCGGCTGGGCTCGTCGTCCCTCTGACGAAGGGAGCTCACCCGCGCGACTTCCTTGCGCGTCAGCCCGGTGATGACGGAGATACGGGAAAGGGACTGCTTGCGCCCCTCGATTGAAAACTCGTCCCTGGCGACGTCGACGAACTGTCTCTTGGCGATATCGGCGAACGTCCCGTAGGAGACGCCGTTCCGGAGCAGGACTCGAACGAGAGGCCTCAGGAGTCGGGCGACGGCTGTAACAAGTATCTGGTGTTTGTTCGGCTGCATGTCGTGGGGGATCTGGCGAATTGGGAAAATATTCCCAAATATTTTTTCCAATGTCAAGTCAATAAAATGCCCGCCGAATCACTCAGGGCGCCTCCCCGGGAAGCGCGCAAAGGTTATATAAAGAAAAAAGGGGCGGAGAATACTTCCCAACCCCTTGAATTCAATACGGCTAAACTATTCCCGCTGATGTTTCGCCACAACCCCGGCCATGCGCCGATCAGTTTTGTTCTACTGGACTCCTTTCATTTTTCGCAGGTTGGTCAGTTAAGAATCGAAGTCAACCGAAAAGCCCATGAAGCCGGTATTGACTACTCTTCCGTAGCGTACAACCTTGATGGCTTTTTGATCGGGACTATACTTTAATCGAAAAACTATTTTAATGTACGTGCCCCTGGGGAGTCTCTCTTCGCAGTGAAACCACGCCCCTGATGCCGTCACGTACGCGTTTCTTATTAAATAAATTCTCTCTTCCCGTGTACCCGGATGAGCCATGACCAGAACGGGCGCACTTGGCTCCACGCGTTCATTTAATTTCTGCATAGCACCATTCTGCCGTCTGTAAACACATTGAATCGAAACACCTGTAGTATTTCATACACAGCAATAGGAAAAAAGAAATACGACGAATGCATTATTTTTCGATTCATTGTTTTCTATCTTCCTAGGAAAATATTATTAGATGAGCTCTAATCAAACAAAAAACAGGGTTTTTACGGACCCTGCTTTCTCTCTTGTCTGTACCGTTAGAAATCCATTAGAAGAAGCGCCTGAAACAGAAAGAGAGCCCGTGAAGAGCACTTTTTTTCTAGGGTATTATTGGCGGGCAACCAGGCAAGCCATTTCTGAAACTCGGGATCCTTTCCCGTTTGGACCAACGGGAAATTAACAATAACCACAAACAGGATAGATACCTTTTAATGCTGAAGTCATCATCTTTTCTTTGTGGGTTCGAGTAACAGTGCTTCTACTTGTAAGTCAACTTTCAGGCGTCTGGCGGCGTTTTTGGCCTCAGCGCTTTTATTAAAGGGTCCGGCAATTACGCGGTAACGATCGCCCTTCGGGATCACCCTGGCGGGGATGGGCGGACCCTGATGGTTGATCATGGCAGCGAGCCTGGAAGCATGGATCTCATCGGAGACCTCCGCGGCCAAGAGATACCACCCGTTCATTGACATTTCCGGTAATCGCAGCCTTCCGTAAAGTTCGCCGGGGTGTTTCACTTCCAGGCATTTCGCACTCTCGCCATCACTTCCTTGCCTCATCTCGAACACCGGAACAGGAATCCCCCGGGCCTCAGCCACCGTTTCGCGGACTTTTTTCCAATCCAGCTTACGCCCTGTCTTCTTTTCAATCGCCTTTAATTTTGCATACATCTTCTTTAATTCAAAGGCGTCCACATCATCCGGGGCCGCATGAACTTCGAGATAAACAGCTCCGTCCCGATGACCTACGAGGTAAGGTTGGTTCACGATGCAAACGGGTGTTTTTACTTTTGTATTCTCGTAGAGTTTTTTTATGTCTTCCGGGTAGAGTCGTATGCAGCCATTGGTTGCCTTGAGACCGATGCTGGACGGTTTGTTGGTCCCGTGTATCACATAATTGGCCTTGTTTAAGTACAGGGCATGTTCTCCGAGGGGATTTTGGGGTCCCGGCGGGACGGTAGCCGGCAGAGGGTCTCCCTTTTCCCGGTGATCCTTAAGGATTGAGGCAGGCACGTACCAGGTCGGTCGGATTTCCTTGCGCTTAACGTACATTTGACCGACAGGCGTTGAGCGATCTTCCGAACCGATACCGACCGGGTAGGTCGAAATCATCAGGGATCTACTGTCACCTTTGAATTGAAAGAGCCTCATGGCGGCCAGGTTAACGACAATGCCTTTCCGGGGGGCGTCGGGCAGGATAAAGCTCAGAGGCAACACGATACGTTCTCCGGCGTCAGGCACCCACACGTCTATTCCCGGGTTGGCCGCGCTGATTTCATCGATTCCCAAACCGAAGTGTCTCGCAGCATCCGGCAGCGTATCCCCTTTTTTAAGCCTGACGACTGCCAACCGGCCGATGACATCATCTCCCTTTGTATCCGGAAAATCATTCCGCTCGACCTTTTCCACAGGATGACTTGAAAATGACGCGACTTTCTCCCGGACATTATGCCAGACCCCGCACCCGTAAAAGGATGACAGGAATATAGAAAGGATTATAAAACGAAGCACACGGGATAAGCTTGACACGTTGATTCGGCGCATGGGGCCATTGTAACGACAAAAAATCATCACTCAATAAAAAAATAGCAGGGCAGCAAAAACCTGCTATTTTTTTACTTCGCGTTGCGCGGCGATGCCCCGCGCGTGTCGAAGCCGTTTTTCTACTTCTTCATGGATTTCTGGAAAATGGCCTCGGTCTTCTTCGCGTTGTCCTCCGCCATTTTCGCAGCGGCCTCGGCTCTCGCGGCGGCGTTATCCGCCTTCGTGGCGGCCTGGGATATTCTCTCGGCATCCCTCATATTGTCCATCCGCGCGGACTGTGCGGCGGACTTCGCGGCCTGGGATTCCTGCAGTGCCTGATCCGCTTTCTGGCTGACCGCGTTGACCTGTGCCTGAAGTTTCTCCAGGTCGCCTGTTGTGGCGCAACCTGAGAACATGAATACAAGGCCCAGCAGAATAGCCATCATGCAAAGACCTGCGTGTTTTCTCGTCATCCTGTGATCACCTCCTTTATGATCTGGAAATTGGTGGCTACTACTTCAAAATATTGGCTAGCATTACCCCCAAGACGATCCATGTAAAAACTGAAATGATGCCACCGATAATCAGTCCCCTGCCTAAACTGTGTCGCTCTTCGAGTATCTGTAAGTATTCCCGGGCCCTTGCTGCTTTTTTCTCAAGGTCCCCCAACTCAAAAGGTTCTATTTCATGTTCACGATTGTTTCCCGGAATGTACCGGTCATCGTCTTCTATCCATATGGCGCTTTGATAATTCATCTCGTCAAATCCACAATCGAATTACTCGCTATTTCGCAATAACTGTTCCAGAATAGTCTCCATGAGGATAACTGACTGATATGGCTCACTTTTGCTGCCTATTCTTTTTATCGAGCGGTATCTGAAAACCTTTTAATTTGCAGGCAAATCCCTGCATGAAAGCGTTTTAAATGGGGCAAGGTCCTTAAAGAACAAGAAAAATCGACTGAAGGATTATCCCGTCACAAGTGAGGGGAAAACCCTTCGTTTTTGTATTTCCGATCATGGGAAACCCGTAAGAAAAAGCTCTGAAAACAGAAAGAGAGCCCGTGAAGAGCTCTCTTTCCATAAAGGATCAATGGCGGGCGGTCCGGGACTTGAACCCGGGGCCTTTGGTTCCGGAGACCAACGCTCTATCCTACTGAGCTAACCGCCCGCACCGTTCGTTTTTTTATCTTTTCAGGTTGAGCCATTTGACCACGTTGATAGCCGGCTCGCTCCGGTTCATCGTGTAGAGATGAAGCCCGCGGACGCCGTTTTTCAAGAGGTCCTCCGCCTGACGAAAGGCGTGTTCCGTCCCGTATTTCTCCACCTCCCCCGGCTGGTCTTTCACCCTGTAGACCTTCTCGGCGAGCTTCGATGGAACCGTCGCCCCGCAGAGTTCCGAAATTTTCACCATCTGACCGTAATTTTGCAAGAGAAAAACGCCGGGGATAATGGGCTTTGAGATGCCCAGACGCTCCGCCCGGTCCCGGAACCTGTAAAAGACGTCGTTCGCGAAGAATAGCTGGGTGATGATGAAATCGGCGCCGGCATCGACCTTCCGTTTGAGGTTCGCCAGGTCAGCCTCCGGGCTCGGCGCCTCCGGGTGACCTTCCGGGTAGCCCCCGACCCCGATGCAGAAGCCGTCCCTTGACCCGATGAACTCCACGAGCTCGTTCGCGTAACCGAACCCGCCCTCCGGCCTGAAGAATTTCTCCTCCCCTTTCGGCGGGTCGCCCCGGAGGGCGAGGATGTTTTCGATATGCTCCTTCCTGAACTCGTCGAGGATCTTCGCGATGTCATCACGCGTCGACTGGACGCAGGTCAGATGCGCCGTCACCTCCAGCTTGAACTCGTTCTTGACCCTGGAAGAGATCTCGATCGTCTTGTCACGCGTGCTCCCACCCGCGCCGTAGGTGACGGAGATGAAATCGGGGCTCAGGGCCTTCAGGTCCTCGACCGTCGCGTAGAGGCTCTCGAGATTTCCCTCCCGAACCGGCGGAAAGACCTCGAAGGAAAGAGTGAAATTTTTCTGCTGCAGAACTTCCCTGATGAACATGAAGCATTCTCTCACAGATTTTGCATGCAGTAAATGTCATTAAGGGACCCGGATGTCAATGGATTTTATGAACTTAGGGGTTGTGAAGCGAAGCCAAATTTGTTAAATATGCTCAAGTAATGGGAATTTGCTGGAGAATGAAGAAAGGCACAAGCATATCGTTTCTGGTATTCCTGTTTTTCGCGATCCTGCTCCCGTCGCAGGCCGCCGGCGTGACGCACATCCTGAACGTCAGACACTGGGCGGCGCCCGACTATTCCCGCGTCGTCTTCGACACCAGCGAGGAGGCGAGATTCACGGTCTCCAAAGAGGGGAAGAAAATCACCATCGACTTCGAGAACACCGTCGTCGACGAGGAAGTCCCCCTCCAGTCCTTCCTGAACAAACCCGGCATTGATAAGATTGTGGTCATGGCTCTCCCCGGGGACGCCGCGCGGGTCGAGGTCTACCTGCTGGACAACGTGGAGACGAAGATCTTCAAGCTCAAACAGCTGCTCGACAAACCCGACCGCATCGTCGTGGACATCGAACTGCCCGAAGTGGAGAAGAAGGAGAGCGAAGACCGCCTGCAGCAGCGGGCCGTGAAGAAAGACAAGATCATCGTGATCGATCCCGGCCACGGCGGCGAGGATCCCGGCGCCATCGGAAAGAAGGGGACGAGGGAGAAGGACATCGTCCTGAAAATTTGCCGGAAGCTGAGGGACACCCTGAACCAGAGACCCGGTTACCGGGCCTTCCTGACGAGAAACGGCGACTACTATGTCCCCTTCAAAAAAAGACTCAAGATCGCCCGGGAATACGGCGCTGATCTCTTCATCAGTATCCACGCCGACGCCGTGCGGAACCGACGGGTCAGGGGCGGTTCCGTGTACGCGCTCTCAACGCGCGGGGCCAGCAGCGAGGCGGCGAGACTGCTGGCCAGCCGGGAGAACCTCGCGGACATCATCGGCGGGTCGGAAAACGAGGACACGACCGACGCGGCCGACCACATCACGCTGGACATGGTTCAAACAAACACCTTTAACCTCTCCAGGAGCTTCGGCAAAGTCGTCCTCGCCAACATAGAGGACGTCAACACCCTGCATTTCAAAACCGTTCAGGCCGCGCCCTTCAAAGTGTTGAAACTCCCCGACATCCCGTCGGTCCTCGTCGAAACGGCCTACATCTCCCACCCCGTTGAAGAGCAGCTGCTGAGAACGCCAGCTTTTCAGCAGGAAGTGGCCGAAGCCGTCGCCGCTTCCGTATACGCCTTCGTCCCCTCGACGTATTCACCGCCTTCACCCGCCCCCCCCGTGCAGGTGACCCGGAAGGAAGAACCGCCCAGGGCAGTGAAGAGCGCTGAGACGGCATCGCCTCCCCCGCCCGTTTACGGGACGTACATTGTCCGGAAGGGCGATACGCTGGAGGACATAGCCCTTCGCCACCGAACCACCGTCGGAAAGCTGACGAAATTGAACAAGCTCGGACAAAAGGATCGGATCACCATCGGGAGAAAGTTGAAGGTCCCCCTGGGGCCCGCGGAGGATGAAGAGGTATCCGCCCCCGCCTTCGCGATCTACAGAGTGAAGAAGGGCGACTCCCTCGACAAGATCGCTAAGAAACACCACATGAGCGTGGCGGCCGTTCTGATCCTCAATGACATGAAGCCGCAGGATCCGCTTTACGTGAACCGTAAATTGAGGGTTTACGCCGTCGGTCGTGACAACGGAAAGGTCGAAGCCTCCACGGCGGCAAAACGCGGCCTCACGTCTTACACGGTGAAGAAGGGCGACAGCCCGGAGAAGGTTGCGGCGAAGCATCACATGGCGGTTTCCGAATTTCGAAAAGTCAACGGCATGAAACCGCGGGACAGGCTCATGGTGAATCAGAAGGTCAAGGTGTACGCGGAGGAAAATGGCACCGATAAAAAGAAACGCCAGGCCGCCCGATCTCCGGCACAGGCGAAACAGCAGCCCGTTACCTACGTGGTCAAGAAGGGCGACACGCTGGACAAGATTGCCCGAAAACACAATACCACCGTTGCCGCCCTGGTGAAGCTTAACAAGCTGAAAACCGGTGACCCGCTCTACGTCAATCGAAAACTGAAACTGCCTGCCGAGGAAGATATATAAAGAACACGACACGCCCCTTGCGGCGGCCGTCGGCAGCGATGGCGGTGTCGGGCGAAAAGCAGGCGGACGTTGAGGGAGAATGAAGTTTATTAAAGTCCCATTCAGACTCAGCGCGATGTTCTTCGCGGCAGCGGTCCTTCTTCTCTGCCTGCCGGCAACCGGTATGGCGCAGTCGGAGGAAAGGGGGGTTGTGGATGCGATGGGCGATTTCCTGCGAGCCCTCGTGCCGCAGTCGCTTTTTCGCAGCGACGGCGCCAAGAACGATTACATACTGTTGCGGGGACACAGGGACCGGGTATGGGCGGTGGCGTTCAACCCTGACGGCAAAACACTGGCGTCGGGGGCCATGGACGACAACATCATCATCTGGGATGCCGCGACAGGCAATGTCCTCCACACGCTGAGGGGTCACAGGAAGGCCGTTTTCTCCCTCGCCTACAGCCGTGACGGCAAAAGACTTGCTTCGGCAAGTCGGGACCGGAGCGTCATCCTGTGGGATGTGCCCTCGTACAAGTCGATCAGAACCCTGAGTGCCCACAGCGCCGCTGTCGTCTCGCTCTCCTTCAGCGCCGACGGCGGGAGGATTGTCTCTGGCAGTGAAGACCGAACGGCCGTCATCTGGGATGTGGAGACGGGGCGATCCCTCCATGTCCTGCGCAGTCACCGCTACACGGTCAACGCCGTTTCCTTCAGTCCCGACGGGACCCGGGTCGCCACGGGAAGCGATGATTTCGCCGTCAACCTCTGGGACGCCCGGACGGGTAAGCCGATCCAGAAACTCACGGGGCACAAGAGCCTGGTCAGGTGCCTCTCCTTCTCTCCCGACGGAAAGGTCATCGCCTCTGGGGGGGCCGATCAGTCGGTCACTCTCTGGGACGCCCGGACGGGACAGAAGATCCGGACACTCAGCGTCGGGAGCTTCGTTTTCTCTCTCGCCTTCAGCCCCGACGGCAGGCGGCTGGCAACGGGAGCTGATCAGGACATCGTGATCTGGGACGTCGCGGGCGGGACTCCCCTGAAAACGATCAAGGCCCCCTATGGGTATGTCCTTTCCCTGTCTTACAGCCCTGACGGCAAGCGGCTGGCCGTGGCCAGGGAGGACCTGGTTGTCATGATCTTTGAAGGAGTAGATGTCCTGCCTTGAGGCATAACCGCGTGACGGGCGGATTACGGAGCCGTTCCTGAACATAAAGGGAGAAAATTCATGATCACCGTTTGCACGAGCGGCTGGTTTGACCCCATACACGTGGGTCACATTCGTCTTTTTCGGGAGGCCAGGAGCCTCGGCGACCGGCTGGTTGTCATCCTCAACTCGGACGAGACGCTGCTGAAAAAGAAGCATTACTTCTTCCTGCCCTACAACGAAAGAAAAGAGATCCTGCAGGGTATCCGTTACGTTGACGAAGTCGTGGACTGCATGGATACGGATTTCACGGTCTGCAAGACGCTTGAAATGCTGAAGCCCTCCATTTTTGCCAAGGGCGGAGATTACAAACCGGACAACCTCCCCGAACTTCTCCTCTGCAACAAACTGGGCATCAAGGTGGTTTTCAATGTGGGCGGCGAGAAGGTTAAATTGACGGGAAGGCTGGCCGCCTATGAGTAAAACCGTTCAATCACCCGACCATCGGGCCATCAACATTCGGTTTGATTTTACCCCGACCCTCTGATATATTCCCCGCGACCATTTTCAGGGCAGAAAAACGTGAAAGATAAACCCCTGTATTTATTAACTTTTCTTTATCATCCCCGGAAAGGAACAGGAAGATGGAAGAGAAGAAATCCCTGGAAAAACACACCGTAAAGGAATTGAGGGAAATGGCCCTGGACATGGGGGGAATATCCGGCGTCAGTGCCATGAAAAAGGAGGAGTTGATCAGGGCCATCAAGGAGGCCAAGGGTGTTCCTCTCAAGGCGGTGCGTGAAAAGCCCGCGGAAAGCATTGTTGATCTGAAGAAGAAACTCCGGGAACTCAGGTCGAAAAAAGAGGAACTAAAGGAAAAGGGGGACCGGCTCCACGCACTGTACCTCAAGAGAAGGATCAGCCGGCTCAAGAAGAAAACGCGAAGATTGACCAGAAAGGTCTCTCCCCCGGGGGAATAGGCCAGGCGGGGATCCATCATGTTCGTCGGCAGGAGAATGACCAGAAGCGTCGTGACGGTGACACGGGAAACGAGTGTGCTGGCGGTCAGGAACATCCTTCAGGAACATCAATTCAACCAGGTCCCGGTGGTTGACGGGAAGAGGGTCGTCGGTATTATCACCGACGGGGATATTCGTGAGAACTCAGCGTCGCCGGCGAGTACCCTCTCGGTTCACGAACTCAACTATCTCCTTTCGGAGATGAAAGCCGGAGACATCATGACGAAGGACCCGGTCACCGTGACGCCGGAGACGCCCATCGAGGCGGCAGCCGAGGTCATCAACCGCCGCAATATCGGGAGCCTTCCCGTGGTGTCAGGAGGGGAACTGGTCGGGATCATCGCGACCTCCGACCTGCTCAATGTGCTCCTTGAAGTGATGGGCATGGGAACGCCCAGTTCGAGAATCGAGCTCACAGTCCCGAGCGACATGGGAGAGCTGGAGAAAATAGCGGGTATCGTCAAAGCCAGGGGGCTTACGATCATCTCCATGGTGTCGAGTGTCAGCAAGGGGGATCCCGGAAGCCGGCTGGCAGTGATCCGGGTCAACACGGAAGATGTAAAGGACCTGTGCAAGGCCTTGCGGGATGCCGGGTACAGGGTCACGACCCGTTACGAAGAGTAGGTTGTTCATTTCACTCAATATGGAATAAAGGGGAAAAGAACCGGAACGGCGTGTCTTTCCCCTTTTTTACTGAATTTTATAAAAGGGAGGAGAAGGGATGTTATGAGTAACGAGAATCTGGAAAGCAAACGTTGGATTATCGCAATTGCGGCGATTGTCATGCAGCTGTGCCTCGGCACGGTCTATGCCTGGTCGGTTTTCAAAAAACCTCTGATGATGACGCACGGCTGGGCTGAGACACCCACGCAGGCCACCATGATGATTAACATGGCGGTCATCGGTCTGGCGGCGGCATTCGGCGGGACCCTCGTCGACAAGAAGGGTCCCCGGTTTGTGGCGACCATCGGCGGCATCCTCTTCGGCCTGGGCGTTCTGCTCGCCGGTTTTGCCGACCAGGTGGGCAACTTGTTCCTGCTCTGGCTCGGCTTCGGCGTCATCGGCGGCCTCGGAAACGGGTTCGGCTATGTGACGCCCATCGCGACGCTGATCCGCTGGTTCCCCGACAAGCGCGGTCTCATCACGGGCCTTGCCGTCATGGGGTTCGGTGCCGGCGCCTTCTTCATGGGCAAGATCGCCCCCGGAATGGTCAACGACATGGGTGTGGCCAAGACCTTCTACATATGGGGATTTATCTTCCTGATCCTCGTCACCGGCGCGGCCCAGTTCTACAAGAACCCCCCCAAGGGCTGGCTGCCCAAGGGCTGGACGCCCCCGACGACGACCGTGTCGGCGGCGGATTCCTTTACGTTTGACGAGGCCATCAAGACACCACAGTGGTTCATGCTCTGGGGCATGCTGTTCCTGAATGTCTCCGCCGGCCTCGGGCTCATCTCCCAGCTCTCGCCGCTGGCGCAGGATGTCGTCAAGGCCGGCTCGCCGGGGATTTCGGCTGCAGATCTCGCCGTGGCGGGCGGGACGATCCTGGCCATTGCCTCGATCTTCAACGGCCTGGGAAGACTCTTCTGGGCGTCGCTCTCCGACAAGATCGGACGCAGGATGGTCTTCATGACCATGTTCGCCAGCCAGGCGGCCCTCTACATCTTCCTGCCCCAGATCAGCAACCAGCTCATGTTCACCGTCATCGCCTGCTACCTGCTGGCGTGCTACGGCGGCGGGTTCGCCACGATGCCCCCCTTCGCGGCCGACTCCTTCGGCCCGGGTTACATCGGCAAGGTCTACGGCATCATGCTGACGGCCTGGGGCTGCGCCGGCGTGGTGGGACCGCTCGTCTTCGCCCAGATTCCCAAGCAGGCTCTTTACGTGGCGGCGGGCCTCCTGATTTGCGGTTTCGTCCTGGCGATGCTCTACAAGCGTCCGGCGCCCAAGGCCAAGGCGTAAAAATAGTGGCGAGTGGGTAGTGGTGAGTGAAGAGTTAGAAATACAAACATAGGGCGGGTGATCCCGTCCCTCATGTTTGATTAAAAGAAAGGCGGGCTTGAAGCCCGCCTTTCTTTTCTGAACGATCGCCCTTTTCAATCCGTCAGTTCAACTCATCATTCAAAATTTAAAACCCAGAACTGCGTAACAGCGCTCCGCGCTGTAACGCGGCCACGATCTTGACGGCACAGACCTTGTACTCCGGAATCTTTGCGATCGGGTCGAGTGCCGGGTTGGTGAGGAGGTTGGTCAGCACCTCGCGGAAATGAAAGTTCATGAAGATTGTCTTTCGCATGAAGGTTTGTTGATTCATTCATGATGACGAGGATTTACGGGAAAGATTTGTCCTTCTCGTCCATGGGGGTCACCGCAGTGATTCTCTTCAGGAGGGAGCCACCCCTGGTGCCCTGTCCGAGGGAGGTGTCGGACACGGCAACCCGGCCTATGTATTTCGTCTCCCGGGTGAAAAACCCGGACTCGTCGTTGTAGGCCCAGGCGCTATGAATAATGTAGGGTTTCCCGTCGATGACACCCAGAAGAAGCATGATGTGGCCGGGTATGTAGAGAATCGCTGGCCGGCCGTCGTATTTTTTCAGAAACTCGATCTTTTCGCCGTCCTCAAGATCGTGAATGTCCGATCGGTACTTGCCGTTGAACTGGGATTGTCGAAGACTGTTTCGGGGCATGTTGAAACCGAAGCATCGGTAGATGTCCATGATGAAGCGGGAGCAATCCCGCCCCTCGTACAGGTCTCCCCATCCGTAGGGGTGGTTCAGCAATTTGAAAGCCTGGCGATAGAGGTTTGTTATTGTGAAGGGGAGGTAGCCGTCATGGACATCGTCGGAAGCGCGGACGTACCCGGCGGCCCGCTTGAGCGTGCCGTCATCGTTCCTGGCGGGCAGCGTCACGCGGCAGTGTGATACTTTCCTGCTTTCAAGGGGAAGGGTCGCGCCCATCTGAAGCGTGGCGGCATGCTGGTCGAGGGATGGGTTGGCATAGACTTCCACGCGGGAGCCTGTTACGACAAGGGGGTTCGACCTTGCGAAATCCAGGACCTCCTGTTTGGGAGCCGTGGCGATCCGCGAAGCCTCGACCCAACCCTTCGTGTGGGAGAGTTGAATCAGGTACCAGTCCCGCTCCCTCGTGGCGTGGAAGATGGCCACGGGCGTTCCGCATTCCACCAGCGTAAACTGGAAACGGTCGAAGCCGCCTCGGAACGGTTTGTCCAGAAAAATTTCGTTTGTCGGGAGCCTGCGGAGGTTCGTCCGCGAAGTGATGACGCCGTACTGCAGCGGCAGGGTTTCGGGCAGTGTCCCGATGACCGATTCGATTCGGTCATAGAATTTTTTTGTCAGGGGGTGATTCGTGTGGTCATAACCCGGAGGCCCGTTCTTCAGTTTCTCCAGGTCGTCGATCATGTCCTGCAGATGCGACCGCTCCAGGCGCTCCGGGAGTGCGAAGATGTCGACGAGGTTGGCGGGGTATTTCAGGGCCGCCCGGTTGAGCGCTTCAATTTCTTCGGGGGTCAGGATGAGGGCGCGCGGTTCAGGGGCCCGCGCCGCCCAGAAATCCGCGGATTCGAAGTCGGGGTCCACGTTCCTGAGTCTCTGGGGGGCCATCCCCTGCGACTCCCAGAGGGTCAAGACGGGTTTTTCGGCGCAGGAAAGAAAGGCGGGAAAGAATAAAGCGATGAGGATGATCAGGACCCTCAATTTCAAAAGGATCGCGGTGCGACGGGGCTTTTTCGGCATTGGGGAAATCAAACACTCCGCGGGCCCGGCGATCGGACCCGAATGTTATTTCAGGATCTGGCCGCCCAGTCTGACGAATTCGAACCCCTTATTCCTCAACTCGGGAATCGCCGCCATCAAACCTTCGGCGGTCTCTCCCTGCGGGGCGTTCATGTGCAGGATGACAATGGCGCCCGGCGACGCGCCGAGCAGCGCCTCGATGACATCCTTTTTCGAGTAAGTGGCGCCGGCGTCACCCACCAGGCTCCAGCCGATGGCCTCGTACCCGAGGGCGCTGGCTATCTTCACGCCGTACTCGTCGCAGAACCCCGCCGCCGGTCGAAAGTACTTCGGCTTTTTGCCGGCCAGGATTTCGATCTTTCTGGCGTTCTGCTCGATTTCGTCTATGAGTTCGTCTATGTTTCTGGTCCCCTGGATCCCCTGGGCTTTCTTCCCGTTGATCGAGCAGGGCCTGTGGTTCAGCCCGTGGTTCGCGATTTCGAAAAGGGGGTATTCCGCCAGTTCCCTGGCGATGTCGGGGTTGGCGTCGATCCACTTTCCGCTGAGGAAGAGGGTGGCGGGAATTTTTTCCCGCTTGAGAAAATTGATCAGTTTGGCGTCATAGCCCCTGCCCCTCGATCCGCCGCAGGCATCAAAGGTCAGGGCGATAAATTTCTTGTCCGTGTCGATTGCCGTTTTCGTGCCGATGACGTTTTCACCCCACTGCCTCGGTACCTTGCCGGTGAAAGTGACGAGAATGCTTTCCCGCAGGGTCGCGAAACTCATTTCGAGGTGACGGGGAGAATGGATCTTTTTCCTGACGGAAGGCTGGCGCTCGGGGTCCTGGGCTGACGGGGACGCGGGGGGGGCATCCTGAATCGTCTTTTCCGTGACGGCAAATGCCCGTCGTTCCGAGTCGACAGGGCCCGGCAGTAGGGCGAGAAGCAAGATGAGGGTATAGTAGGTGTATCTGGCCATGACCCGCTTTTCGAACCGTTGGGATTTTCGTCAGTCAAAAAGCTGAGGCATATTACCAGAAAAAGGGCTGTCGATGAAGGATTATTTTAATTTTCCGCTGATCGAAATGATTTTCTCCTGGACGGGAATATCCTTCCCGGCACGGGCCAGTGCTTCTTTCACAATCCGGGGAAGGGCCGAGCAGCAGGGCACTTCCATGTCGAGCACGGTGATGTCCCGGATGTCATTTTGCCTGAAAATCTCCGTAAACCGTTCGAGGTAGAACTTCCAGTCGTCGAGCTTCGGGCAGCCGAGCATGACGGTTCGTCCAGCGAGGAAGTCTTCATGGAAAGAACCGTAGGCGACGGGGACGCAATCGGCGGCGATCAGGAGGCTCGAGTTTTTCAGGAACGGGGCGGACGGCGGGATGAGCCGGATCTGGACGGGCCACTGCGCAAGTGCCGAGGCCGTTCCGGCGGAAGGTCTTTCCGGCGTCGTCTTTTTTTTCTCCGGGGACGATCCGAAATGTATCATCATCGACGGGCAGCCGGCGTGTTCGTGGAGGTTCAGACCGGGCGGCCCTTTCTTAAGGGAGGCCAGGCGGTCGTGGACCGCGGATTCGTCGAAGGCCTCGGCCTCCCTCTCGATGATCGCCAGCGCTCCCCTGGGACATTCGCCAAGGCAGGCACCGAGGCCGTCGCAAAATATGTCTTTCACAAGTTTTGCCTTGCCGTCGACGATCTGGATGGCACCCTCGGCACAGGCGGGGACACAGAGCCCGCAGCCGTCACAGAGCGCTTCGTTGATTTCAATGATCTTTCTCCTGTTCTTCATGTTTCCTCCGCGGATTCGAAGTGTCGATAGGGGCCGTGACGGCCCTTTGAGTCGTCATCCAAGGATGGCCTTCAGGTCCTCCCCGGGGGTCGTGATCGGCTTGATGCCAAAGTTCTTCACGAGCACGTCCAGCACGCCCGGCGTGATGAAGGCCGGAAGCGACGGCCCCAGACGGATGTCCCGGATCCCCAGGTGAAGCAGGGTCAGCAGGATGGCCACCGCCTTCTGCTCGTACCAGGAGAGGATCATGGAGAGCGGCAGCTCGTTGACGCCCACGCCGAAGGCCTTCGAGAGGGCCACGGCGATCTGGATGGCCGAGTAGGCGTCGTTACACTGGCCCACGTCGAGAAGCCTCGGGATGCCGCCGATGGCACCCAGCTCCCGGTCGAAAAAGCGGAATTTGCCGCAGGCGAGTGTCAGGACCACGCAGTCCTGCGGTACCTGTTCGACGAAGTTCGTGTAGTAATTGCGTCCGGGCTTGGCGCCGTCGCAGCCGGCCACCAGGAAGAAGTGACGGATCTTTTTCCCCTTCACGGCCTCGATGATCTGGCCGGCGACACCCATCACGGCATTGCGGGCGAACCCGACCATGACCGATTTGCCGTTTTTGTCTGCGGGGAATCCGGGAAGCTCCAGGGCCCTTTTGATCACCGGCGAGAAATCCCTTCCGGGGATGTGGGTCACGTCGGGCCAGCCGACAAGGCCCGTCGTGAAGATGTTTCCTCTGTATGCGGGCGCCGGGCGCTGGATGCAGTTGGTCGTCATCAAGATCGCGCCGGGAAACTCGGCAAACTCCTTCGCCTGGTTCTGCCAGGCCGTGCCGTAATGACCGGCCAGATGGCCGTATTTCCTGAGTCCCGGGTAGCCGTGGCCGGGAAGCATCTCACCGTGTGTGTAGATGTTGATCCCCCGGCCTTCGGTCTGCTTGAGAAGTTCCTCCAGGTCCTTGAGGTCATGGCCGGAGACCAGGATAGCCTTTCCCTTCCTGGCGCCCAGGGATACGACCGTGGGGACGGGGTGACCGTAAGCGCCCGTGTTGGCCCCGTCGAGAAGCTCCATGGTCCTCAGGTTCACCTCGCCGCACTTGAGAACGAGCCTGAGCGCCTCCTCGAGGCCGATCGTTTTTTCGGCCAGTGCCGCCAGCGCCTCCTGGACAAAGGCGTAGACGGCCGGGTCTTCCTGCCCCAGGATCTGGGCATGGTCGGCATAGGCTGCGACCCCCTTGATACCGAAGAGCAGGGTGTGCTTGAGGGAGAGGATATCGGCATTGGCCGCGGGGTAGGATTTCAGTCCCACCTTTTCCCCCTGTTCGACAAGCCCGCCCAAAGTGCTTGCGGGTTCGAATGTCAGGGTGTCGGAGGGATGATCGAAGTTTCCTCCTGAAGCCTTCATCTTCCCGATGAGCCCGTCGCGGTATTGAACAGCCTTCCGGATCATGGGGATGAAACGCCCCGGGTCGAAGTTCACGTTGGTCAACGTCGAAAAGAGCGCCTTCACCGTGAAGACATCGGCATCGCGATCGCTGATTCCCCTCTTCCTCGCCTCGGAAGCCGCGACCGAAAGCCCGATGAGGGCATAGACCAAAACGTCCTGCAGGGCGGCCACGTCGTGCGGTTTTCCGCAGACCCCCGCCTTCGTGCAGGCCTCGCCTTTTGCCGTCTGTTCGCATTGGTAACAAAACATCGCTTTCCTCCTGTACCGTCCTGACGTTATGGATGATTTCCCGCGCTCCTTTTAACCCGGAACGGGGGAAAAGTCTTTGACCCAGGTCAAAAAACGATCCGGTTCTTCAGAGAGGTCTCTGAGGAATATCCTTTTATTTCATCGGGAAACGGGGTAAACAGAGAAGCCATGAACAAAGTCAAGTTTATATCCCGGCTGCCCCTGTTCAGGGGTCTGCCGATCGAGGAGCTGCGGGCGCTGGCGGAAATCGCGGGGACCGGGACCTATCGCAGGGATGAAACCATCTTCCTGGACGGAGCGGAGGGTCACGGTTTCTACGTCGTCGTCACGGGGAAGGTGAAGATCTACAAGCTCTCTCCCGAGGGGAAGGAATTCGTCCTGCACGTCGTGGGGCCGGAAGAGTCTTTCGCCGAGGTGCCCGTCTTCGAGGGAAGACACTATCCGGCGAACGCCGAGGCCGTCGAGGACACCCGGGTTCTCTTTTTCCCCCGTGAGGCGCTGCTGCGGACGATCCGCAGGGACCCCTCCCTCGCGATGAACATGCTCGCGGCCCTCTCGGCCCGGCTGCGGGAGTTCGCGCAGAAGATGGAAGACCTGTCACTCAAGGACGTGCCCTCCCGCCTCTCCGCCTATGTCCTCCACCTGAGCGAACGGAGACAGGGGTCCGACGATCTGGATCTCGACATCAAGAAGGGTCTCCTGGCGAGTCTCATCGGCGCGAAGCAGGAATCCCTGTCCCGTATCCTCGCCAGATTGAGTGCGCAGGGGATCATCGAGGTGAAGGGGAAGAGGATCCGGATCCTCGACAGGCAGAAACTGAAAAAAATAGCCGTCGGCGACCGGGCCCTGATCGGCTGACCTCCCGTTTCCATGCCCGTCCCGCGCCCCGAAAAATATCCGCTTGACAGGCGCGGTCCTTTTGGCGCAGTGTGAACCCGGTTAGTAGCTGAACGCGTTCAGAAAAATCACCCTTCTCCCCACAACGCCATAGATCCCTGGGGCACCCATGGGTATCGCGGAAAGAAGGCAGGGAGAAAAGGAGTCCAGGGTCCAGCAGATCCTGGACAGTGCCGCGGCCGTCTTCTATGAAAAGGGGTTCGAAGCCGCCACGATCGAAGATATCGCCGCCCGTGCCGAGATCTCGAAAGCCGCCATCTACCTTTATTTCAAGAGCAAGGAAGACCTCTACTACGGGCTCGTCGGACCGGCCCTTGACAGACTCTCCAGCCGCCTCGTCCGAATCGCCGGCGACGGACGTCTGGACCCCGAGATCAAGATCAAGAAAATGGTCGACGCCACGCACGACTTCTGCGATAAGGACCCCGACACCTGCCACCTCGTTTCCCGTTACAATGCCGCCGAATTTCCCAAGCTCCTCTCCCGGAAAAAGCTGGACCACCTCACGGGCCTGATGCGATCCAATCTCTACCAGCTCGAGAGAGCGATTGCCGATGTTGTCCAGAAGGGGAAATTTCGCAGGGTCGACTCCCGGATCACCTCCATCATCATCTGGAACGCCTTCATGGGCATCGTACAGTTCCAGGAGAACCGGATGGAGAAAGAGAAAAAAGATTACCGGAGACTCACCGTCAAGCCGCCATTGAACTCATCCTGAGGGGCTTGAGAGGGCGTTGACAGCAGGCGTTTACCTGTCCAACGGGGCCGAAAGCGCCCCTGTTCCCCTGCGGGCACGCATGGGATAGGGTATCGGCTTCATGGGCCGGCCAGTCCGAGGTCAGGTGCATACGGCTTCACGCCGAAAAATACGATTCCAAAAGGAGGATGATGAGATGGACTGGAAAGACGAATACAGGCGAAAGGTTGTTTCCATGGAAGGGGCTGCTAAACAGATCAAATCCGGTGACACATTCCTTGCCGGCCTGGGCATCGGGGCCTGTTCGGGCGACATGTTCAACGCGGTGCTGGAACGCTGGAAGGAGCTGAAAGACGTCAAGATCATAGACGCCGTCCAGGTGCGCCCGGCGAAGCTCTACGACCCGGCTTTCATGGCAAGCATCGACGGGCATATCAACTTCTGGCCGGCCTTCGGCCTCATCACCATCCGCAAGATAAACGCCACGTTGTTGCCCGATTTTCTGCCCATAACGAGCTCCGACTCCGCGGGCAAACTTTCCAGGATTACGGACGTCTTTGCAGTCATGGTCACCCCGCCGAACAGGCAGGGTTACGTGAACCTCGGCCTGACGAACTTTTATTCCATGGAGACCATACAGCAGGGCAAAGCCTCCGGCAAGATGCGTGTCGCCATCGGAGAAGTGAACGACAAGATGCCGGTCATTTTGGGCGACAACTGGATCCACGTGTCGGAATTCGATTTCTTCGTGGAGCACTCGACGCCGATTCCCGCCTTCACCCGGGCCCAGCCCGGAGAGAGGGAACAGAAGATTGCGGGCCATGTCCTGGAGCTCATCAATGACGGCGACACGTTCCAGATGGGCATCGGTGCCATCCCGGAGGCGGTGGTGAGCGGCCTGAACGGGAAGCACGACCTGGGTGTTCTGACCGAGATGTTCCCCATAGGTCTCGCGCAGCTCATCGAAAAGGGGATCGTCACCAACGCGAGGAAACCTTTCCACAGGGGGAAAACCATCGCGACGTTCTGCATCGGAGATCAAAGCATGTACGATTACGTGGCGGAGAACCCGCGATGCGAGTTCTACCCCGCGAGCTACACCAATAACCCCGCCTTTATCGCGCAGCATCCCAATGTCGTGGCCATCAACATGGGGCTGATGATCGATTTTTCGGGCCAGATCGCCTCGGAGGGCCTGGGTCACAGGATGGTCAGCGGCTCGGGCGGCCAGCTCGACTTCATGATTGGCGCGAGTTATTCGTCCGGGGGGAAGGGGATTACGCTTTTGTCCTCATCGCGGCAATTAAAAGACGGGAAGCTGGCCTCGTCGATCGTTCCCGAATTGCCCCCGGGGACGCCCATCACCGTCCCGAGGACCTTTGCCGACTACGTGGTGACGGAATACGGCATCGCTTCCCTGAAGGACAAGACGCGAAGGCAGCGGGCGGAGGCGCTCATCAACATCGCCCATCCCGATCTCCGCGGTGAGCTGAGGAATGCCCTGAAGAAGAACTTCTACATGGCGAAATAAGACAGAGCGATCATTTTGGGAAACAGGTGTAGTTTGTCACTTTCTCTGCGCCGTCAACCGGTGAAAGGAGAATCATCATGCCACCCCTAATGGAATATCGGGCCGATCAGGATCTCATCGGCCACATCGTTTTCAATCACCCGACGGAAAAGATGAATGTCATGTCCGCCCAGTTTATGGAGGAACTTCTCGACATCCTGGGCCGGATCGATAGGGACGAAAAAGTCCGGGGCGTGGTCCTGGAGAGCGGCAAGCCCGGTGTCTTCGTCGCCGGCGCCGACATCAAGTGGCTGCTCGATCTAAAAACCCCGGAGGACTGCCGGAATTTCGCGAAGGCGGCCCACGTCCCCTTCGACCGCCTCGAGGCCCTGAAAGTGCCGACGGTCGCGGCTATCGGCGGTGTCTGCCTCGGCGGGGGCCTGGAGCTTGCGCTCGCCTGCCGGTGGCGCGTGGCGGCCGACATCCCGGCGGTGCAGGTCGGATTGCCGGAGGTGAAACTGGGCGTCATCCCGGGCGGGGGAGGCACCCAGCGGCTTCCGGCCCTCGTCGGCATCCGAAGCGCCCTCGAGCTCGCCACGGCGGGAAAGACCCTGAGGGTCCAGGAAGCCCTCAAACTGGGTCTGGTGGACGCCGTGTTTCCAGCCGAGCATTTCAACGAAAAGGCGAAGGAGTTCCTGCTCCGGAAGATCGGGGAGGGGGCGCCCGTGGCGAGGCCGTGGTTCAGCGGCGATTTCCGCTACGGGGCATCGGCGGAGGAAAAAACCCCTGAGTTTCAGAAACAGCTCTTCGCCGGCGCCCGGCAGATGACGATGAAGGCCACGAAGGGTTTCGTCCCCGCCCCCATGAAGGTCATCGATTCGATGGAAGCCGGCGCGAAAGGAGGGTTCAAGGCAGGCCTCAAGGCCGAGCAGGAGATCTTCGGCAACATCCTGTGCTCGAACGAAGCCCGGAATCTCATCGATCTCTTCATGATGCAAAACGCCATGACCAAGGTCTACGGCTCGAAGGACCGCTCCATCAAGCCCGAACCGATTAAGAAAGTCGGCGTTCTCGGAGCGGGACTCATGGGCTCGGGGATCGCCCACAGTGTCGTTCTGTCCCGGCGCCAGGTGGTGATCAAGGACGTCAGTGAAGAGGCGCTGGACCGAGGCGTAAACGCCATCCGGGGCATCCTGAAAGCCGAGGTGGACAAGGGACGAATGGCGGAGGCCAAGATGAACGAGGTCCTGTCGCGCATCACGAAATCCACGGATTACGCCGCATTCGCCGATGTGGACCTTGTCATCGAGGCGGTCTTTGAGGACATGGGGATCAAGCAGAAGGTGATCCGGGACATCGAAAAGGTCCTCCCGGACCGGGCGGTCTTTGCATCCAATACGTCGTCTCTTGCCATCAGCGAGCTTTCAAAGGCCTCCCTGAGGCCGGAGCGCTTCATCGGCCTCCACTACTTCTCACCGGTGAACCGAATGCCGCTTCTGGAAATCATCCGGGGACAGAAGACATCGGAGCAGACCGTCGTGACGGCCGTGGCGTTTTCGCACGCCACGAGAAAGCTCCCCATCGTTGTCAACGATTGTTACGGATTCTACACGACGCGCGCGGTCTGCGCCTATCTGGCCGAGGCCCTGCATTGCCTGAACGACGGGGCCGACATCCAGGCCATCGACGAAGCCCTGACGACATTCGGCATGCCCGTGGGCCCCATCACCCTTCTGGACGAAGTGGGTCACGACGTCGGGGACCATGTGCTTGCGATCATGCAGGCGGCCTATCCCTCTCGTTTCAGCAACATAGGCGAATTGGCGAAACTGACCGTCCGGGACCAGCGTCTGGGGAGAAAGAATCAGAGGGGTTTCTATCTTTACGAGGCCGGGAAGAAGAAGGGCGTGGATGAGTCGGCCTACAGGCTCTTCAAGAACAGAAAGACCCTTTCTCTCGGCAAGGAGGAGATCCGGGACCGCGTGGTCTTGTGTCTCATCAACGAGGTTGCGTTTTGCATGGGAGAAAATATTCTCACCAATCCGATCGACGCGGAGATGGGCCTTATCTTCGGTATCGGGTTTCCGCCGTTCCGGGGCGGCCCGCTCCATTACATCGATCAGCGGGGCGCGGGCAGTGTCGTGCAGGACCTGGAGTCTCTGCAGAAGAAATGGGGAGACCGTTTCAGGCCCGCCCCATATCTCGTCCAGGCCGCGAAGGAAAACCGGAGACTTTTTACGTGGTAGGCGCGGCCCATTCAGGGCCGTCACACACAGGACGACCATCAGGACAGGCAGCACCAGGACGACATTGTCATTGTAAGCAGTGCGAGCGTCTTTCGGCCGCTTTGATTCCGCCATGGCGGATATCGCGAGCATCAACCTCGGCGTCGGGGCCATCCGGACCGGCGAGGCGCAAACCTGCATGTCCGTGGGCGCCGAGAACATGCCGAGAACGCCCCACCTGGCCCCGGGGCTCGGGCGGGGCGTGAGAATCGGTCCCGTCACGCTTATCGATCATCTCTTCGAACGGGGGTACGGTGCGAAGGGGTTTTCCCCCCGTGCCCGTCGATGCCGGGGAGGTGGCCCTCCAGCATGACGGGACGAGGCAGGTGAGGGATGCCTGGGCCTTCTTTTTCAGGCCCCCGTGGGGCACACAATAAGACGGTAAACAGTAAATCCGGGAGAAAGGAATTATGGGACGAAGCATCTTCAGTGAAGAGCATGATATATTCAGATCGGCCTTCAAGAAGTTTCTTGCGAAGGAGGTCATACCGAATCTCGAGCAGTGGGAGAAGGACGGTATGGTCCCGAGAGATATCTGGCTGAAAATGGGACAGAACGGTTTTCTCTGTCCATGGCTCGAAGAGAAATACGGCGGCATGGGCGCGGGATACGAGTACTCTGTCATCATTATGGAGGAACTCGGCTACTGCGGCGCCAGCGGTCTCGTTTCGGGGCTGCACAGCGACATCATCGTACCCTACCTGCACACCTTCGGGTCGGAGGAGCAGAAGATGAAGTGGCTCCCCGGCTGTGCCTCGGGGGAGACCATCACGGCCATCGCCATGACGGAGCCCGACACGGGCTCCGATCTCTCGGCGATCCGGACAACGGCCGTCCGCGACGGCGACCATTACGTGATCAACGGGCAAAAAACATTCATCTCCCTGGGCCTTTTGAGCCGCCTCGTCATCGTGGTCGCGAAGACGAACCCCAAGGCCGACCCCCCCTTCAAGGGGATCAGCCTGATCTGCGTCGAGGACGGAACCCCGGGCTTCATGCGGGGCCGGAAGCTCGAGAAAATGGGGCTGCACAGCCAGGACACGGCCGAACTCGTCTTCGAGGATTGCCGGGTGCCCGTCTCCAACCTCCTCGGAAAGGAAGGGCAGGGCTTTTACTATCTCATGCAGAAACTGCAAGGGGAGAGGCTGGCCGCCAGCATCATGGCCCAGTCCATGGCCGAGGCGATGCTCGACATGACGGTCAAGTACTGCAAGGAAAGGACCGCCTTCGGCCAGCCCATCGGCTCTTTCCAGCACAACACCTTCAAACTCGTGGAGATGGCTACGGAAGTAGAGCTTGGACGGACTTACGTGGACGTCCTGATTGCCGATTTCATCGCCGGGAAGGACATCGTGAAGAGGGTTTCCATGGCCAAGGCATGGGTCTGCGAGATGGCCAACCGCGTGGCTTACCACTGCGTGCAGCTCCATGGCGGGTACGGATACATGGAAGAATATCCCATCTGCCGCTTTGCCAGGGATATCCGCGTCTACCCGATCTTCGCGGGAACCACTGAGATCATGAAACTCATCGTGGGACGGATGATGGGGTTTTGACCCCGGGGGTTCAAAGGGGTCGTCGGATCAGCCGGAGTATTTCCGCACGATCCGGTCCAGGTGTCCGAGGGTCTCCTCAGCGGTGCCGGTGCTGAGGGTGTCTTCATCGGCCCGTGCCAGAGGCACGGAGTCGCCCTGTTCGATTTTCCGCAAGTCGCCGGTGTCGAAGGCGGCGGTTCAGAGCATTTTCTGCATCCAAAGGACGTCGAAGACCCGCCCCTTTTTAATGCCGATACCCCGGAAACACCCGCACTCGACAAACCCGTTTTTCCGGTGGAAGGCGATGCTTCCCTCGTTGAGGGACGAGATGCAGGCAAGGAGCGAGGTCAATTTTTTGGTCCGCGCCGACTCGACGAGCTTTTCAAGGAGGGCCCCGCCGATGCCTTTCCGGGTGTGCTCCGGAAGGATGAAGTAGGAGATCTCCGCCGTTCTCGAGAGGGTGGGCACGGGACTGTGGGCACGGAGCAGGCCGAAGCCGATCACCCGCCCGTTTTTGTCTTTTGCGGAAAGCGCCTTATAGCCCCTCGACAGCCTGAGAAGCCAGTCGAAGAATTCGTCAGTCACCCTCTCTTCGGGGAAGGCCGCGAAGGTGTTTTCGATGTAATAGTTGAAGATGTCGACGACGGCCCATCGGTCCGCCAGGGAAAGGGGGTCTACCCGGAATGCCATGTTTGTTCACCTCGTCAAAAGGGATTTTCAGCAAGGCCACAACAAGCAAGGCCGGCGTCCGCAGAGGTGATCTGCGCCTCACCGGCCTGAGTGACCGTTTCAAGCACTGTTCCTTGCTATTTCTTTTTTGTGAACGGCCGGGTCTGGTCCTCCGACATGCCCCCCGCCCCCGCTCTCGTCACATGGATGAGGTCCTTTTTGTCCGTTTGCTTCATCTTCAGGCTGCCCCCACGCGGCAAATTGAAGGTGATGACGTAATGACCATCGGCCGACTTTTCGACGGGGCATGCCAGCGCTTTAGTCCGTCCAGGTTCAATCCCGGTGGTGGCACGTTGCGGGACATCCGGCAGCCTTCCCCAGCTGTAAATCACGACGGCCTCATCTTTCGTGAGCTTCACCACGGCGAGTGCCGCCGGCTGGTTTCTGCCGAGCTGCCAACTCCAACTCCCCTCCCAGATGCCTGAAAATTCAGCCAGTTTTTCCGGAACCGTGTTCCTGTCGGGCGGCACGATCTTCATGCCTTCCGGAAAGGGGGTCGGATCGGCGGCAAGGAGAGGCACTGCGGCCAGAAAAATGACAGATAAAATGACGGCGAGTGAAAGGCTTAGCTTCCTCATACGTTTTCCTCCTTCGATGACGTGGATGATTACGCTTCGCAGGGTGTGACCGGACGGCAGAATAATAGTTGCGGGTACATCAACCCTAACTCGTCGTTCCGGCTGCACTATAATGCCATTTCGGAATGTTTGTCCACAGGAAGAATGGGCCTTCCGAGGAGCCCCCCGGGCAAAAAAATCCCCCTCCTTCCTTTGTGTGAAAAGAGGGGGACAAATGGACGTCCCTTTTGTTACAGCTCCGCGTCGCAACGAAGGCAGCGGCTCGCCTCCAGAATGGCCGCATCCTTCTTGAAGCCGAGCTCCACTTCGGCGAAATTGCGGATCCTGTATTCCGCCTCCAGTTCCGGCATGTGGGCCTGCGGACGCTCTTGCGTCTCCTCCTCGACGATAAAGGGGATCTGGATCTGCTCTTCGGGGGGCGGTTTGTAGGCCGGCTCCCCGTTCTGCTTCCGGATGTAGGCGTCGATGTCGTCGGCCGCCTGGTGACCCGCGGCGATGGCCTTGATGACCGTGCTCGGCCCGGTGACGGCGTCGCCGCCGGCGAAGAACTTCGGGTTCTTCATCTGCGAGGTCGTCTCGTCGATGCAGTCGAAACAGGACCACTTGTTGACGGGGACCCCGGATTCCTTCGGCACGAAGGAGAGGTCCGGTGTCTGGCCGACGGCCGCGATCACGGCGTCGACACTCAGCGTGAAGACGGCTCCTTGCACGGGGACAGGCCGCTTGCGGCCGCTGCGGTCGAAATCGCCGAGCTTCATCCGCTGGCAGATGACGCCGATGACCTTGTTGCCGTCTCCCACGACCTTGGTGGGGGCCACGAGGTACTCGATCTTGATCCCCTCGTGCTCCGCCGCCACAATTTCCTCTTCGGCGGCCGGCATGTCCTCACGGAGGCGCCGGTACAGGATCGTGACATCGGCGCCGAGCCTGCGGGCCACGCGGGCGGCGTCGATGGCGGAGTTCCCGCCCCCGACGACGGCCACCCTGGTCCCGAGGGTTTTTTCACCCTTGTGCCAGGCCTCTTCATTGAAGTTGTAGTCCCGCAGGAACTCGACACCTCCCCAGACGCCCTTGATGTCTTCCCCTTCGCAGCCCATCCTCTGGCTCTTGTGGGCGCCGGGCGCCATGTAGATGTAGTCGAATTCCCTTTCGACCTTTTCAAAGGGGATGTCACGCCCCACGCGCGTGTTGTACCGGATCTCGACACCGAGCTTGCGGATGTCGTCGATTTCCCCCTGTAGGATGTTCCTCGGGAGGCGGTAGGAGGGAATGCCCCAGCTCAGCATGCCGCCGGCGGTGGGGAGTTCCTCGAAGATCGTCACCCCGTAACCGCGCAGGGCCAGATCCCTCGCGCAGGTGAGTCCCGAGGGCCCCGCGCCGATGACGGCGATCTTCTCTTTCCGGGTGATGCCCACGGGCTCGATTTTCGGCCGCCGGACATTGTCGGTGATGAAGCGCTTGAGGAACTTGATGGCCACGGGTTCATCGAGGGTCTGGCGCCGGCATTTCGACTGGCACTTGTGATCGCACACCCGGCCGCAGACGGACGGGAAGGGGTTGGTCTTCAGGAGGACCTTGTAGGCGTCTTCCAACCGGTTGTCCCGGATGAGGGCGATGTAGGAGGGCACGTCCATGCCGATCGGGCAGGTGTGCTGGCAGGGAGACTTGAAGAGGGCCGTGCAGACGGCCGCCTCGCACTTCTTGTCCCGGATGTGGGCCACGTACTCGTTGCGAAAGTAACGGATGGTCGACAGGACCGGGTTCGGAGCCGTCTGACCGAGACCGCAGAGGGAGGCATCCTTGATCACGTTTGCCATGTTCTCGAGCAGCTCGATGTCCCCCTCCTTGCCCTTGCCCTGGCAGATATTCGTCAGGATTTCGAGCATTCGCTTCGTTCCCTCGCGGCAGGGGATGCACTTGCCGCAGGACTCGTCCTTGCAGAAGTCCATGAAGAAGCGCGCCATGTCGACGGCGCACTTGTCCTCGTTCATGACGATAAGGCCGCCCGAGCCCATGATGGCCCCGAGCTCGGTGATTCTCTCGTAGTCGACCGGCGCGTTCAGGTGCTCCACGGGGATGCAACCGCCGGAGGGACCGCCGAGCTGCGCCGCCTTGTATTTTTTTCCGCCGGGGATGCCCCCGCCGATGTCGTAGACGATCGTCCCCAGGGTGGTCCCCATAGGGACTTCGACGAGGCCGACGTTGTTGACGTCACCGGTCATGGCGAAGACCTTGGTCCCCTTGCTCTTCTCGGTGCCGACGCTGGCGTACCAGGCACCGCCCCTCAGCATGATCTGGCCGATGTTGGCCAGGGTTTCCACGTTGTTGAGGACGCTCGGTTTCTTCCAGAGGCCCGCGATGGCCGGGAAGGGGGGCCTCGGTCTCGGCATGCCTCTCTTCCCTTCAATGGAGGTCATGAGGGCCGTCTCCTCTCCGCAGACGAAGGCTCCCGCGCCCTGGTAGATCTCGATGTCGAACTTGAAGCCCGTTCCGAGGATGTCCGTGCCCAGGAGGCCGTAATCTCGTGCCTGCCGCAGCGCGATGTTCAGCCGGTGGATCGCCAGCGGGTATTCCGCCCGGCAGTAGATGTAGCCCTGGTGCGAATTGATGGCCTTGGCGGCGATCACCATCCCCTCCAGAACGGCGTGGGGGTCCGCCTCGAGGACACTGCGGTCCATGAAGGCCCCGGGGTCCCCCTCGTCGGCGTTGCACAGGACGTACTTGATGTCCCCCGGCGAGCGGGAGGCAAACTGCCATTTCAGCCCCGTGGGGAATCCGGCGCCGCCCCTTCCGCGCAGACCCGAGGTCAAAACCTCCTTGACGATGTCCTCGGGGGTCATCTCGTTCAGAGCCTTGGCCATGCCGGCGTAACCGTCCCTGGCGATGTACTCGTCGATGTTTTCCGGGTCGATAAGCCCCCGGTTTCGCAGGACCCTCAGCTCCTGGAGGGCGAAGAAGGGGATCTCCTGCATGGTGGGGATTTTCTCTTCCGTGACCGGTACCTTGTAGAAGAGCCTCTCCAGCGGACGCCCCTTGATGAAATGTTCTTCCACCAGTTCGGGGATGTCGTCGGTCCTGACCGTCATGTAGACGATCCCCTCGGGGTAGACGACCATGATGGGGCCCTGGGCGCAGAAACCGTTGCAGCCGGTTTCCACCACTTTGATTTCTTCCGAAAGGCCACGCTTGGCCAGCTCTCCGACAAGGGCCTTTCTGACCTCGATGCTTCCGGAGGCATGGCAGCCGGTTCCTCCGCAGATCAACAGGTGCGATCGAAAAACCTTCATGAAGACTTAACCTCCTTCATCACGGATAACAACGGACAGGTCATGACCGGCAACGGGACGGTTTCTACTTTACGATCTCGGCGCCCTTTGCCAGAACGAAGGGAGACTGAATTTCTCCCTCCATGATGTGACGTTTGAAGACCTGCCTCATCTTGTTTTCGTTCATTTTTTCGTACTTGATCGGTTCCTTCCCCGGGATCTCCACGGTCACCAGCGGTTCCCGGCTGCAGATCCCCATGCAGCCCGAGGTGGTCACCATGACGTCCGCGGCGCCCGACTCTTCGATTTCATGCATGAGTGCGTTCATGACCCCCCTCGCCCCCGCTGCGATCCCGCAGGTTCCCATGTGAACCGTGACTTTGGCGCGGTGGACACCGACCCTCGGTGAGGTCTCCGAGGAGACCCGCTCTTTGATCTTTTTCAGATCCTCTATCTTGATCTTCGTCATACGTCTTTCCTCGCTCGATCCGGGCAATGGGTGGAGGGCAAAAGGTTTTTTCGGACCTTGACCGTTTGCCCCTTACTTGTACTCTTCCAGGATGCCTTTCATCTTGATCGGTTTGACTCTTCCATGCACGTTTTCATCGATGACGACGACGGGCCCCAGGCCGCAGGCGCCGAGGCACCGCACCGTCTCCAGGGTGAAACGGCGGTCGGCCGTGGTGTCACCCTCCGCGATTTTGTATTCCTTCGAGACGGTTTCCACCAGGCTCTTGCCGCCCCTCACGTAACAGGCCGTCCCGAGGCATACGCGAACCGTGTGTCGACCCCGCGGCTTCATGGTGAAGAATGAGTAAAAAGTCACCACGCCGAACACCTGGGCCAGGGGCAGGTTCAGCCCCGCTGCGACCCTCCGCTGGGCAGAGACGGGCAGGTATTCCAGGACCAGCTGCGCCTCTTCCAGAACGGGGATCAATGCACCCGGTCTGCCTTTGAATTTTGCGATGATTGCGTCGAGTTTTGCGACCTGCTCCGGAGTGAACTCCTTCAGAAGATCTCCATTGTCCGGTATCATGAACTTCATCCTCCTTGCTTACTCAGAAATTAGGTCCTGCACGCCGATCTCTTTCAAACCGTCGTTGATGCTCCTCCGCAGAAATCGGGTGACCTCCGGATGGCCCAGAGGCACCTCATCGAGTTCTTTTTTCAGTTCCCGCGTGTCGAGCGTGAAGCGCTGCCCGTTGAACCGGTGGTCGTAAACAAAATCCACGCCTGGGTTTCCGAGGATCAGGCTGATGAGGGAGGCGGCGATGTTTCCAAGGGGCTGTCGATCGATGTGACTTCGCCCGAATTTCGCCGTGACCGTCGTCCCTCCACCCACCTTCGAGTCCAGCCGGAATTCGCCTCCAGTGTTCCTTGCGGCATTCTGCAGCATGGGAAGACCCAGCCCCACCTTCCGGACTTTCTTGGTCGTGTAGAAGGGGTCGAGGGCCCTTTGCCGCTCCTCGGCGTTCATCCCCCTGCCGTCGTCGGCTATTTCCATCACGTAGAGGTCCTTCTCCAGGTCCTCCAGAATTCGTATCGTGACAAGCTGCGCGCCGGCCCTGACGGAGTTTTCCGCGATATCCAGGATATGCATGGCAAGCTCGAGCACGCCTCACTCCTGAATATAACGGCCGTTTCGTTTCTCGAATGCCATCTTCAGTTCGGCCAGGGTGCCCCTCTCCAGATAAATCTCCGTCACCCCCTTGCCGACCTCCCCGAGGCGGTGAGCGTCCGAGAACTCCACGAGCGGATAGGCCGCGAGTTCCGGAAATCGAATCCTGGCGCCCTTCAGCCCCGTCCTTGGAGACACCTCCACGGCGTCGAGCGGAAGGTCGGCCGGAATGAATCCCAACTGCCCCAGCAGGCTGAAACCCTCCCGATCGACGTGGGAGGCGATGGCGAGTCCTCCCAACTCGTGGATCCTCTTGACGACCTGATCCAGCGGGATTCCGGTGGCGCCGATGAGAAGCCTCTCGTTCAGCCCCTCCACCTCGTCCAGGTCGTTGACGATGGCCTGGCAGCCGAAGACCTCCTCGTTGTTCTTGCCGGGCAGATTGGCGTACACGATATCCTGGAGCATCAGCAGGCGTTCCTGGGTTTCAAAGAGCGCCAGCACGTGAACTTCTTCGCTGCTCGTCACTTCCATGCCCGGGAGCACGAGCAGGTTCGTTCCTTGAGCGGCCCTGACGGTGTACCGGACATTTTCCGATGCGTTGTGATCGCAGACGGCGATGATGTCCAGACGCTCGTCGACCGATTTCCTTACCAGGGCTCTCGGTGACATCTCAAGGTCGGCACAGGGAGACAGGCATGTGTGCATGTGCAGATCGCAGCGAAAGGCCCTGATCATGGACTTCCAGCCTTGTGATTCTTCAATTTGTCCCCGGCGAACAAGAAACGATATATGAAAGAGCCATCCGGATAGTTCGGATTAGGGTGCAATCAATCTGTAGATCTTTCCGGCGACCTCGAAGCCCGGCTCGGCTGCAACCAGGATTGGAATGCCTTCCCGGGCCGCTTTTTCCAGGGCTTCCGGGGCCGGTTCAGTCCCCTGGACCAGTATGACGGCAGCGAGATCCTTCAAGGAGGCCACGGCCACGACGTTCTGATGGACCTGGCGGGTAATCCAGACATGGCCTTCCTGGCTGTTGGCGATGACGTCGCTCAGGAGATCGCCCACGTAGCCGCCTTTGACCTCCCGGTTGAGGGCTTTTTCGCCGCATCGGACCTTGAGGTTCAACGCCTTGACAATGGCTGCGAGATCCATGGCTCCTCACGTCTGCTTCCGACAGCCGCGGGTGACCGGGCTGTACGTTCAGGTATAGGTTTCAACCCACTGCGGGTGATCGGGGTTGAGCTTCAAGTCCAGGTTGACAACAACCATTTTAACATAGGTCCCCACGCCCACCTCGGAGGAGATGAAGAAGTCATCGGAGTAGCGTTTCATGTTGCTCAGGCCCATACCGGCGCCGAATCCCATCTCCCGGACCTGGGCCGATGCCGTCGAATAACCCTCCTTCATGGCCTGCTCGATGTCCGCTATCCCGGACCCTTCATCCATGGCCTCGATCTGAACGGAACGGTTGTCGGCTTGAAGAACGATCTGTCCTTTCTTGGCATAGGAAACGATGTTGATTTCCGATTCGTAACAAACGATGGCGGCGCGCCTGACCGTATCCTTCGGAAGCCCGATCTCCTTCAGTATGCCCTTGATCGCGCTGGACACATTGCCCGCCGCCGCGAAGTTTCCCCCCTCTACGGAGAAAGATTTCTCACAGCGCATGGACCACCGCCCCCACTAGTCGCTGCCGACTTTTTCGATGCAACCGACGATGCCGCTGCGGTGGAGACGACCCGAGGTCTCGAAGAGGATGTATTTCGTCGAGAGGATGGGGATCTTGAGCTGCTCCGCAAGCTTCATGGTTTCCTCCGAAGGCCGCTTGCCGCGGACCATGATGATGGCGGATATGTCCAGGATGTCCGCCGTCCGCACAACCTGCGGGTTGGTGAGACCCGTGAGGAGCAGACTTTCGGGCTTTGCGAAGGCAAGAACATCGCTCATCAGATCGGCGCTGAAGGCGGTTTTGACCTCTTTGCCCAGTTGGTCTTCGCCGACGAGGATTTCGGCATCCAGGATACCCTTCACATCATTCAGGGTCACGGCGTCCTCCTGAGGGTGCGTTTTCTTTTCCGGGGCCCTTCCCGAAGAAAAACATCATCCCGTTGAATCCGGAACGCCTTTTTCTGCGGTACGGGATTGGCGGCTTGGAAGGCCTTCCTTGATCTTTAAATCCATTGGTGACTAGCACAGGCAGACGGGATTAGTCAATAAAATTATTCCATGAATTTATCATGCAAACAGGCGCGAATTCCTTGAGGATTCAAGCAAAAAAAATATTCTTACATTTTTCTTGACAAACGCCCGGAGGGGGTGTAGTAATTGACCATCAGTCACAAAGTGACCAATGTTCAAAATCGAAGGGATGCCGGGCGGGAGGTCGGAGATTTTGGGACTTGAGGGAAGAAGACACCGGGAAAAAGAACGGAGGCGGGAGACCATCCTGAAGGCCGCACGCCGGGATTTCATGAAAAAAGGATTCAAGGCCGTGACGGTGGACTCCATCGCCCAGCGGGCCCAGCTGAGCAAAGGCGCCATCTACCTTTATTTCAAGAGCAAGGAAGAAATTTATGCCCAGGTTCTCATCCGGGACATCGAGAAATTTCACGAACGCGTTGCCGACATCTTCGTGGGCGGGGACAGCGCGTCGGAGGTCCTGAACCGTTTCGCCCGGATCTATACCGATTTCTTCCTGAATGAACGGGAACTCTTCCGGATTCTCATGATGTTCATGGTCCAGCCCAACCCGCTCAACATTTCCGAGCAGATCAACGACCATATCATCCGCAACACCAACAAAACCATCGGCATCATCGAGCGGATCTTCCAGTACGGGATTGACAGGGGGGAATTCCCGGGTTGCCGGAACATCCGGCAGTGCCGGAACGCCCTCTGGGGCCTTCTGAACGGCGTCATCGCCCTGCATCTTTTCACCGGACGGGAGGAAACCCGGGAGGAGAGAGTCCGTTCAACGGTCAGCGGCGGTCTGGATGTTTTTCTGCGGGGACTGACCACCGCCGTGGAAACAGAGCAATAATGATTAAATCAGAAAAACCGATCGAAGGGAGGCTTCCATGGGTAACACATTGGTAAACAGGAGAGACCAGGATTTCATTCTATATGAACAGCTCGACATTCAGAAGCTTTTCGGCCGTGAACTTTACGCCGATTACTCCAAGGAAACAGTCGACATGATGCTGAACGAGGCCGAGAAGATGGCCGTCGAGGTCATTCTGCCGACCCACGAGGACGGGGACAAAGTGGGCGCGGCCTTCAAAGAGGGGAAGGTCTTCGTCCCCAAGTCCTACCACGAGGCGTACAGGAAGTTCGCGGAAGGCGGGTGGCTCAACGCGATGAGAAGCCCCGAAGTGGGAGGGCAGGGCATGCCCGTCGTCGTGACGGGGGCCTGCTACGAACTCTTCAACGCCGCCAACTTTTCCTTCGTCATGTACCCGAGTCTGACAAACGGAGCGGGGGGACTCGTCGAAGCGTTCGGCACGAAGGAACAGAAGGACAAGTACATGGGCAAAATGTACAGCGGGGAGTGGGGAGGGACGATGTGCCTTACGGAACCGGGGGCGGGCAGCGACGTCGGCGCCCTCAAGACCACGGCGAAGAAGCTTCCCGACGGCACTTACAGCATCTCGGGCAACAAGATCTTCATCTCGAGCGGCGATCACGACATCACCCCCAACATCGTCCACGCCGTGCTGGCGAGGATCGAGGGGGATCCCCCGGGGACGAGAGGCATATCCATCTTCGCCGTTCCCAAGTACCGCGTGAAGCCGGACGGCTCCATCGGGGAGTTCAACGACGTGAAGACGGGGAACATCGAACACAAGATGGGCATCAAGGGCTCGGCGACCTGCACGCTTGTTTTCGGTGAAGACGGCCAGTGCGTCGGGGAGCTGCTGGGCCGGGAACGTGACGGCATGCGGATCATGTTCAAGCTCATGAACGAAGCGAGACTGGAGGTGGGCAATCAGGCCCTGGGTTGCGCCTCGGCGGCCTATGAGCACGCCGTTCAATACGCCATGGAGAGAATCCAGGGGACGGAGATCTTCGAAATGAAAAACCCCGATGCGCGCCCCGTCCCGATCATCCGCCACCCGGACATCCGCCGGACGCTCCTCTGGATGAAGGCCCATTTGGAGGGCATGCGGGCGCTGCTTTACTACGCGCACTTCTGCATCGACATGGAAGAATCGGCTGATACAAAAGAGGAGAAGGAAAAGTGGCAGGGGATGGTGGAGGTCCTGGTCCCCATCTGCAAGGCCTATATCTCCGACAAATCCTTCCTCGTCTGTTCCAAAGCCGTCGATGTCTACGGGGGTTACGGTTACTGCTCCGAGTATCCCGTGGAGCATTACCTCCGGGACTGCAAGATCACGGCGATCTACGAGGGCACGAACGGCATCCAGGCCCTGGACCTCGTGGGCAGGAAAATCGGCATGAAGAAGGGCATGCACCTCCTCGGCATGGTCGAGATCCTCAACGCGATCATCTCTTCGGGGCGCGAATTCGAGGAACTGAAACAGGCCTGCCAGTACCTGGATGAAGCCCGGAACGCCATGACGGATCTGACCCTGCACTTCTTCCGTCTGGGCAAGGGCGCCGGTTTCCTCATCCCGATTCTCTATGCCCAGCCCTACCTCGAGCTCTTCGGGGATGTCGCCATCGGCTCCCTGCTCATGCAGCAGGCCGAGATCGCCGCCCGGAGGCTGAAGACCATCTATGCGGAAAAGGGCGCCAAGGGCTCCGTGGGCAAACAGAGGGCCCTCGTCCACCAGGTGCCCGATGTGGCCTTTTACCAGGGAAAGGTTTCCGCCGCGAGATTTTTCGCCGTCAACGTCCTCTCCACCATCAAGGCGCGGTGCGAGGCCGTCAAGGTCGGCGACCGGGCTCCCGTTGAAATGGCCGAAGAGTCCTTCAGTGCCTGAAAACCATGACCCGTTGTGCAGGGTTCCAGAAAAAATAAATGAGGAGGAAAAATCATGCCATACGAAATCAAACGAGCAGCGGTACTGGGTGCCGGCGTCATGGGCGCGGCCATTGCGGCCCACCTGACCAACTGCGGCATCGAATGCGTGCTCCTGGATATCGTCCCCTTTGATCTCACCGATGCGGACAAGGCAAAGGGCCTGACGAAGGAGAGTCCGGCCTGGCGGAACAGTTTCGCCCAGAAGGGGCTCGACGGGGCGCTGAGATCGAGACCGGCCAGCTTCTTCACGGCGAAGAACGCGTCCATGATCAGGGTCGGCAACTTCGAAGATCACCTGAAGTGGCTCGCCGGCGTGGACTGGGTCATCGAGGCCGTCGTCGAGAATCTGAAAATCAAGCAGGACCTCTTCGCGAAGGTCGAGAAGATCGTGGGACCCGATTGCATCGTTTCGAGCAACACCTCGGGCATCCGGATCGCCGAAATCGCCGAAAGCTTCAGCCCGAAGCTGAAAGAGCGGTTCCTCGGGACGCATTTTTTCAACCCGCCCCGCTACATGAAACTCCTCGAGATCATCCCGCTGAAGGAGACGAAGAGGGAAGTCATCGATTTCATGACCCGCTTCGGGGAGGACCGGCTGGGCAAGGGGATCGTGATGTGCAAGGATGTGCCCAACTTCATCGCCAACCGCATCGGTGTCTTCGACTTGGCCAACGCCTTCGACCTCATGGTGAAGCGAGGCATGAAGGTCGAGGAGATTGACGCCATTCTGGGCGCGGCCGTCGGCCGTCCCCGCTCCGCCATTTTCGGGACACTCGATCTCGTGGGGCTGGACACGGCCTTCCACGTCATGAAAAACCTCTACGAGGCCCTGCCCGGGGATGAGATGCGAAATCTCTTCTTGCCCCCCGAATTCATCAAGGGGCTTCTGGAGCGCAAATGGCTCGGGAACAAGACGAAGCAGGGTTTCTACAAGAAGACGAAGGACGAAAAGGGAAAGAAGCTCAAGCTCGTTCTGGATTACAAGACCATGTCGTACGTCCCGCCGCAGGTGCCGAAATACGAGTCCGTCGGCGCAGCGAAGAAGGCCGAAGTCCCCTTCGAGAAGAAGCTCAAGATGGTCTTCGGCGCCAAGGACGCCGCGGCCGACCTCATCCGGGAGTACCTCTGCAACAACTTCATCTACGCGGCCAACCGGATTCCCGAGATCAGCGACAGCGTCGTCGAGATAGACAACGCCATGAAGTGGGGTTACAACCACCAACTCGGCCCCTTCGAGACCTGGGATGCCGTCGGCGTGAAAGAGGCCGTCGAAGTGATGAAGGCCCTCAAGAAAGCTGTCCCCGCAAGCGTCGAGGAGATGCTGAAGGGGGGCTTCGGTTCCTTCTACACCGAAAAGGCCGACGGGAAGTATGCCTACGACTTCAAGACGAAAAAATACGTCAAGATACCCGAGAGCCCGAAGATGATCTTCCTCGCGCCTTTGAAAGAGCAAAAGAAGGTCATCAAGGCGAACGCCGGCGCCAGTCTCATCGATATCGGCGACGGCGTGGCCTGCCTGGAGTTCCATACCAAGATGAACGCCATCGACGACGACATCATCGCCATGATGTTCGAGAGCTGCGACATCGTGGAGAAAGACTTTCTGGGGCTCGTCGTGGGCAACCAGGGGAGCAACTTCTCTGCGGGCGCCAATATCTTCAAGGTCCTCATTGCCATTCAGAAGGGGGACTGGGACATCCTCGAAAAACTGGTCAATGACTTTCAGCAGGCCAACATGCGGATGAAGTACCTTTCGAAACCCGTCGTTTCGGCGCCGGCAGGCCTGACCCTAGGCGGTGGCTGCGAGGTTTCCATGCACGCGGCCCGCTGCCAGCCCTGCGGAGAGACCTATGTCGGCCTCGTGGAGGTCGGTGTTGGGGTCATCCCGGCGGGAGGCGGCACCAAGGAGTTGATGGTGCGCGTCACCGAGGGGATCCCGGAGGGCGTCGTTGCCACGGGGCTCAACCTCCAGGGCTATTACCAGAAGGTCTTTGAGAACATCGGTACGGCGAAAGTGGCGACCAGCGCCATGGAGGCCATGGAACTCGGCTACTTCCGCAGGTCCGACAACATATCGCTGAACCGGGATCAGCAGATCTACGATGCCAAGCAGGTCGTGCTGGGGCTCTCGAAGTTCTATCGCAAACCCTCGCCCGCCCTGATCCCCGTCATGGGCGAGAATTTCCGCGGCATCGCCGATGGTGTCCTCTACAACATGAGGCACGGCAATTACGTGTCGGACTACGATGTCTTTATTGCCAAGAAGCTCGCCCATATCATATCGGGCGGCGACTGCCCGGAAGGGACGTTCGTGTCCGAGCAGGAAATCCTGGATCTCGAAAGGGAAGCCTTCCTGAGCCTCTGCGGCGAAGGGAAGACCCAGGACCGGATCATGAGCATGCTGAAGACCGGCAAGCCCCTGAGGAACTAGAAAGGGTTCTTGACCGTTAAATAGAACGACTGAAAACGCCTCAATCCATTGAGGGGTTCACGGAACAAGGGAGGTTAATCATGAAAGATGCCGTTATTATCGATGCGGTGAGAAGTCCGGGCGGACGATACAGAAGGGGAGGGCTGGCCGGAACCCGGGCGGAGGAGATGGGGATTCAGGTCCTGAAAGGGCTCATGGCAAGGGTGCCCCAGCTGAAGCCCGGAGACGTGGACGATCTGATTGTCGGGTGCGCCTTCCCGGAGGCGGAGCAGGGCATGAACATGGGGAGGGTCTTGACCCTCGGTGCCGGGCTTCCGATAACCACTTCGGGGATGACGATCAACCGGTTCTGCTCTTCGGGGCTTCAGTCCATAGCGGACGCGACAGCGAAAATCAGAGCCGGGTGGTCCGACGTGATCATCGCGGGCGGCGTGGAGAACATGTCCCACATCCCCATGGGCGGGAGCGTCTTCCGCCCCGACCCCGACTGGGGGGACCGGCCGAACACCTATGTTTCCATGGGCATCACGGCGGAAAACGTGGCGACCCACTACAAGGTCTCCCGCGAAGACCAGGACGCCTTCGGCGTTGAGAGCAACCGCAGGGCCGCGGAGGCCATCCAGTCCGGCAAGTTCAAGGAGGAAATTATCCCGATCCAGGCTTACCGTTACAAAAAGGATGAGGCCGGCAAGCGGGTCCGGGAGGCCTATACCTTCGGCATGGACGACGGTGTTCGCTGGCCCACGTCGCCGGCCGATCTCGGCAAGCTGAGACCGGCATTCAAAAACGGCGGATCCGTCACGGCGGGCAACTCCTCGCAGATGACGGACGGCGCCGCCTTTGCCCTGCTCATGTCGTCAGAGAAGGCGAAGGATATCGGTGTCAAACCGGCGGCCAGGCTCATCTGTTATGCCGTGGCCGGCTGCGCCCCCGAGGAGATGGGGATCGGTCCCGCTGTCGCAATCCCGAAGGTCCTGAAGCTCGCGGGACTGACGCTCGCGGACATCGACCTCTTCGAGATCAACGAGGCCTTCGCGTCGCAGGCCATCGCGAGCGTTCGGCAGCTGGGGATAGAAGATCGCTGGCGCCAGGGGGACATCAACCCCAACGGCGGCGCCATCGCGCTGGGCCACCCGCTGGGAGCGACGGGAGCGAAGCTCACGGCGCAGATCATCCACGAAGCCCGCAGACGCGGCGCCAAGCGCTGCATCGTTTCGATGTGCATCGGCGGCGGCATGGGTGCGGCGGGGATCTACGAAATGGTGTAAAGACAGGGTCCCGGGTATGGGGTATCGGGTCCAGGGAAAAGAAAAGCCACTTCTGGTCCTCGGTTCTCGAACCTCGCCCCTGGGTGAAATTGTCCCCCTCTTTTCCGGAAACGGGATGGAGGGGGATTTTTTTTGATACCCGAATATCAGCGTCAACGGGCCGGATGGGGGAGCATTTTTTTTGAATTCCGTCGACAGGCCCGGGCGATGCTGGTATATACGTGAGCGGAAAATTCCAGATGCCAGGGAGGTGTCAGATGAAGATCGGGTTTGTCCAGTTCAATCCCGCCTTCGGGGAGGTGGATAAAAATCTGTCCAGCGTGGCCTCCCTCATCGGAAGCGTCGAGGCCGACCTGCTCGTCCTTCCGGAACTCTTCAACACGGGCTATCTCTTCACCTCGCGGAAAGAGGTGCAGGACCTTGCCGAGGAGGTCCCCGGCGGGCGGACCACGGAAGCCCTGTCCCGGCTGGCCGAGAATACCGGGGTCCACATCGTGGCGGGGGTTGCCGAGCGGGACGGAGACCGAATCTATAATGCCGCCGTTCTGGTCGCACCCGGAGGCCACGTCGCCACGTACCGGAAAATCCATCTCTTCTTCGAGGAGAAGCTCTGGTTTCATCCCGGGGAAGAGGAACCGGAAGTCTTCGAGATCGGGTCCTGCCGTGTGGGCGTGATGGTCTGTTTCGACTGGTTCTTCCCGGAGACGGCGAGGGTCCTGGCTCTGAAGGGCGCCGATGTCATCTGCCACAGCGCCAATCTCGTGCTGCCTTACTGCCAGGACGCGATGGTCACCCGGTGTCTCGAAAATCGGGTCTTTGCCGTGACCTGCAACCGGACGGGGTCTGAGGAGCGGGGAGGAAAGAGGCTCGTGTACACCGGCCGAAGTCAAATCGTTGATCCCCGGGGCAATGTCCTTTACCGGGCCGGACGGGAGACCGACGAGGTCCATGTAGCGGAGGTGGATGCAGCGGCCGCGCGGGATAAACAGCTCAACGAGCACAACAACCTCTTCGCTGACCGGCGGCCCCGGCTCTATGGTGCCCTGGTGCAGAAACCACGGGGAGGATAAGGGGCCTTTTCCTTCGCCTTATCTGACGGCGGGCCTGGAAGGCGTTTTGATTTCCAGGTATTTTCTCAATCCGATGGTCTGGAAGGCGTTGCTGATGGTGGACAGGAGGGTCTCGTCGGTCTGGCTGGCGACCTGGCTCTGGGATTGGACGACAAATTTTCCCGAACGCGTGAAACTTCGTTCCACGACGCAGTGGGCAAGATCGACGACGGCCGTTGCCGAAAAACCGTTCCCGTCGATGCCGAAGGACCGGTTGAGGATGACGCCGGCGAGATAATCGGGGAGCGAATACTTCTGCACCATCCGGACGCCGAAATAAGTGTGGTATCTGGTGGTGAAATCACCCCCCAGCTTCTGATGGTTTTGCTTTTCGTACAGAACGATCGGAATTCTGCCCATTTCGAGCAGCAGTGCGCCCAGTTCCACCCGGTCCTGGTCGAGCGCGTTCAAACCCAGCTGTCTTGCGAGAATCCTGCCGATGATGGACATGGAAAAACTCCTGGCCGCCAGTTCCTCCAGTTCCGGACTTGAAAAATAGAGGGAAAAAGCCAGGATATAGACTTTTGCCGGTTTCATGCCCAGCCGCATCACCACGTTCAGAAACTGCTGGGACTCCCCTGTTTTTGTTTTTCCGAAATGCGAGACGAGATTCGCGCGGCCGATCAGACGGGAGAGAACATCCTGCCGGAGCTTCAGCTTGATCTTTTCGATGTCCTCCTGGCGGGCGTCCTCATCGTCGAGGATCGATATGACTTCGGGGGAGAAACCCAGGTTCATCTTGTCGAGAATCTGAGTTTCGATCTCCCTCAGACGGGCGAGGTCTTCATGGGTCTCGACCTGGAATTCGCCGAATTTTTGAAGAGCGATGGTTTCCATATCGGCCGGTGACTCGGGCGGTTCGGGGATTTTAGGTCTCCCATCAGATGTTCAGAGGTACCTGCCGTCGAGCGGTCAGGTCCTCAAGAACGAATTACGAGCAAAATTCATACCACAAATTTTTTACACTGAGTAACTATCGGATTGACAGGGGTTTTTTTACTCTCCGGGCGGATGCGGGGACAGGAATTTTTCTTGACACACTGACGGACGAGCCTCTATTCAACATCATGGAAGCCCCGACAACCCCGGCGCGCCCTGCGCCCGGGGGAGCGGAGAACGAGGTGGCCGATGCCGAAGAAAAAAGATGCAAGGACATCCAGGATGGCCGGCCTGCCCCCGGGCACACTGGTCCACATCGGGGAGCGGCTGGTCGAGAAACCGAAGATTCGAGTCATGGACTACGATGAAAGCCGCGTGGAGGAAAAAGAACTGCGGTCCGTTGACGAGGCCTTTCCTTACAAGGGTAAACCGACCGTCACGTGGATCAGCATCGACGGCATTCACGACAAGGACGTGATCGAAAAGATCGGATGCCACTTCAACATTCACCCCCTTCTGCTCGAAGATATCATGAACACGGACCAGCAACCGAAGCTGGAGGATTTCGGCGACTACCTCTTCATCGTCCTGAAGACCCTGAGCAGCGAGGGGGAAAACGGCGAAATCCGCGCGGAGCAGGTCAGCCTCGTCGTAAACCGGGACGTGGTCATTTCCTTCCAGGAGCGGGAGAGCCCCGTGTTCGACTCCGTCCGCGAGAGGATCCGGTCCGGGAAGGGGCGTCACCGCAGGAGCGACACGGACTATCTGGCCTACTCTCTGATCGACGCCGTTGTCGATCATTATTTCGTCATCATGGAAGAGCTCGGGGAGGAGATTGAAACGCTCGAAGACAGGCTGGTGGCGGACCCGCGGCCCCAGACGCTGAAAGGCATCCAGAGGCTGCGGAAGAAAATGCTCATATTCCGAAAATCCGTCTGGCCCCTGAGGGAGGTCATTCTGCACCTCGAGCGGTCCGAGTCCTCCCTGGTTCACAAGACGACGGAGATCTTCTTCCGCGACGTCTACGAGCACACCATCCAGGTGATGGACACCATCGAGACCCACCGGGACATGCTTTCGGGGATGCTCGATATCTATTTGTCGAGCATCAGCAACCGGCTCAACGAGGTCATGAAGGTCCTGACCATCATTGCGACAATCTTCATCCCGCTGACCTTCATCGCCGGTGTCTACGGGATGAATTTCGAGTTCCTGCCGGAGGTCAAGTGGCGCTACGGATACGCCTTCGCCTGGGCGATCATGATCACCGTGGCGGCGATCATGATTTATTACTTCAGAAAGAAAAAATGGATCTGATCGGAAACCGTCCGATTTGACTTCCCCGGGCAGGACCCAGAATGGCATCTGTGGAAGTTGCCCGCGTCGTTCTCAGGCGGAGTTTGGAATTGTGATCGGTATCGTGCCACCTCTGCCGAGAATGTCGTGGAGGTGGATATATCCTCTCAGGACGCGATTTTCATCCACCACAAGGAGTGCTGTGATCTCGTCCTTCTGCATGCGTTCGACCGTCCGGGCGAGCGTTTCGTTCTCGCCGATGATCTTCGGTTTCTTTGTCATGAGATCATCGACGAACTTTTCCTTGAAGTTGACCCCCCGCTTCACGTAACGGCGCATATCGCCGTCCGTGAGGATGCCCATCAGGCGGTTGCTGCTGTCCGTGACGATGACGAAACCGACGTTCTTGCGGTCGAGCTCTTCCACGGCCTCCAGGGCAGACGTTCCGGTGAGGACTTTCGGGATCCCGTCCCCGCTGATCATGATGTCCCTCACGCGTGCCTGCAGCCTCTGCCCCAGCGTACCGCCGGGGTGGAAGCGGAAGAAGTCCTCTTCCCGGAATTTTCGTTTTCCGATCAGGGCGATAGCCAGGGCATCCCCCATGGCGAGCGCCGCCGTCGTGCTGGAGGTCGGTGTCAGGTTAAAGGGGCATGCTTCTTTCTTGACCCCGACATCGATAACGATATCCCCGCAGCGGGCGAGGGTTGAATGGCGGTTCCCCGTAAATACGATGAGCGGTGTGCCGATTTCCTTTGTACGGGAGACGAGAGAATTGATCTCGCCCGTTTCGCCGCTGTTGGAAATGGCGAGCAGGACGTCGTCTCTCGTGACGATGCCGAGATCGCCGTGAAGGCCCTCCACAGGGTGGAGGAAGAGGGCCGGAGTGCCGGTGCTGGTGAGGGTCGCCACGATCTTCTTTCCGATGAGCCCCGATTTCCCGATACCCGTGACGATGACGCGTCCCTTGATCTTGAAGATCCTGTCCACGGCGCGGACGAAGTCATCACTGAGGCCGGGGATGAGATTGAGGATGCTCTCGGCCTCCGTCCTGAGAACCTCCCTGGCCTGCTCCATCACCTGTTTCTTGTTCATCTGCGAATGCCTTCACCCCGCCGGTGTTCGAGTCCCGCGGGCTTTCTTTCGACTACCAAATAATCCGGTTGAAAACAAGTCCAACTTGCACATCCCTATCCGCTGTGGTTAATATGTCATATTCAACCCTTGCGTCAAGGAGCGTGAAGTCGACATGGAATACCACAGCGCGCGTCTTACATTTTCGACGACCGGCCGGACGGATGTGATCGACATCACGGAGCCCGTGTCGAAGAAGGTGCAGACGTCCGGTATCGCGGAGGGCCAGGTCCTGGTCTTTGTGCCCGGGTCCACGGCGGCTCTGACGACCATCGAGTACGAAGGCGGGGTCATCGAAGATCTGAAAGAGGCCGTCAGCCGGGTCGCCCCGGAGGGCCTGTCCTATCGTCATGATGCCCGCTGGGGAGACGGGAACGGATACGCCCACGTACGGGCGGCACTCCTGGGGCCGTCGCTCACGATTCCCGTTGTCGGGGGCGTCATGGTGCTGGGCACGTGGCAGCAGATCATCCTCCTGGATTTCGACAACCGGCCGAGAAAACGTCAGGTCCTGGTGCAGGTATCGGGAATCAGGAAATAGTTGTGAGATAAAATAGAAACCACCCCTTGTTCATAGTTCATACGCGACGCCATCCTCGGTCTGCACGCCGTTCTCATGTTCGCGCCAGGTACGCTGACTCTTCCTTTCCCCGCTTTTCATCGACGAAGGAGATGAGAACCCCCCCGATCAGAAAGAGGATGGCAACGGACAGGATGCTCATCCGGGAGACCAGCAGACCCGAATAGCCCATAGACCTCAGCAGGTAGATGGTCCCCGCGATGAGGAGCGGTCCCTTGATGGTGGCAAACCGGCTCATCATGTTGTAGAAACCGAAATACTCGGCTGATTTGTCGACGGGGATGATCCGGGCGAATAGAGCGCGGCTCAGGGCCTGGACACCGCCCTGGACGAGGCCGATGATACAGGCCATGACGAAAAATTCTTCCTTGGTGCCGATGGAAACGCCGTAGGCCGTGATGAAGAGATAGACGGCGATGCCGATCAGGATAGCCGTCTTCGACCCGATCTTTTCCCCGATTTTCCCGAAGGCGATGGCCGAGGGGAAGCCGATAAACTGGACCATGAGAAGCGCCACGATCAGGTCATCCGGCCGAAGCCCGATGGACAATCCGTAATCCAGGGCCATCACGATGACGGTATTCACCCCGTCGATGTAAAACCAGTAGGCGGCAAGAAAGATGAAGATGATCTTCAGGTGGCGAATCTCGCGGAAGGTGCTCTCCAGCTGGCGCAGACCCTCGACAATGACCTGCGCCGTCGTCCGATCCTGCGGACGGCCCGTCTCTTTGACGAAGAGGAAAAGGGGCAGGGAGAAAAGGGCCCACCAGGCACTCACGGTAAGAAAGGAGATTCTGACGCCCTCTCCCGCGTCGGGGAGTCCGAAGGTGTCCGGCTTCAGTGTCATCCAGACGTTCAGCGCAAAAAGGATCCCCCCGCCCAGGTACCCGAGTGCAAAGCCCAGCGAAGAGACGAAGTCGGTATCCTTCTCCGCCGCGACGGTGGTGAGGAGGGCGTCGTAGAAAATGAAACTCCCCGAGTAGCCGATCATGGCGAGCACATAAACGACGGCGGCGACCTGCCATTGTCCGCTCGGGATGAAGTAGAAACAGCAGGTCATGACGATTCCGATGCAGGCAAAAAAGAAAAGAAACTTTTTCTTGGATTGCCCCCGGTCGGCAATGGCGCCCAGCACCGGCGCCGCGACGGCGATGAAGGCGCTCGCTGTGGAGTTGGCGAGCCCCAGATTCGCCGTGCTGACAGTGGGGTCCGCGCCGGCGCTCCAGTACTGCTTGAAGAAGATGGGGAAGAAGGAGGCCATGACGGTGGTGGCGAAAGCGGAATTGGCCCAGTCGTACATGGCCCAGCCCAAAACGGCTTTTTGGGTTCGTTCGGTCATGATCGTGCAGGATCCTTTTTCCTCGACAAGAGCGGGTAACCCGGCACGGGCGTTTCAGGCCGGATCCTTGGGCAGGGTAGAAAAACGCTGTCGAATTGTCAACCCATTACGTCCCCTGATCCGGGGCGATGCGCGGAAAGGGGCCGGGGGCGGCCGATCGGGTAATACTTTTTTCGTAGATGGTCGGCCCGTGGCCCTGACCGGACCGTTAGGCGCGGAGATTGGCCTCTGACAAGGGTCTTCGCTCGAGCACGACAGGCTGGATCAGAGCGGATGAATGTGGTATAAGTTCACACTTTATTATTAAATGTGATTACATTAAAATACGAATAAAATTCATACTTTCAACCTATTGCAATTGTTGCAGAAATTGTTAAATAAGTTTCAAATGCAGGTGAAAGATACGAGAAGCGTCTCTGATTGATCCTCGGAGGATAGTGGAGACGTCTTCCTGCTCCAATCAGGCGGTACCGTCCATGGCGGACCCGCGCCGCATTTTTCCGGGAGGTCCAAAGGCAGCCTTATGAAAAAGTCGAAGTATAAAATCAGCCTCTATGTCCTCATCCCGCTCATCTTCACCGGGATCTCGCTCATTGCGGTCATCATGACCTATCAGATCTTCCGACTCCTCACCAATCCCGATGAATATGTGAGAGTGTGGGGGATCGCCATCGCACTTTTCGCTTTCGCCATCGCTCTCGTCATCACCTGGCTCGTCATGAGGCCCATCCGGGGGTTCATCAAAAGGGTCATTGAATTGCCCGTTTTCGCCAAGACGCCGGCGAGAAACACCCTGACCCCTCAGGGGGACGACATCAAGGAATACAAAGTGGTCTTCGAAAAGGTCACAGACCTCCTGAGCAAGGTGGAACCGCGGGAAATCTATCCCGACGTCATCGGTCAGAGCAAGGCCGTGCGGTTGATATGCGATCAAATCGCGAAGGTCAGGCCCGCCGACGCGGCTGTGTTAATCCAGGGCGAGGAGGGAACGGGCAAAGAGCTGGTTGCGCGCGTGATCCACAAGAGCACGGCGGGAAACCGGCCCTTCATTGCCATCAATTGCTCATCCCAATCGGAGATGTCTCTTGAGCTGGATCTTTTCGGCTACGAAAAAGGCACCTTCACCGGCGCGAAGAGCCGGAAATACGGTCAGTTCGAGGCCGCCGATGACGGAACGCTCTTTCTGGACGACATCGGCGGGATATCCCTGAACATGCAGTCCAGGCTTCTGCGGGTGCTGCAGGAGCGGGAATTCGAGCGGACCGGGGGCAGGGAAAAAATCAAGCTGCGGCCGCGAGTTATTGCCGCATCGAACGGGAATCTCCCTGCCCTCGTCAAGGAGGGGAAATTCCGGGATGATCTCTATTATTTCTTGAACGTCGTGAGCATCGATATCCCGCCCCTCCGGGAGAGGAAAGAGGATATCCCTCTTCTGGTGGACTACCTGCTCAAGAAGATAGCCCACGACCTCCAGAAAGATGTCGTCGCCGTCTCCACGGACGTCATGGACGCTTTTCTCAAGTACGCATGGCCCGGCAATGTCACGGAGATGGAAAACCTTCTCTCGAGGGCGGCAGCCGTGGCGAAAGGAGAAACGCTGCAGCTGGAAGACTTCCCGCACTTTGTGAAGGCCATCGGGGAGCCGGCGGTTCTCGATAAGACGCCGGATGCGGAGGGGAGGGTGCCTGCCGCTGAAATGGATCTCGGACGCCTCCTGGTCACCGCGAATCTCCTCAACGAGGCCCAGCTTCAGACAGCCCTTGCGGAACGGTCGAAAACCGGCCAGGAACTGAAAGATATGCTGATTCAAAGAGGGTGGGTGTCGGAGGACGGTATAGTGGACCTCTTCAGCTTGAAATTCAACTTGGACAAATACTCGCCCGATCGTCATCCGCTCGATATCGGTTTTGCCCACCTCGTCCCCGTGAAGATGGCCAGGAAGTATAGGGCGGCCCCCCTGGGCATGGAGGGCAGGGTCCTTAAAATTGCCGTGACGGATCCCACGGACACGGCCGCCCTGGAGACCCTGAAGCTGGCCATTGAGGGAGAGACGCAGTGGGTCGTCTGCACGGAAAATGAAATGGACCTGCTGCTCAACAGCCTGTACAACTCCCCCGTTATTTCACCCGAGACCCGACAGGCCTTTGCTGCCGTGAATGTTTCGGAAGGGGCCGCCGAGAAGGAGATCACCCTTTCCGAGAGGGGGGATCGAAAAATAGCCGCGCGTCAGGAATGGGCGGAAGACAAGATGGTGGTCCGACTGGTGAGCTCCATCATCGCCCGCGCGATTCAGGAAGGGGCCAGTGAGGTCCTCTTCAACCCGCAGGCCAGCAACCTCCAGGTGCGGCTCCGCATCGGCGGGAAATTGAGCGAGGTCACCGACCTGCCCAAATCGACTTTCCTGCCCATCGTCTCCCGCATCAGGAAGCTTGCCGAGATGGAAATGGCTGCGGCGAACGTTGCCGAGGATGGCCGATTTACGGTGAAGATGGAGGATCGTGAATACGGCATCCGGGTTTCCTCCATCCCGGCTGTCCACGGGGAAAACATCATCCTGAACCTCCAGGATGTCAGCGATGACATGTACGATCTTTCCCGCCTGGGGATGTCACGGGCCGAGCGGGACAAGCTCGAGTCGGTCCTCCACAGGCCGAACGGGTTGATCCTCTGTTGCGGGCCGGCCGTCAGCGGGAAGACCACGACCCTCTACGCCATGCTCAAGGAAATCCGAAGGCCCGACACCCACATCATGACCGTCGAAGACCCCGTGGAGTATTATTTCGAGGGCATTTCGCAGATTCAGCTGAACCGCCGGGCGGGCATGAGCTTCTCCGACGGGATGAGATCCGTCATGCGACACGCGCCCGATGTCATCATGGTCGGCGAGTTGCGGGAGGCCGAAACAGCCGCCATGGCCATGCAGGCGTCCCTCAGTTGCCGCGTTTTCAGTGCCCTTCAGGATCACAACGCCGCGGGCGCCATCACGCGCCTTCTGAACCTCGGCGTTGAGCGATTTCTGGTCGCCTCTGTTCTTCTCGCTTCCGTGTCCCAGCGGCTGGTCAGGACGATCTGCCCTCAGTGCCGTGAGTCATACAGGCCGGCCGCGCAGGTCCTGGATCTCTGGGGTCTCACGGACAGGGAAGGCCTGACGTTCTCTTACGGCAAGGGCTGTGAGGCCTGCAACCACACGGGGTACAAGGGGAGAATCGGTATCTTCGAGGTTCTGGTCATCGACGAGATGATCCGGGAAATGATCATCAAGGGCTGGTCTGAGCAGGAAATCCTGCAGGCCGCCGTCAAGTCGGAAAAACTCAAGACCCTGAAAGAGGATGCCATCCAGAAGGTGCAGACCGGCATCACGACGCTGGAGGAGGCCACCTCGGCGATCATGATTTAAAGGCAAGCGGCCGAAAGGCCGGGCATTCAGAAGACCTCCCGGCACGTTTTCGGGTGTGAAAAAAAGCGGCGCTGTCAAAGCAGCGCCGCTTTTTTCATGCCTGCGATTTGACCGGTCGCAGATTCTACCGGATAACGACATCCTCGATATGCGATTCAAGGTCTTTCTTGAAGACTTCCAGTTCGCGGTCTGCGTACGTGGACGCCTGAAGGAAATCCGAGGAGAGCGTCTTCGACGGGACAAACCTCTGGAGGACGAACCGCCTGGCGCCTTTAATCATGTCGCCGACTTTACGAATGTCCTCCTGGTCGAGGAGCGACTGGACGAGCGTGGTCCGGAATTCGCAGGGAATGCCCGAGGTCGTGATGAGGTCGATGCTTCGCCTGATCCGTTCGACATCGACCTCCGCCCGGGTCACGCGGGAGTATTTTTCCGGCGGGGCCTTGATGTCCATGGCGATATAGTCCACATGCCTGTGGACGATGAGATTCTCCAGGATCTCGGGCAGGGCGCCGTTCGTGTCGATTTTGATGAGGTAGCCCATCTCCTTCACGCGCTTCAGAAAAGGGATCAGGTTCGGCTGGAGCGTGGGTTCCCCGCCCGTGACGACGACGGCATCCAGCTTTCCGCGGCGCTTGTCGAGAAAACCGAAGATCTCCTCGTGCGGCATCGGGGGCTCGAACAATTTCGGGTCCACGAGCTCGGGGTTGTGGCAGTAGGCGCACCGGAAATTGCACCCCTGCGTGAAGATGACCGCGCAGATCTTGCCCGGGTAATCGATGAGGGAAACTTTGTGCAAGCCGCCGATATTCATGGTGAGGGGGGCACGAGAAGTCCGGAAGCCCCTGTTGTTTCATTTGCGGGCAGTATAGGAAAACGGCCGGGACGTGTCAACTCCTTCCGTCGGGTTTTCCCCCATCAACGGGCCGAAGCCTGGAAGGCCTCCGGCGACCGCTCAGTCCTTTCTGGGGTGACCGGTGAAAAATTCCCAGATGAGATCGGTTGCCGATATTTCCCGGGTCGGGACGGCCGCCCAGGGAGCCCATCTCCTGCCGCCGGGCCAGGAGTGTCCTTCACCCCTGATGGTGTAGAGGACAACCTCGGTACCTTCCCGGCAGCCGCTGTATCTTTCCATTTGGACATGGCCCTTCACCGACGTCTGCGCCTGTGGGCGGCATCCGTTGAACTTTACCCAGAAGGCAACCGTTTCCTTTACCGGCCGGTCGGTGCGGTCATGCCAGTCGGCCAGGGCCAGGGGTTCCCCCCCGTCATAGCGGACATGGCCGTCCTCCGTGCCGTGAAAAATGACAACGGAAAGGGGTCTTTCCGGTTTGCATTCCACATTCATGGCGCCGGCGACCGGTGCGATGGCCGCGATCGCGCCGGAAAGTTCACAGGCGAGGCGGTAGCTCATCATCCCGCCGTTGGAGAAGCCCGTGACAAAAACCCGGTTCGGGTCCACGGCGTGTTCTTTCTTGAGCCTCTGGAGAAGGGCCCTGAGGAATCCGGTGTCGTCCGTCTCCTCGTCGAGGGCAAAACCGCAGCAGTTGCCGGCGTTCCAGGTGAGGAAAAGACCCTCTATCAGCCCTGTGCCGTCGGGATAGACAGCGATGAACCCTTCCCGGTCGGCCGTTGCGCTGAAACCGGTCATTTGGGCCGTGAGGCGGGCGTTGCCGCCGCCTCCGTGAAGGATGAGGACCAGCGGGTATTTTTTCTTCGCGTTGTAGGACTTCGGGAGGTGAACGAGGTAGGAGCGGCTCCGGCCGTCGTGGACCATTTCCCCCAGCCGGTCCGTGCCGGCGTTCTCTCCCCGGCTGACGGCGGATGCCGCCGGGAGGAGGACGGCCGCCGTCCAGATCAAGAGGCTTACGGACAAACCTGCCCAAAAAAGCGCTCGGGTTCCCCTGCTTTTCGGTGCGCGGAAGGCGAAGACGTTTTTATCGAAGGCCCATCGTGCCATGGATGATTCGTGAAAAGCGCGGCAGGGCTTGAGAAAACGGCCTGCCTCTATCGCCGCCAGGGTAGCAGACCGCCGCCGTTCCTGTCAACGTCGTGCGGACGGCTGAGGGGTCGAAGACCCGCATTCGCCTCCGGCAATCCCGTTGACAAATCCCGCCCGCGGCTGCTAGAAAGGAAGGGGATCGTGGGACCGCCGAAATGCTCGCAAAGGAGGCGCGTATGAAAAAGTCCGTTTTTACTGCATCTGCTTTTTTCTTTTTAATGGTTTTCATCTTCGGTGTGGCTGCCGGTATCACGGCCGCACAGCAGGGTGCCGGTCCCTCGGATGCCTTGACAAAGGAAGCTTTCAAATCCATCCTTTCTTCCGCCGACACCAACAAAGACGGGAAACTCAGCACCCAGGAATGCTACGCCGTCTGGAAGGACAAAAAGACGGCAGAGAAGAATTGCAGGTACTGGGATGCCAACGGTGACGGGACGATTACCGAGGAAGAGTACGTCGGGCAGTCGAAGAAGCTGATGAAATGATCCCGCCCGCCGGGTTTTTCGGCCCGGGTGCAGAAGGAGGTCTCGTGGTCGAGATCCCCGGGAGGGTCGATCCGGGGGGGTCTCTATGTCGCAACCCGGTTTCCGACTTTCATGGACGGAACCGAGAAGGAGAAAATGCCATGTCTGCAAAAGAAAGAAGGATTGTCAGCACACCGGGGGCCCCGAAGGCCATCGGCCCTTACGCGCAGGCCGTCAAATTCGGCGATCTCCTCTTTGTATCGGGGATGATCCCCATCGACCCGAAAACGAACGAGATGTCGCGGGGGAGCTTCGAAGAGCAGGTCACCCTGGTTCTCGAGAACATCAAGGCCGTCGTCGAGGCGGGCGGCCTGACACTGCGGAACGTTCTGAAAGCCTCGGTGTTCCTGAGCGACATGGGCAATTTCGCAAAATTCAACGAAGTCTACAATCGCTATTTTGCGGACATTCTCCCTGCCCGTGAAACCTTGCAGGTGGCCAGGCTCCCGAGGGATGCCTCTATAGAGATCTCCGTGATCTGCGGGGCGTGACGGGAGGGGCGCCGGATAAAAAAAGGACAGACCCGCCCGGGACTGTCCTTGATCCGGTGCCGATGCCCTTCATACTCATTTTTTGACGAGGCCGAGTTTCTCCTCGATCTTCTGTGCATTGAACCCCACGATCGGCTCACCGTCGATGACGATGACGGGAACGGCATCCTTGCCCGTGAGGGCCATCATCTCGTCTTTGGCCGCGGGGTCAGCAGACACATCCTTCTCCGTGTAAAAGACGCCTTTTTGCGAAAGAAACTCTTTCGCGTATTTGCAGTATGGGCACGTGGGTGTGGTGTAAATCACGACCTCGTGCCGGGAGGGTTTCACGTCCTTCTTTTCGGCGGCCTGGGCTGTGCCTGATTCATCGGCCCCCGTCTTCTCGACGACGTATTTACGGGCTGTCGCGGCGTCGGGCGGCGTATCGGTCATATGGAGGACGCCCTTTTCATCGACCCACTTGTAGAGGGTCGCATGAGCGATGGCCTGGTAAGACAGGATGGCGAACAAAAAGGCCGATAGATACATCATGTATTTCACAGGATTGTTTTTCATCCAATCACCTCCTCTCGAAAATACGAGATCTTATCGTCATCACGTTTCCGGATGACCACAGGAATCCTATCGGCAGGAAGAGTCGAAACTGAAGGTCTTTCAACGGCCTCGGGCCCATGTTCGGTATCACATCCCCCCGAAGACAGTGTGAAATTTCACGTTCCCCTGTCCGGGGAGCGCATCTTCACCATGAAGGCTTGCACGGGGACGCCGAACCCGCCGGTCAATCGTCAGATCTTCCTGCCCGTCAGAAACCCCTCTTCGATGGCTTCTTTGATCATGCGGGGTTTGACGCAATCTCCGATGGAGTAGACTTCCGGCGCTTTCCCCGTGAAACGTTCCATCGCCTTCGCCTCGGCCTTGAGTCCTACGGCCAGCACCACGGCGTCTCCCTCGATAAAGCCGGAGGATCCATTCTGGCTCACCTTGACGCCCTTGCCCGTTATCTCCTCCACGGTAGTCCGGGTCCTCAGGTCGACGCCTTGTTTTTTCAGCCTGGCCAGGAAGAAGGGGCGGTTTGCGGCCGACAGGGCTTCCGCCATACGCTCCAGCATTTCGACGACGGCGACCCTCGTGATACCCTGGCCCTTTTCGATAAGGAATGCGGCCGTCTCGCACCCCACAAGGCCGCCCCCGATGATGACGACGGATCCATTCACCGTCCTTTGGCCGGTCAGCACGTCTTCCGCCAGGACGACATTGGCGCCCGTTACGCCCGGGATATTCGGAACCAGGGGGTTGGCCCCCAGGGCCAGGATCAGCACATCGGGTTTTGCCTCCTCCACGGTTTCCGGGGTGGCCTCTCGGTTGAGCCGGATGTCAACACCCGCCTTCCTGGCCCTTACCGCGAGGCTCCTGGACAGGTTCCCGATTTCCCCCTTGTGGGGCGGCAGGCAGCCGACCAGCAGCCATCCGCCCGGCTCCTTGCCTTTTTCATAGAGGGTGACCCGGTGGCCCCTTGTCGCGGCTGTCCTGGCCGCTTCCATCCCCGCGGGACCGCCGCCAATGACGAGGACCTTCCTGGGTGTCCTGGCAGGCTCCAGCCTGCAGGCCGACTCTCTTCCGGCCGCCGGGTTGACCGTGCAATAGGTCGCCGTTGGCTGGCCCCACTTCCGGTAGGTGGTCACGATTTCCGACAGGCAGGTGGAGCAGGCGATGCAGGGGATGATCTCGTCGATTCTTCCCTCCCGCGTCTTGTTGGGGAGTTCCGGGTCGGCGAGAAGGGCTCTGCCCATCCCGACAAAGTCGGCCATGCCGTCGGCGAGGATCTGTTCCGCCACGAAGGGGTCGCTGATGCGGTTGGCGGCGATGACAGGTATCCGGACCCAGCCTTTTGCTTTCTGGGCGAGCCGGGCGAAGGCTCCCTTGGGCAGAAAACCCTGGACGGTGGGAACGGGTGATTCATGCCAGCCCGTGTAGGCGTTGATGACCTGGACGCCCGCCTTTTCGAGAATTTTCAGGACCTCCTTCGAGTCCTCAATGGTGTGGCCGCCTTCCATCTGCTCTTCAAGATTGATGCGGACGCCGATCGGGAAATCCGCCCCGACTTCTTTCCGCATGCTTTCAATGGCTTCAAGCGTAACCCTGATCCGGTTTTCAAGGATCCCGCCGTACAGATCGGTTCTTTTGTTGGTGATGGGGGAGAGGAAGCGGTTCAGGAGGTACCCGCCTCCGACGAGGACTTCCACGAGGTCAAAACCGGCCTCGCGGGCCCGACGGGCCGACCGGCCGTATTCGCCGGTGATGTAGCGGATTTCATCGACCGTCAGTTCCCTCGGAATGCAGCGCATGATCTGGTTCATCACGGGTGACGGACCGACAACCTCAGGGGCGCCTTTCCCGAAGACGACGTGGTATGAGATGATGAACTGTGCGCCGATCTTCGCACCGCCGCCGTGGATTCGACCCGTGAGTTTCCTGGCGGAAGCGATGAACCGGTCGTCGTACATCCCGGGCTCCACAGGCGAGCCCGCGCGGATCGGGGAGAAGGGGACGATGAGCAGGGCTGCGCCGCCCTTCGCCCGCGCTTCGAAAAAGTCTATGAATCGATTGCCGACGGTTTCATCCGCCTCGGTGTACCCGGTCGTCAACGGGAGCATGACGATCCTGTTCTTGAGTTCCAGACGCCCGATTTTCGCCGGCGTGAAAAGATGTTTGAACGGTTTCATTTTTCTTCTCCCTGTTTTTTGAATGCGATTTTCAAAAAAGAAACTTTACGGTTCGAGCGCCGAATCGCCTGCCGGATCGGGAAGCTGATTCGGCCGCGGGAAAAGGATTTTGCGCTGTTTACAGACCCTTCATGTTGTTCCCGATCGTTGAGATGATGCCGTACAACTCGCCGGCTTTCCGGTCGAAGCTTTCGTAGGCCGCTGTGACGGCCGGGCGGCCGCTTTTCTCGGAGGTGATGGCCCCGGTCAGGTGGGTCTTCAGTTCTGAATGCTTCTTTTTAAGCGCTTTCATGTGGCCTTCGACCTTCCTGGAAAGGCCGCTCAATTTCTTCCGATCGGCCTGGTCTCTCCGAAGTTCCACGGAGACTGCCTGCATGACGGCGTCAAGCCTGCCCAGTTCCTTTTCGTAATTCGAGGCCAGCTTCTGCGTTTTTGCGTCGAAAGTCCTGTCCCCCGTGAGAGGCCCGGGAATGACGGACCTCACGGCCCCGGCTTTCGAGGGGTAATCCGTCGAAGCCAGCTTCGCCGTCTGCAGGCGTTCGATGGGGATCACCTTGGCCGGCGCGCCGGCCTGTCCGAAAGCGTTGCCGGAAAATACGATCAGAGACAGGGTCACGGTCATGAGGATTCTTTTCATCGAACGACTCCCGCGGGATGATTGAATACGATATGGATTGATATTTGCAACGCGTTATCTGAGTACCAGAGAAGGCCCCCGGAAGCAAAACAAAATTTATTCCACAGGGAGCATGACGATGGAAAAACTCGCCAGTTCGTGGCAGCTTATGAAGGCTTCCTGGGCGATTCTGAAAGCGGACAGGGAAATCCTCCTCTTCCCGGTCATTTCCGGGGTGGCATTGATCCTGGTGGTCGCTTCTTTTATCGCGCCGATTATAGCCCTGGGCATCTCGGGCCGAAGCCTTTTATCGGAAGGGTCGCTTGCGGTCAACTCGGTCATCCTCTTTCTCTTCTATTTCATCTGCTACTTTGTCATCATCTTTTTCAATTGCGCGATCATCGTCTGCGCCACCCTCCGGATGAACGGCGGGGACCCGACCGTATCGGATGGCCTGCGTGCGGCGTTTTCGTTTATTTCCGAAATCGCCGGGTGGGCTCTGGTTTCGGCAACCGTCGGCCTCATCCTGAGGTCCATTGCGGAGCGCTCGAGGCTGCTCGGCAGGATCGTCGCAGGCCTTCTGGGAATGGCCTGGAGCGTCACGAGCTTTCTCGTCATCCCCGTCCTGGTCAATGAAGGGAAGGGGCCCGTCGAAGCCTACAAGCGGTCGGTCCATCTGCTGAAGAAGACCTGGGGGGAGGAACTGATCGGCACGTTCAGCTTCGGGCTGGTCTTTGGTGTTCTGAGCCTGCCGGCCGCCGCATTTTACGTCTTCAGTGTTATTTCGGGGAAAGGGGCTCTGGCGCTAGTCTTGATGGTGCTTTCGGCCCTTTATCTGATCATCCTCTCTGTCTTCCAGTCGGCCCTCCAGGGCATCTTCCAGGCGGCGCTTTACCACTATGCCCGCTCCGGAGAGGCGCCCGCGGGCTTCGACGGGGAAGTGCTCCGGGATGCGATCCAGCCGAGGTATTTCGGGTAAAGAGGTCTTCCGCGAAACGACGAACGCTGCGGCGCCCTGGATCCGGTGCCGCAGCGTCCTCAAGGGGTTAATGAGTCGTTAACCTGGAAACGCTTTCCACGGTCTGCCGCGTGCGCCTTCACAACTTGAAGGCTTTTCTCATCATAAACTCTTCCTGCTTGCCCTTGTTCCACTGCTTCGTCGGACGCAGGTATCCGACGATGCGGGAATAGATCTCGCATTCATCGCCGCACTGCGGGCAGGCGGCGATTTCACCCTTCAGGTAGCCGTGGTTCGGGCAGACGCTGAAGGTGGGCGAGAAAGTGAAATAGGGCAGGTGGTAATTGTCGCAGATCTTCTTCACCAGAACCTTTGCGGCCTGGGCCTCCTGGATCCGCTCGCCGATGAAGGTGTGGAAAACGGTGCCTCCCGTGTAACGCCTCTGGATGTCGTCCTGCAGGTCCAGGGCCTCGAAGACGTCGTCGGTGTAATTGACGGGCAGCTGTGTCGAGTTCGTGTAGAAGGCGGCCTTCCCGTTGGCGCGGCCGGTGGCCGTGTAAATGTCGGGGTACTTCTTCACGTCGATCTGGGCCAGCCGGAAGGAGGTGCCCTCGGCGGGTGTCGCCTCGAGGTTGTAGTTGTTGCCCGTCTCCCGCTGGAAATCATTGAGTTTCACCCGCATGAAGTCGAGGATGCGCTTCGTGAATTCCTGTCCCTCCTTCGACCCGATGTTCTTGCCCATGAAATTCACGCAGGCCTCGTTCATGCCCACGAGCCCGATCGTCGAGAAGTGGTTCTTCCAGTACGCGCCGAGCTTGGTCTTGATGTTGCGCAGGTAGTATTTCGTGTAGGGGTAGAGATTGCCCTCGGTGAATTTCTCCAAGACCTTGCGCTTCGTCTCCAGGCTTTCCCTGGCCATGACCATGAGACGCTCGAGGCGCTTCTTGAAATCCTCTTCGGTCTTGCTCAGGTAGCCGATCCTCGGCATGTTGACGGTGACCACCCCGATGGAACCCGTCAGCGGATTCGACCCGAAGAGGCCCCCGCCCCTCGTTTCCAGCTCCCGGTTGTCGATGCGGAGCCTGCAGCACATGCTCCTGGCGTCCTCGGGGTTCATGTCGGAATTGACGAAGTTCGAGAAGTAGGGAACGCCGTATTTCGCGCTCATGTCCCACAACCCCTTGAGGACGGGGTTGTCCCAGTCGAAATCCTTCGTGATGTTGTAGGTGGGGATGGGGAATGTGAAGACTCTTCCCTTCGCATCCCCCTCCGCCATCACCTCTAAGAACGCCTTGTTGAAAAGGTTCATCTCGTGCTGAAATTCACCGTACGTTTCCTTCTGCGCCTCCCCGCCGATGATGACGTTCATGTCCCGGTAGAAACTCGGCACCATGACGTCCAGGGTCACGTTCGTGAAGGGTGTCTGGAAACCGACCCTCGTGGGGACGTTGATGTTGAAGATGAATTCCTGCAGGGCCTGCTTGATCTCCCGGTACTGGAGGCCGTCGTAGCGGATGAAGGGGGCCATGAGGGTGTCGAAATTGGAAAAGGCCTGCGCCCCGGCCGCCTCGCCCTGCAGGGTGTAGAAGAAATTGATGACCTGCCCGAGGGCGCTCCGCAGATGCTTGGCCGGACGGCTTTCCACCTTCCCGGAGACGCCCCGGAACCCCTCGTTGAGGAGGTCATAGAGATCCCAGCCCACACAGTAGACGGAAAGGAGGCTTAAATCATGGATGTGGAAATCGCCATCTGTGTGGGCTCTCCGGATCTCGGGGGAGTAGATTTCATTGAGCCAGTAGACCTTGCTCACCTCCGAGGAGATGTAGTTGTTGAGCCCCTGGAGGGAGTAGTCCATATTGCTGTTCTCGTTGATTTTCCAGTCCGATTTCTTCAGGTATTGATCCACCAGGTCCACTTCCATCTTGTTGGTGATGTCTCGAAGCCTGGCATGTTGTTCACGATATATGATATAAGCCTTGGCAGTCCTGCGATAGGGCGAGGACAGAAGGATTTCCTCCACGATGTCCTGGATTTCTTCAACGCTCGGGATGTCCGTTTCGAAGAGTCTTTCGGCGCAGGCCAGAACCTTGATGGTCAGTTTTCTTGAGGTTTCTTCGTCGAACTCGCCGGATGCGGCGCCGGCTTTGGCGATCGCATTCGTGATTTTCTGGGCGTCAAATTTGACTAAACGCCCGTCACGCTTGCGTATTTCGATGTGCATTCACCCCTCCTTTTTTTCGAATTTTAGAAATAAGAATGCTTTACCCCAATATGTTGTGGTTGAATTTTAACCTTAATACAATATATAGGCAAGAAAATTTTTCATTTTTACGAGAAAAATCCTAATTTTTTTGCTTGTCCTTCAGGTTGCGTCCTAATAGCACAGAAGGAAATCGGGGACAACGCCCCATTTTATTTTTTCTAAGCATTCGGTATTATTATATATTAGCCTATTACTCTGATTTTTTGTCACTTTGATCGGTCATTAACGGGAATTTCTTTCAGGCGGGGAAAAAGGATGGAGAACAGGGGCGCAAAGACCATGGCGGGTATGTTTGACAGGGTTGCGCCGTCCTACGACCTTCTGAATCATCTTCTCTCGCTCGGCATTGATTTCATGTGGCGCAGGATGGCGGTCAAATCCCTCCGCATGAAGGATGGGGACCTCGTCCTCGATATCGCGACGGGCACGGGGGACCTGGCTTTCGCGGCGATGAAAAGAGAAAAGTGCTCCGTCGTGGGGATCGATCTGTCGCCCTTGATGCTTACAGTGGCCGCGCGAAAGAACAAAAAAAAACACCGCGGGGTCCGTTACTTCCCGGTTCGGGCGGACGCCTGCGCCATGCCCTTCAGGGACGGTGTGTTTGATCACGCCATGGTTTCATACGGCATTCGAAACATTGCGGACTGGAAAAGGCTCTTCAGCGGGGTCCGAAGACTCCTGCAAAGGGGGGGGAAAATAGCGATCCTTGAATTCTCCCTCCCGGGTCAGCCCCTTTTTCGACGTCCCTATCTCTTTTATCTCGAACGGCTCCTGCCCTTCATCGGCGGAATGGTATCGGGGAGCCGGGAGCCCTATGCCTACCTGCGTGATACGGTGAAGGCCTTCCCCGCGCCGAAGGAGGTGGTGCGGCGGGTGGAGGAGCAGGGATTCGATGTGCTGGAGGTTCGTCCGCTGACGTTCGGCATCTGTCATCTCTATGTCGCAGGCGTCCGGAGGGAGAACATTTGATAAATGCTGTTCAAGGCGGGAGGCAACCCTGACAGGGTGTACGCGGCGGTGAGGAGCAGGGGAAGAAAAAGAAGTAAATGCGGGGTCCTGTTGAGCTTCCATCGAAGGACCCTGCGGATGAGCGCCTGATACCGCTTCGTCCCGCTGAAACAATATTGTTGATAAATGATGAACCTTTGACTATATATGCCGCCTCTTTTTGATTTTCTCTGAGGAGGTAACAGGATGAAGAGAAGAAGTTTTCACGCCCTGGTTTCGGCGGCCCTGACGATGGCCGTCATGGCGGTGCCGGCCTGTCCCCAGCCCGGGTTTGCCGCCAGAAGGGCGGCAGCCGAAGCCGTCGGGGCGACCGCCGGTTTCGTCGAGCTCGTAGACCGCGTCAAACCCGCCGTCGTCAATATCAGCACGTCGAGGACGGTCCGGACGCCCGGGAACCCCTTCCAGCATTTCTTCGGTCCCTTCCGCGGGTCGCCCTTCGGCGATATCCCCGACCGGGAGAGGAAGCAGCGGAGTCTCGGCTCCGGTTTCATCATCGACGCGGCGGGCCACATCATCACGAACAACCATGTCGTTGCCGGCGCAGAGGAGATCCGCGTGAAACTGGCCGACGGCAGGGAACTGCCGGTTCAGGTCGTCGGACGGGATTCGAAAACGGATATCGCTCTCCTGAAGATGGCCGCAGCCGTGAAAGATCTCCAGACGCTTCCCCTGGGGGATTCGGACGATGTGAAGGTGGGGGAGTGGGTCATCGCGATTGGAAACCCCTTCGGGCTGGCCCTGACGGTCACGCAGGGAATCGTGAGCGCCACGGGACGGGTGATCGGCGCGGGGCCTTACGATGATTTCATCCAGACCGATGCCGCCATCAACCCGGGAAACAGCGGGGGGCCCCTCATCAACCTCAGGGGAGAGGTCATCGGGATCAACACGGCCATTGTGGCGGCCGGGCAGGGCATCGGTTTTGCCGTGCCGAGCAACATGGCCAGGGCCGTTGTTGCCCAGCTCATGCAGAAGGGGAAGGTCGTACGCGGCTGGATCGGTGTGTCCACGCAGACCGTCACGCCGGACCTGGCGCCCTCCTTCGGGCTGAAAGAGCCGAAGGGCGCCCTCGTGAGCGAAGTTGCGACGGGGAGTCCCGCTGCGGCGGCGGGCATGAAGCGAGGTGACGTCGTCATTGCCTTCAACGGGAAGGAAGTCAAAAGCGTCCTCGATTTGCCGAAGTCAGTCGCTGAAACCCCCATCGGAAAGGTCGTTCCCGTGAGGGTTATACGTGACAAGAAAGAAATGACCCTCCGCGTCAAGGTCGAGGAACTCAAGGAACCGGCGCAGCAGCCGTCACGAAGGCGTCCGCGGTCGTGATTTCTTATGAACCCTGAGCAATCGGGAGGGTTCCGCCGAAACGGCGGAACCCTTTTTTCTTTCGGCGTGGAATTTCACCCGTCGGCCCGGGAACATCGGCAGGATCGGCATCTGCCTGAGCGGGTGAGAAATATCTGTTGACTATGGCATTTCCATGTATTAGGTTTCCATCAGGGAAGTATTCATATTTTTTGGATGTTTTGAGATCTTGAGCACCAGGAAAATTTATGTTCAGACCTTCGGCTGCCAGATGAACGTCCATGACTCCGAGCAGATGATAGAACTGCTCAGGGGGCACGGTTATGAACCGACGCGAGAGCCGAAGCGGGCTGATCTCATCATCGTCAATACGTGCAGCATCAGGGAAAAAGCCGACCAGAAGGCCTACAGTCAACTGGGCCGGTACCGGGGGATGAAAGAAAGAAAGCCCGGGCTCATCCTGGGGGTGAGCGGCTGCCTGGCCCAGCAGCTGGGCGGTGAGTTCTTTAAAAAAATTCCAGGCCTTGACTTTGTCCTGGGAACCCATAATATTCACAGACTTCCGTCGGTCATCGCGTCCGTTGAGCGGACGGGGTCACCCGTCGTCGAGACGGCTTTCCATGAGACGGTGTCTTCCACCGGCATCGTCACGATTCCCGAAAGGGGAACCGTCACGGCCTTTGTGACCATCATGCAAGGCTGCAACAATTTTTGCGCCTTTTGCGTGGTGCCTTATCTGAGGGGCGCGGAAGAGAGCCGAAAGTTCGGGGACATTGTGTCGGAGATAAGGCTCCTGGCCGCCTCCGGCGTCAAAGAGGTGACCCTGCTCGGTCAGAATGTGAATTCCTACGGCAAGACCCTCGGGAACGGTCACAACTTCGCGTCGCTTCTGAGAGCCGTCGGCGAGGTGGACGGTATCGAGAGAATCCGTTTCACGACCTCTCATCCCCGGGACCTCACAGGGGATATCATTCGCTGTTTCAAGGAGGTCGAGACAGTCTGCGAGCACATCCATCTGCCGGTGCAGTCCGGGTCGGACCGGATCCTGGAGCGGATGAACCGTTGTTACACGATGGGGGAATACCTCGCGAAGGTGGAAAGGCTCCGGGAGGCCTGTCCGGATATCAGTATCACCTCCGACATGATTGTCGGCTTCCCCGGTGAGACGGAGAAGGATTTCCGGGCCACCCTGGACCTGATGGAAAACATCAGGTTCGACGGTCTTTTTTCCTTCAAATACTCGGCGCGGCCGGGAACGGGGGCGTCGCAGCTGGACGGGAAAGTGCCCGAGGCGGAGAAAGGTCTCAGGCTGCGGGAGCTTCAGGCCCTCCAGGACAGGCACACGCTGCAGAAAAATCTGGCCTGTGTCGGGCGGACGGAGGCCGTGCTCGTCGAGGGATACAGCAAGCAGAACCGGCGGGAGTTCACGGGGCGGACGCGGACGAACCGGATTGTGAACTTCGGCTCACGGTCAAACTGTCTGGGCCGGACCGTTTCCGTTCGTATTTCGGCGGCCTATCAGCATTCGCTTCGCGGCGAGCCGGCGGATGGATCAAGCGTCTAGGAGGTTGTGAATGTTTGTTGAAATGAAGGTCTCGGGTCTGACGATAGACCCCCTGACGAACACACCCATTGTGATCCTGAAGGACCTGGACGGGAAAAGGGCGGTCCCCATCTGGATCGGGCTCTTCGAGGCAAGCGCGATCGCGACGGAGCTCGAGAAGATCAGTTTCTCCCGTCCGATGACCCATGACCTTCTAAGGGAGATGGTGAAGATTCTGGATGGCAAGGTCATCAAGATCGAAATCATCGATTTGAAAAACAACACCTTCTTCGCCCTGATCCACCTCATGAAGGACGGCAAGGTCGTGACCATAGACTCTCGTCCGAGTGATGCCATCGCGCTGGCGCTCAGGGTCAACGCCCCGATTTATATTGCCGAACAGGTCATCGAGAAGTCGCGGAGCATCGATTTTGTCAAGAAGGGGGAAGAACTGGACAAACTCAAGAAGGAGGAATTGAAGGATTTTTTGGAAAACCTTTCCGACGAGGATTTCGGGAAGTACAAGATGTAGTTTGTCGGGGACCGTATCCGGCGGACCGAAGGTTTCCTTTCCCTCAGGGTGTCGGTCATGGAAGAGATCCGGAAAATTTATCTGAAGATGGGCGACAAGGTCGTCCATCAACGTTATCCCCAGTGGGGTATGGGCGTCGTTGTCGAGGAGTGGAATTCCATGGTCCTCGGCGGCATCTCATACGTGAAGATATCCTTCAGGGACGGACGGACGAGGGTTTTCGACAATAACTTTTCAAATGCCTGCTGCTGTTACTACGCCGGGATCAGGCTCGTGATATAAATATCTGCCACAAGAACACACGGACGAACAACCGGCCCTGAATCCGATGTGAGGTCCTCCCTTGTGTGTTTTCGTGGCACTTCTTTTTGTGAAATGACAAAAGGCGACACCACACTGGAGAAGCTCATCGGGGAGTTCGGCGTCCACCTGGAAAGCGAGCGGAACCTGAGCCCTCACACGAAGCGGAATTACCTCATTGACCTGAATCAGTTCAGGGGATTTCTCGAGGGGCAGGAGCTGCTGCCGAGGGGGAGGCTGGACCAGATCGACCACATGGTCATCCGGTCCTTTCTGAGTTCCCTCTATCGGAACAAGACGAAAAGGAGCACCGTGTCCCGGAAGGTGGCGGCGCTTCGATCCTTTTTCAATTTCCTCGTGCGGCGGGGAAGGGTGAGGCAGAGCCCCGCCGAAATGGTCCAGTCGCCCCGAAGGGATAAGTACCTGCCGGTCAGCCTCTCGGTGGACGAGGTGTTCTCGCTTTTGAAAGTGGCCTTCGGGGACGATCCGGCGGGACGACGGGACAGGGCCATCCTGGAGCTCATCTACTCTTCAGGTGTCCGGGTTGGAGAACTGACGGGTCTTAATCTCGGGGATGTCGATCTTGGCCAGGGCGTCATGAAGGTCAAGGGAAAGGGCAGGAAAGAAAGGATCGTTCCTGTGGGGAAGCCGGCGATCTCGGCCCTTTCGGCGTACCTTCAGAAACGGAAAGCGCTGGTCCGGGCCAGGGCGGAGAACTACCTCGAGGCCCCGATTTTCGTGAATCGGCTGGGCACGAGGCTGACGGAAAGAAGCGTGGCCCGGATCGTCGAGAAATACATCCGCATGAGCGGGGTGAACAAACGGGTCGGGCCGCACACGCTGCGGCATTCTTTCGCGACTCACCTTCTCGACGCCGGTGCGGATCTCCGTGTCATTCAGGAGTTGCTCGGTCACGAAAGCCTGTCGACGACGCAGAAATACACGGCGGTGAGCGTGAGTCGCCTGATGGAGGTGTACGACAAGTCGCACCCGAGGGCGAAGTGACGGCAGAGACAGTAATGAGTGAAAAATGCAAAGTGGTGCGAAAGAACCAAATAGACCAGACAGACGAGACGGACTAAAATGATGATGAAAGGCACGACGATTATTGCGGTGCGGCACAGGGGAAGGGTCACGGTGGCCGGTGACGGTCAGGTCACCCTGGACAACACCGTGCTCAAGCACGGTGCCAGGAAGGTCCGGCGGCTTTATCACAACCAGGTGATCGTCGGCTTTGCCGGCGCGACGGCCGATGCCTTTACCCTTTTTGACCGGTTTGACCAGAAGCTGGATCAATACAACGGCAACCTGCTTCGAGCCGCCGTGGAACTGACCAAGGACTGGAGGACGGACAGGGTTTTGAGGCACCTGGAGGCCCTGATGGTGGCCGTCAGCAAGGAGCACTTTCTCATCATCTCGGGCAACGGCGACGTCATCGAGTCCGACGACAACGTGGCTGCCATCGGATCCGGCGGTCCTTACGCCCTCGCGGCGGCGAGAGCGCTCATCAAACATTCGGACCTCGATGCCACGGGAATCGCGAAAGAGGCCATGCGAATCGCCGCCGACCTGTGCATCTTCACCAACGACCGAGTGACCATCGAGGAGCTGGACACGGCGGAACCGCCGGAGCCGCCGGTTCACAGGACGAAGAAGAAACCCTGACGGATGCGCGCCGGGTGACAAGCGTTGAACGGATCGGGCCCATGGCCCGTGCCACATGAAACAGAGGAGCCTGCGGGACGAAACAGGATGTCATCGGAAGAACTGACCCCCAAGAAAATCGTAGCTGAACTCGACCGGTATATTGTCGGTCAGAATAACGCGAAGCGTGCCGTGGCGATAGCCCTCCGGAACCGCTGGCGACGCCAGAATGTTTCCGAGGATCTCCGGGACGAGATCGCGCCGAAGAATATCATCATGATCGGGCCCACCGGCGTGGGAAAGACGGAGATCGCCCGCAGGCTGGCCAAGCTCGACAATTCGCCCTTCCTCAAGATCGAGGCGTCCAAGTTCACCGAGGTGGGATATGTGGGGCGTGACGTCGATTCCATGATCAGGGATCTCGTCGAGATCGCCGTCAACATGGTGAAGTCGGAAGAAATGGAAAGGGTCCGTTTCAAGGCTGAAGAGCTGGCCGAGGAGCGGATCCTGGATATCCTCTTCCCGCACCGGAAAACGGAAACGCGGAAGGTGGAACTCCCCGAGGAAGAGCGTGAGCAGGCCGATTCGAATGGGGCTGTCGCGAGACAGGATACCCGCGAGAAATTGAGGCAGCTCCTTCGTCGGGGGGAACTGGACAACCGGCTCGTCGATCTGGATGTGGCCGACACCCGGGTGGGCCCCTTTGTCGAGGTGTTCTCCGCTTCCGGTGTCGAGGATCTGGGCCTGAACATCAAGGAGATGTTCGGAAACATCTTCCCGAAAAAAATGAAGCGAAGAAGGGTCAAGGTTCCGGAGGCGATGGAGATCCTCATCGAGGAAGAGGTCCAGAGGCTCATCGACATGGACAAGGTGGTCCGGACGTCCCTCACCCGCGTGGAACAGTCGGGGATCATCTTTCTCGACGAAATCGACAAGATCGTCGGGAGCAACAGCGCCCATGGGCCCGATGTGTCCCGCGAGGGTGTCCAGAGGGACCTCCTGCCCATCGTGGAGGGATCCACGGTCAACACAAAATACGGCATGGTGAGGACGGATCACGTCCTCTTCATCGCGGCGGGGGCCTTCAGTTCTTCCAAGCCCTCGGACCTCATCCCGGAGCTGCAGGGCCGCTTTCCCATCCGCGTGGAGCTGGATTCGCTCACGAAGGAGGACTTCGTCCGGATTCTGACGGAACCCTCGAACGCGCTGGTGAAGCAGTATATCGAAATGCTTGCAACGGAAGGCATCGATATCACCTTTACGGAAGACGCGATCGCGGAGGTCGCGGGGGTGGCCTCCCTGGTGAATGAACGGACGGAGAACATCGGCGCCCGAAGACTCTACACGGTGATGGAAACCCTTCTGGACGAGATCTCTTTTGGCGCCTCGGAGATGAAAAAGAAGGACGTGACGATCAACGCCGAGTACGTCAAGGAAAAACTTCAGGACATCATCGAAGACGAGGACCTGAGCCGGTACATCCTATAACAGTGGTGAGTGGTGAGTGGTGAGAATGACGCAAAAAGGCCCTGAACCCGGTACCCGGAACCCGTGACCCTGAGCGAGGAAAGAGCATGGTGGACAGCATACAGAAATCCGTGGAGCGGGCGGACATCCTGCTGGAGGCCTTGCCCTATATCCAGCGGTTCTACAATAAAACCGTCGTGATCAAGTACGGCGGCCATGCCATGGTGGACGAGGAACTGAAGAAAATGTTCGCCATGGACGTGGTCATGATGAAATACATCGGCATCAACCCCGTGGTCGTCCACGGCGGCGGGCCGCAGATCGGAACCACCCTGAAAAAGTTCGGCAAGGAGTCCCGGTTCGTTCAGGGGATGCGCGTCACGGACGAGGAAACCATGAGCATCGTCGAGATGGTACTCGTCGGGCAAGTCAACAAGGAAATCGTCGGTCTCATCAATCATCACGGCGGAAAGGCCGTGGGGCTCTCCGGCAAGGACGGGAACCTCATCCGGGCGGAGAAATACTACCTGAGCGAGGACAAGGCGAAAGACACACCGCCGGAGATTATCGATATCGGCCTGGTGGGAAGGGTCCGGGAAATCAACGCGAAGCTGATCAATTCCCTGACCGCCGAAGGCTTCATCCCGGTCATTGCGCCTACGGGCGCCGGTGAGAAGGGAGAGACTTACAACATCAACGCGGACATCGTCGCGGGTGAAATCGCCGCGGCCCTGGAGGCTGAGAAGATGGTTCTTCTCACCGATGTGCCGGGCGTGCTGGATAAGAAAGGTGCCCTGGTCAACACCATGACCGACCACGACGCCCTGGGCTTCATCGAGGACGGGACCATCTCGGGCGGCATGTATCCCAAGGTGAAATGCTGTCTCAAGGCCCTGAAAGGCGGCGTCCGGAAGGCACACATCGTGGACGGCCGGCTCAAACACGCCGTCCTTCTGGAGATGTTCACTGACAGGGGCATCGGTACGGAGATCGTGGTTTAGGAACCACAAGGGGTCGTTGAAGTGCAAACAAAAGAATTCATGGATCAGGCCAATAAGGTCATCATCGGCACCTACCGGCGGCAGCCCGTCGTCCTGGTGAGGGGCTCCGGTGCCCGGGTCTGGGACAGCGACGGAAGAGAGTATCTCGACTTTGTGGCCGGGATTGCCGTCTGCAGCCTGGGTCATTCGAACCCGAAAGTTGTCGCTGCCCTTCGGCAGCAGGCGGAACTCCTGACGCACGTCTCAAACCTCTACTACACGGTGCCGCAGATTCACCTGGCGGGGATGCTCGTGGAAAACTCCTTTGCCGACAAGGTCTTTTTCTGCAACAGCGGCGCGGAGGCCAACGAGGCGGCCATCAAGCTTGCGCGGAAATACGCCCACGACAACCTGAAGGGAGACCGGTACGAGATCATCACCATGCGCGGCTCTTTTCACGGCCGGACGCTGGCCGCCATCACGGCCACGGCGCAGGAAAAATTCCATGTGGGGTTCGCCCCCCTGCCGGAAGGATTCCGGTATGTTCCCTTCAATGACGTGAAGGCCCTGGAGAAGGCGATTCGGAAGAGGACCTGCGCGGTCATGGTGGAACCCATCCAGGGTGAGAGCGGCGTCCAGATGCCGTCACCTGGTTACCTGGAGGGGGTGAGGCGGGTCTGCGACGATCAAGGGATACTGCTCATTCTCGACGAGGTCCAGACGGGCATGGGGAGAACGGGGAAGCTCTTTGCCCACGAGCATTTCGGGATCACACCCGACATCATGACCCTTGCGAAGGCCTTGGGGAACGGCTACCCCCTCGGGGCGCTTCTGGCAACGGATCGGGTGGCTTCGGCCTTCGGACCCGGGACGCACGCCTCGACCTTCGGGGGGAATCCACTGGGCATGGCCGCCGGCATCGCCGTCCTGCGGGCGCTTCTGGAGGACGGCATCCTGGACAACAGCCTGGAGGTGGGCGCCTACCTGCGGGAGCGGCTGGGGGAACTCAAGAAGAAACATTTCATGATCCAGGAAGTCCGGGGCATGGGCCTCATGGTGGGGATGGATCTCACGATCGACGGCGCGTCGATCGTCCAGAGGTGCCTGGAGAAGGGCCTTTTGATCAACTGCGCCGGGGAGCACATTCTTCGGTTCGTCCCGCCCCTGACGATATCACAGGACGACGTGGACCGGGCCGTAAGCATCCTGGACGAGGCATTGGAGGGCTGATGAAGAAAGATTTCTTAAGTCTCTACGATCTGGAGCCCCCGGATTTTCAGGAGATCTTCAAAAAAGCGGCGGAGCTCAAGAAGCTGCTTCGGGAAGGGATTCCCCACGCACGCCTTGCGGGAAAGACCCTCGGGATGATCTTCGACAAGTCCTCGACGAGGACGAGGCTTTCCTTCGAGGTGGGTATCTACCAGCTCGGCGGCATAGCGGTATTCCTGAACAGCCGGGACATCCAGCTGGCACGGGGGGAATCCGTCGAGGACACGGCCAGGGTGATCTCGAGGTACCTCGACGGCCTCATGATCCGGACCTATGCCCAGTCCGTCGTCGAGACCTTTGCCCGGTACGCCACGGTCCCCATCATCAACGGGCTTACCGATCTCCTGCATCCCTGCCAGATACTCGGGGATCTCTTCACGATCTGTGAAAAAAAAGGGCGCCTCGAGGGACTCCGTATCGCCTACGTGGGTGACGGCAACAACATCGCCAACACCTGGGTCGAGGCCGCCGCGAGGCTCCCGTTCGTTCTCTCTCTCGCCTGTCCGGCCGGGTATGATCCGGACGCGGGGATATTGGGCCGGGCAATGAGGGAAGCCCCCGGGCGGATCCACCTTTTCAGGGAGCCGCGGGAGGCGGTGAGCGGCGCCGACGTGGTCTACACCGATGTGTGGGCCAGCATGGGCCAGGAGGACCAGAAGGAAGCCCGGGCGAAGGCCTTCAAGACCTACCAGGTCAACGGGGCCCTCATGGGTCACGCAAAGGCCGACGCCATCGTCATGCACTGCCTGCCTGCTCACCGGGGCGAGGAAATCACCGCCGAGGTCATGGACGGCCCCCAGTCCGTGATCGTCGATCAGGCGGAAAACCGCCTTCATGTCCAGAAGGCGATCATGGAAATTCTCATGGGAGGAGGTAAGAAGCATTGAAACGTGACGTGAAAAAAGTGGTCGTGGCCTACTCCGGCGGTCTGGACACGTCCGTGATCATCCGCTGGCTTATCGAGGCTTACCGCTGTGAGGTCATCGCCTACTGTGCGGATCTGGGGCAGAAGGAGGAACTCGAGGGGCTGGAGGCGAAAGCGCGGAAAACGGGTGCGAGCAAGGTCTACATCGAGGACCTGAGGGAAGAATTCGCCCGGGACTTCGTGTTCACGGCGCTCAGGGCCAATGCCATTTACGAGGGAACGTACCTGATGGGGACTTCCCTGGCAAGGCCGATCATCGCCAAGGGGCAGATCGAGGTCGCTAAAAAGGAGAAAGCCGACGCCGTCTGTCACGGCGCGACGGGGAAGGGGAACGACCAGGTGAGGTTCGAACTCACGTATATGGCCTTGAAACCGGACATCCGGATCATCGCCGCCTGGCGGGACAGCAAGTGGCCCTTCCAGTCGAGGGACCAGATGATCGACTACGCGGCCAAGCACGGCATTCCCCTGCCGGTGTCGAAGGAAAAGCCTTACAGCAGCGACCGGAATCTTCTCCATATATCGCACGAGGGCGGAATCCTGGAAGACCCCTGGTCGGAGCCGCCGGAGGACATGTTCGTCCTGACCGCCTCACCGGAGAAGGCCCCCGACAGACCGACCTACATCGAGATTGACTTCAAAAGGGGAAATCCCGTGGCGGTGGACGGGAAGAAGATGAGCCCGGCGAGGCTCGTCGAGCACCTGAACCGCGTCGCCGGTGCGAACGGTATCGGGCGCGTGGACATGGTGGAGAACCGTTTCGTGGGCATGAAGTCACGCGGTGTCTACGAAACGCCGGGGGGAACGGTTCTGTGGGCGGCCCACCGCGCCGTGGAATCCATCACCATGGACCGGGAGGTGATGCTGCTGAGGGACTCCCTGATTCCCAAGTTCGCGCAGCTCATCTACTACGGTTTCTGGTACTCGCCCGAGATGGAGGCCCTGCGGACGATGATCGACAAGACGCAGGAAAACGTCACGGGCGCCGCGCGGCTCAAACTCTACAAGGGAAACGTCATTGTCGTCGGGCGGAAGTCCCCTTATTCCCTCTACCGGGAGGATTTCGCCACATTTGAAAAGAGCGAGGTCTACGATCAAATGGATGCCACGGGGTTCATCCGGCTGAACGCCCTGCGGCTTCGTATCCGCTCTCTTATGAACAAATAGCGGATGCCCTGCAGGCCGGGTCCTTTTTTTTCATGATCGGAGAGACTGAAAAAAATGAAAAAACTCTGGGGTGGAAGGTTCAGGGAGAAGACGGACAGGCTCGTGGAGGAGTTCACCGCCTCGCTCCCCTTTGACCGGCGGCTTTACCGGTACGACATCGAGGGGAGCATGGCGCACTGCCGGATGCTGAGAAAACAGGGTTACCTGTCGACCCGGGAAGAGAAAAGGATCCTCTCGGCCCTCGCGGGTATCCGGCGGAGGATCGAATCGGGGAAATTCGCCTTTGGGCCTGAAGACGAGGATATCCATATGGCCGTGGAGAAGGCCCTCATCAGGAAGGCCGGTCCCGCGGGCGAAAAGATCCACACGGGGCGGAGCCGCAACGACCAGGTGGCCCTCGACATGAGGCTTTACCTGAGGGATGAGGCGGGGGAAGTCCTCGGGCTCATCGGGAAACTCCAGTCGGCCATCCTCCGGAAGGCCAAGGCGGAGATCGACACGATCATGCCGGGTTACACGCACCTGCAGCGGGCCCAGCCGGTGCTTTTGTCGCACTATCTCCTGGCCTACCGGGAGATGTTTGACCGGGACGCCGCGAGGTTGAAAGAGTGCCTCGTGCGGATCAACGTTATGCCTCTGGGTTCCGCCGCTCTGGCGGGCGCGGGCCTTCCGCTGGACCGGCGTTACGTCGCGAGGCTGCTCGGGTTCCCGAGGCTCTCGGAAAACAGCATGGATGCCGTCTCGGACCGGGATTTCGTCGCCGAGTTCATTTTCGGCGCCGGGCTTGTCATGATGCACACGAGCCGCCTCTGCGAGGATCTCGTTCTCTGGTCGAGCGGGGAGTTCGGTTTCGTCGAGATATCGGATGCCTTCACGACGGGGAGCAGCATCATGCCCCAGAAGAAAAACCCCGACGTGGCGGAACTTATCCGGGGCAAGACCGGCAGGGTCTACGGAAACCTCGTGAGCCTCCTCACGGTGCTCAAGGGGCTCCCCATGACTTACAACCGGGACCTCCAGGAGGACAAGGAGCCCCTCTTCGACACGGTGGACACCGTCAAGGCCTCCCTGTCGATTCTCACGGCCATGATCGGGCATTTGAGTTTCAGGCGGGCGAGGATGAAGGAGGCTGCTGCCGATGGATTTTCCACGGCGACGGACATCGCCGATTACCTGGTCCGAAAGGGTGTGCCCTTCCGACGGGCGCACGCCGTGACCGGGAAAATCGTCGCGGACTGCCTCAAGAAAGGCAGGCGTTTTTCGGACCTGAGCCTCGCGGAGTTCAGTAAATATCATCCCCGCTTCGGGAAGGATATCTTCCGGGCGATAACCGTGGAGAACTCCGTGAGCGCCCGGCAGGGCCCGGGTGGAACGTCGAAGAAAGAGGTCGTTAAAAGGATCAGGGAAATTGAAGCGGAGAAGAAAAAGTAGGGAAAACGTTCTGTGGCTTGTTGTTCTCTGTGCCCTCTTACTCATGGGCTGGAGTTGCGGCAAGAAGGGGGATCCCATTCCCCCGGATAAACCGGCATCGCAGAGTTTCACCAAAGTTCAGACCCTCGCCGGCCTGTGACGGTCTGGGGGTCGTTCATTCGGGGAAGGAAAGATGGATTATTTCAATTACAGGGAGCAGACACTCCGGTGCGAAGACGTTTCCGTCGAGGCCATCGCCTCCGAGGTCGGCACGCCCTTTTATCTATACAGCCACAGGACGCTGACCCACCATTTCCGCGTCTTCGATCAGGCCTTCGGGGAGGTGCCGCACATCATCTGTTTCTCCGTGAAGGCTAATTCCAACCTCTCCATTCTGAGGATCTTCGCCCGGCTGAGGGGCGGGGTGGATATCGTGTCGGGTGGGGAGCTTTACCGCGCCCTCCAGGTCGGCGTGGATCCGAAGAAGATCGTCTATTCCGGCGTGGGGAAAACGCTGGAGGAGATCGACTATGCCCTGAAAACCGGCATCCTGATGTTCAACGTCGAGTCGTCGGAGGAACTGGGCATCATCAACGAGCGCGCCCGCGAGCTGGGGACAAGGGCGAGGATTGCGCTCCGGGTCAACCCGGACGTGGATCCCAGGACCCACCCGCACATCTCGACGGGCCTGAAATCGAACAAGTTCGGAATCGACATCGAAAAGTCCCGGGAGGAGTACCGGAGGGCCAAGGGTCTTTCGAACATCGACGTGATTGGCGTGGACTGCCACATCGGTTCCCAGGTGACGGAACTTACCCCCTTTGTGGACGCCCTGGACCGTCTGAAGAACTTGATTACCCTTCTGAGGAAAGACGGCATCGTGGTGCAGTATCTCGATCTCGGCGGGGGACTCGGGATCACTTACAACGACGAACTGCCGCCTCATCCGGAGCAATACGCGAAAGCTATCATGGGTGCCTCGGGGGATCTGGAATGCACCTTTATCCTGGAGCCGGGGCGGGTGATCGTCGGCAATGCGGGTATTCTCGTGACCCGGGTGCTCTATAACAAGAGCACCGGTCAGAAGAACTTTGTCATCGTCGACGCGGGCATGAACGACCTCATCCGGCCGAGCCTCTACAGCTCCTATCACCTGATTCAGCCCGTGGTCATGAAAGGGCGGGAATCCATCGTGGCCGACGTGGTGGGACCCATCTGCGAATCCGGTGATTTTCTGGCCAAAGGCAGGTCGATCCCCCGTGTGGACAGGGGGGAACTTCTCGCCGTGATGAGCGCCGGCGCCTACGGTTTCACCATGTCCTCGAACTACAACTCGAGACCCAGGATTGCGGAGGTCCTCGTGCAGGATGACAAGTTTTTCGTGATCCGGCAGAGAGAGAACTACGGGGACCTCGTCCGGGGCGAGGCAGTGCCGGAGTTCCTCAAATAGGCATCAGGCACTGGGCATCGGGCATCAGGCCAAATCCTAAAAGAAAGCCCGTCGCATGAAGCTCCATACACGGGGCCGAGAGGTATTTCATGATTGAATTTTTCAAAATGAGCGGCAGCGGAAATGATTTCATCCTGATCGACGACCGGGACGGGAAACTCTCCGTCGGCAAGCTCGAGGATTTCGTGCGGAAGATCTGCGAAAGGCGGGTGTCCGTCGGCGCCGACGGCCTCATTGTCATCCGGAAGTCGGACAGGGCCGATTTCAGCTGGCGTTTCTTCAACGCCGACGGCAGCGAAGTCGACATGTGCGGGAACGGCGGGCGCTGCGCGGCGCGTTTCGCTTTCATCAAGGGCATCGCCGGCCAGAAGATGTCCTTCGTCACAGGCGCGGGCATCATCGATGCCGAAGTGAAAGGTGACCAGGTGAAACTCCGGCTCACGGACCCGCAGGAACTCAGGGTGGATTACACCATCCGCCTGGACGGGAGAACCCTTCCCGTCAGCAGCGTCAATACCGGCGTGCCTCACGTTGTTTCCTTCATCCGGGACCTCGAAAGCCATGATGTTTTTTCCGACGGAAGGCTCATACGGTATAACGAGGCCTACCAGCCGGCGGGGACGAATGCGAACTTTGTCCGGGTCCTCAATCGCCAACGGATTCGAGTCAGAACCTACGAGAGGGGGGTGGAGGATGAGACGCTGGCCTGCGGAACGGGCGCCGTGGCTTCGGCCCTCATTTCCGCATGGAAAGGTCTGGTTGACGAACCCGTTGATGTTCTGGTAAAAAGCGGCGAGACCTTGAAGATTTATTTCTCGAAAACGGACGAGGGATTCAAAAATGTTTACCTGGAGGGCGGGGCCCGGGTGGTTTACGAGGGTAACCTCTGGGATGAAGGCCATAATTATTAATAAATACAGCAGGCTAAGCAAAGCGTGAAAAGGGAGGGTCTTATGTTCAAGGGAGCCATCGTAGCGATTGTGACGCCTTTCAAAAACGGGAAGGTGGACGAGAAAGCGTTAAGGGAACTCATCGAGTTCCAGATTGCCAACGGGACCGACGGTATCGTTCCCTGCGGCACAACCGGCGAGTCGCCCGTTTTATCCCACGAGGAGCACGACCGGGTGATCGAAATCACCGTGAAGGCTGCGAAGAAAAGAGTCCCGGTCATCGCGGGGACCGGTTCCAACAGCACGGCGGAAGCCCTCAGGCTGACCAAGCATGCCCATGAAGTAGGCGCCGACGGTGTCCTCATGGTCGCCCCTTATTACAACCGGCCGACCCAGGAGGGCCTTTACCAGCATTACAAGCTCATCGCCGAGAAGGTCCCGATCCCCATCATCGTCTACAACATCCCCGGCAGGACGGGCGTCAATATCACGCCCGATACCATGGCGAGGCTTTCGAAGATCAAGAACATCGTCGGCACCAAGGAAGCGGCGGGCTCCCTTCGGCAGATGCAGGATGTCATCACACTCTGCGGCCCCGATTTTGCCGTGCTCTCCGGTGACGACTGGTTCACCTACCCCCTCCTGCAGCTCGGCGGCCACGGGATCATCTCCGTCATCTCGAACATCGCGCCGGCGGACATGGCGGCCATGGTCGATGCCTTCTTTGCGGGAGATTTCAAAAAGGCCAAAGCGCTGCACTACAAGATGACCCCCCTGATCGACTCGCTTTTCATCGAGACGAACCCGACCCCGGTGAAGGCCGCGCTCTCGCTGATGGGCAAGATCCAGTACGAGGTCCGGCAGCCGCTCTGGAAGCTTTCCGATGCCAATATGGATAAGCTGAAGAAAGTCATGCAGAATTACGGCCTCATTAAATAGGGCCGGGATTCCATCCGACAGAACAACGGGATGTGGAAAGGAGAGTTTCTATGGTCAAGGCAATCGTGTCAGGTGCCGGCGGAAAGATGGGAGGAAGGGTCATCAGCCTCATCTCCACGACGGAGGGGATCCAGGTGGCCGGCGGGGTTGAGAAACAGGGGCATCCCCTGATCGGCCGTGATCTCGGGGAGGCCCTCGGCCTGGGAAAAACGGGATTTGCCGTCACCGACGATCTCGAGATGTGCATCCGCGACGGGGATGTGGTCATCGACTTCACCCATCACGAATCTTCCCTGCGGCATCTTGAAGTAGCGGTCAAGCACAAGTCGCCCATTGTCATCGGCACGACGGGCTTCACGGCCGACCAGATGAAAAAGATCCGGGAGCTGGCGCCCGGCACCCGCTGCGTGCTCGCACCCAACATGAGCGTGGGCGTCAACGTCATGTTCAAGGTCCTGGAGTATGTGTCGGGCATCCTGGGGGACGAGTTTGACGTGGAGATCGTGGAAGCCCATCACAACCTCAAGAAGGACGCGCCCAGCGGCACGGCCATGCGAATGGCCCAGATCATCGCCGAGGCGCTGGGGAGAAACCTCGACAAGACGGCGGTCTATGAAAGGAAAGGGATGATCGGGGCGAGGACCCGGGAGGAGATCGGCATCCAGACCATTCGAGCCGGGGACATTGTCGGGGAGCACAGCGTGATCTTCGGCGGGATCGGCGAGCGCCTCGAGTTCATTCACCGGGCACACAGCCGGGACAACTTCGCCAAAGGCTCCATCCGTGCCGCCAAATGGGTCATCAGCCAGAAGAACGGCCTGTATGATATGCAGGACGTCCTGGGCCTTCGCGGCAAATAGCGGGTACCGAAAGCCCTCTTCAGGAAAACAACGACCGCGGCGTCCGCGCGACAGGGCGCCGCGGTCGTTGTTGAGAAAGTTACGGGATCCCGGAGGGGATCTGTGAACGTCCCGACAGGAGGAGAAGAGCTTTGCAGATTGCAGACAGGCTGTCAAAAATCCCCCCCTATCTCTTCATGGAGCTGAGAAAGAAGATCGCGAAGGCCAGGGCCGACGGTGTCGATGTCATCTCTCTGGCCATCGGCGACCCCGTGGAGCCGACCCCGAAGGGAGTCATCAAAGAACTCTGCCTGCGGGCCCGGGACCCGGAAAACCACCGCTACCCCACGGACGAGGAGAAGGGCATGTTGACCTTCAGGCAGGAAATCGCCCGCTGGTATCGGGAACGCTACGGCGTCGAACTGAATCCCGCCGAAGAGATCCTGGGCCTGATCGGATCGAAGGAAGGTGTCCATCACTTCGTCCTGGCGACGATCAATCCCGGCGACACGGTTCTCATGACGGATCCGGGGTACCCGGCCTACCGGGCGAGCATCCTGATGGCGGGCGGGGAACCCTGTTCCGTCCCCATCCTGGCCGAAAACAACTACCTCCCGAAATTTGAGGATATTCCCTCCGATGTCGCCCGGCGGGCGAAGGGCCTGTTTCTCAACTACCCGAACAACCCGACGGGGGCCTGCGCGACACGAAAATTTTTCGACGACGTCGTGGCCTTTGCCAGGCACTTCGACATCGCCGTCTGTTATGACAACCCATACAGCGAGATGGTTTTTGACGGCCAGGAGCGGCTGAGCTTTCTCTCCGCGCAGGGGGCAAGAGAGGTGGGGGTCGAACTCAACTCCCTTTCGAAGCCCTACAACATGACGGGCTGGAGAATCGGAATGGCCCTCGGCAACAGGGATCTCATAGCGGCGATCAGCAAGGTCAAGGAAAACACCGACTCAGGAGTGTTCAACGCCATCCAGTATGCTGCCATCCACGCCCTTAGAGCCGAAAATGCCAACATCGACAGGATGATCAGGGTATACAGGAGGCGACGCAGACTGGTGGTCGGCACGCTGCGAAAGATCGGCATCCGGTTCAAGCCGCCGAAGGGCACCTTCTACCTCTGGGTTCCCACGCCGAAAGGAATGAGCGCCCTGGAGTTCACCGACCGGCTGTTTGAAAAAACGCACGTCGTGGTGGCGGCGGGGACGGCCTACGGTAATTATGGTGAAGGGTACGTCAGGATATCCCTGACCGTGCCGGACAACAGACTGAAAGAGGCCATGAATAGAATTGAACGTGAGTTCTCGTAAGGTTGTATGCTTCATCGGGGTCGGCTCCAATACGGGTGATCCTGTTCAAAACTGCCTGGAGGCCCTTGACCGCCTCTCTGCGGGTGAAACGACCGAAGTCCTCAGAAGGTCCTCTCTGTACCGGACGGAGCCCGTCGGCATCATAGACCAGCCTTGGTTCATCAACGCCGTGGTCGAGGTCAGGACGACGCTTGAAGCCCATGCCCTCCTCGGGGTTCTGCAGGGCATCGAAGAGCGGATGGGGCGCGTCAGGGCCGGCAAGGGGGGACCCAGGGTGATCGATCTGGACATCCTTCTCTACGGGGAAAGGGTCATTCGGGACGAGACGCTTTGCGTACCCCATCCCGAGATGCACAGGAGGCGATTTGTGCTCGTACCGCTCATGGAGATCGCACCCTACGTAATTCATCCGGTTTACGGTATTTCGATCCGGGGTCTTCTCGAGAGGCTGAGCGATATAAGCACCGTGATTCCCCTGGGTGCGGCCGCGACAGGCCGATAGGAAAAACCCCGCCCCGCTGAATGCCGGAAACCTTTCGTCTCGAGGAGCCAGCGAAAAACATGCTTCGAATTATCCTTTTGACCATTTTGCTGTTCCTGGTTTTTCTTCTCGTCAGGAACTTCGCGGCCTCCGTCGCCCGGAGGAAAGACCGTTTCGCCCGGCCGCCCGGACCGGTCAGGAGCGAGGATCTGGTTCAGGACCCGTGCTGCCGCAGGTACATCCCGGAGAGCGAAGCCTTCAAAGCCTCCGTCGACAACAAAACGCTTTACTTCTGCAGCCGGGGGTGTTTTGAGAAGTACAAGGCGGGCGAAAAATAGCGATGGGGCGGCGCTTTCGCGAGGGCGGAGCTCCAGTCGCGAGCGGAGGGGAAAATGAAATTTTTTATCGACACGGCCAACATCGACGAGATCAGGGAGGGCATCAGCCTGGGGATGGTGGACGGCGTGACCACCAACCCGAGCCTGATCGCGAAGGAAAAAAGAAGATTTGAAGACGTGGTGAGAGACATCCTCGGTGTCGTGAAGGGCCCCGTGAGCCTCGAAGTAGTGAGCCTCGATGCCGCCGGCATGGTCAATGAAGGGAAAAAACTCGCCGGGCTGGGGGATCAGGTCGTGATCAAGGTCCCCATGACCACGGAAGGCCTGAAAGCCACCCGGATGTTTTCCGAAATGGGCGTCCGGGTGAACCAGACCCTCGTCTTCTCCCCCGTTCAGGCCCTGATGGCGGCAAAGGCCGGCGCGGCGTTTGTCAGTCCCTTCGTGGGGAGGCTGGACGACGTGGCCCACGACGGGATGGGGCTGGTCGAGGAAATCCTGACGATTTACGAAAATTACGACTTCGAGACGGAGGTCATCGTGGCCAGCGTCCGCCACCCGCGTCACGTCGTGGAGGCCGCCCTGATGGGGGCCCACATCGCCACCATCCCTTTTGCCGTGATCGCGCAGCTGGCGAGACACCCCCTCACGGACGCGGGGATTGCAAAGTTCCTGTCGGACTGGAAGAAAATACCCAGAAAATAACGCTCTGCGTTATTTTCAGTTATCAGTTTTGAGGGTTGAGTTTTGAGTTGTGAAGATGAACAATGACCATCCAACTGCAACTCTGGACCCTGAACCCTTAACCCTGAACCCTGTGTCTGGCCCTGAGGGCCATAGACTCATATGTTCGACACGCTGAAAAGATTTTTCGACGGACTTCCGCTTGAGACGGAGCACAGGAAGGTCGTCAACCTCCCGAACGCGATCACCCTGCTCCGGGTCACCGTCATCCCCGTGCTTTTTCTTCTCCTGCTTTCCCCCGACCCGACGCTCAGCCTCTTTATCGCCGTTTTGTTTATTCTGGCGGCCCTGACGGATCTTCTGGACGGTTACGTGGCAAGGCGTTACGGGATCACGACCAAGATCGGGAAGCTCCTCGACCCCATGGCGGACAAGATTATCGTAAGCGCGGCCATGATCCTCCTCATCCCCATCGGGCGGATACCGGCATGGATCGTGGCCGTCATGGTCATCCGGGATCTGGTCGTCGACGGCATCCGGTCCATTGCCTCGGTGAGCGGGCAAGTGATCGGGGCAAGCCCGCTCGCTAAAAAGAAGACGCTCTGTCAGATTGTGGCCGTCTCGGCCCTGATCATCCATTACCCCTTCTTGGGGATCGACGCCCACGGGGTGGGCATGGCCATTCTCTACCTCGCCCTGGCCCTGAGTATCGTGTCCGCCGCGGATTACCTCCATAAATTCTACAAAAACACCTTCCTTTAGGCTGCACGGGAGGTGCAGCCCTGCTATTGCCCCGGTCTTTTATTGCTTCCAGTAGGAATCCGCTTCGGCATAACCCTGAATCATCCGTTGCTCGATGTCCAGGCGGATCTTCTCGAACTGCTCGTTGCTCAGTGTTTCCCGCGGGACGTACAACGGGGAACCCACGCGCACGAGGGTGCGACTGAAGGGTTTCGGGACCATGAAGCGATCCCAGCTGCCGAAGACATGGGGGTTTTCGTAGGTGATGTAAATGGGGAAGATGGCGGCGCCGGTCCGCTGTGCCAGGGTGATCAAACCCGCTTTGACGACGCGGGGCGGTCCCTGAGGGCCGTCGACGATGTGACCGCCTAAGCGGTGGGTCTTAACGCCTTCAATCATCTCCTTCAGGGCCTCCTTGCCGCGCCGGGAACTGGACCCGCGGACGGGGATCCAGCCGATCCGGCTCGCTACGGTCGAGACAAAATCCCCGTCGCGGCTTGCGCTGATCATGATGCAGGGGGTCATCTTCAGAATCCAGGGGGCATAGAAGCCGCCGAAGAAACGCTGATGCCAGGAAGCGAAGATCGCGCTTCCGCCCTTCTCGAAGTGTTCGCGGATGACCTCTTCACCTTCGATGGTGACACGGTTGGTTCGCACGTAAAGGTTACAGACGTGATAGGCGAGAGACGTCAGGTAATTGTTGAGGAGGTAATATTTGATTTCCTTCCGGAGATTCATAAAGGCCCCGTGACTGCCCGTTCCATATATCGTGACGGCGGAAAATGCAAGGGGCCGGTCCGTGAGGACCGGCCCCTTTGGCCGTCTCATGGTAGGCGGTACTGGATTTGAACCAGTGACTTCTACCGTGTGAAGGTAGCACTCTCCCGCTGAGTTAACCGCCCGAATGAGTGCATTCTATAACCAAAAAGCCCGCATTTTTCAAGGGGAAAAAACGCGGTCATGGGCGGTGTGTCGCACGGGTTGCGCCTCTGAAAAGAGGCGCAACCCGATTCATTCAGGCCCGTCGAACCCTCGAGAATTTTTTATTGACAAGATGCGCCGATTTGCTATTAATAATCCCCTCTATTCGAGCGGGCGTAACTCAGCGGTAGAGTGCTACCTTGCCAAGGTAGACGTCGACGGTTCAAATCCGTTCGCCCGCTCCAGACATTTACGGCGGCATAGCCAAGTGGCTAAGGCAGCGGTCTGCAAAACCGTTATTCACCGGTTCGAATCCGGTTGCCGCCTCCAAAATAAAGTCAGAGGGTTGCAGGTATATCAATGACTTGCGACCCTTTTTCTTTTTCTCGATGAGTATCACAGAAAGTACGGTAAAGCACAAAAAACCCGCTTTTCGCCTCCCGAGTCACAGTAATTTTCACAACACCTTTCCATGCATCAGATGCATCAGATAGGGCAGTATTTTCGGCATAAGCAATTTTCTTGTTGACGTTCAGAAATAACACAGTAAAATTTATTCAGAACATCATCGCAGATGTGATTACCCTTTTCGTCCCAGCGCAGTTAGTTGACACCGCCATGCGTGTGAAGCGGCATTTGCAATGATGGCTCTTTAAAAAACACAATTCGCAATTGGAAGGCCGTTCACGCCGTTTGGCGTGGGCGGCTTTTTTTATTTTCAGCATAGGAGCGAGCCATGAAGGATGTGAACAGGAAGCTGAAGGCCCGGATCATCGAAACCCACGGGTCACAATGGGAGTTTGCACGCGAGGTCGGAATCCACGAAGCCGATGTGTCCCGCGTCCTGCGGGGACGGAAGGTTCTGACGGCAGAGCAACGCAGGAAGTGGGCGAAGCTTCTCACCTGCGACGAGAAGGAAATCTTTCCCGATGCGTGAAATTTGGTTGGTACAGCATGTGAGCAATTATCTCCACCGGACACCGGGAGCCGTCAGGAACCTTGTGCTTCGCCGACGGATCCCATTCAGGAAGGCGGGTGGACGGTTAATTTTTTTCCGTGACGAAATCGAATCGTGGGCCGATGCATCGCCGGGTGTGAAGCTCAACGAGGTTGTCAAGGAATAAAAAAAGAAAAAGAAGGGGGCATACCATGAAGGGAAAAGAAGCCACAGAGATTTTCAAACTGGTGAAGGCGCAGAAGCTACTGCCCGGAAAACTGGATGACCTTGTGCCGTTGTCATTCATTGGGCAAGCGGCTGTCAGTTATTACCGGGCGAAGGTCAAGGCGATGGACAAGTTAGGTATGGCAGAAGAACAGCGAAAGGCCACGCTGAAAGACGGTCAGGATGCGGGGGAACTTCTTCTCGATATTGAAGGCCGCATCGGTGAGCTATTGCCGAGCAGGGATAAAGCGATGACCGGACGGAAAGGTGTCCCGAAGGGTACACCATCAAAAGTGCTTCCCGAAGGCATAGACCATAAGCGAGCGCATCAGGCCCGAGCCATTTCCGAGAACCCGGCTGTGGTGGAGAAAATAAAAGCGCAGGCGAGGGAGAACGAGGACATCCCGACAAAGACCGCCGTTATCAATGCCATAAATTACGAGAAAGAAAAGCAGAGAAAAGAGCAATCGAAAAGCAAAGCATCTTCGATAGAAGATAGCCTTGAAGCACAGATTTATATTGAAACGCTTGAACGGGTTCTTTTGATCCTTCCTAAAGAGCCGCCGAAGAATTGGAAGGAAGCTACATTTGAACGGGCAAGAACGTTAGCTCAAATTATAATCAGGCGGATGGATGTTTTCGTTGAACAGAAAGCAGAACAGACAACCGACACAGGGCAAGACGGAAAGCTTTATCAAATACAACCGTTCGGTTCATTCATTCAGTATGTTGCCGACATGATGCCGCGCTTGAGTGACCAGATAGACCATTTGGTTGTTCGCAGGGAAACTTTCAATTCGGACATATACGAAGGGACATCGGCAAGGCTTAGTTTTGACGCAGGGAAGGCTCGGCTCCTGAGACAATTTGCAGAACTGGACGGAGATAGAAATCGCCACGAATCAGACAACGAACAAGACAAAAAGCGGCTTCTATCGTGACGGCAAAATGGGTGCGGGGTAGGCTCGATCGGCTGACGGCGGGAACTCCGACCCGCTCCCCGCGCCTTGACTATCGGACATCCATTTCGGAGGTGGATATGAACGAACAACCGGAAAGGAAGTGGAAAGACTTGACGCCCGAGCAGGTCGGAACACTCGCAGAAAATAAATCGCCCTTGCTGTGGCGGGAGCTACACGACGAGAGAGACCTTTCCCTAATACCGCTCATCGGCAAGGCTCCCTTCGAAAGCGATTGGCAGAAGTGGTGCAGGGAGCAAAGGCCGTTTCACGGCTGTGAGTACATCGGCAAGAACGCCGGGATCGCCTGCGGTCCCGCATCGGGCCTGATCGTTCTCGATATTGACGATCTTGATCGGTTTCGGAAGTACGCCGAGGGTCAGAAGTGGAGACTCCCGACCACGCTTGAGGTCATGACAGGATCGGGAAAGTTTCACTACTACTTCCGCTACCCGAAGAACGGCACGCGATACCGCAACCGGACGTTCAAGGAACACGGCTTCGACATCAGGGCCGACGGGGGATGCGTGGTCGCTCCCGGCTCTGTTCACCCGGACACGGGGAAGCTGTATGAAATATCGCTCGATGTGCGGATCGCCGAGGCGCCCGAGTGGTTTCTGGGCCTTGCCGCAGACGAGGAAGCCGACGGCGACAACGACATGGAACTGGGCAACCCCGTCGAGGTCGATCCCGAGGACTTCACTTTTTCGGATGACCTTCGGGCTTTCGTCACGGAAGGGGCGATCGGGAAGTACCCCTCGCGATCCGAAGCGGGGTTCGCCCTGATATGCTCCATGCTGTCACAGGGCGCAGAGCCGGGGGCCGTCTATCACATCTTCGAGAATTATCCCTGCGGCCTGAAGTACCGGGGGAAGGGCGGGGGCCGTCACCGTTGGCTTGCCGATGAGATCAAGAGGGCAAGGCGTTACCTGTCACAAAATGTGTCACAAGCTCCCGGCGATGATACCGCAGAGGATCAGTCACCACATGTGGAATATATAAATATATCTTTTAATACGCACGCACGCAGGTCACAGGCTGACGAAACGCCCGAAAAAAATGCCGCCTCTAATGATTTCGGGGACTTGAACGAAACTGCCGACGAAAACAGGTCACAGCAACCCTGTGACGGTCACTCGAAGTCACAATTCAGGTCACAGCCTTCTGATTATGGGAAGATTCTGGATTGCCTCGCAAACGAAGGGAAGTGGACGACCATTGACGAGGTTTCCCGGTGGACGGGAATTAAGACGGTGAGGACGAAAACATATCTGCACCGTGCCGTGCAGAGGGGCGATGCGGAACGGCATCCGCAGAGGGCCGGGGCTTATCGGCGGGTTTTGTCGCACATCGGTTTCGTGGATTATCGGAATGTAGAGCAGGTAGAGCCTATCAGCCTCGCCCTTCCCGGCGGGTTTCACGAATATGCCGACATCCATCCCGGTTCGCTCATCGTCCTTGCGGGTGAGCCGGGGTCAGGGAAATCAACCTATTTCTTTAACTTCATCCGATTGAACGACCACGATCACCGGATTGTCTATACATCGACCGAACTGAATCGGCATGAGGTGAACATCTATCTGCGCCGTTTCGAACAGGAAGCCGATCCACGGTTTCACCGCCTGATGAATGATTGGCGTTTCCACTTCCGTGAAGAAGTCGCCCGTCCTGCCGCCGATTATCCCGACCTGATCGTCCCCGACGCCATAAACATTCTGGATTGGTTTCAATTCAGCCCGGACGATTATCCGAATCTGGACACCTATCTAAGACGGATGAAAAGCAGGGTCGGAAGCGGCGTGGTATTGGTCGCCATCCAGAAGGACGAGGGCGTGAATACCGCAAAGGGAAAACAACAGAGCGAGTATGCGGCGACAATTCACATGACGATGTGGAAAGAGCAGGGCGGCATCGACGGCTATGTCATTCTGAAGAAGGTCCGGTATATCGTTGATGACATCCGGTTGCCCGAGGGTCAGCATATCCGGTTTCGGAATCCACGGGGGGCAAAACTTCAATTTGAGCCGTTGCGTCCTATTATCGCACAGGGGCGCAGATGTTCAACGAGTGTCCCTTTCCCGAGCCGGGAAGGATAACCACAAGGGAAATCTTGTCTGAGCGCACGGAATCGGGCCGGGGCGAATCTAAAAAAAACAGAGAGGAACGAACATGGACAAACCAGACAAATTCATGCGTGAGAACCGAAAAGAGGTCGAGCGGATCGCGGCGTGGGTGAACGGCTTCATGGCAAAGGGCGATCTCGAAGGCCTGCAAAACGCGGCGATAACGCTTCAGGGGATCGTCGGCATCATCGGGCAATATCTTGTGGACAGAGCCGCACAGGAACTTGAGGAACAGGGCATTGACGGGAAACCGAGGCTTATTCAATGACGCCGGGGGGCATCGACTTTCGAAAAACTTTCCGTCGTATAACGCTCCCGGTCTGTCCGCTTAGTGCGTTTTCACCCTGTTCAAAGCGATTGAGGGAGTATGTATGACGATTGACAAACCGGAGCCGCCTTCGACCCTGAAGGAAGCGGGCCGAAAATTCTGGATAGCCGTTCTTAAAGAATTTGAGATCAGGGACGCTCACGATCTCGCCCGTCTTGAGCGGGCGTGCCTTTTTCTCGACGATGAGGATCAGGCGATGAAGGCGATCGAAAGTGACGGGATGTTCATCAGGAACCGATACGGCGGGCTTGTGGAGCATCCCGGGACGAAGATCATTCAGCAATCGCGGATCGGATTCCTGCGGGCCGTCCGCGAGATCGCGATCGATCTCGGGAGCATCCCCGAGAGCCGCCCGCCGGGACTTTATAAGTGAGGATCAGAATATGCCGAGGAAGCCCGTCAAGAAAAAAATCGAACGCCTGAATGATTCCGGTCTGACCCCGTTTCAGACGGCGCATTTATTGGCTGGCTGGCACTTGGGCGGTGGCTATCCCTTCCGCGACGATTCCGAGCGCAGGGAAAGATGGTTTGCGAACCGCGCCTATCTCATGGGCCTTGCGGGGAAGCCCCGGCTCCCCGGCGTGTTCGTGACCCTGAAGGCCGACGAGAAGCCCCGCGCCTATTATGATTATGAGATGCCGAAAAAGCGGCGTCATGATGATTCCGATTGAATATCAGGTCAGGATGTGATATGAATAAAAAAGAATATAGAAGCCGCCATGAAATTGAAACGGGCGTGCTTTCCCCCTCTGAGGAGGGATAAGGAAGGCAACGCCCGTTTTTTATTTTGTGGTCGGTGTGGAAGGCAAATTCAACCTTCAATGGAGGATAAATGAAAGCACGCACCGAAACAACGAACCCAGATTTCAAGAAAATGTCAGACGCGGAATTGAGGGAGAATCGCGGGGACATCCTGCATCGCATGAGCCGTATTCTCACGGACAGCGAGAAGGCCGGGGAACTGTCGGAGGCCGAGGATCAGAAATACCGCGATCTCGAAAAACAGGAAAAGGAAATCTTCGCCGAACTGGATCGCAGGGATAATGAGCCGATCAGACGGCTTCATCAGCCCAAAACAACCCGATCGCTCGATCCGATCCCCCGGCTCGGTCAGATCGGCCTTGACTATCGGCGGCTTTTCGGGCCGTCCGAGGATCGCGGTGGGTATGACAGCTTCAGCGACTTCTGCAACGCCGTGGCGACCGGGACCGTCGAGAGAAGGACGAACATCGCAGGCGGGGGCGTTCTGGGAGGTTTTCTTGTGCCAGAATTTTGGTCCGCGGCCCTTGTCAACCTGATCGCGGCGCAAAGCGTGACGGCAAAGTATGTCCGAACCGTCCCGGTGACAGGCGACACGAACTTCCCCCTGTGGAACTCTTTCGACCGGACCACGGGAGAAGTCGGGAACATCGAAGCGACATGGACCGCCGAGGCCACGGCATCAACCGAAGTGTCCCCGGAACTAACGAGCGTCCTTCTCACTCCGAAAAAACTGATCGTTTATGCCTCGGCGTCGAGGGAGCTTGTGCAGGACGGGATCGACTTCGGGACACAGTTAGGCGGCGCTCTTGTGCAGGCGATCGCCGGGGGTCTTGACAAGGCGATCCTCGTCGGGAGCGGCGTCGGTCAGCCGTTGGGCGTTATCGACTCCCCCTCGGCGGTCAGCATCGCGAGGGCGACGGCGGGAGCGATCGGATATGCGGACATCACCGCGATGCTCTCGCGCATCTGGCCCCCGCTTCTCACGAATGTTGTCTGGATATGCTCTCCGGGGGCTTTTCTGCAAATTTTGAGATTGAAGGACGATGCGAACGGCCTGATCTGGCCGATCTCGGGCGGGAACATTCAGGGCGATTTTGCGATGAGCATTTTAGGCAGGCCTTTGATCGTGTCCGATCGGCTCTCGGCCCTCGGGACAAAGGGCGATCTGGTCTGCGCCGATCTCTCGCAGTATATCCTCGCCATGAGGCAGGAAGTGACGCTTGAAAGCACGAACAGCGCGAGATGGTCCGAGGACTTGATTTCGTGGCGGGCCTGCCTGCGTGCGGACGGCGTTTCGATCTGGAAGTCGGCGATCACGCCCGCAAACGGATCGGATTCGCTTTCGTGGGCCGCGATCCTCACATAAGTTAAGCGCGGCGTCTTGACCGTGATGACGGGCGCGGAAAATCGCCTGTGTGCCGCGCGGGGTTAAATCCCTTTGTTAGCGCAGGCGATACCGTCACCTCTTTTCCGGGGGATGGCCCGGTTTTTTCCCCTTTCTTCCGGGCCGTCCCTAAAAAAAGATTGGCAGGGGAAGGCGGCGCACTCTTTGAAAAGCATCGAAGGGCTTCCCGATCGTGATCTCCTGAAGCCGAAAGAGGTTGCGGCTTTCTTCAGGGTGTCCATCAAGAAAATTTATGAATGGCAGGACGAGGGCATCATCAGGGGCATCAATCCGACGGGGAAGATGATCCGTATCTTCAGGTCGAGCGTGATCGCCCTCATTCAGAACGGATCAACGGAGAAATGACATGGAGACTTTCAGAGACTTAATCAAAAGCCCGCCGGGGATCGTCTATTGCTTTATAGTGACGGCGGCTGTGATCTTTTGGATTCTTTCGTTTATGGTGCGGTGAGGGCGGAAAGGAGGCTCACTTTTCCGTTTTTTTTATCCGTTCTTCGAATTTCTTCATGGCTTCATCAAAGGTGCGACGGACGGCTTCGGAACGGCTGATATTAGGTTCGGGGTTCTCAAGAAATTTCTTCCATTCGTTAGCAAGTGATATTTGTTTGTATTGGAAGAAAACAAGATGCATCTTTTGTTCGTCAGTTAAATTTTCATAAAATTTAATTAACAATTCATTGTCAAGGAGGCCCTCTTTTTTAAGCGCATCAAGGTGCAGATAATAGGCGAGCAGGGTGATTATATTGTCATCACGGTCTGAAATATCCATGTCGAATTTGATACCACTCCGGGGACAGGGCGTCAATGCCTATTCAGGGCTTCGCAGGATTGATTCAGGGCGATTATTTTTTGCGGGTAGGGGTAGGAGTGCGGGGCTTCTTCTCTTCTAACAATTTTCTTTCACTCTCAGTAAAATATAGGCCCGTGCAAATTTTAGATCCTGCAAATTTTTCACCCAAAACTCGTGAAACCATTGTCACGGCGTGTTGATTAAGATCTACCACGAAATAGTCGCTCCGTATTGTGTCGGTGAAAATGAGAATCGGCGGAGAATCTAACTCAACGAAGTATTCAAACTTTTTCTCTTGAATGGCTTTTTGTCCTTCAAAAAAAACCGTTTCGCATTTAATTGTCTGGGATACTCTACTACACGAAATGATCATTTCATCAAAATCAACTGTTTTGATATTTTCTTTGGATTCGACGAGGTATCCCACGGTGGCTTTGCAGTTATCCAGATATAGATAGAAATCAGCCGCAAAAAGATTAGTGGGTGTCAAGACAGCAAATATGAAAAGAAGGGTAAAATATTTCCTCAATATATCATCCCCCTTTCTTCATCGAGCGTTTCTCGTATTTCTTCAAGGCTTCTTCGAGAAGGCGTCGGATGGCGGCGGACCTGAAATTGATGCGATGCTTGAAACGGAAATCATCAAGGCGCTTCAGTAACGATTCATCAAGGTGAAAAATGATTTTTGGCAACTCGGTTGACATGGCCTTTTATACCGAAACGCGGTATTATCCGCAACGTAATTTTTCTTGATTTAATAGGTGCATATAGTTATATAACTTATAAAACTAAATTCCCGAGGCATAAGCAATGAAACAGGACAAGATTAGAAAGCCTGAGATCCCCACGGCGGCGACGCTTGGGCGGATGCTTATGCTCCGGGGAAGGTCTCAGGCTTTTTTGTATAGGTAGGGGTTTCACAGAAAGAAGATAAATTTTGAAATCAAAGCATTTAGGGGGACAGTGCCATGACAAAGGTTGTCTTGGGATGGTTAATCGTAGGGGTATTAGTTGTTTATTATAAGATTCGACAATCGCAAGCTCATGGTTTTGACAGAAAGATTGATTTAAGGAACTTACATTTTGTTTTGTTGGGTATCATTTTCTGGCCGTTGATTCTGTTCTACATTTATAGAGAAGGAAAATCGCATAGGGAGGCACTCAAGCAAGCACGCATGAATAAAAGTGATTTAGATGGAGTACTGGATGAATTAGAAAAGGAATTAGACAGATTGGACAAAGCTGAAAAAAACAACAAGATATGATGAAGTTACGAAAAAGAAGGAAGGTGATTATATGGGCGTCTATAAAAGAGGCAAAAGTCACTACATAGATTTCGTTTATGACGGCAGGCGGTACAGCGAGTGTGTCGGCCCGGTGAGCAGGACCGTGGCGAAGGAGAAGCTCGTCATACGCAGGCAAGAGGTCATTCAGGGGGAGTGGAAGCCGAAGATCAAGAAAATCCTCTTTGATGATTTCGCGAAGCGGTACATGAAGTACGCCGGGGCAAACAAGAAGCCGGGGTCGGCGAAGCGCAACGGGGTTTCGATCGACACCCTGAAAAAGCACTTCGACGGGAAGATGCTCGGCGACATCACCCCCTTTTCCGTGGAGCAATTCAGGAAGGCGAGAAGGGAAGGGAAGAAGGCCCCCGCGACGGTGAACAGGGACATCGCCACGCTTCGGAACATGCTCAACAAGGCCGTCGAGTGGAAACTGCTTAATCACAATCCCCTTGTCAGGGTGAAGATGCTCAAAGAGGATAACGAGAAGATGTGGGTACTGACCCCGGAAGAGGAAAAGAGGCTCATTCAGGCTTGCGAGGATCGACCACAACGGGAGAAGTACCTTCCGGGCATGGTCACATTCGCCCTCAATACGGGGATGAGGCTCGGGGAGATCATGAACCTGCGGGTACAGGATGTGCGCCTGAAGGATCGTTATGTCAGCGTCACCGTGACCAAGAACACAGAGGGCCGCAATGTGCCGATCAACGCAACGGCGATCGCTATCCTGAGAAAACGCATCGAAGACGAGAAATCCGAATATGTTTTCTGCAACGAAAAGGGGGAAAGGCTGACCGTCCTCACTAACGCCTTCTGGACGGCAATAGACAAGGCGGGGTTAAAGCGTTTCGAAAATGTCCGTGGTGAACTGAAAGAGGTTCGGTTCAGGTTCCATGACCTTCGTCACACTTTCGGATCACGGCTCGGCATGGCGGGGGTTGATGTGAAAACGATCATGGAAATCATGGGACACAAGACGATTAAGATGGCATTGAGGTATCAGCATCCGCTTCCGGGCCATAAACTAAATGCGGTGAAATTGTTAGATAACATTTCCAAAACTAAACTTATCGTGATGGAGAGTGTCAAAGAAAGTTTTTCTTCTTGAGGAAGCACTTCGGCGGTTAATGTACTTTTAGGGGGGGATTTAAATTCAAAAGGGGATTAAAAAGATAATGCCCTCTTCATAAAATCATAATAAAATTAACATGAATTATTTCAAAGTTTTTGTTATATAAAACACTCTTCTTAATAAAGCTAAGTATTATTTTTTTAATTTTAAAGGATATATGGATAGAGGGCAGATCTTAACGAGGGTAATAGACGCAGGCGGAAAACTTACCGTCCGAAGCGCCTTAAACCCTATCTTATGGCTATGCGCTATAATTACACCGCTGGCTATTTTCTTGAGCTGTTGGTTAGCAGCACCTACTCCGACATGGCTTATAATTTTGATGAGTTTACCAGCTGCCACTGCGGTTTTCGGCTTTCTATTTTTATTGATTTTTGACAGAGACAAATTGCAATCAGAAGAATATCAATTAAAGAAAATATCGTTAGAATTGATGCAACAAAAGGGTGAACCATCTCCATCTGCTATTGATTTATCTAAAGTCATTGAGACACCACAAACGCCAACGATTGAGTATAGGGGACAATGAGAAAGGTCTATTTATTAGTTCACAATAGATCAATAGAAAAACGAGATGAGTTGGTGAATATTATCAACTCAATAAAAGAAATCATCACATGGCGATATGACATGAGAAGTTGTTTTTATTTGTTGTCGGAATACGATGCAAAAACAATTGCTGAAAAATTGCATGAAAAATTACCGAATGATCGATTCATAATATCAGAAATTGGATATAATTATTGGGGTTGGTTAACCAATGAGTCATGGTATTTAATCCAAAATAAAGAATTAAAGCAATAGCATCTAGATTAATCATTCGAAAAATTAAGTCCCATCAATTTTCACAACACGGGAAAAAGGGCAGGGTGGAAAGGTTATTGAAATCAGGTAGGTTTAAACACTAAAGATTGGTCTGCAAAACCGTTATTCACCGGTTCGAATCCGGTTGCCGCCTCCATAATAAAGTAAAAGGGCTGCGGGTTTATTGGCTTGCGGCCCTTTTTTTGTCTTTATTGGAATCGAAATTGCAAAGGCAATGGTGTATAGTCTCATTCGTGAAACCGCTGTCGGTCGGAAGATTGAAAATCCGGGAGGGAAAAATGTCAGTGGTGAAAGACAGGATAGGGGCGGTCGCCATCGCGGTGCTCCTGGTGATGACTGTTTTCGGGTGTTCTCAAAAGGCTCCCCCAGTGCCGAGCTTCCAGAATGAACCGGAAGGCTTCCGGGGAATCAGGTGGGGAACAAAAATCACCCGGTTGCCGGGGATGGAACTTGTCCGGGTTGAAGGAGATGAGAAGTATTATGTCAGGCCCGAAGACAAGCTGAAGATCGGGAAAGCCGTCATCGAAAGCATTACCTATGGCTTTTACCGGGATGATTTTTTCAAGGTGACGATCCGTGTGAAGGGGCTGATGAATTATCTCGACCTGAAGCAAACATTTGTCGAGGTTTATGGAGACGGCGAGAATGTTTTCGGTAAGGATTTTTACGCGTGGTCGGGCAAGCAGGTCCTGGTCACCATCGAATTCAAGACCATGCTGAACGAAGGGGAAGCCCTCTACGCCTATAAACCCATCACGGAAAAAATGAACAAGGAAACGGGAAGAAAAATCACGAAGGGGGCGGGAGACCTGTAGCGCCCCTCACCCCGAGGAGCCCGTCGTTGTGATGAGGGCTTGCGGATAAAAAAGGGCCGCACCCCCGATCCGGGGAGCGGCCCTTTTGGTTTCAGGCGCTTCTCAGGGTGTTATTTGTAGTATCCGCAGCCGAGGACCACGTTGGCAGCGACTTTCTCGACGTAGGATGATTTGGGTTCCACTTTTTTGGTGACCTTGTTTTCCCACTTGTAATCGACGGTTCCCTTGCCCTTCGTCTTGGCGACGTTGACCATTTCGTTCATGAAAAGCTTGCCGTCGGCATCAGGTGTCTTGCTCATGTCTTTGCCGATCAGTGCTGCACTGGCCCCGTGCGCGAGGATCTTTCCGGACATGTCGAGGGCAAATATGTAGAGGTCCTTGTTGACAAACTGCCCCTTGGGGTCATTGAATGCGGCGAAAGCCTTCGCCTCGCCATTGGCCTTGTAGTATGAAACGGCCTTGTCCAGGAGTGCCTTGGCCTCGGCCGCCGTGCCTTTAGCGGCCTGGGCGTAGGCAAAGCCGGCAACCAGTGCGACGATCAGCAACGCTGCAAATACTTTCTTCATCAGACTCCCTCCATTTTAAATTTTTTAAAAGCAGTGTTTTTTCTATTTTTTTACCCAGTTATTCCCGCGGGTGCCTCCATCCCCCCTTTCTTCTTGATTCAAGGTGACAAGGACTTTTTCAAGCCCGGGAACGACTATAGATGAAGTCCCCGCCGGCGGTCAATTGTTTTTTGCCTGTCCCCCATTTGGAGGTCGAGTTTCACTTGTAGTAACCGCAGGCGACAATGTAATGGCCGACCGTTTCGAAGTAGACCGATTTCTGTTCGATCTTCCCGGTCCCGGGGCGGAACCACTTGTAATCGACCGAACCGCTCTCACTTGTTCTGGCGAGTTCGCGGATTTCTCTCATGAAGGGCTTCCCGTCGCTGTCCTTGAAATCCAGCAGTGTTCTCCCGACGAGCTGAGCGCTGGCGCCGTGCGCGACGCACGTCATATCGGCATTCGCGTCGGCAACCCAGATGTAGAGGTCCCTGTCCAAGAATTCACCCTTCGGATCGCTGAAAGCCGGGAAGGCGGCTTCGGGACCGTTCGTTTTCAGGTAGGCAACGGCCTTTTGCACCATGGCCTTGGCTTCCTTTGCTGAACCGATGTCTCCGGCGGCCGCGTAAACGACGCCCGTCGAGAGAAAAAGGGTCAGAATCACAGTCAGTGTATTTCTCATGCTGGCACCTCCCATGGCATCATCCCGGCCGGGTACCCAGACAATGAATGTCCGGATAAGTCCAACAAAGTTGACCCGGCCTGAAGATTTTTTGTCTCCGATCGGCCGGATGCCGGTGGTTCGAAGACAGCGACTCAATCTATCTTTCTCAGGCGGTCATTTCAATTCGTGGAGCGCGGAAACATAAATCGCGGTCTCCTAGGCCCCTCCTGCGGTTTGGCGGCCTTAGGGGGCTCTTTCTTGCTCAGCGTCTCGATATACTTCTGAAGGTCCGCTGCCCTGGCGCTCCCGGGCGGAGCATACTTGAGCGCCTCACGGAAATGAAATAGGGCGCTGTCTGTTTTTTTCTTTTTCATGAAGTGAATGCCGAAAAAATAGTGCGACTCTCCCGGGTTATTGAGGTGCCCGTAATTGGTGGCAAGGTGGTAGGGTATATTTTCATTGTCGGGATTTTTTATTGCCGCTTTTTTAAAGACGGTAAGGGCCGCCTGGTAGTTTCCGGTCTGCTCGTAAGCCCGTCCGAGACCCATGGCGGTTTCCAGATCATTCTCGTCCACGGTGTAAGCTTTCTCGAGGACACCCACGGCCTCGGCGGCCCTTCCCGAATCGATGAGGCTTTTACCGAGCCCCCGGAGCACATCCGGATCCTTCGGCGACACCTGAAGGGCGCGGTTGAAATTCGTGAAGGCTTCATCCATCCGCCCGAGTTTTGCCTGCGTCGAGGCAAGACCCAGGAGGGCATCCACGTCCCGTGGGTTCTTTTCCGCTTCGCTCTTGAAATACGCCAGGGCGGATTGCTCATTTTTGTCGGAAAGACGAATGATCGTCTGAATGCGACGGAATCCCCCGATGATGTCCTCGTGGCCCCTCCGGTTGTAACGTGTTTGAATCAGCCCGTCCAGGTAGCGGATTCTTTCGTCGGTCCCCGGGTGGGTGAGAAAGTATGAAGGGATGGAATTGGAGTAGAACTCATTGCGTCGCATGACCTTCAGGAAGTCCGGCATGCTCTGGGCGTCGTATCCGGCGCCGGTGAGGTAGGCCATGCCGAACCGGTCCGCCTCTTCCTCGTTGTCACGGGTGTACTTGAGCTGCATGCTCGTTCCCGCCGCCAGGGAGAAGGTGGCGACGGCCATGCCTTCCGGGCTTCCCCCCCCGAGGACGGCCGCGGCGAGGACCCCGGCCAGCGTGGCAACGTTGACCTTCTTGGATTTTTCGATGATATCGGCGATATGTCTCGCGTTGGCATGGGCTATTTCATGGGCGATGACGCTGGCGAATTCGCTCTCGTTCTCCGCGACGAGGATCAACCCCGTGTTGACGTAGACGTATCCCCCGGGGGTGGCAAAGGCGTTGATGGCGCTGCTCTTCATGACGGAGAATTTAAAATCGAAGGGGACCCTTTTGCTCTGGGCGAGGATTTGGTACCCGACGGATTCGACGTAGCGGGTCACCCGGGGGTTTTTCAGGAAAAGGTCATGGCCGGCAAGCTTATCGTAAATTTCCTTGCCGAGTTTCCGCTCGTCTTCCAGCGTCAATTCCGCACCCGCATCGAGCGGGAAAAACAGAGCGGCACTGCAAAAGGCAAGAAAGACCAGAATAAATCTGGTGATTCGACTTTTGAAACACATGGCGTTCCCGGTGGACTTCATTTTGGCATTATTACCATGATTTCTGATCTATAATCAAGCAGCCATGGACAGGTCACGGTCATGTGCTACAGGTAACCCTCGAGAAACGATATGAATTCGCGTGAATTTCTGCGCCGGTGAGCGTTTACAAAAAGCCCTCTTTCTCTTGTTGAGGGCCGATTAATGTGCTATAGGGACGGCGGTTCAAAAGGGACGGTCACCCGGCTGCCGCGCAGGCGGGGTGCATTGGCAGAATGATTAGAGCAAGTTTCTTTATCGAAAAGGGGAATCGATTTGGGGAAGAAGGAAAAGATTCACACGCGTGTGATCACCGTGAATTCCTATGAAATGGATGACGGAATGATCCAGATCGAGGGTATACTCACCGACGAGCGTTTTTTCCCTTTTTACTATTATTCGCGCGATCAGCATCTCGATCCGGGGATCGTTCATCGGATGACGGTACGCTTGGATCTTGCCCTGCCGGATCTTGAGGTCAAGGAGGCCACGGCGGTCATGAACGATGTCCCGATTGACGGTTGCCGCGAGATCGAAACCTTCGTGAAGAAACTGATGGGACTCAAGATTAAGCCGGGATTTACCAGGAAGGTGAGGGCCCTCCTGGGCGGCGTCGAGGGGTGTCTTCACCTGACGAACCTGATTTTGGCAATGGGATCGGCAGCCCTACAGGGCTACTGGGCTTATCACAGCCGGAGGCGCGAGGGCGCAACGGGTGAACGGGCCTCCGAATACGACCCGGGTCTCCTGAAGGACAGTTGCTGGATGTGGAGGGAGGAAGGCCCTCTTTTTACCCGGCTCCGGAAATTACAGGACGAGAAAAAGAAGTCGGCAAAAGCCAAGGATCCGCTTTAAATCAGACGGATCGGAGGTACCGACATCATCACCCATGAAGAAGAGGTTTGTCCGTTATCATCTGCCCGCCGTGGTGTTTGCGACGCTTATCTTCGCCCTTTCATCGCTTTCAAAGACGCCCGAAATTCTCTCGGAGGTCGTCGGCGCCGACAAGCTGCTGCACGCGCTTGAGTATTTCATCTTCGGCTACCTGATCATGAGGGTCTTTGCGACATCTCCAGGGCGGTTCATCCGGCGTTGGGCGGTCCTTCTTGCGCTGGTCGCCGGAACAGCCTACGCGGCATCCGACGAATTTCACCAGTCTTTCGTGCCGGGCAGAACCGCGAGTCTCTATGACGTCCTCTTTGACACCCTTGGGGTCCTTCTGGCCGCCGCGCTGTATCGCCCCATGAGATTCCGTGTCGGTCTTCTGAAGGCTTTTGAGGACCATTTGGAGTGGGAGGCGGAGAGTTGAATCGACGCTTCGTGATCACCGTGGACGGGCCCGCCGGTTCGGGAAAGAGTACCGTCAGCCGGATGCTGGCGGAGAGGCTCTCTTACGCCTATCTGGACACGGGGGCTCTCTACCGGGCCGTGGCCTACAGCGCTGCCAGGAACGGAATTCGACCTGACGACGGTGACGGGTTGAAAAACCTGTGCGGCCGGATCCGCATCCATGTGCGGAATCAGGATGGCGTCATGAAAGTCTGCGTGGACGGCGAAGATGTCTCGGACCGGATCCGCACACCGGAAATGAGCATGATGGCGTCAAAAATCTCCGCTTTTCCGGCCGTTCGGAAGGCCCTTCTTCTGCTGCAGCGAAAAGCCGGCGGGAAAGGCGCCGTCGTGGCGGAGGGAAGGGACATGGGAACCGTGGTTTTCCCCGCTGCGGACTTCAAATTTTTTCTGACGGCCGGCGTGGAGGAACGCAGCCACCGGCGATATCTGGAATTGGTCGCAAAGGGTCAAGGCATGCCCCTCGAGGACGTCCGCGAGGAGGTGATCCGGAGGGACCGTCAGGACACGGATCGGGAGGTGGCTCCCTTGCGGCCCGCCGAAGGGTCGATTTTGATTGATTCGTCGGACCTGACGCCGTCCGAGGTGATCGAAAGAATGTTGAAAATCATCGAGCGGGAAAAATGAACCACTCGAATTTGCAAAGAAATTCCGGCTTTCCATTTTAGGTTAAATCGCTTGATATTTTGTCATCAGTGTGTTACGTGCTCTAGGTTTGATGCGAGTTCAAAATAAGGGGGTATTGTTTCATGGTCAACGATGTCAACAACAAAATCAATCCGGAATCGTCAGGGAAGGAGCCGAAGCCGGCGGACAAAGAAGAGGAAATGGTATTTAAGGAGCTCTATGAGCAGAGCCTTCAGGATATACGCAGGGGGGAAATTGTCAGGGGCCGCGTCGTTCAGATCAACAATGATGTCGTCATGGTGGATGTGGGATCCAAGATGGAGGGTCAGATCCCGGCCGTGGAATTCAAAGACGATCAGGGGGGTGTGGGCGTCGAAGTCGGGGACGAAATAGAAGTCCTCGTTGAGCGGCGAAATGAAGAAGGGGAACTCATTCTCTCAAGAAACAAGGCGGCTCGCATAAAAGTCTGGGACAAGATCATCCAAGCCCACCAGAGCAATATACCCGTCAAGGGCACCATCGTCGAGCGGGTCAAGGGGGGTCTTTCCGTGGACATCGGCATTCCTGCGTTCCTTCCCGGTTCCCAGGTGGATGTTCGTCCCGTGAAGGATCTGGACCGCTTTGTCGGTCAGTCCTGTCTGTTCAACATCATCAAATACGACCGTGAACGAAACAATGTCGTTCTCTCCAGAAGAGCCATCCTGGAGGCGGAGCGGGGTGAGGAGCGCAAGAAGCTTCTGGAAATCATCGAGGAAGGGAAGGTGATGGAGGGTGTCATCAAGAACATCACCGATTACGGTATATTCATCGATCTGGGCGGCATCGACGGACTTCTTCACATCACCGACATATCCTGGGGCAAGGTCACCCGCCCGTCGGACGCCTTCAACCGCGGGGAGAAGATCAGGGTCAAGGTGCTCTCGTTCGACCGGGAGAAGGAGCGGGTGTCGCTGGGACTCAAACAGTTGTCGGCAAATCCGTGGGATACGATTCGGGAACGTTATCCCGTGGGGGCCATGATCGAGGGGAAAGTGGTGAGCATTGTGGATTACGGCGCCTTCGTGGAACTCGAGCCGGGCGTCGAGGGGCTCGTTCATGTCTCCGAGATGTTCTGGACCCGGGAAATCAAACATCCCTCGAAGGTCCTTTCCGTCGGGGACCAGGTATCGGTCATGGTTCTGGACGTCAGTCCCGAAAACAAACGCATCTCCCTCGGCCTGAAGCAGACAACGCCCAACCCCTGGATTGCGCTGAAGCAGAAATATCCCGCCGGGACGGTCATCAAGGGAAAGGTCAGAAACGTCACCGACTTCGGCATCTTCATCGGGGTGGAAGAGGGAATCGACGGCCTGGTTCACGTATCCGACATATCCTGGAAACAGCGGATCAAGCATCCGTCGGAAGTATACAGGAAAGGCCAGGAGGTTGAGGCCGTAGTCCTCAACGTGGATGCCGAGAACGAGAAGTTTTCACTCGGTATCAAGCAGCTTGAAACCAATCCCTGGGAAGAGTTCGGCATCCGGCACGGTGTCGGTTCCGTTGTCACCGGCAAGGTGACCAACATCACCGATTTCGGTGTCTTCGTGGAAGTCGAAGACGGCATCGAAGGCCTGGTTCACATTTCGGAGCTGAGCACGAGGAGGGTCAAGTCGGCCTCGGAACTCTTTGCTGTGGGCGACACGGTCACGGCCGTGGTCAAGAATGTCGATCCGAAGGCCAGGAAGATCCGCTTGAGCATCCGGGATTACGAGTCGAACACGGACCAATCCTCACCGACCAAGGTGTATATCAACAACAAAGAGAGCGTCACTTCCAATCTGGGCAAGGTCCTGGCGGACGTCAAAATCACCGACGTGTAAGCCCCTGCCGCAGCTTTTCGGGTTTCAAACATGAGAAAACATCCAGTTCTGCTCGGGATTCTCCTGCTTTGCCTGATCGGGGTCCTGTTTTTTCTGTTCGTCTACGGCATGGCCTCGCTGACGGGAGAGAAACCGGCCTTTTCCCTGAGGGACAAGGTCGGCGTTGTCGTTCTGAAGGGGATGATCCTGGATTCCAAGGCGGTTCTCAACCAGCTCGAGAAGTACGCCAGGGACGAGGGCATCAAGGCCATTGTGCTGCGAATAGAATCCCCGGGCGGCGGCGTGACGCCGGCACAGGAGATCTACGAAAAGGTCCAGTCGGTGAAGCAAAAGAAAAAGGTCGTTGTGTCCATGGGTTCCATGGCGGCCTCGGGCGGCTATTACGTCGCATGCGCCGCCGACAAGATCGTGGCCAACCCCGGAACGGTCACGGGGAGCATCGGCGTGATCATGCATTTCACGAACGTGCAGGATCTTTTCAAGAAGATCGGACTCAAATCGTCGGTCATCAAGAGCGGACGATACAAGGATACCGGTTCCCCGTTCCGGGATATGTCTCCCGAGGAGAAGGCGCTGCTCCAGGGCGTGCTCGACGACATCCACGACCAGTTTCTGGACACGGTATCGACGAGCCGTGGCTTGCCGAAGGAGAAGCTGAAGGAAATCGCGGACGGCCGCATCATGACGGGCCGCCAGGCGCTGCAGCTCGGCCTGGTGGATTATCTCGGTGACATTGAGTTTGCGGCCGACGTGGCCGCCAAGCTCACCGGCATCGAGGGAAAACCCGAGCTCATCTATCCGAAGGAGGAGCGCTTCACGGTCTGGAGGTACATGCTGGAGGAAATGGTGTCCGTCCTGAAGAGGGAGCTGATGGAAGAAGGCGTTGGCTTCAGTTATCTATATCAAACGACAGGGGACTGATTCCAAATGACGAAAAAAGATTTAGCGGAAAAACTTTACGAGAGGCTTCGGGATTACTCCAAAAAGGATCTGGCTTATGCCGTAGATATTATGTTCAACGCAATGACGGATGCCATGAAACGAGGTGAGCGCATCGAGATCCGGGGTTTCGGCAATTTCACCGTGAGGACGAGACGGCCGCGCAGGGGCAGAAACCCCAAGACGGGTACGGGCGTGGACGTCCCGGTGAAGAAATTCCCCTTCTTCAAGGTGGGAAAGGAACTCAAGAAAACCGTGGATTACCCGAAATGAGGGGCTTGGAATATCTATGAACTACAGGACGGTCCTTGTGTCCAGGCAGGAGGGTTATGCCGTTGTGACCCTCAACCGCGCGAAAGAGATGAACGCCCTGACGAGGGAAATGAAAAAGGAGCTCGAGGCCTGCTTTATCGAACTCGAGAGGGACGAATCCGTCCGTGCGGTGGTGTTGACGGGGGGGGAGTACGTCTTCTCGGCAGGCATGGACTTGAACGAGATGGCGGCCCTCACGAAGGATCAAGTCGACGATTATTTCAAAGCCGTCAGCCGGTACCTTCAAAAAATATATGCATTTCCGAAGCCTGTCATTGCCGCGGTGGGGGGTATCGCCCTGGGTGGCGGGTTCAACCTCGCGAGCGTCTGCGACATGATCGTCGCCTCGGAAAGTGCCATCTTCGGTCACCCGGAACTCAAGTTCGGGCTCAACCCCCTCTTCGGCCCTCTCAGCCGCATCGTCGGCATGGCCAAGGCGAAGGAGATTACGATGCTCGGGGAGCCAATCGGGGCGAAAGAGGCCCTGAGGATCGGCTTGGTCAACAAGGTGGCTTCCCCCGATACTTTTATGGAGGAGGCGAAGACCATCGCAAGGGAACTGGCCAAGAGACTGCCGAAGGCCATCGAAGCGGTGAAAAAGGTTTCGGACGTGGTGCCCAGGCTGGACAGGAAATCCGCCCTGGAACATGAATTCGAGATTTCAGCACTTCTTTTCTCCCGGTCGGAGAGCAGGGACAACATGAACAAAGTGCTGGAAGAAATGAAGAAGAAAAAGAAAAAATAAGCCTCCCCTGCCGCAGCAGAGGAAGCTTTCCGTTCATCGACAGCCGGCGCGCCCCCGGAATCTCAAAGCAATTCCTTCTCGTAATTCGGAGATGCAAAATCCTTCAGCTGATCACGTCTCTTTTTGTGCTGCAGCTTTCTCAATGCCTTCGCTTCAATCTGCCTGATTCTTTCGCGGGTTACACCCATCATCTCACCGACCTCTTCAAGTGTGAAGGGACCGTAATTGCACGCCACCCAGGTGCAATTGCAGAACATCTCGTTTTTAAGCCACCACTCACAGGTCGTGTCGGCACACGGATCCGTTATGAAAATAATTTTTTTCTTGCATTTGTACATAGATAGACCAAGCCGCCCATGGGAGTTTTGCCCTTATAGTAACCGCCAATTCGAATTTGTCAACACCCCGCGGCGCAGAATGGCCAAAAAATGAATGTTAATACCCACGTGTTCCCGCTCCGCACGATGTCACATCTGCGGAAAAAGTGTTTATGTGCGCAAAGAGGTATTTCCAGGCAGTTTTTGAGTTGTGAACAACCTCCATCCCCGAGGATGATCAGCCGTCAAAATCAATGGCTGCGGTGCAATATTAGTGTGAGACTGTGAAGATGACTGGGGGGCAATGATCTTTAATGCCGCCGGTCATGAAAGGCAGACACGCCTTTCCTTTCACGGAAAAGGGACGGGAAAATCAAGGGCTGTTCTCGTCTTTCTCTCTTCGGGTTTTTCGGCGAAAAATTTGTTGATAAACCATTGCTATTATTGCACTATTTTTAGCGTTCCTCCTATACACAGTGCCTGTGGAATGTTTGTGGATATTTCTGTTGAAAAAGCTCATAAGTGCTGTTCGGAAAAGGCATTTCACCAATTTGCCTACGAAGGGGGCAAACTTGGATCATGAGTATTTTCAACAATTTAATATTAAAATTTCATTTCGATCCATTGTTTCAGCGCCGTCAGGTAAATCCCCGCCCTGATGTTCTCCGCACGAACACCTTCCACTTTCTGCAGCATGACACGGTAGGCCTCGATCTGCGGTCTGTAGAGCGTTGTCTGGCCATTCACAAAGTCTTCGATATTCCCGTCCGGCGGTTTCGATGTCTTGAAGTCGATGATCCACCAGAAGGCTCCGTCGTAGGCGACAAGATCGAGGATGCCGGAGCGGATCCGCCTGTCAGCCGCTGAATCCTCCACGGCCCATTCACTTCGGAGGACAGGCATTTCCCTCTTGAGGAGGCGGGAGACGATGGGATCCTGTAAAACGGCTGAAACCTCCTCCAGGATTTCCTTCGCCAGACGGGTCACCGATTCGCCGGCAACCCCTTCTCGGGCCAGGGCTTTTTCGACGGAAACCCGGGAGGGCCTGGACCCGCCGCCGATGACCCGGTTCAGGATCCTGTGTGTGACGATCCCGCGGGCGGCCAGCGAGGGGCTTTCGCGGGACCGACCAATGCCTTCGCCCGTCAGTTTGGTTTTGTCGCCGTGGACGGTGGAGGGTGTTTCTATGACATAGGGTATTTTTTCCGCGTGTAAGGGAAGGGGTTCGGGCGGTACAAATGCGGTTTTTCGTGCCGGGGGGAAATCCCCTTTCGAATCGGGGTCGACGGCGATGTCAGCCGCTTTGGCTGCTTGACTTTGAATGTTTGCCAATTCGGTGCCCGTGATTTTTTCGTGATCCATCACCCACTCGAGGAGGCTTCCGCCAGCCGCCCTCAGCCCGCGGTCTTTCAACCCGGCAATGCCGCTCAGAAAGAGCGCCTCCCTGGCCCGTGTCGCCGCGACGTAAAACAACCGCTTCGCTTCCCCCATCCGGCGGTCCTGTTGAAATTTCTTCAGCATTCGAAAAAGCGGTGTCGGCTCACCCGTCCGGCGGTCCGTTCCCATGGCCACAAGATGCCGGCCTGAGGCGCCGGGCATTCTCTCCAGGAGATAGGCCGGCGGGACCTGTCCGCCGCTCGACAGGGGGCGCCAGTCCAGGAAGGGGATGAAGACAATGTCGAACTCCAGGCCTTTGGCCCCGTGGACGGTCATCATCGTCACGGGCGAGCGGGCGGTCACAGGGTCGACAGGCTCATAGAGCGACTTCAAAAGTGTCTCCAGACGGGTCAGCGTCTCCTGTGGGACACCCTGTTCGACGGTCTCGAGCACCTGGAAAAGCTGTCGGCAATTCGCGATGCCCGCCATGCCGTAAAGGGCGGCCGTGACCCTGGGTCCGTCGAGCATCTCCCAGAAATCCCGCACGACCTGTCCGAGGGGATCCCTTCCGCCCCGCTGGAGAGCGTGTTCAATCGCCCGTCGCAGGGCGTTCATCTGCGGCTCCCGCTCCGCGGCGGCGAGTATTTTGTCCCGCCAGCCGACAGGGTCCTCGAGGGAAACCCGGTACAGAAGATCGCGCCCGAACCAATTCCAGGGTGAGCGGATCAGGGAAGCCCATGCCACGTCGTCATGAGGCCGCGCAATGAGTCGGGCGATCTGCATCAGGTGCAGGACCTCCGGCCGTTCCGCGAGAAGGAGCCCCTCCTTGACCTGCAGGGGGATGCTTTCCGCCTTGAAGGCCTGGAGATAGCGGTGAAGCCGGTTTCTCGTGAAAAGCAGGATGGCCACCGATTTCCGCCCGTCCGTTTCCGCGATGAGTTTCCTGGCTTCCCGCGCCAGCCACGTCGCCTCCTTCGCCTTGGCCGTCTCCGTGTCGCCGGTGAAAAGGTTCAGGGATATCGTTGCCTCTTTGGCGGCTCCCGGTGCGGGGACCGAGGTGCTGAAGGGGACCTCGTCCGCATCGGCATCGGGACGGACCATGACCGTGTTTCCGAAGAGATCGTTGCACCATTCGATCAGCCGCCGGCGGGATCGGAAGTTGGTTTTCAACAAAAGGGACTGGAGGGGCAGGTGCCCCCGGCCCGGCAGGCGAAGACCTTCCCGGGCTTCCATAAAGAGCCGGACCTCGGCTTTGCGGAACGCATAAATGGATTGCTTGGGATCTCCGACGATGAAGAGCGTGCGGCCGTCGCCGGGCTCCCATCCGCTGCAGAGCCGCTGGAGGAGATTCCACTGGTTACGGCTCGTGTCCTGGAATTCATCGACGAGAAGATGTCTCACCCGGCAGTCGAGGTGAAGGTGCAGATCCGTCGGTTCATCCTCCCTCAGGATGCGAAGCGCCGCGTCCTCCAGGCCGATGAAGTCCATGACATGCCTCTGCGCGCAGGCCTGGTCGTAGGCGACGATGCAGTGGATGGAAAGGAGGATGAAGTCCTTGAGCGCCTCCACGTCCGTGGGTTCCTCATTGCCCCCGGGGAGAAAACGGACCTCGTGGAGCGCGCGGCACAGGTCCTCATCGAGATTTGCGATCATTTCTCCCCAGGGGCTCTTGCCGAAGCCGCCGTAGAAACCGCCGGCGGGGCCCAAGGACTTTCTCGGCCTTCCCGCCTTGGTGAGAAGGGTTTCGGCAAGGTCCCTCCACGCCGGCAGAGCTTCCCATCCGGTACCCGGGGGGGACGGCGGCAGCCGATAGCATGCCTTTGCCGACCGGGACTTCAGGTGATCGATCAAAGGTGTCCAGTTTCTGCCCAGGGTGCTTGAGTGAAAGCCCCTCGAGAGGTTTTCGAGCAAGGCCTCCACCGTCGCCCTCATCCTTCTCTGCAGGGTGTCGCGCACCGTGGAAGCGGAGGGTTCTTTGATCTCACGGATGAGATCCCCGAAGCGATCCCGGCTCGATATAACCGCCTTCAGTTCCTCCTTGAGCCCCACCCAGGTGTTGTTGTGAGCCAGGAGCCTCCCCTCCAGGGCTTTTCGCTCCGGCCGGTTATTCGGCCCTTCGATAAGGTTTTTCATCACCCGCTGGACAACCTCCTCGAGGAATACCGGAAGGTCCTGTTCGCCGAGGACCTCGCAGTCGGGGGAGATCCCGGCTTCCAGGGGCGCCCTCTTGACGAGGTAGTAGCAGAAGCTGTGGAAGGTCATCACGTTGAGGCCGTTCGAGGAAGTCAGAATAGGGAGGAAGCGTTCCTGTTTTTTCAGGGCCCCCGCCGCCAGTGCGAGAATCCCGGCCTCGAATTCCCCCGAGGGCGTGGCCGAATCGCGTGCCATCTTGAGATAGCGGATGATGCGATCGCGCATTTCCCCGGCCGCCTTGTCCGTGAAGGTGAGGGCAATGATCTCCCCCGGGTGCCGGACTTCGCCGAGAAGCTTGAGGAATCGCAGGGTGAGCAGCAGTGTTTTCCCCGATCCCGCCGGCGCTTCCACGTGATGGCTGCGCGTCGTGTCGAGGGCCGCCTGGCGTTGCCTCGCGTCGGGGAGCTCAGGTCTCATCTTCATCCTCCTCCTGCGCCCTCCATTCGCCGGTGACGCCTTTGTCACAGAGCGTCAAGAAGGCGCAGGCAAGGCAATCGGGTTGCGCGCCGGGTTCGGAGACAGGGTAGGGTTTTGATGGGAAATCGTTTTTCTTCAGGAGGTCGCCGAGGGCGGCGATCGTCCGCTCCCAGCGGTCGAGACACTCTTTCCATGAAAACCCCTTTGCGCCCAGGGGGGCCATCCTGATCTTCCCTGCCGATTTCAGGCGGATGTATCCGGCCGAAAGGCCCCTGTCCCCCGCGGACGAGGCCGCGGGGGAGAGCATCCCCTTGCGGATCGCCAGCAGATAAAGGGGCAGTTGCGCCTTCCTGTATTGCTCCAGGACCTCTTTCGCTCCGGGGGGATTCCCCGTCTTGTAGTCCCAGACGATGATTCCGCCGGAGTCGTGGACGTCCGCGCGGTCCATCCTTCCCCGAATCTCGAAGGACCAGTCCCGGCCCTTCAGTTTGTGGAATATCAGCTCCTCCCCCAGGATTCTCCAGCCGCCGGCCAGGTGCTCCATCTCGGCCTCCAGCCACGCGGAGAGGATCCCCGGCGGCTTCTCCCCCCCTCCCGGTTCCCTCCCCAGCCAGAGGCGCCGCTCGAGCTGCCACTCGGGTTTCCCAAGCACGTCCTTCAGGGTCTCATCCACACATCTTTCGAGCATCGCGAAGAGCTTTTTGCGGTTTGCCCCGAAGTCGAGCGTTTTCTCGCGGAGTTTTCCGGTGAATGAGTGCAGCGCGCGGTGCAGACGCGTGCCGCGTTCCAGGGGCGTGACGGCGGAATTGACTTCCTCGAGCGGCTTGATGCCGAGCAGTATTTCCGCGAAATACCTAAAAGGACAGGAAAGGGCCGCCTGGACCTCCGCGACCGAAAGCTCCGCGGGGAGAAGGGGTTCGCCGGCGGTCGCAACACCGGGGTCCTGTCCCGCGGGTGGGGCTCCCGGCGGTGCGTCATGCATCGGCAACCCCTCGAAGGCCGATTTCAGCCAGCGGACGCGCATCCACGCCCGGCCCGGCTCCGACCAGATGTTGACGCTTCTGGCCTCATCTTGACGAGGCCAGAAAGGGGAGGGGAGGAGTATTTCAGAGTCTTTTTGCTCCGGCCTCAGGAGGGTGACCCTCGGTGCCAGGGACAGAAGGTGTGAGTAGGCCCGCGCCGCGAATGCGTACTGGCTCTCCGCTGTGCCGCCGAGAACGGCCATTCGTTCACGGCTTTCCAGAAAAGGCAGGGGACGGACCGGCTGGGGAAGGCCGCGGTCCGTCATGCCGAGGACGTAGAGCCGGTCGAAGTCGAGCCCGCGCGATTCGACGAGACCAAGGAACTGGATGCCGGCCTCCTCGGACGCTCCCTCGCGCGACAGCGTTTCGCGCAACAGATGCCTGACCCATGAAAGGAATTCGGCTCCGGACATCCTGACGCCCGGGAGGTGCGCCCTCAGGCCCGAGAGGGTGTCGCTGAGATTGCGCCAGGCGATCTGGTCCTGCTCGCCGGATAGCACCGGGAAGGAAAGGGTCGACCACAGGGATTCAAGCGAATCGATCCATGTTCCCACGGTCCTGGCTTCGCTGAAGGGGTGGCGGCAGAAAGCGAGGAGCGACGACGCGACGCCCCGGGTGATTTTTTCATGAAGATCGGGGTGAGCCTTTTTCGTGATCGCAAGAAGTTCGGAGAGTCCGCTTTCAGCGGCCCTCTCACGCCAGGTCCTGTCCGCCCGCGCGATTTCGTGACGGACCCCCTTCCAGTGCCCGTAGAAGGGGCTCAGCAACAGGGTGAGAAAAAGCTCCCTTTTCTCGCCCTCCGCGGCTAAACGGAGGGGAAGAAGCCCCGCCCTGACGAGTGGGAAGTCGAGGAGTGGTTTTCCCAGGGTCATGTTGAAGAAGAAGGCATCGGCCGTAGGCGGTACGCCGGTAATGTCTCTCAGCCCCTGTTCCAGGAGCGGGGCGTAAGCGTCGAGATCGGGCGACACGACGCCGATTCGGTGAAGGGGGAGGTCCTGTGCGTCCTCCACGAGTCTTTCCAGCAGGTAAATGACCTCCTGCTCCGGCGTGGGAAGACGAAGGGCTTCCAGGCCTTCGGGCTCGCGCTTTCGGTCTTCCTCCACGACGAGCGACGTGCGTTTTCGAAGGGCTTCAAAAAGTTCCACCTCCACCGGCGCCGGGGATTCGAAACCGAGAAACCTGATTTTCCCGGGGAGGCCGCGCACCCCCGTTGTCAGGGCCTTCGTGACTCGCAGAGGAAGTTCGGACAGGTGGAAGTAACCCCTCTCGGCAAGTGACCTCCTGAAAGCCGCGCTGATTTCCTGCCGCCAGGCGACAAGGGGCGTGACGGCGTCCCCGGCCGCGGGGTCGAGCCTGTGACGGATCATGATACCGTAGTTCTCGTCCAGGTTCTTGTGAAGAGCGATGTCGGCGATCAGGGGCTCCGGCGGCGGTATCTCGACGGCGAGATTGCGCCACGTCGCAAGACTCAGAAGCCGGGGCGCGGGGAGTGATTCAGGCCACGATGAGACCCAGTACTCCTCCAGCCAGGCGTTGAGGTGCAGGGCTTGAAGGGTCTCCCAGGCGTTGCGACCCGCCGACAGCATCTCCAGCCTGTGGCGGTGGCGAAGATGCCGAGCGAGGCGGCCTGTCGATGTCAGGGTGAGGGTGTTGGAGGTCATAGCGGTCTATTTCGTTAATCTCGTTTATTTCGTTGGTTTCGTTATTACGGTCTATTCGGTCTGTTCCGTCGTTTTGTCTGTTCCGTTTATGGCATGAAGTGCCAGGCTAAAGGCTTACGGCAAAGGGGTAAAGGTTTATATTCACAGCTTCTTAACTTCCCAACTCCTGATCTTCCCGTCCATCACGTCTTTTCGGTCATTCCGTCGATAGCCGGGGAATCTTCTCACAACGCACAAACCGCAACTCACAACTTGCTTTGGTCTTTTGTGAAGTAGTCCTTCAGGATTCGGGCATGGTCAAACATGAGGGGCCGGGGCAGGTTGTCCCGTTTGAAAACCCCGATCGCGTCGGCGTCGGCGGCGGCGGCGGGAACGCCATTTCCCTTCGCGATATAGACGGTCGTGATGGTGTGCTGCCGGGGGTCTCTGTCCGGTGCGGAGTAGGTATGCATCTGGCGGATCAGGGTCACCTCGAGGGATGTTTCCTCCCGGGCTTCCCGGAGGGCGGCCTCTTCCAGGGACTCTCCGTAGTCGACGAACCCGCCGGGTATCGCCCAGCCGACGGGATTGTGCTTTCTCCTGATGAGGACGATCCCCCCGTCCGGCATTTCAATGATGATGTCTACGGTGGGGACGGGGTTCAGGTATGTTTCGACCGGCCCGCCGCAGCGGGGGCAGGGGATGTGCTTTTTGACGGCCATGACTGCCTTTCTTCCGTTTTTGCCCGACCCGGATTTTTGTTTTTTTAAGACGAATGTGTCGTTTAAGTCAAGGTTCAAAAGGCGGCTGCTCTGCCTGGCCGCGGGAATCCCTTTTGCCGACGCCGGATTTATCCGTCAGGGATTTTAATACCTTGACAATTTTAGGCTGATCCATTAGTTTCGGCACTGATTCTTGACCTCGGAGGGTCCGGTGATCGGCGTCCTTGTTATAACCCATGGGAACCTCGGTAACGAGCTGATCAAGGCGGCGGAGCTCATCAAGGGCCGTCTCGAAGGCGTCCAGCACATTTCGGTCAACGCCTCACGGGGCATGGAGGACATCAAGAAGGAAATCATGACGGCCATCAAGAAGGTCGACGCGGGAAGCGGTGTTCTCATACTGACGGACCTTTTCGGTGGCACGCCTTCCAATATATCGCTTTCCTTTTTAAAAACCGGGAAGATAGAAGTCGTCACGGGTGTGAACCTGCCCATGCTCCTGAAAGTGTCTGATCTCAAAGGGGAAAAGAATCTCGGGGAGTTTGCCTCGGTGATCAGGGAATACGGGAAGAAAAATATTTACCTGGCCAGTGAGGTGCTCAACCGGGAGGTGGGCGGCAACAAGTGAATGCCGGCCCATATCGCGTGCCCCGTCCCTGAGGTGAAACCCTCTGTCGCTTCGGTGAGATTGAGCAATGAATTTCGTCCTGGTGAGAGTGGATAACAGGCTGGTTCACGGGCAAATTCTCGAAACGTGGCTTCCCTTTCTCGGTGCCAGGCGTATCATCGTCGTCAATGACGATGTGGCCTCCGATTTCTTCCGTGAAACCGTCATCCGCATGGTTGTGCCCCGCCAGGTCGAGTTCTCCGTTTACAGTGTGAATGAATTTCCCAAGAGCCAGGTCATCAGCGAAAAGAGTCAGAAGAAATCCATTGTCCTCTTCAGCAAAATTGCCGATGCGCTCCGGGCCTACGAAGGGGGCTTCCGTTTTGACCGCCTGAACGTCGGGAACATTTACACGGAGGAGTGTGTGATTCGCTGTACGACGTCCATCTCCCTCTGTGCAAAGGATGTACGGGACATGAACCGCCTTGCACAATCGGGGGTCAAGGTGGAATTGAAGTCCCTCCCGAAGGACAAGGCCCTCGACTTCCGGGAAGTCATGCAGAAGTGCGACCGTCTTGATATCGAGGGTGCCGGCGACAGCGTCAGGCGCGCACGACAGTAGAAGAAACGCAATACAATGTCACTGTAGAGCGGCTGCATGCTGGTCGACTTAGCCATTTTATCTCTCCTGGGCGGGGTCCTGTGCCTGGAGAGGATCACGCTCCAGATGATGATTTCAAGGCCCGTCGTGGCGGGCCCGATCATCGGTCTGGTTCTCGGGGAACCGCACATCGGTCTCGTATCGGGGGCGCTCGTCGAACTTCTGTGGATCGACCGCCTTGCCGTGGGTGCATACGTTCCTCCCCACGACACCATCGTCGCCGTCCTCGTGACGGCCGGGGCGGCTATTGGCGGCAGGGAACTCAGCCCTTTCTCACAGGAGATTATGGCTTTTTCTGTTCTCCTCTATCTGCCGGCGGGCATTCTCGGGCAGCGGATGGATGTCTGGGTTCGCCATTACAACGACAGGCTCGCCAGGGAGGTCCTGGAAGAGGTGAAAGCGGGAAACATCCGGGCCGTTTCAAGAAATCATCTCCGGGCAATCCTGCGGACGTGGCTCCTCGCGACGGCCTTTATCTTCGTCGCCGCCGTTGCCGGTCTTTTCTTAACGCAAATCATTTTCCCCCCATTGCCCTCAAGCGTCCTCAGGATGCTTCATTACACCTATTTTTTTCTGCCGCTTCTCGGAATCGGCGTCGCCCTGAACACGATCCAGCACCGGGGGGCAATCCCCCTGTTCTGCGGGGTGTTCCTGCTCCTGTCCGCGGCAAAAGAGTTCTTGTGGACGTGAGTTGAAATAAAGTATTTTGAATGACCGTATGACTGTCAAGAAAAGAGGGACCGGGGACATCGTCATTGGGGAAATGTCCGGGACCGATCTCCCGGAAATCATGAAGATAGAACGAGCGTCCTTCCCGGTGCCCTGGTCGGAGGCCCTCTTCCGGCAGGAGCTCGAATTTGCCCTCTCCAGGAGCCTCGTGGCGAAGTCGAAGGGAGAAACGGGGGGGGATGCTGTCGGGTACATCACTTACTGGGTCATTTACGACGAGATTCACGTGAACAATCTCGCCGTGAAGCCGGACTTCAGGAGGAGGGGGATCGCATCGAGGCTCGTGGGGACGGCGCTTGAGAAAGCCCTTGCGGAGGGGGCGATCCGGTGCACGCTTGAGGTGCGGGCATCCAACGAAGCGGCGAGAAGGCTTTACGAGAAATTCGGTTTTACCGTTCAAGGCGTGCGATCCCGCTATTACGCCGAGAGCGGCGAAGACGCGCTCGTCATGTGGGCCGATTTGAACAAGGAGCGTCCCTAGGACACATGCCCAGGTTCCGGAAACTACACACCGGTCAGATTCTCTCGAACAGGGAAGTGGCGAAAGATCATTACCGGATGTCCATCGCCATGCCCGCGGCTTTTCGGGAGGCCGCGCCGGGGCAGTTTGTTCTGGTCCGCGTCAAGGACCGCGCCTTTCCATTCCTGGGTCGCCCTCTTGGCGTCTACGCACAGGAAAAAAGAGGAGGTGAAAACCAAATTGAACTCCTCTACAGGGTTGCCGGCCGGGGGACCGCGGTTTTCGCCCTGCTCAAAAAAGGGGATTTCGTGGAGATCCTCGGGCCGCTGGGGCGGGGTTTCAGCCTGGTCAGGGGCCGTGACCGGATCGTGCTGATTGCCGGCGGGATCGGGATTGCCCCGCTTGCGCCGCTGGCGCGCATGCTCCGCAAAAAGCTCCCGTCTGCGGTCACCCTGGACCTCTATTACGGTGCCCGACGGGCCGACCTTCTCACGGGTCTCGGGACCCTCCGGAAATCGTGCGGCACGGTCCGGCTTGCGACGGACGACGGCAGCAGGGGTTTCAGGGGCCCCGTGACGGAACTCTTTGACGGCGAGTTGAAGAACTACCCGCCGGAACGCACCGTGATCTACGCTTGCGGCCCCCATACCATGCTCAAAAGGGTGAGCGAGATTCTCGGGTGTCATCCCATTCCCTGCCAGGTTTCGGTGGAAGAGCGGATGGCCTGCGGCGTGGGGGCCTGCCTCGGTTGCGCCGTCGAGACAAAAGACGGAGGGAAGCCTTACAGGCGCGTCTGCATGGAGGGCCCCGTTTTTGACATTAATGAGATTGTCTGGAGATAGCTTGTGAGTAAAATGAATCCCCGCATGGAAGTGTCCATAGGGAGATTGAAGCTTCGAAACCCGGTCATGACCGCTTCGGGGACCTTCGGCTACGGGGAGGAGTATGCCTCCTTCGTGGATCTGAACCGTTTGGGAGCCCTTGTCGTGAAGGGGATTTCGCTCGAGCCGCGCCCCGGCAACCCGCCTCCCCGGATCATGGAGACCGAGGGCGGGATGCTGAACGCCATCGGCCTCGAGAATGTCGGCGTCTCGGCCTTCATCCGCGACAAGCTCCCCTTCCTCCGGGACTACGATGTCCCCGTTATCGTCAACATCTTCGGGGAAAGCCTGGAGGAGTACAGCAGGGTTGCCGAGATCCTGGGACGCGCCAGAGGCGTCCATGCCCTCGAAGTCAATATCTCCTGCCCCAACGTCGAGAAGGGCGGTCTCGTTTTCGGCTGTGACCCTGACCTGTGCTGCGAAGTGACGCGGGCGGTCAGGGCGGTGACCGACCTTCCCGTCATCATGAAGCTCACCCCCAACGTGACGGACATCGCCGAGCTGGCCATGTGCTGCGAGGCCGGGGGGGCCGACGCAGTGTCGCTGATCAATACCCTGATAGGCATGTCGGTGGACATTGAAAGAAGGGTGCCTCATCTGCAGCGCGTCACAGGGGGGCTCTCCGGGCCTGTCGTCAGGCCCGTGGCCCTGAGGATGGTCTGGGAAGTGGTAAAGAAGGTCTCCATACCGGTTATCGGGATCGGGGGGATTGTGGAAACGGAGGACGCCCTCGCATTTCTGATCACGGGGGCAAAGGCCGTGCAGGTCGGGACGGCAAATTTCATCAACCCCGGCGCCACAATGGATATCCTGGAGGGGATTGAGACTTACCTCATCCGCCACGGGATGGGCGACGTCAATGAATTGATCGGATCACTGGAAGTATAGGGGATAGGGAATTGGGTTCCGGGTTCCGGTTTCAGGGTGCAGGTCCAGACCTTTTGCCTGATGGCGAAAATGGCTGAACAGACCTGATGGACGAGAAGGTCAGAAGTTGAGAAGTTAAGAAGCTGTGGATATAAGCTTTTCCCCCTTTGCCATAAGCCTTTAGCCTGGCACTTCATGCCATAAACGGAACAGACCGAATAGAACGAATAGACTGAACAGACCATAATAATGAAATAGACGACCATGTCGAAGCCGGAACTCATATTTGACGGGATTTATCTCATCGGGGGGCCGGACGTCACCCTGCCCGACGATGCCGCCGTTTTCATAATCGACTTCAGGGGCGAGGCGGTCATGATCGATGCCGGGGCCGGGAGAAGCACGAAAAACCTGGTCAGGAATATCGAGAAATGCGGCTTCAAACCGCAGCAAATTTCGCATCTCATCCTCACGCACTGCCATATCGACCACATAGGCTCGGCCCCGGACTTCAGGGCCCGGTTCGGCTGCAAACTGGTCGCCCACGACCTCGACGCCGACGCCATGGAACGCGGTGACCCCGTTCTGACGGCGGCCAACTGGTACGGAACGGAGTTCCCGCCCACACTGCTCGATCTGCGGCTCAAGGGGGAGCATGAGATCCTTCGGTTCGGCGAAGAGGAGCTTCACTGCCTTCACACGCCCGGTCACACACCGGGTTCCTTGTCCCTCTATCTCGACCGAGGCGGCAAGCGTATTCTCTTCGGGCAGGACATCCACGGTCCCTTCATGCCGAGCTTCAAATCCGACGTCGAAATGTGGAAGAAATCGATGCAAAAACTCCTGGCGCTCGAGGCCGACATCCTCTGCGAGGGCCACTTCGGTATTTTCAGGTCCAAGGAGAAGGTGAAAGAATACATCAATGGCTACCTGCGAAGCTACTCATAGCTTCGCTAATTATGAGTTTTGGATGTTGAATTTTGAGTGAGAAAAACGATTCACTCCAACGTCCTGCAACTCATCATGGAAGTAACCGGGGTTGGTTCGCCCCTCTTGCGTTTTAGACGCCCAGGTCATAATTCGAACTCGGCGGGGTCTGCCTGTACTTCAGGCAGGCGGGAGAGTTCCCGCGTGATTTCGGCCCTCGGCGTGCCGCCCCGGGTGGCCCAGGGGACCGTGAGGCTGAGCGTGGGCTGGGGAAACACGGCGAAGGAAATAAAAGCGGCGGCCGATATCCTCGTGACGGTTGTGGAAAAGATCAGGGTGCTGAAGGAACTGGAGGCCTCCGTCGGCGGCAAGAAATGCTATTGATCGCCTCTGTTCATTGGGGTATAGAAATGCGGCTTGCGGCAGGGCAGTCAGGCAAACCGCTGAGGGTGGAGGAAAACATGAAGACGAAGATCACGGAGCTTTTTGGCATTCAGTACCCCATCATCCTGTCCGGCATGAGTTGGATCAGCGTGCCCAAGATGGTGGCGGCCGTCTCGAACGCGGGAGGCCTGGGTATTCTGGCGACGGGCCCCCTGAGTGTGGAGGAGACGCGGGCAGCCGTCCGGAAGATCCGGCAGCTCACAGACAAACCCTTCGGGGCCAACTGCTCTCTCATGTTTCCGGGCGCGGCGGCAAACGCAAAGGTTCTTCTGGAAGAGAAAGTCCCCGTCATCAATTTCGCTCTCGGGAAGGGAGACTGGATTGCCAAGAAAGCCCATGAGTACGGCGGGAAGGTGGTGGCTACCGTGGTGAACGCCCGCCACGCGAAGCGGGCCCAGGATTACGGGTGTGACGCCGTCATTGCCACGGGGAACGAGGCTGCCGCTCACGGGGAAGCCATTACGACGATGGTCCTGATCCCGAGCCTGATGGACGTCCTGAAGATCCCCGTCATCGCCGCGGGCGGCATTGCCGACGGACGGGGACTGGCGGCGGCCCTGGCTCTGGGGGCGGAGGGGGTCGCCATGGGGACGCGGCTCATGACCACGCAGGAAAGTCCGCTCCATGACACCTACAAGAAGCTCTCCATCGAAAAAGACGTGACGGACACCCTCTATTCAAAGCGTTTTGACGGGATCTGGTGCCGGGTCATGAAGACGGACGCGGCGGAGCGGGCGATAAAACGCGGGCTCAATATCCCGGCTTCGTTTGCCAACTCCAAGGAAATCACCCGGCAGTTGAACCTTCCCTTCACCAGGGTGCTGGCGGGTGTCCTGGCATCCGGGTACAAAAACGCCATCCAGATGGCCTATCTGGCGAACGCCTTCAAGATGATCCGCATCGCGACGGAAGAGGGGGATCTGAATGAGGGCGTGCTGCCCGTCGGGCAGGTGACCGGCCTCATCCACGACGTCCCGACGGTGAAGGAAGTGATCGAGCGCGTCGTCAGCGAGGCAAAACAGGTTCAGCAGGGCCTCGCGCAGAAGCTGTCTTGATTTTTTCAAGGCTGAAAGTCGTTTAAAAAACAAGGATACCCGGATAGAAATGCTCCATCCGGGTATTCTTTTTCAGACCGTCTCCCTGCGGGGAGACCTTTACTTCTTCAACTTGGTGATTTTTGAACCCTTGAAGGACGCGTCGGCCATCAGCCCCTTCAGACCGAAGACGAATCCGACGATGGGGTCTTTGATCGTTTCCGTGGTGATCTCGGCGCCGACGCCGACGTCGAGGACGGCGATATTGCCGTCCACCCCCGCCTCCCAGTTTTCGCTTCTGCGGAACTTGTTGAGGGCCTCATCCGTCATGAAGGCGATGATGATGTCCTTCTGCTGGCCGCCGAAGGTGAGCCCGAAGGATGCGGAGGCGATGTTGTAGTAAGCCACGGACTTTCCGCCGATGCGCAGCGCCCCCTCTCCGTATTCACCGCCGACGAAGAAACCGCCCTTGATGACCTTCGGGAGGATAAGCAGACCCTTGGCGCTTTTGATAAACGCCTGCGCGCCTTTCACCTCCTTCTGGAACCGGTCGAGCGACACGTCGACGCTCACGTCGATTTCCCTCGCCGTCGCCGCGTAGGAAGAAACCGCCGGGCAGAGCACCAGGACCAGGCACGCCGCCGCCACTGCCGATGTTCTCAAAACTCTCTTAAGTTTCATATTCTCGACCTCCTTGCAAACTTTCATATAAAATACCACCCCCCCTTCATTTTATCAACCAACAAATGGGGTCAGGCTTTGATAATTTGATATTTTCAACGATTGGTTTTTATGCTATGCATGCGCATGGCACGAAAACCAAGAATTCACTTTCACGGTGCTTTCTATCACGTGATTGTTCGCGGCAACGGCGGCCAGGATATTTTTTGGAAAGACGAAGATCGTCAACTCTACTTGAGGTTTCTGAAAGACTATAAAGAGCGTCACCCTTTCAACCTTTACGCTTACGCGCTGATGAAAAACCACGCTCATCTGCTCATGGAGGTTGGCGATGTCCCCTTAGCTCGCATCATGCAAGTTGTGCAGTTTCGGTACGCAAAGAGATTCAATTATCTTCATGGGAAAGAGGGGCATCTTTTTCAGGGGAGATACAAGGCTATTTTGTGCGATAAAGATAAATATTTTCTGGAATTGTCGGCCTACATCCACTTGAATCCCGTCCGTGGCGGACTCGTGAAGGACCCGTTGGAGTATCCCTGGACCAGTTACCGAGTCTATATGGGTTCAAAACAAGAGAATTTAGTAGACGAAGAATTTCTTCTTAGAATTTTCGATGACCGCAAAAATCGGGCTCGGAAGGCTTATGACCGTTTTGTGAGGTCCCGCATCGAGGATGAGAAGGCTGATGACTTTTACAAAATTCAGGATCAGCGATTTCTCGGTGACGAAGAGTTCATTAAGGGCGCGCGGCAGGCTTTTAAAGGAAGAAAGCACTACAGAGACGAGATATCCATTGACAGGCTCATAGCGGTTGTTGCCTGTATATTAAAAATAGATCGGATCCTGTTTTATAGTGCTACCCGTAACAGGGACGGGGCGTTGGGGCGGGCGGTCGTTGGATATCTGGGACGGAAAATATTCGGTTATGCAAATTCCGTGATTGCGAGTCAATTCAGGAAAGATCCGGCGACGTTGAGTTGCGGGGTTCGACGTGTGGAAGAACGGCTGATGCGGGAAATATCGTTCGCAAAGCTCATAGAAAAACTGGAAGACGCGCTGGTTCAGGATCGTGACAAATATCAAATTATCAAAGCCTGACCCCAAGGAGTGGGTATGAAGTCGTATCGGAAGGAACTGTGGTTCAACACGCCGGGACGCCGGGCTTTCATCAACATCACGCCCCAGGTGACGTCCTGTCTGGCCGAGAGCGGCGTGCGGGAGGGCCTGGTGCTCGTCAATGCCATGCACATCACGGCCTCCGTATTCATCAACGACGATGAGTCCGGTCTCCACCAGGACTACGAGGAGTGGCTCGAGAAACTCGCCCCCCATGAGCCCGTTTCGCGATACCGTCACAACCGGACGGGCGAGGACAACGGGGATGCCCACCTGAAGCGGCAGGTCATGGGGAGGGAAGTGGTGGTCGCCGTCACGGGCGGCAAGCTCGATTTCGGCCCCTGGGAGCAGATTTTCTACGGGGAGTTCGACGGCAGAAGGCGCAAACGGGTCCTGGTCAAGATCATCGGCGAATAGCCTGCTGTGACGGCCATCTGTTCCCGACGGGTCTCCTTGACAAACCGTCCCGCCGGGGGGTAGTATTCGCCATGATTATGGCGGCTTGTCGGACCTGAAGAATCACGGGGTCCATTCTGAACAAAACTTTCATGCTGAGCCGGGTCAGGGAAAGCGATGGATGAACCCGTCGACGACCGGTTTCCCGCCCGGCCTTATCTTTGTCTGATGCGCATCGGGATCGTCCACACCGTCGGCTCACCCTGCCGCTGCGCCGAGGCTGTTGCCGAAGGGCTCCGTGCCCTCGGCCATGAAACCCTTTTCGCGGACTCCGAAGATATTGAACGGAGGGCCCCGGAACTTGTCTCGAAGTCCGACCTCATCATCGACCACACGGACACCTTCAGGGGTCGGGGGCTGTATCGTCCCTTGACCCGCCTGATCCTCGAGACCCACGGTGCGAGAATCGCGGGATCGGGCTCTGCGGCCCTGGCGCTTGCCGACAACAAGGCGGCGACGAAAGCGAGGCTTACCGGGGCCGGCATCACCACGCCGCCGGGGGTTGTCGTGAGCGGAAAAGACGAGGAACTGCCGGAGTGGCTCGTGCCGACCCTTGTGCTCAAGCCGGTCTGCGAACATATGAGCCGGGGCCTTCACCTTGCGCAAACGCCGGAGGAGGCGCGTGTGAAACTGACGGGCCTTCTGGAACGGTTCGGTCAGCCCGTCATCGTGGAGACATTCATCCCGGGGCGTGAGATTGCCGTGGCGCTCCTCGAGGGCCCAGACGGGCCCGAGGTCCTGCCGCCGCTGGAGTGGCTTATCGGGACGCGAGGGCTTTTCACGCAGGCCTACAAGATGACGGAACCCGGTCCGGAGAGGGACGACGCCGTGAGGGCGCGGCTCACGGAGCGGGAGGCCGCCGAGCTCCGGAATCTCGCGTGCCGGGCGTTTAAGACACTCGGGCTGAGGGATTATGCCCGTTTTGACGTCCGGATGTCACCGGGCGGAACTTTCTTCTTCCTGGAGGCGAACGCCACACCCAGCCTTGAGCCCCTCGAGGCCCTCGCCCTTTCGGCCCGTTGGGCGGGCTTCGATTACCCCGCCCTGGTGGATAGGATCCTTGCATCGGCCCTCCGGCGTCACGGGGCTGTGCCCGCGGACAGGGATCAGCCGATACGAGTCGATCTCCCGACGGGCGCTGTGTTTCTTGAAGTCCCAAGGGGCGTTCATCGGCCGCCGGCTTCGAGCCTGCTTCTGGCGGAACTCCTCGATGTCAGGCAGGGGGAAACCGTCCTGGAAATGGGCTGCGGGTCCGGCCTTCTCTCGATCGCGGCGGCAAAACTGGGCGCGGGAAGCGTTGTTGCAACGGATGTAGACCCCCTGGCCCTTTCCGCGGCCCTTCGCAATGCCCGGAGAAACGGCGTCGGGGACCGTGTCGAGGTCCGTCCGGGGTCCTGGTATGAAGCCCTCGAGCGTGGGCGGCGCTTCGATGTCATCATCGCGACACCGCCGCAAACCCCCGGCCCGACGCCTTTCGGACCGCGCTACGGCGGTGCCGACGGGACGAAGCATCTTCTGCACATACTGGAGGGAGCGCCGGCATTCCTGGAGCCGGGACGCGGGAGGCTGTGGATGCTCGCCATCACACTTGCCAACCCGCCGTTTCTGTGGCGGGCCCTCCGTAGAAAATTCCGGGACGTGTCTCTCGTCAGGGAGACGGATCGGGTTTTCGAGGCCGGGGAGTACGACACCGTGGAAAAAGGGCTCTTCGATTATTTGCTCAAGCTTCGATCGGAAAAACGATCCGAGTTCTCCGACAGGGGTGACGGGAGATTTGTTTTCCGCAATCAGGTCATACGAGCGTCGGGGATCCGGCCATGATGAGGAGGCTTGTCGTCAACGCGGACGATCTCGGTGCCGATGGGCCTCGGAACGAAGGCATCTTCGAGGCGATAGAGGCGGGCGTGGTGACGAGCGCGAGCCTGCTGGCGAACGGGCCTGCACTGGAGGACGCGATCGCCCGTATCAGGTCTTTGAAGAAAAGGAAAGTCTCCTTCGGGTTCCACCTGAACCTGTCCCAGGGAAAACCCTTGGCGGCGGGCCACCGGCAACTCGTCGGTCCTGATGGAGGTTTCCCGGGCAAGATCACCGCGCAGAAGCTTCTGATGCAGCGGGGGAATGCGGACCTGGAGAAGGAAATCGCGGCGGAGATGGAGTCGCAGCTCGCGCGCCTTCGAGATGCGGGCATCGAGGTGCGCCACATGGACGGCCACCAGCACGTTCACGTTTTCCCGGCCGTCACCCCGTCGGCCTTGCGGCTCGCGGAGCGCCACGGTATCCGGTGGGTGAGGATGCCCGATGAACCGGTGCCTGTCGCCGCTGGAAGCCCGGAGCCTGAATATCACGGGCTTTATGAGGAGGCGCGGATATTCAGCGCACTGGCCGCCGAAGCCCGCGTGCATTTTGAAGGGACCCGTGTTAAGAAAACGGACGCCTTCAGGGGTCTATATCTCAAGGGTAGGCTTACCGTCGAACTCCTGGAGGAAGTCCTGGTGAATCTCCCCGCCGGTTTGACGGAGCTGATGGTCCATCCCGGGAGAGAGACGGCCGGCGACGACGGCCCTTTTTCGTACTTTTCGACGCCGGAGAGACTGGGAGAGCTGAAGGCTCTTGTAAACGATCGCTTCAAGGCCGCGCTCGCCCGCTGCGGTGTGGACCTCGTGTCTTTCCTGGAGGCGTAGAGAAAGCGAATTCATGCGAGTTCTCATACTGACACCCACGGTCCTTCCAAGCGTGACGGGCAACGCGATCACCGCGGAGCGCTGGCGCCGCTCGCTTGTCTCTAAAGGGCTTGACGTGAGAGTCCTGTCCGCCGGGCAGGCCAGCACGGCCTCGCTGCACGAAGAAATAGGCCGTTTCAGGCCCCATCTCTTTCACGGTCACCACGCCCTCCACTCCGGCAGGCTTCTTCTTCATCCCGACGTAAGAGCGATTTACGGGGATATCCCCTTCGTCGTCTCGCCGGCGGGGACGGACATCAACGGCGCCCTCGAGGATCGAGAGCAGAGGAAGACCGTGTTCAGGGTCTGCCGTTTCTCCCGGGCGATCATCGCCCAGGGCGAGGGCACCCTGGTGCGCGTGAAGGAACTCCTGCCGGATCTGGCGGAAAAGGTGGCCCAGGTGCCGAAAGCATTCATGTGGCTCGGAGACACGGACTATGACCTGAGGGCGGCCTGCGGGTGGGCGCGAGAGGACTTCGTTTTCTTCATGCCCGCCGGGATACGCCCCGTGAAGGGGAACCTCGAGTGTGTCCGGGCGCTTGAGGCGCTTCATGCCCTGAGACCGAAGATACGCGCGGTCTTCGCCGGGCCGGCGCTCGAAGCTGACTACGCCCGCCGTTTCGAGGCAGAGGTAAAAAGGCTCAGGGCCTTTGCGTGCTGGATACCGGAGATCCCGCCGACGGCCATGCGTTCCGCCTACGGCGGGGCCGATGTCGTACTGAATCATTCCAGCGCCGAGGGGCTGTCGAACGTTCTGCTCGAGGCCGTCGCCTCCGGGAGGCCGATCCTCGCCTCCGACATCCGGGGAAACCGGTGGACGGTTCTCGGGGAAAACGGCGGGCCCTGCGGCTGCC